>Ga0193706_1001149_pt1 | contig 12322 bp, 11 predicted proteins | sample U3c1metaG_FD_160130 | JGI IMG/M metagenome (GOLD analysis project Ga0193706, IMG submission 160130) | Soil microbial communities from a riparian zone of the East river system, Colorado, United States - U3c1 | ecosystem: Environmental > Terrestrial > Soil > Riparian zone | place: USA: East River... | reverse complement strand
GTAGCGCGTGAAGTCACGTGCTGTGGCGTGTGGCTCGCGCCGCATGTAAGCGGTGGCCAGCTCGGAGAGCTTCGCGATGTTGCGGAGCCGCTCGACCGTGTCCGCGTGTGTGGCGAACACCTGCTGGCGGCGCAGCCCGATGCGCTCGATCAGCCGCAGCACGAAGGCGTCCGGCCTGCGGTCCTCGAATGCGTTCGAGGCCGAGCGGTAGAGGCGCAGGAACGCGCGCGCCCGGTCGCGGCCCTCCTCGGAGAGCTGGGGCCCCTCCAGCGCCGCGGCCACGGCCGAGGGCATGTCGAGCTTGCGCCGCCGGGCGAGCTGGGTCAGGCGAGCCACGTCCACGGAGCGCAGCTCCACGGGCGGCCTGCTGAGGGCGCGCACGACCGCGCCGGAGTCATTCGGGTCCGCGAGCGCTCGCAGCCAGGCCAGCACGTCGCGGACCTCGGCCCGCTGGAAGTACGCGGCCGAGCCGCACACGCGCGCGGGCAGCGCGCGCTCCTCGAGCGCGGACGCGATCACCGTGCCCTCGCTCTTCACCGAGCGCACGAGCACGCAGATCTGCTCGGGCGGCACGCCGGAGGCCACCAGCTGCTCGGCCTCCGCCGCCACGGCCTGCGCCTGAGCCCGCTCCGAGCGACAGCGCCAGAAGCGCACGCGGCCGCCGCTCACCCCGGTGAGCTTCCTGCCCGGGGACACCGCAGCCGCCGCGTCGAGGATGCGCCGGCCCGAGCGGCAGTTGCGCTCGAGCGTCACGACCTTGGCCTCGGGCAGCTCTTCGCGGAAGCGGTCGTCCGCGCCCACGAGCGTCACCTGACGGTGCTCGTCGATCAGCAGGCGCAGAAGCATCCCCTGGGCGAAGTTCGTGTCGTCGTACTCGTCCACGAGCACGTGCTGGAAGCGCCCGGCCACGCGCTCGCGCACGTGCGGGCGCTCGTGGAGGAGCTGGAAGGCCCGCAGCACGAGGTCGCCGAAGTCGAGCGCGCCGCGCTCCGCCAGCAGGCGGTCGTGGTCGGCGTACAGGCGGGCGAACTCGAGCTCGCGCGCCGCGCCCGTGCGAGCGGCGTCGCTCTCCGCCGCCGCCATCGTGCGCTCGGCGTAGGCGCGGTAGTCCTCGGCCGAGATCATCTCGTCCTTCAGCCGGTCGATGCGGGCCACGAAGCTGGCGAGCAGCGGCGCGGGGTTGCCGCGGATCTCGTGCTCGCGGAGGGAGAGGTCGCCGAGGCGCTCGAGCAGGAGCGCGAGCCGGTCGGCGGGCGTCACCGGGGTCAGGAAGGGATCAACGCCGGCCTCGAGTGCCTCGTCCTGGAGCAGGCGCAGGCAGAAGGAGCGGAACGTCTCCACGTGCAGCTCCTCGTAGGGAGCCTCGAGTGCCGCCTCCAGGCGCTCCCGCATCTCGGCTGCCGCGGGTGCCGAGAACGTGAGCGTGAGGATGCGCTCCGCGGGCACGCCCTGCCCCACGAGCCACTCGAAGCGGCTCGCCACGGTCTGCGTCTTTCCGGTGCCCGCCCCCGCCGCGACGACCAGCGGGCCGTCGGCATGGGTGACGGCCGCCTCCTGCGCGCGGTTCAGGCCGTCGAGGGCTACAGGCATCCGGCCTAGGATACGCCGCAGCGTGCCCCTCCCGGACAGCACCGATTGGCTTGGCTTCTGCCGCCGCGCGGCGGGAGCCGCGCGCGACGCCGTTCACGCATACGCCACCACGGCGGAGCGGGGCGTCGAAACCGGCCGCGGAGAGGGCGGCGACATGGCCTACGTGATCGACCGCGCCGCCGAGGACGCGATCTTCGCGGAGATCGAGGCTCTCGGCGTTCCGCTCCTCGCGGTCTCGGAGGAGCGGGGCGAGCTCGATATCGGTGAAGGCGGCGAGGTGCGAGTCGTGGTGGATCCCGTCGACGGCTCCCTCAATGCAAAGCGCGGCCTGCCCTTCGCATGCGTTTCGATTGCAATCGCTTCCGGACCGCGCATGAACGATGTCGAGATCGGCTGGGTCGCGGAGCTCGACCCGCGTATCTCAGTCGGCGACGAGCCGCGCCCAAGGCGCGATTGGTGGGCGGTGAAGGGAGAGGGTGCCTTCCGCGACGGCGAGCCGCTGCCGAGGCTTCAGCCGGGACCGCTCGAGATCCTCGGGCTCGAGACGGCGCGCCCGGAGCTGGTGGCCGCCGCCGCATCCGCGATCGAGTCCGTGGGCGCGCGCCGCGTCCGCGCTCTGGGATCGGTGGCGATGACGCTCTGCCTGGTGGCGGCGGGCCAGCTGGACGCGATGCTGAGCCTCCGCCCGATCCGCTCTGTCGACGCCGCGGCCGCCCAGCTGCTCGTGACCGAGGCGGGCGGGGCGGTGGTCTTCCCGGCGGACGACGAGCTCTCGCTGGAAATGCGCTCGCCGGTGCTGGCAGCGCGCGACCCGGAGCTCCTGGAGCGCCTGCGCACCACCTTCGCCGCCTGAGTCCCAGGGAGTCGACCGTCCTGCTTAGGGGGGTCTATATCCCGGTTAGACAGGACGGTCGCCGAGATTGACGCAACCGCACAGCGGGCATTGGAGGAGTTCCCGATGGCCCGTCTCAAGAAAGTCGACTGCTCCGGCCCCGGTATTCGCCGTCGCCGGCGAGGCAAGGGCTTCGAGTACCTCGATGACGACGGCAAACGGGTGACCGAGCCGAGTGTGCTCGAACGCATCCGCGAGCTCGCGATCCCTCCAGCCTGGGAGGAGGTCTGGATCTGCCCGTACCCGATGGGCCACATCCAGGCCACCGGCACCGACGCAGCGGGGCGCAAGCAGTACCGCTACCACGACAAGTGGCGTGAGCGGCGCGACGCGGAGAAGTTCGAGGAGATGATCGATTTCGCGCGGGCGCTCCCGCGCCTGCGTGAGCGCGTGGCCGAGGACATCAGCCGCAGGGGCATGCCGCGCGAGAAGGTGCTCGCGACTGCGATGCGGTTGCTCGACCGCGGCTTCTTCCGGATCGGCTCGGAGAACTACGCGGAGGAGAACGACACGTACGGCATCGCGACGATGGGCAAGCGGCACGTGAAGGTCTCGGGCGACCAGGTGACCTTCGACTACGAGGCAAAGGGCGGGAAGCGGCGCGTCCAATCGCTCGGCGACCCGGAGGTGGCGGAGATCGCGCGCGTGCTGAAGAAGCGCCGCGGCGGTGGCGAGGAGCTGCTCGCCTACAAGGTCGGGCAGCGCTGGGTGGACGTGAAGTCGGCGGACGTCAACACATACCTGAAGGAAGCCACCGGCGGGGACTTCAGCGCGAAGGACTTCCGCACCTGGAGCGGCACGGTGCTCGCCGCGGTGGCCCTCGCGGTGGCCGGGATGGCGTCGACCTCGAAGGCGTCACGCACACGCGCGAAGACTCGTGCGGTCAAGGAGGTCTCGCGCTACCTCGGCAACACGCCTGCGGTCTGCCGGGCGTCGTACATCGATCCGCGCGTGTTCGATCGCTTCGACGGCGGGCTCACGATCGGCGGCGCGCTCCCCGAGCTGGTCGAGGACACGGCGCCATGGCCCGACGTCCAGCGTGCCGTCGAGGAGGCCGTGCTCGACCTGATCGCGGAGAACCGCGAGTCGGGCCTCGTCGAGGAGGGAATCGAGTTGGCCGAGGTCGCCTAGGAGCGGCGGCCGAAGTCCGTCGTGTAGGTGCCGCCGCCGCGGCTCACGGGTGTGCCGGATGCGATCCCGATTCCGATTGCGCGATACGACGAGCTGAGAATGTTCGCGCGGTGCGGCGGGCTGTTCATCCAGGCGGTTCCGATCGAGCGCGGGGTGGAGCGGCTGCCCGAGCCGTAGGCGATGTTCTCGCCGACGGCCCAGCTGCGGGCACCGGAGAGGTAGCCGGTGCTGCGGATGCGGTCGACGAAGCTCGCGCCGCTCAGCGACGTGTGGGAGAAGAAGCGCTTGCGGGCCATGGCCCGGGAGTGCCGCTGGGCGGCCCTGGAGAGCCTGTGGTTCAACCGCAGCGGCCGCAGGCGGTTGCGCGCCCGCTCGGCGTTCAGCACGCAGAGAGTGGCGCGGACGAGGGCGCGCTTGCTCGCCTTCGAGGCAGTGACGTTCGCCGCGCTGCACGCTCCCGCTGCGGAGGCGTTCGGCACGCTGAAGAGAAGGACGGCAAGGGCTGCCACAACCAGCGCGGCGGACTTGGAAAAGCTCATGCCCGTATTCAGTCGGCCTCTCGCGGGAGACCTTTAAGGGGTCGGAGCTCGGCCCTGGACGGTTGTTCGAACCCGTTTTGGGGACGGGACCACGGGTAGGGTCGGCGAATGCCTCCCGCAGCCATCCTTGACGTCGACGGCACGCTCGTCGACACCAACTATCACCACACGATCGCCTGGTACCGCGCCTTCCGCCAGAACGAGGTGGTGCTGCCGATCTGGCGCATCCACAGGCACATCGGCATGGGTGGCGACCAGCTCGTCGAGGCGCTCGGCGGCGAGCAGCTCGAGAACGAGAAGGGCGACGACATCCGCGCGGCGGAGAGCGTGCTGTACGGCGAGCTGATGAGCGAGGTCGAGCCGCTCGAGGGCGCCCGCGAGCTGATCGAGGACCTCAAGAAGAGCGGCCACGCGGTGGTGCTCGCCAGCTCGGCGAAGAAGCACGAGGTGGAGCACTACCTCGAGCTGCTCGACGCGCGCGAGCTCGCCGACGACTGGACCACCTCCGACGACGTGGAGGCCACGAAGCCCGAGCCCGATCTGGTGGTGGCCGCGGTGGAGAAGGCGGGTGGCGGCGAGGCCGTGATGGTGGGCGACTCGACCTGGGACTGCGAGGCCGCCAAGCGCGCGGGGCTCGACACGATCGCCGTGCTCACCGGCGGTTTCTCCGAGGCGGAGCTGCGCGACGCCGGCGCGCTCGTCGTCTACTCCTCGATCGGGGACCTGCGCGATTCCATCGACGAGACCCCGCTTGCGCCAAGCTAGGGGGCATGGCCGACAGGCTCGGCAGCTACAAGGGGAAGCGCGACTTCGGAAAGACGCCTGAGCCGAAGGGGCGCTCGCGCGGGAAGACGAGCGAGGCTCGCTTCGTGGTTCAGGAGCACCATGCGCGGCGGTTGCACTGGGACCTGCGCCTCGAGCACGAGGGCACCCTGGCCTCGTGGGCGCTCCCGCGCGGCGTGCCCGAGCATCCCGACGAGAACCGCCTCGCGGTGCGGACCGAGGACCATCCCCTCGAGTACCTGGAGTTCCACGGCGAGATCCCGAAGGGCGAGTACGGCGCCGGCACGATGCTCGTCTGGGACAGCGGGACGTACGAGGCCGAGAAGTTCCGCGACGACGAGGTGATCGCGACCTTCCGCGGCGAGCGGCTGAACGGGCGCTACGCGCTGTTCAGGACCCGCGAGAGCGACTGGATGATCCACCGCATGGATCCGCCGGCGGACCCGGCGTACGAGCCCTTCCCCGAGCAGATCAAGCCGATGATGGCCCGCAGCGGAGCGCTGCCGCCGCGCGAGGAGCAGTTCGGGTTCGAGGTGAAGTGGGACGGGATCCGCGGCGTGGCGTTCTGCGACCACGGCCACTTCGAGCTCCAGGGGCGCCACCTCCGGGACTTCACGCCGCGCTACCCGGAGGTGCGCGAGCTGGCCCGCTCACTGGGCGCACGGCGGGTGGTCCTCGACGGCGAGGTCGTGGCCTTCGACGACGACGGGCGGCCGAGCTTCGAGCGCCTTCAGGCGCGCATGCACCTCGCCTCGGACTCAGCCGTCCGGCGGCGCATGAAGGACATCCCGGCCACGTACGTGATCTTCGACCTGCTCTACCTGGACGGTCACTCCACGATGGCGCTGCCCTACGAGGAGCGCCGCAGCCTGCTCGAGCAGCTCGAGCTGGAGGGGCCGGCGTGGCGAACGCCTTCGTACCACCGAGGCGAGGGCAGCGCCCTGCTCGCGGCCACGAAGCAGCACGGCATCGAGGGCGTGGTGGCGAAGAAGCTCGACTGCCCGTACCAGCCGGGCGCTCGCGCCTCCCACTGGATCAAGGTCAAGAACGTCCACACCCAGGACGTGGTGATCGGCGGCTGGACGCCCGGCGAGGGCGGGCGTCAGGCGAGCCTCGGCTCGCTGGCGGTTGGCGTGATGGAGGAAGGGAAGCTCGTGTACTCCGGGAAGGTGGGCACCGGCTTCACCGAGCAGTCGCTCGCGCTCGTGAAGCGCGAGCTCGAGCCGCTGCGCACGGACACCAGTCCGTTCAGCGGCCGCAAGCCGCCCAAGGGCACGATCTTCGTGGAGCCGCGGCTGGTGGCGCACGTGGAGTTCCGGGAGTGGACCAAGAGCGGGACGCTGCGTGCGCCGTCCTTCAAGGGCCTGCGGCCGGACATCTCGCCGCAGGAATGCGTGCGTGAGGAAGGTTAAGAGCCCGCGTGTGGGTACCTTTGAGGCATGCCACGCGCCATTTGGAGCGGTGCGATCAGCTTCGGGCTGGTCAACATTCCGGTCAAGCTCTACAGCGCGGTCTCCCGTAAGACCGTCAGATTCCACCAGATCGACTCCGAGTCGGGCCAACGCATCCGCCAGCAGCGGGTGAGCCCAGGCTCCGGCGAGGAGGTCCCTTACGAGCAGATCGTCAAGGGCTACGAGATCAGCCCCGATCGATACGTGACGATCACTCCCGAGGAGCTCGAGTCGCTCGAGCCGCAGAAGACGCGCACCATCGACATCGAGGAGTTCGTGGACCTCGAGCAGATCGACCCGATCTACTACGACCACCCGTACTACCTCGCCCCCGACAAGGGAGCGGGGAAGGCGTACAAGCTGCTGCTCGACGCGATGGAGGAGGCCGACAAGGTCGCCATCGCGCGGGTCGTGATTCGGTCGAAGGAGAGCCTCGTGGCGCTGCGCTCGTACAGGGGCGCGATCACGATGGAGACGATGCTCTTCCCGGACGAGGTGACCCAGCCGGACTCGATCGAGGAGCTCGCGGCGGTGGACGGTGACGTGAAGACGACCAAGCGCGAGCTCGACATGGCGAAGCAGCTGATCGAGTCGCTCTCGGGTGACTTCGACCCGAGCGGCTACCGCGACGAGTACCGCGAGCGCGTGCTCGACCTGATCGAGCGCAAGGCCGCGGGCGAGACGATCACCATCGAGGAGCCGGCAGCCGAGACCAAGGAGGTCCCCGACCTCATGGCGGCACTCGAGGCTTCGATCTCGGCGTCGAAGAGCCCGCCGAAGAAGAAGGCGGCCTCGAAGAGCAACGGCTCGGGCTCAAAGAAGAAAACAGCGGCGAAGAAGTAGGTGGCCCGAGTCGAGGTTGAGGTCGAGGGCCGGCGGCTCTCGCTCTCCAACCTCGACAAGGTGATGTATCCGCAGACGGGGTTCACCAAAGGTCAGGTGATCGACTACTACTCCCGCGTCGCGCCCTTCCTGTTGGCGCATCTTCGCGACCGCCCTCTGACGCTGAAGCGCTATCCGAACGGCGTGGAGGGCCAGCACTTCTACGAGAAGCAATGTCCCTCGCACCGCCCCGACTGGGTGCGGAGCGAGCCCGTGGAGCTGAGCAGCAAGACCATCCAGTTCTGCATCTGCGACGACCTCCCCACGATCGTCTGGCTGGCCAACCTGGCGGACCTCGAGCTGCACCCGTCGCTCTCGAAGGTGCCCGAGGTGGAACGGCCGACGATCATGGCCTTCGACTTGGATCCAGGCCCGCCCGCCGCCATCCCGGAATGCTGCGAGGTCGCGCTGATCCTGCGGGACGCGCTCAGCCGCATCGGGCTCGAGTCGTTCGCGAAGACGTCGGGCTCGAAGGGCATTCAGGTGTACGTGCCGCTGAACGTGGACGACGTGGACTACGACCACGGCACCAAGCGCCTTTCGCAGGCGCTGGCACGGCATCTCGAGTCCGAGCATCCGAAGCTGATCGTCTCGAGCCAGAAGAAGGAGCTCCGCAAGGGCAAGGTGCTGATCGACTGGAGCCAGAACGACGAGCACAAGACCACCGTGTCGGTGTACTCGCTGCGCGCCCGCGAGCGGCCCACCGTGTCGACCCCGCTCCACTGGGACGAGCTGGAGGCGGCCGATCCCGACGCGCTCGTGTTCGAGGCCGCGGACGTGCTGGAGCGCGTGGAGGAGCACGGTGACCTGTTCGCGCCGGTACTCGCCCTGAAGCAACGGTTGCCGGACCTCTGAGCGGGTACCGTTCGGGTACGAATGGTTGATTGGTCCCTTGCCCAGCAGGTCGCTCGCCTCGCGACCGGTGGCGGCACCGAGGAGCCTCCGCCGTTCGACGCTGTTGCGCTCTGCACGGAGATGGAAGGGCCGGTGGCCGGCTACACACGGCTCGCCCTGTCCACTCCCACGCCACCGGCGGAGGTGGTCACGCGGGCGGAGTGGGCCTCGGCGAACCTCGATTCGCTGTCGCACATCCTCGACCCCGTGGCCGCGCGGCTGGACGACCGGCTCGCGTTCGCGGGGCCGCTCGCCGGGGCGCTTCGGGTCGGGGCGTCGGCGACGGTGGCGGCCGAGGCCGGCCTCGTGATGGGCTACCTGTCCTCACGGGTGCTCGGCCAGTACGACGTGTCACTGCTGGGGGGTGACACCGACCCCCGCCTTCTCTTCGTCGGCCAGAACCTGGCCGGCGCGGTGCGCGACCTGGACGTGGATGCCGACTCGTTCGGCCGCTGGATCTGCGCGCACGAGCTCACCCACGTCTTCCAGTTCCAGGGGGTGCCCTGGCTGCGGGAGCACATGAGCGGTCTGCTGCGCCGCTACGTCTCGACCCTCGAGGTCCGGATCCAGAGCGGTTCGGCGGGCGGGTTGCCGTCGCTGCCGGATCCGGGGCGTCTGGTCGAGGCGTTCAGGGAGGGTGGTCTCGCGGCGCTTGTGCAGAACCCCGAACAGCGAGCGTTGATGGATGAGATTCAGGCGACCATGTCGGTCATCGAGGGGTACTCCGAGCACGTGATGGACGCGATCGCCGCCGAGGTGATCCCGGACCACGAGAAGCTGCGGGCCGCGATGGACCGGCGCCGCCGGAGCCGCTCCGCCCCCCAGCGGATCATCGAGCGCCTGCTCGGCTTCGACGTGAAGCTGCGCCAGTACGAGCAGGGCAAGCAGTTCGCGGATGGCGTGGCGGATTTGGCCGGCATCGAGGGGCTCAACCGCGTGTGGTCGTCCCCGTCGGCCATGCCGACTCCGGACGAACTTCAGCATCCAGAGCAGTGGCTCAAGCGCACCGAGCCCGCCGCCAGCGCCGCCTGAGGCGCCGACCACACGCCTTGTGGCAATTGCCGCATGTAACAACCTCCGCGAGGAGGTTTACGTACATGTGTTCGTAGGTATACTCCTATGGAAGTTAAATCTAATAACGTCCCAGTTCCCCCGAGGATGCCGTCCAGATCGAGGACGGGAAGGAGAGTCAACACAATGGCTACCCAGACACAGACCCAGACCCAGCGCAAGGTCACTGCCCAGAAGGCTGCTGCCACGCGCCGTCGCAACGCTGCCAACCGCAGCCGTTCGGCGAAGAAGGCCGCCGAGACCCGCGCCCAGGCGCAGCTGAACACGCTCCAGGTCGTGCAGCTGCAGGCCGAGCGTGCCGCTCTCGTGCCGGTCGGTGCCGCGCTCACCGCGCGTGACGCCGTGGTGGAGGCCGTCAAGCCCTACATCGCTGGTCGCCAGAGCGCTGAGAAGGAGCTCGAGAAGGTCGGCAAGCGCGTGCAGGTCAACCTCAACAAGTTCGAGCGCCGTGGCTCGACCGCGCGTAACCGCGCGCTGCGTGAGGTCAAGCGCACCCGGACCCGCGTGGAGCGCGAGCTGCGCCAGCGCCGCAACTCGGCCGTGCGCACGGTGAACCAGAACCGTCGCCAGGCCGCGAAGCGCGTTTCGTCGCTCGTCTAACCCCCGGCGGCTGACTTACCCCCGGTCGCCGGAGAGAGCGGCCGGGGAGAGACTGCCGGCCGCATATTCGCCGGCAGTGTGCAGTATCTCTCCTCCCTCACCAGCGCCGTCCCTTTTGGGGCGGCGTTGGTCCTTTCAGGACCCTCTTTGCTTAACTGAGCCCGGATGCCTACGCGTGAACAGATCGAGGACGCGCTGCGGGGAGTGATCGACCCCGAGCTGCGCAAGGACATCGTGACCCTTGGCATGGTGCGCTCGATCGAGCAGCCGGACGAGGGCACGGCGAATGTGATCGTGTCGCTCACCACCGCGGGTTGTCCGATCCGCAATCACTTCCAGACGGCCGTCGTCGAGAAGGTGCAGGCACTCGGCATCCCCCAGGTGAACGTGAGCTTCGACGTTCTCTCGGACTCCGAGAAGCAGACGCTCGCCCAGCGCCTCGGCCGCAACGGCGGTCTGCCGCAGGGCGCGCTCGCCGCGGTGAAGAACGTGATCTGCATCGGCTCGGGCAAGGGCGGCGTGGGCAAGTCCACCGTGACCACCAACCTCGCTGTCGCCCTCCAGGCCGATGGCCAGCGCGCCGCCGCGCTCGACGCCGACGTCTGGGGCTACTCGATTCCGCGCATGCTCGGCGTGCATGGCCGCCCGAAGGTCTCAGCCGACCGCAAGATCCTCCCGCTGGAGGGCCCGGCCGGCGTGAAGGCGATCTCCATCGAGTTCTTCCTGAACGAGCGCGACCAGGCCATCACCTGGCGTGGCCCGATGCTCCACAAGGCGATCCGCCAGTTCCTCGAGGACGTGGACTGGGGCGAGCTCGACTATCTGCTGATCGACCTCCCGCCGGGCACAGGCGACGTGTCGATGACGCTCGCACAGCTGCTCCCGCAGGCCAAGTTCGTGATCGTCACGACCCCGCAGCCCGCCGCGCAGAAGGTGGCCGCACGCGCCGCCGAGACCGCGCTGCGCTTCGATCTCGAGATCGCCGGGGTGATCGAGAACATGTCCGGGTTCACGACCCCCAGCGGGGAGCGCTTCACGATCTTCGGCGAGGGCGGCGGGCAGCTTCTCGCCGACGAGCTCGACGTGCCGCTGCTCGGCAAGATCCCGCTCCAGGAGGAGCTCCGGATCAGCGCCGACGAGGGCACGCCGCTGGTGCTCGAGGATCCGGACTCTCCCGCCTCGCAGGCGCTCTACCACGCCGCCCGCGGCATCATCGCCGCCACGCCGCAGCAGCTCGGGGTGCTTCAGGAGCCCTCGGGACCGCCGATGCCGGAGATCACCGGCACGGCTCTGCCGATGGCAACGGGCTAGCCGACCTTCTCGAGCGCGCTAGGCGCTCTGCTTGAAGTAGTCGGCGTTGATCTGGATGTACGGCTCCCACTCGTCCGGCAGCTGATCCTCGGCAAAGCAAGCGTCCACGGGGCAGGCCTCGACGCAGGCGTCGCAGTCGATGCACTCCTCGGGGTCGATGTAGAGCTGCTTGACCTGGTCGTAGTCGGGCTCGTCGGGGGTGGGATGGATGCAGTCGACGGGACAGACCTCCACACAGGAGTTGTCCTTGGTGTCGATGCAGGGTTCGGCGATGACGTAGGCCATGGTCTCCTTCTCGTGTCCAAAAAGCGCCTGGGCGCGAGGACACGCATTGTATTCGGTGGCCTCTCCCGCCGGTCCCAGCCCGATTCGTCCCCTAAGCGATGTCGGCCGACCTGCCGATGGAGGGATGATGGACAGGATCAGCGCCTGGCTGTGTCCAACCGAGCAACATCGCGTACGCGCACGTGAGGCGGGTGCCCGGATCAAGACGGCGCGCACGGTTGCCGCCGCCGCATGCGGCGTCGCGCTGGTCGCGATCGTTCCCTTCGAGGGCTGGTGGACGTTCATCCTGTTCGGCGCGGTGGCCGTGAGCCTCGGCACGCTCGACGCGCGCCTGCTCCGGAGCAAGCGTCCGGAGCTGGTGGCAGCCCAGAGCAGCCTGCTGATCCTGGTTGTGCTCGCCATCGGTGCCGCGCTGAGCGGCGGCGAGGCTAGCCCGGCCCTACCCTGGCTGATCCTGCCCGTGGCCACCGCCGCGGCGCGGTTCAGGCCTCAGGTGGTGGTGGCCGGCGCCGCTCTCACGGCTGCCGTGATGTGCGCTGTGAGCTTCGGTGTCGACGCCCAGGCCGTGCTCGACGACCCCAGGCGGGTGATTTCCGCGCTGACCCTCCTGGTGGGAGTCACGGCGATCACGAACATGCTGACCCAGGGCGAGCTGGAGCACCGCGATCTGGCGGTCCTGGACCCGCTCACCGGCCTGCTGAACCGCTCGTCGCTCGAGTCGCGCGCGATCGAGATCGAGCAGCAGGGACGCCTCACCGGCGGCTCGGTGTCACTCGTGCTGCTCGACCTGGACCGGTTCAAGCAGGTGAATGACACGCACGGGCACGAGCGCGGTGACGCGGTTCTGCGCGACGTGGCCTACGAGATTCGCAAGTCCCTGCGCAGCCCCGCGC
>Ga0193706_1001148_pt1 | contig 12326 bp, 11 predicted proteins | sample U3c1metaG_FD_160130 | JGI IMG/M metagenome (GOLD analysis project Ga0193706, IMG submission 160130) | Soil microbial communities from a riparian zone of the East river system, Colorado, United States - U3c1 | ecosystem: Environmental > Terrestrial > Soil > Riparian zone | place: USA: East River... | reverse complement strand
CACCTGCCAGCCGTAGGCCTTGTAGCGCGCGCCGACGTCCTCGCTGTCGAACGAAAGCGAAGTCGGCCCGTCGAGCGAGATGCCGTTGGAATCGTAGAGGTAGATCAGCTTGCCGAGCTTCAGGTGGCCGGCGAGCGACGCGGCCTCGGAGCTCAAGCCTTCCATCAGGTCGCCGTCGGACACCAGGGCGTAGGTCTGGTGGTCGACGATCGTGTGACCGGGCCGATTGAAACGACTCGCAAGAGCGCGCTCGGCGAGGGCCATGCCGACCGCGTTGGCCGATCCCTGACCGAGCGGTCCGGTGGTCGCTTCGACGCCGGGAGTTTCGTGCAGCTCCGGATGGCCCGGCGTCTTGCTCCCCCATTGACGGAAGGCCTTGAGGTCGTCGATCGACAGGGCGTAGCCAGTCAAGTGCAGCAGCGAATACAGGAGCGCGCTGCCGTGGCCCGCGGAGAGCACGAATCGATCGCGGTCAGGCCAGCTCGGATCGCTCGGATCGTGGCGCAGGTGGCGCTGCCACAGGGCGTAGGCCATCGGCGCGGCGCCGAGCGGCAGCCCCGGGTGACCGGAGTTCGCCTGCTGCACGGCGTCGATGGACAGCGTGCGGATCGTGTTGACGCACAGGAGATCGAGGGAGGATTGGACGGCATTCATGGCGCGTGCTCCGGAGGGGCCGGAGCGTAGATTGGCCTCGCGGAGGGCGAGGGGCAAGGACGGGCTCGAGGTTCTGCGGCGAGCCCGAGGATTTCCGTCGCGCAAAGTGCAGGCTTGCGTGGATTCTCAGCGCGGATTGCCTTCCAGGATCCGCACTTTCACGTTCCTGCCCTTGACCTTGCCCGCCGACAGCTTCGACAGCGCGAGCGCCGCGATCCCGCGCTCGACGGCGACGTAGGTCGAGAACTCGTTGACGTTGATCTTGCCGATCTGCGCCGCGCTGAAGCCCGCGCTGGCGGTGAGCGCGCCGAGCACGTCGCCCGCGCGCATCTTCTCCTTGCGTCCGCCCAGGATCTGCAGCGTGGCCATCGGCGGCACCAGCGGCTCGCGGCTCCTGGCGCGCAACGTCGAAAGCTCCTGCCACTCGACCACGCCTTGCGCTGCTTCGATGCGGCTGACGTATTCCTGATCGCGTTTGCTGGCCAGGCTCAGCGCCCAGCCGACCTCGTCGACGCGCCCGGTGCGGCCGATGCGGTGGATGTGCACCTCGGGCTCCGGCGTGACGTCGACGTTGATCACCGCCTCCAGCTGCGCGATGTCGAGACCGCGCGCCGCGATGTCGGTGGCGACCAGCACCGAGCAGCTGCGGTTGGCGAACTGGATCAGGACCTGGTCGCGCTCGATCTGATCGAGCTCGCCGTGCAGCGCGAGGGCGACGAAGCCACGGGCCTGCAGCAGCGCGAGAAGATCGCGGCATTGCTGCCTCGTGTTGCAGAACGCGAGCGTGCTGACCGGACGGTAGTGCTCGAGCAGCAACGTGACGGCCTCGAGACGCTCGCGCTCGCTCACCCGGTAGAAGACCTGGCGGATCTTCGTCGGCGCGTGCTGCTCGAGCAGCTGCACCTCTTGCGGACTGCGCAGGAAGCGCTGGCTCAACTGCGCGATTCCGTCGGGATAAGTGGCCGAGAAAAGCATGGTCTGGCGCGCCGCGGGACAGGCACCCGCGATGCTCGCGATGTCATTGAAAAAGCCCATGTCGAGCATGCGATCCGCTTCGTCGAGCACCAGGGTGTTCAGCGCATCCAGCTTCAGGCTCCCGCGGGCGAGATGATCGAGCACGCGGCCCGGCGTGCCGACGACGACGTGGGCTCCGCGCTCGAGGCTGGCGACCTGCGGCCGCGTCGGCGTGCCGCCGCACAGGGTCAGCACCCTGATGTTCTCCTCCGCGCGCGCCAGGCGGCGGATCTCGGTGCTCACCTGGTCGGCGAGCTCGCGCGTCGGGCACAGCACCAGGGCCTGCACGCCGCGCGAGCCGGGTTTCAAGTTCGAGAGCAGCACCAGCGCGAAGGCCGCTGTCTTCCCCGTGCCGGTCTTCGCTCGCGCGATCAGGTCGTGCCCCGCCAGCGCGATCGGCAGGCTCGCCGCCTGGATCGGAGTCATCGCGTGGTAGCCGAGCCGCGCGAGGATCTCCAGCGTGGCGGCGGGCAGCGGCAACAAGCCGAAGGAGGGGCCGGGAGATGTTCGAGTCATCGGAGTGAGCGACATGGTACGGAGTCGGGTGAATTCGTCCGGAGTCGTGCGGCGGCCCTCTCCTGCGCTTCGCGCAGGAGAGGGCCGCCGCACGACTCCGGACGAATTCACCTGGCTCCGTATCGGAGCGATCCACTTAGACGCTCTCGGCCCGTCTTTCGCCACCCAATACCGTGGACAAAACCGCAGTTCCCCGAGCGGTCGCCTTGCTCGGAGCGAATACTGGCGCGTGCCGGGGCTCCTCGATCCATGCGCCAATCCTCTCGAACCGAACTGCCGGATGAAGAAGCCGCGAGCTACCGCAAGTCCCCGCTGTTCGCGGTGTCGCTCGCGAAGCTCGCGATCCTTTCGCTGTGCACCTTCGGCATCTACGAGTGGTACTGGTTCCTGCAGCAATGGAGATCGGAGCGCGAGCGCACCCAGGAAAAGTTCAGCCCGATGCTGCGCGCCCTGCTCGCACCCTTCTTTGCCTTCGGTTTGTTCCGCAGGATCCATGACCTCTCCGTCGGCCTGGGCCTTCCGCCGAAGTGGCCAGCGTTCACTCTGGGTCTTGTCTATCTGATCCTGACCTTCGCCTGGCTCCTGTCCCTGGGCGCCTTCTCGAACCTCTCGGTGCTGAGCTTCCTGCCGCTGCTCGTCGTGCAGCACACGGCCAACCAGCTCAACCGCGCCGCCGCTCCCGAAGTGCCGCGCAACGACAAGTACTCTTCCTCGGAGCTCACCATCATCGTGGTCGGGATCGTGCTGCGCGCGGTCGTGATCTGGGTCCTGCGGGAACTCGGTGACTTGATGACGATCCTCGAAAGCATGACCCAGTGAGCTCGGCCAGACCGGCGTCATTGCCGCGCGCGTTCGCGCAGCAACTCCGCCTCGCGCTCGTTGCTCGTCATGCCCGCCGCCCGCTCGAACTCGAGCCGCGCTTCGTCCTTGCGGCCCAGGCGCAGGAGCAGGTCGCCGCGCACGCTGGGCAGCAGGTGGTACTTCGCCAGCGCGGGCGACGCAGCGATCTCGTCGACGAGATCGAGCCCGGCCTGTGGGCCATCCGCCATCGCCACGGCGACAGCGCGATTCAGCTCCACGATCGGGGAATCGACGACGCTGACCAGCTCGTCGTAGAACCCCACGATCCTGCGCCAATCCGTCTCATCGCCCGTGCGGGCGCGAGCATGGCAGGCCGCGATGCAAGCCTGCAGCGTGTAGAAGCCGCGCTCCCCGCCCGCCTCGAGCGCGCGTTCGAGCCCGCGCAGGCCGCGCCGGATCAAGAGCTGATCCCAGCGCGCGCGATTCTGATCGAGGAGCAGAATCGGCCTGCCCCGTGCATCGACGCGCGCATTCGCGCGCGAAGCCTGGATCTCCATCAACGCGACCAATCCGTGCACCTCCGCCTCGCGCGGTTGCAATTCGGCGAGCACGCGACCGAGCCGCAGCGCGTCTTCACACAGCGCCGGCCGCATCCAATCCTCGCCCGCCGTCGCCGAGTATCCCTCGTTGAAGATCAGGTAGACGACCTGCAGCACCGGCGGCAGCCGCTCGCGCAGTTCTTGGCGCGAAAGCTCCTCGAAAGTCGCGCCCAGCTCCGCGAGGGTGCGCTTCGCGCGCACGATGCGCTGAAGGATCGTCGCTTCCGGAACGAGGAAAGCGCGCGCGATCTCCTCCGTGGTCAGACCGCACAAGAGCCGCAGCGCCAGCGCGACCCGCGCCTCGCTCGACAGCCGCGGGTGGCAGGCCATGAAAATGACGCGCATGGAATCCTCCGCGAGGGCCTCCTCGGACTCCCCGCGATCCGGATCGACTCCGCCTGCTTCGCCCACGTGAACCATGTCCCTGGAAATCTGCTCGGTCTTCTCGACCAGACGCTTCTCGCGGCGCACGAGATCGATTGCCCGATGCTTGGCCGTGGCCGTCAGCCAGGCACCGGGATTGTCCGGGATCCCCGTCGCTGGCCACTGAGCGAGGGCCGCGACGAAGGCATCCTGGGCCAGGTCCAGGGCGAGATTCACATCGCGCACGAGGTGCGTCAGCAGAGCGATCAACTTCGGCGACTCGAGCCGCCATGCGGCATCGAGGGTCGCTCGCGTCGCCGAAGTTTCGCTCACGCCTTCCTTCGAGCCTTCGAGAACAGCAGCGCCTCGAGCCGCGAATCGCGCAGCGTGAGCGCGACCCACAGCAGCACGCCGACGTAGACCGGAAACAGGATGTGCGTCATCCAGGGATTGCCGATGCGCACGTGCGTCGCGACCGCGCCGCCGAGGTATCCCGTCAGCAGGATCGCGCCGAAGATCGCGGTCCGAGGCACGGCGTACAACAGCGTGCACAGGAGCAACACGACGCCGAGCGGCACGATCACCGATTCCGAGTAGCCCAGCTCGACGGTGCCGCGCACGACCGCGTCGAGCTTCAGGAGCTTGCTGACTGCATCGAATCCGAGCAGCACCGCGAGGATGCTGCTCAGGACTCTTCCAGTCCACAGCCGGGCCTTGGAGACGGCCGGCGGAGTCTGATCAGGGCTCATGGCCTATTCGAAGTCCGAGGCATCCTTGAGCGGACGGATCTCGACCTCGCACATCGAGCCCGGACTGGGATTCGGCGCCCGCTTGAGCCACTCGATCGCCTCCTGCAGCGAGCTGACCTGCCACAGCCAGTAGCCGGCGACGAGTTCCTTGGTCTCGGTGAACGGACCATCGATGACCAGGCGTTCCGCTCCGGAGAAGCGCACCCGGGCGCACTTCGAGGATTCCCTGAGGCCGCCGCCGTCGAGCATCACGCCGGCCTTGATCAGCTGCTCGTTGAACTTGCCCATCTCGGCCATCAATTCCTTGCTCGGGGCCTTTCCGGTTTCGCTTTCCTTCGTTGCCTTGACGAGAACCATGACGCGCATCGCATTTCTCCAATTCAGGGGTTGTTGAGGGTTTCGGTCCCGAGCACTGTCTCGGGGCGATTCTGCCTGGACGTCGAACGTCGCGCGCGCAGTTCGACAACGACCTGGAGAATTCCGTGCGATTGACCCAAACCGACGCTGGGAGCGGACTTAGGCCGCGTGGCAGGCCTGGACGGAGCAGGGACATCGCCCTCCTCGTCGCGAACGAAGGACTCACGTACGGAGTCAGGTGAATTCGTCCGTAGTCGTGCGGGCGTCCCCACGCCGCGGAAGCGGAGCGCGGACGCACGCACGACTACGGACGAATTCACCTGACTCCCTCCGCGGCCGGCATCGATGCCGAGCTAGATCTCGACGATGTACTCGAGACCGTTGCTCAGCGTCGCGTTGCGCGGCGCGGGGAAGCCCGGATCACGCCCCCACCATTGAACGTCGATCGTCGTGCCGGGGACCTGCAGCGAGGGATGCGGATTCCCGCCGAGCGCCCCCGCCGCGAACGCGTTCACGTCGAGCGCGAACACGCCCGAGCAATCGGCTGCCGGCAACGGCGTGCCACCCGAGCTCACGCCCACCGAGCGCCGGACCGGCGAACCTACGCAGAGCGTGCCACCCGCGAAGGGCACGGCCGCGCGGCCGTGATCGCCATAGAGCAACAGCCCGGGCTTCTGGTTGCGGACATTGCTCGCGCTGACGACGAAGCCGCTCGACGCGCTCGCGCTCGGCGACCCCACCGAGCTCACCGCCGGCAGGCAGCCCAGCGAATTGGTCTTCGCGACGCAGTAGCTCAGCGGCGGAGGCGAAGCGAGCAACACCATCGTCCCGACGTCACCGTGCGACTGCGTCGCCGAATGCACCTGCCCCGTGAGCACGTAACGCCCGCTGCCGGCGGCATGCAGATCGTACGCGCGATCGTCCTCGCCGCCGGGCGAGCTCACCGTCAGCGCCCCGCGCAGAGTCCCGTTCGCGTCGTATTGCACCAGCGCGTAATCGCGGTCGACGGCCGGCGAGCTCGACACGACGCTCCAACCGCCGAGCGTCGCGCGGCCCAGCGAGTCGAGCTCGATGCATTGCGCCTGGTCCTCGAGCAGCGCGCCCGAATCCCAGCTGCGCTGCCAGACCAGGTTCCCGCTCGCATCGAGCTTCGCGAGCAGCATGTCCTCGAGGCCCGAGCTCTCGCGCAGGTAACCGGCGACGTGCGCGTTGCCCGCCGCGTCGAGGGCCACTTCGAAGCTGTTGTCCTGAGCGTTCGCGCTGCCGCCGATCGCGCGGCGCCACTGGAAGACACCAGCCGCGTCGTAGCGGACCACGACGGCGTCCATGCCGCCACCCGCCGTCTGCGTGTGGCCGCACGCGACCGTGTCGCCCGCCGGCGTGAGCGCGATGCCGATCAAATACTCCGAACCGGCGACGGTCGTGTTGTTCTCGCGCTGCCAGAGGATGTTGCCGCCCGCGTCCAAGCTCGCGACGAACAGCGCCGGATCGCCGCCACTGTTCGCCTGCCCGACAGCGCGGATCGTGCCGTCGGCCGCGAGCGCGAGATTCGCGAAGTAATCATTGCCGCCCGCCGGGCCCGGCACGAGCCGCGACCAGAGCAGGTTGCCCGCGGGATCGTACGCGAGCACCGCGCCGTCGGCGTTCGCCTGCGCGTTGTACGAGTAGCCCGCGACGATCACGTTGCCCTGCGCATCGAAGCAGGCGCGGCGCGGAATGTCGGCGCTGGCGCCAGGCCCGTCGAATACCCGCGTCCACAACAGGGTTCCCGCGGCGTCGTACTTCAAGACGACCATGTCGGTGACGTAGTTGCTGCTGACGTATCCCGACGAGTAGCCGATCGTGTAGACACTCCCGTCCGTCGCGACGAGCACGTCGCGCGCCTGGTCGGTGCCGCCGATGTGGTCGAAGCGTCGATCCCACAGCAGATTGCCCGCAGGGTCGTACTTCAGCGTGATCGTGTCCTCGGTCGGCGGCATCGGCGGCACGCCGACCGACGGATTGAGCGATCGACCGACGACGATCACGTTGCCCGCGGAATCGGTCGCGGCGCGATAACCCCAGTCGGCTTGGGCTTGCGGCGAGTCGTAATCGCGGCTCCAGACGAGCTGCGCCTGAGCGCTGGCGGAGCCGCAGCAAGCTCCCAGCAGGACGATGCGGAGGAAAAGGGACGTCATGGCAGGCCTCCTGTCGGACAGCGGATGTCGAGGGCGGCGGGATCGTCGCCGCACAAGGTCATGATAACCACGTTCGCGCTGCCTGATTCGAGCCGCCGGGTCAGCCCCCTACTCGGCGCAGCGTCATTTCCATGAAGCGGGTCCAGTGCTCGCCATTGCCGCTCACTTCGCCGTGCTCGTGCCAGCTCGATGCATCCAGAACGATGCTGAATCGAACCGTCGTTCCCCTCGAGTCGGGTTTCAGCGACCACTGCAGCCCGTCTGGCAGCAACGCGCAGTCGGCCTCGACGAGACCCATGCCCGCCTCGTGCCCGTGCCATCGATAGCGGCCCGAGGCATCGCGGTACACGAGCACGAGTCCGTCGTGCGTCACCCGTCCCTCGCCGCCGCTGTCGGTGCGGGTCCCCCGACCTTCCACGAGCAGCACCGTGCCACCCGCCTTCTCGCGCACCGACTCTACGAGGTCGAACTCGACGCGCTCGCCGGTCGCGCTCATGCTCCAGCCCGCGCCTCTCCATTCGCCGAGCCAGAGCTCGAGCTCTGGAAATGCGGCCGGATGGTCGGGCGCCTGCGGCCTGGCCGGCGACGTCGAGCTCGCCGTGGTCTCCAACGGCAGCGAGGCGCAGGCTGCGAGCGATGTCGCGAAGACCGAGGCCGCGGCGAGAATCAAGCCGATGGTGCGAGTCAGGTTCACTTTTCTTCCTCGTTCAAGATGTCGCCAAGGCGATCCAGCCGCGCTTCCCAGATCGATCGCTGAGCGTCGACCCAACTCGTCAGCACGCCGAAGCCCGCCGCTTCGATACGACAACTCCGCACCCGCCCGGTTTTCTCGGTGCGCACCAGCCGGCACTTTTCGAGCACGTGCAGGTGCTGGTTCACCGCGGTGAGCGTGACGCCCAACGGACCCGCGAGTGCGGAGACCGAGAGCGGGCCCCGCGCGAGTCGCTCGACGATGGAGCGACGGGTCGGATCCGCGAGCGCGTGCAGCACGCGGCCGACGTCTTCCTTGGCGCGCACCATGGGCCCTCCTACGCCGCCAGGTGGGCGGCGAGCCGGTCGAGGAGCGTGCACCAGCCGGCTTCACGCATCTGGGGTCCGTCGCCGCCTTCGAAGAACACGCCCTGGTGCGTGAACACGAGTGCGGTGCCTCCATTTCCTTGGTCGACGAGCTCGAAGGTCAGCAGCGACGCCGAGATTCGCCGCTCACCGGCCGTCATGGCGGAGGCCATGACCACGCGCTCCATCGACACGATGTCGAGGTAATGCCCCTCGTTCACGAAGGTGACACCGTCCATCGGAGTGCCGCCGGTGTAGGTGAGGACCGAGCGTTCGGCCCCGCCCACACGGAAATCCATCTCGAAGCTTTCGACCTTTCGTTTCGGCCCTTCGACGTACCAGCGACGCACGCTGGCGGCCGTCGACAGGGCGGCGAACACCCGCGCCCTCGACTGCGGGTAGCTCCGCTCGACGACGAATGTGTGGTGAACCGTGGACAGATCCTGCGTGCTCATCGGACAGCTCCTGGCAGGTCGCCCGCGTGGGGCGACAGGGTAAATAGTGAAGTCTACACTTCAGTATTGCGCCCGCGCGGATGCTTGTCAACACCAGCTCATCCTTCCGGATGCCGACCGCGCTCGGACCTCTTTGGGAGCGGGCGTCCTGGGTGTGGCACGAATCGCGCAGTGCACCGCGGTCCAGCCGCTCCTTGGCCGCGACGCGCCCGCAGTGACCGCGGACTCGGGAGGACAGCTCCCCGAAGAGACCAGCGAGCGAAGGAGATCCAGAGCGCGAGACCGCGCGTGCGAACGCCTAACCGAGCCCGGCGTGGCGACTCAGTTCTTGATGTTGTCGAGAAACGCCTCGACCTTGGTGAGGTTGTTGAACTCCGTGTTCAACGGGACAGCGGCCTTCTGCGCGAGCTTGAGCAGCGGGCTGTCCGATCATGGCCGCTTCGCCGCCTGCAGCGCCATGTTCAGCAGCGCGCAATTCGCATGGCCGACGCTGGTGCTCGGAAGGTGAGCGACAGCTCCGGCAGGTTCTCGCGAGCCTCCCCTGGTAGCGCACGACGTTCGGTTTTCCGCGAACGAGTAGAAGCGGATGCAGGTGTATGCGCACGCTGAGCTTGTCCCCGGTGGCAGTTCGATTCCCCGAGGGTTAGCCTGCGACCGTGCCTGAACCAGCAAGACCTTCGTACCGAAGCTTGTCCCCCACGGCGATCGTGTCCACGGTCGAGGGGCTGGGCGCGCGGATCGACGCGGGTTTTCCCGGCTCGAGCCTCAGCTCCGTCTGCGCCGAGCTGGGGCAGGTATCTCGCGAGGTCGAATCGCTCGCCGCCTGGTTGTCGCGACCCTTGCACTGGGCGCGCGCAACAGTCGCCTTCGGACTCCTGGTGCTGCTCGCCGCCTTGTGGAGCGTCGTGCTCCGGCTGCACATGGATTCGCAGGCGCCCAAGCTCGCCGAGTTGCTGCAGGGAATCGAGGCCGCGGTCAACAACCTGGTCTTCCTCGGAATCGGCTTGTTCTTCCTGCTGATGATCGAGACTCGCGTCAAGCGCAATCGCGCTCTGAAGTCGTTGCACACGCTGCGCTCGCTGGCGCACATCATCGACATGCACCAGCTGAAGAAGGACCCCGAGCGCGTGAGCGGTGATCCGGCCGACGCCGCGACCGAACCGACGCTCTCCGCCAACGAGATGGCGCGCTATCTCGATCACTGCGGCGACATGCTGACCCTGATCAGCAAGCTGGCCGCGCTGCATGTGCAGAAGTCCAACGACGGTCCGACGCTTGCCGTCGTGCAGGAAGTCGAGGACCTCGCGCATGCCCTCGTGAGGAACATCTGGCAGAAGATCGTGATCGTCGATCGCGTGCACTCCGAGTGAATTGGGCCTCGGGCCCAGGACGTCGGAGCGCGGGATCGCGGCGGTCGCGATCGGTGGCACTGTGCACCGATCTGGGTGCCGCCGGCGGGCGCGTGCGAGGCTCGAGCGGCGACTGGCAAGTCCTGCGCGGAATCTTCCTGCAGCCGCGCTACGCTGAGCGCATGCGGCTGCCCAATTCGATGCTCCGTTCCATCCTCGTCCTCTGCGCGCTCGTCCTTCCCGGTTGCGGCGATCCACCCGACGAGACGCCGCTCGGTCACGACGCCGCGGCGACTCTCGCCAGGCCCGAGCACAAGGTCCCCAAGGTCACGATCCAGCACGTGCTCATCGCGTTCGTCGGCGCCACGCGCGGGTCCGAGAGCCGCCGCGACTACGCGCAGGCGCGCACGCTAGCCGAGGAGATTCTGACACGCGCCCGCGGCGGCGAGGACTTCACGGCGTTGATGGACAAGTACAGCAACGACGAAGGCGGCGGCACGTACACGCTGAATCAAGACGATCGCTACGACTACGCGGACGATTTCCACAACGTCGCGTTCCGCCTCGCGGTCGGCGAGATCGGCGTGACTACGTACGACCCCAGCTCGAGCCCGTTCGGCTTTCACGTGATCAAGCGCACCGAATGAAGTAGCGCGACCGCGCGGATGCGAATGCATCTGCGCGGGGCAGAACCCTGCGGTGGAGGCGGATGGAATCGAATCTGCGTCAAGGGGGCGAGGGATTGAAAGCGTTGTCTTACAGATTGGAGTACACCCTGCAGTGAACGGCTGAGCTGAAGACACGAAGGCCGCCACCTGTGGATGAGCGTGCGTCTCACGGATTGACCAGGCAGCGCACCGCGTTGCTCAGGCTCGCGCCGCCTGAGCTCGCGGGATCGCGCGACCAGCACTGGCAGAAGACCTCCGCGCCGATGACGAGCGTTGGATCGAGACCGCTCTGGATCCTCGCGTTCAAGTCGTAGCTGAATGTGCCGGTGCAGTCCGAACCGCTCGGGCTGCCGCCGGAGTTCTGTGTCCCCGTGCGCTTGAGCGGTGCCTGGACGCACAAGGTTCCGCCCTGGAACGGCAGGGCATTGGGACCGTGCGAGTAGATCAGCATGCCCGCCTTCTTATTGATCAAGTTGGCGCACTGGATGACGAAGGGTGTGCTCGAACTCGCGCTCGCCGTTCCGTTCCACGACATCGACGGCACGCAGCCCAGGCTGTTGATCTTGGCGGTGCAGTAGCTCGACGGCGCGCCGGGGAACAGCGAGTAGAACTTGAGCGTCCCGCAGTCGACGTTGGCGCCGGAGTTGTCGGAGAGCGACCCCGCGACCGCGAACTCGACGAAGCCGTCCTGGTTCAAGTCCAGGAAGCCCCCGAGCAACGCGGCGCCGAGGTGGTCCTGCGTCACGCCCGTGAGGCTTGCCAGGCGCGCGCCTGTCTTGCCGGAGTAGATCCTCGCTCCGCCCCTGCCGGCGCCGGCGGGGATCGGGAACGAGAAGAAATCGGGCATGCCGACGATGAAGTCCGGCGTCCCGTCGTTGTTGAGGTCGGGGCTGGCGCGCACGCACGCTCCGAAATGCACTTCGAGCGTCGAGCCGGAGTCGATGGTGTGGAGCTCGAATGGCGGCGTTCCGGCGATCAGCCTCGAGCCAGACAACACGACGGCGCGTCCAGACTCCCAGCCGAGGCCCGAGTCGTGGTTGGGAGCGCCGACGACCAAATCGTTGGTCCCGTCGCCGTCGAAGTCCTGGCTTCCGTCGATCGACGCGCCAAAGCCCTCGCCGGCATACGAGCCGTAGGCGGCGATGGCGAAGCTGAAGGCGGGATCGGCCCGGCACACCATGACGTAGCCATCGCCCAGCACCTGACCGGGGGATCCGATCGCCAGGTCGAAGCGGCCGTCGTGATCGAGGTCGAAGCCACTCGCCAGGGCGACGGCGAAATCATCGGGGTAGGGGCTCGAGTTGAATAGGCTCCCGTGCTGCGAGCTCGCCAGCGTGGTTGCGATGCCGAACGAGCTTCCGTTGATCACGTGCACGCTGCTCGGCCAGTTGCCCGTCGAGGGAGCGTTGGACGCGATCTCGACCTTTCCGTCACCGTCCTGGTCGCCGACCGCGGCGATCGCCTCGCCCAGGCGCGTATTGGGTTCCCCGGTCATCGTCCACGCCACCGTGTGCGTCGACCCATCGACCAGGACCAGCGCGCCCGTGGGAACCGCGCTCGTCGTCACT
>Ga0193706_1001147_pt1 | contig 12334 bp, 4 predicted proteins | sample U3c1metaG_FD_160130 | JGI IMG/M metagenome (GOLD analysis project Ga0193706, IMG submission 160130) | Soil microbial communities from a riparian zone of the East river system, Colorado, United States - U3c1 | ecosystem: Environmental > Terrestrial > Soil > Riparian zone | place: USA: East River... | reverse complement strand
CGTGTGGCCATCCTCGACAAGAACGGACCGCGTTACCTCGAGCTGTACTTTGCGTTGCCGCGAATAGGTGCCGTAGCCGTACCGCTCAACTACCGGCTGGCCGCCGCCGAGCTCGCGTACATACTCGATGACAGCACGGCGACGACGTTATTTTTCGGCAGCGAGTATGCATCCGTAGTGAGCACGCTGCGACCCGAGCTACCGGGCTTGACTCGCTTCATAGCGCTCGACGCGCTCGTGCCCGACGCTCTGCCCTACGAGCAAGTTCTGGCCGCACCGGGCGCTCGCGCCGAGCGGCCGCACAGCACACCGGATACCGTCTTTCTGCAGATGTATACGAGCGGCACGACGGGCCGCCCCAAGGGCGCTCTGCTCACCCATGACAACCTGGTCGCCAACACGCTCACCGCGCTGGCCGAGCGTGACTACACGAGCTCCGACCGGTACTTGCACGTTGCGCCGCTCTATCATATCGCCGACCTCGAAGTGTTCTTCGGCATGACCTACGCATGCGCAACCAACGTGCTGGTGCGCGAATTTCGCGCGGAGCGCGTGCTCGAGATCATCCAGACCGAAGGCGTGACGGTGAGCTTCCTCGTACCGGCGATGATCAACGCCTTGCTGGAGCATCCGAGCTTCTCGAAGCATGACATCTCGAGCTTGCGGTTGATCGTGTACGGCGGCTCCTCCATTCCCGAAGATCGCCTGCGTGCCGCGTTGAGTCGTTTGCCGTGCAAGCTCGCGCAAGGTTACGGGCTCACCGAGACGAGTCCGCTTTTGTGCGTGCTACCGAGCGCCGATCACGTGCTGGACGGGCCGCACAGCGAGCGCATTCGCAGCTGCGGTAGACCGGCGCACAACGTCGAGGTGAAAATCTTCGACGAACAGGGCCGCGAGTGCGCGGTCGCCGAGGTCGGCGAGATCGTCGCGCGCGGGCGTAACGTGATGCAGGGCTATTACCGCCAACCGCAGGCCACTGCAGAAGCCTTGCGCGGCGGCTGGTTTCACACCGGGGACCTCGGATTTCGCGACGCCGACGGCTACATCTATATCGTAGATCGCAAGAAAGACATGATCATCACCGGCGCGGAGAACGTCTACCCGCGCGAGGTGGAAGAGGTGTTGTACACGCACCCGGGGGTGCTCGAAGCCGCGGTGATCGGCGTACCCAGCGAGCGCTGGGGTGAAACCATCAAGGCGGTGGTCGTCGTGCGCGAAGGGCGTGAGGTCACGGAAGCCGAGCTCATCGACTTCGCCCGGCAGCGTCTGGCTCACTACAAAGCACCCACCTCGGTCGACTTCGTCGACGCTCTGCCGCGCAATCCATCCGGCAAGGTGCTCAAGAAGCTGATCCGTGAGCCCTACTGGCAGGGCCGATCACGCAGGGTGAATTGAAGACGACGCCGCTCGGTCCGTGCTTGACGCTCCTGTCCTGGAACCTGTTTCTCGGCTCCGGCGCACCGCGCAACGTGCTCGATCACGTGCGCAAACACTGGAACGTCTTCTTCTTCGAACACGGTCCGCGCTGGTCGGTCGAACCCGCGGCGCGGCTGATTCGCGAGCAAAATTGCGATGTCGTGTGTCTGCAGGAGGTGGACGGCGGCTCGTGGCGGAACCGTTACCGAAACCTCGTGGCCGAGCTGGCCGATCGCGCGGAGCTGCCGTACTACGAGTTCGCTCCGCAGCGACGCCGGCATTGCAATGACGGCATCGCGCTGCTTTCACGCTACCCGCTGGAGGACCTGACCACGACCGTGCTCGTGCACGACTTCGAGCAGCGCGGTTTGATTCACGCCCGCGTCAGCCTGGCAGAACGCCGAGTCGGCGTGGCGGTCACGCATCTGGCGGCCTTACCCTTCAATTCCGCGATGCGCCGCAAACAAGCGGAGCACATCGCACGCGAGCTCTGCGAGCTCGGGCCGTTGCTGCTCGCGGCCGATTTCAACTGCGACCCGGACGCACCGGAGCTCTTGCCGCTCAAACAGCAGGGCCGTTTGCGTGCGCTCGTCACGGAGCCGACCTTCCCCGCGTATCGGCCCGCGCAGCGCCTGGACAACGTATTCGCTACGCCCGATATCCGCGTGCGGGAAGCGCGCGTCCTCGGCGATCGCCATTCCGATCACCTGCCCGTGCTCGTCAGAATCGAGCTCTGAGCGAGCGCAACTTGCGCCTCATCCGCCGGAGAGCCACTTAGAGAGTGGAAGACAAGAAGTATGAGCGCGGTAGCAGATCCCGTTCACGCACAGCGCAAGCTCGGATTTCCCCGCTTGAGCCGCACGGAATGGAAGCACGTCCTGAAGACCGTTGCGCGCGAGTTCGTGAAGGACAACTTGACGTTGATCGCGGGCAACATCGCGTTCTCAGCGGTGATCGCCATCTTCCCCGTGCTGATCGCGATCATCTCGCTGTACGGGCTGGTGTTCGACCCGCGCGATGTCGCGCGCCAGTTGCACGAGCTCTCCGCGACACTTCCCGCCTCGGCACGCACCCTCCTGTACGAGCAAATGCGCGAGATTGTCGATGCGGACAGCGGCGGCCTCAGCGTGGGCCTGCTGGTGAGCCTGGCCACGACACTGATCGCCGGTTCCGGTGGCATGCATTCGCTGATCGAAGGCATCAATCTGGCGTACAACGCGAAGGAGACGCGCAGTTACGTGCGAATCCGCCTGCTCGCGCTGGTCCTGACCGTGGGCGTCGTCGGGTTCACGATCGGCGCGATAGCCACGATCGCGCTATTGCCGCATTTGCTCGAAGTCATCGGGCTCGAACCCGCGAGCCGCGTGCTGATCGGCATTGGCCGCTGGCCGGCCCTGGCACTGGCGCTCATGATCGGCCTTTCCGTACTGTACCGCTACGCGCCGAACCGCGCGCGTCCGAGCTGGCACTGGCTTAGCCTGGGCGCTGTGGTTGCTACCGTGTTGTGGCTGATCGCCTCCGCCGGTTTCGCTGCGTACGCGGCGAGCTTCGGCGACTACAACAAGACGTACGGAGCCTTGGCCGGCGTGGTCGTGTTCATGTTGTGGGTGTACTTCTCGACGCTCGCGATCCTGCTCGGAGCCGAGCTCAACTCCGAGCTCGAAAGGCGCCGCGGACACGCCGGCGCCCGCGGCGGAGGCGAGCGCGCGAACGTACCGTGAGGTTTGTCCGGCGAGCACGCTGGCGCAGCGTTGCGACGTGCCTTCATTTAGTCGGGCCTGCTGCAGCGCGTACTGCGCCCGAGGCGCGAATCACCCGTGGGTTTCAAAGGTTTGTGGCAAAGCGCACCGCACTCGCTTTGACGGGGCAAATTGCCTCAAAAGGCCGCCGGGACGCTCCCCATTGCCACGCTTCCCGGTTCTCAACATACTGAGGAACCTCGCGCGACAAGGAGCTCCCGGGTGCCTTTGGAGAATCCGACCTCGGTCCCTACCAACGATGGCGATGACAACGGCCGACGCAAGCGTCGCTCCAGTCGCAACGCCGGCCGGAACGGCGGGAGTGTTCCCCCCGCCGAAGGCGCCGCGCTCGTTCACTTGCGCGACGCCATGCGCGCCTTGTGCAACGGCGACTTCTCGGTGCGTCTTGCCACTACGAAACGCAAAGACGACGCGTTGAACGAGATCTCCCTGGCCTTCAATCAGGTCGCGGTGCTCAACGAGCGTTTGTCCAACGAGATGGTGCGGCTGGAGCGCGTCGTGGGCCGCGAAGGCCGCATGAACGAGCGCGCGTCCATCGGCGCCGTGCGTGGAGGCTGGGACACGAGCATCGGCTCGATCAACGCTCTGATTGGCGATCTCGTGCAGCCGACCACCGAGGTCGCGCGCGTGATCAGCGCGGTGGCCGAGGGCGACCTCACCCAGAAAATGGCTCTGGAAATCGAGGGCCAGCCCGTAAAGGGCGAATTTTTGCGCATCGGCACCACGGTGAACGCCATGGTCGATCAGCTGAGCGCCTTTTCTTCCGAAGTGACGCGCGTCGCGAAGGAAGTGGGCACGGACGGAAAGCTCGGCGGTCAGGCGAAAGTGGCCGGGGTCAGCGGTACCTGGAAGGAGCTGACCGACAACGTCAATCAGCTCGCGAACAACCTCACGGCACAGGTCCGAAACATCGCGGAAGTGACGACGGCGGTCGCCAAGGGCGACCTCTCCCGCAAGATTACGGTCGATGCCAAGGGCGAGGTCAACGAGCTCAAGAATACGGTCAACACCATGGTGGACCAGCTGCGCAGCTTCGCCGCAGAGGTGACGCGCGTGGCCCGCGAAGTGGGTACCGAAGGCAAGCTGGGCGGACAGGCCGAGGTGCGTGGTGTGTCCGGCGTTTGGCAGGACCTCACGAACAACGTGAACCTGATGGCGTCGAACCTGACCGATCAGGTGCGCAACATCGCCGCCGTCACGACCGCGGTCGCCAACGGCGACCTCTCGAAGAAGATCACCGTCGATGTGAAAGGCGAGATCCTCGAGCTGAAGATCACCATCAACACCATGGTGGACCAGCTGAATGCCTTCGCCGCGGAGGTGACGCGCGTGGCGCGCGAGGTGGGCACGGAGGGCAAGCTCGGCGGACAAGCCGAGGTCAAAGGCGCCGCGGGCACGTGGAAAGATCTCACGGACAACGTGAACTTCATGGCCTCGAACCTGACCAGCCAGGTGCGTGGCATCGCGCGCGTGGTGACGGCCGTCGCCAATGGCGACCTGAGCCAGCGCTTCAAGGTGGATGCCAAAGGCGAAATCGCTCAGCTGGCCGATACCATCAACAACATGACGGACACGCTGGGCGTGTTCGCGCAGCAGGTGACCGACGTGGCGCGCACGGTGGGCGTGGACGGCATCCTGGGCGCGCAGGCCGTCGTGCCCGGTGTGGCCGGCACCTGGAAGGATCTCACGGACAACGTGAACCTGCTGGCGAACAACTTGACCGCGCAGGTTCGTAACATCGCCGAGGTCACCACGGCCGTCGCGCGCGGTGATCTATCGAAGAAGATCACCGTGGATGCGCGCGGCGAAGTGCTGGCGCTGAAGAACACCATCAACACCATGGTGGATCAGCTCAATTCGTTCGCCGCCGAAGTGACGCGCGTCGCGAAGGAAGTGGGAACGGAGGGACGCCTGGGTGGTCAGGCCGAGGTGGCGGGGGTCAGCGGCACCTGGAAAGAGCTCACGGACAACGTGAACCTGCTCGCCGCGAACCTCACCGTGCAGGTCCGCAACATCGCCGAAGTCACCACGGCCGTCGCCAACGGTGACCTCTCGCGCAAGATCACCGTCGATGCGCGCGGCGAGGTGAACGAGCTGAAGAACACCGTCAACACCATGGTCGATCAGCTGCGCAGCTTCGCCGCAGAGGTGACGCGCGTCGCCAAAGAAGTGGGCACCGAAGGCAAGCTCGGCGGGCAGGCACAAGTGCCCGGCGTCAGCGGCACGTGGAAGGACCTGACCGACAACGTCAACGTGCTCGCCGGCAACCTGACCGATCAGGTGCGTAACATCGCGAAGGTCACCACGGCCGTCGCGAACGGCGACCTCTCGCAGAAGATCACGGTCGAAGCCCGCGGCGAAATCCTCGAGCTGAAGAACACGATCAACACCATGGTCGATCAGCTGCGCAGCTTCGCCGCAGAGGTGACGCGCGTCGCCAAAGAGGTGGGCACCGAAGGCAAGCTCGGCGGACAGGCCGAAGTGCAAGGCGTGAGCGGCACCTGGAAAGACCTGACCGACAACGTGAATTTCATGGCCTCGAACCTGACGAGCCAGGTGCGAAACATCGCGCTCGTCACGACGGCCGTCGCCAAGGGTGACCTCTCCAAGAAGATCACGGTCGACGTCAAAGGCGAGATTCTCGAGCTGAAGAATACGATCAACACCATGGTCGATCAGCTGAACTCGTTCGCCTCGGAGGTGACGCGCGTCGCCAAGGAAGTGGGCACCGAAGGCCGCCTGGGCGGTCAGGCCGAGGTGCAAGGCGTCGCCGGCGTGTGGAAAGCGCTCACCGACAACGTGAACACGATGGCGCAGAACCTGACCACGCAGGTGCGCGGCATCGTCAAGGTGGTCACGGCGGTAGCCAACGGCGACTTGAAGCAAAAGCTGGCGGTGGACGCCAAGGGTGAGGTCGCGGCGCTCGCGGAAACCATCAACAACATGACCGACACGCTCGGCACGTTCGCCGACCAGGTGTCGAACGTGGCGCGCGAAGTGGGCGTGGAAGGCAAGCTCGGTGGACAGGCCAAGGTGCCGGGCGTCGCCGGAACCTGGAAAGATCTGACCGACAACGTCAACTTCATGGCCTCGAACCTGACGACTCAGGTGCGCGGCATCGTGCGCGTGGTCACGGCCGTGGCGAACGGCGACCTCAAGCAGAAGCTGTTCCTCGATGCCAAGGGTGAAGTCGCGGCGCTGGTGGACACGATCAACGCCATGACCGATACGCTCGGTACGTTCGCCGAGCAGGTCACGACGGTGGCGCGCGAAGTGGGTGTGGAAGGCAAGCTCGGCGGCCAGGCCAAGGTGCCGGGCGCCAAGGGCACATGGCGCCAGCTCACGGACAACGTGAATCAGCTCGCCGCCAATCTCACCACCCAGGTGCGCGCCATCTCGGACGTGGCCACCGCGGTGACCGCCGGCGATCTCACCCGCTCCATCACGGTGGAGGCCGAAGGCGAGCTGGCAGCGCTCAAGGCGACGCTGAACCAGATGATCACGAATCTCCGTGAAACCACGGAGAAGAACACCGAGCAGGACTGGCTGAAGACGAACCTGGCGCGCTTCAGCTCGATGATGCAGGGCGGGAAGAACCTGGAAGAGGTGTCACGCCTGATCATGAGCGAGCTCACGCCGCTCGTTTCGGCGCATCACGGCGCGTTCTTCATGATGGACGCCGAAGAGAACGTGCTGAAGCTGACGGCCACGTACGCGTACAAGGAGCGCAAGCACATCTCGAACCGCTTCCACCTGGGTGAGAGCCTGATCGGCCAGTGCGCGCTCGAGAAGAAATCCATTCTGCTGACGCGCGTGCCGGTCGATTACATCCAGATCAACTCCGGCCTGGGTGAAGCCACACCGCTCAACATCATCGTGCTCCCCGTGCTGTTCGAAGGCGAGATCAAGGCCGTCATCGAGCTCGCGAGCTTCCACCCCTTCAGTCAGATTCACCAGATCTTCCTCGATCAGCTCACCGAGAGCATCGGCGTCGTGCTCAACATGATCATGGCGAACATGCGCACCGAGGAGCTCCTGGTGCAGTCGCAGAAGCTGACGCAAGAGCTGCAGAATCAGTCCACCGAGCTCACGCAGCAGCAGGAGCAGCTCAAGCGCACCAACGTGGCGCTCGAAAAACAGGCGCTCGAGCTCGAGGAAAAAGCCCGCCAGCTCGAAGAACAGAACCAGCGCGTCGAAATCAAGAACCGCGAAGTGGAGCAGGCGCGCGCCTCGCTCGAAGAGAAGGCGGAGCAGCTCGCGCTCATCTCCAAGTACAAGTCCGAGTTCTTGGCGAACATGTCGCACGAGCTGCGCACGCCGCTCAACAGCCTGCTGATCTTGGCGAAGCTGCTCTCCGACAACAAGGACAGCAATCTCAGCGAAAAGCAGATCGAATACGCCAAGACCATCTACGCTTCCGGCGGCGAGCTGCTCTCGCTGATCAACGAGATTCTGGATCTGTCCAAGGTCGAGGCCGGCAAGATGCAGGTGGAGCCTCGCGACATCGAGCTCCACGAGCTTTCGGAGTTCGCGCGCCGCAATTTCGGTCCGCTCGCCGAGCAGAAGAACCTGGAGTTCCAGGTCAACCTGGCCAAGGACGCGCCCGAAACCATCCGCACGGATCCGCAGCGCCTGCAGCAGGTGATCAAGAACCTGCTCGCCAACGCCTTCAAGTTCACCGAGCGTGGCCGCATCATTCTCGATATCGGTTATCCGAAGCGGGCCGAACGTTTCTCCAGCGAGACGCTGCGCCGCGCCAAGCACGTCATCTCGATTTCGGTGATCGACACGGGCATCGGCATTCCCAAGGACAAGCAACAGCTGATCTTCGAAGCGTTCCAGCAGGCCGATGGCACCACCAGCCGCAAGTACGGCGGAACGGGCCTGGGCCTGTCGATCAGCCGCGAAATCACGCGCCTGCTCGGCGGCGAGATCCACGTCGAGAGCGAACCCGGAAAAGGCAGCCGTTTCACGCTGTACTTGCCGGATATCTACGTTCCGATCGACGCTCGCGAGGCCGCCGTACCTCAGCTCCCCACGGTGACCACCTCCGAGCCGGTGCGGCCGCCGGTCAGCGCGGACTCCGGCGCTCTCACGCCTGCTCCGCTGAGTCCACTCGCCACTCGCGACCGGCCCGTCGAAGACGATCGCCACCACATTCGCGAAGGCGATCGCGTCTTGCTCGTGATCGAGGACGACCTGAAGTTCGCCAAGATCATGCTCGACATGGCCCGCGAGCAGGGCTTCAAGGTGGTCGTCGAGACGCGCGGAGACGCGGGTCTCGCTACCGCCAACGAGCTCTTGCCGGATGCCATCACCCTGGACATCCAGCTGCCCGTGATCCACGGCTGGTCGCTGCTCGATCGGCTGAAGCGCAATCCGCGCACCCGCCACATTCCCGTGCACGTCATCTCCGTCGTGGACGATCGCCTGCACGGCGCGAGCCTCGGTGCGTTCGCGTACCTGGAAAAGCCCGTCAGCCGCGAGGCGCTGGAGGGCGCGTTCGCTCACATCTGCACGTTGCTCGATCGCGAAGTGCGCAGGTTGCTCGTGATCGAAGACGATCCGACGCAGCAGAAGAGCATCATAGAGCTGCTCGGCGACGGTAAAGACGTCGAGATTACCGCCGTAGCAACCGGCGAAGAAGCCCTGAAGGCGCTGGACACCGTGATTTTCGACGCCGTGGTCTTCGACTTGATCCTGCCGGACACGGAGGGCACCGACCTTCTGGCGAAGATCCGATCGCGCAACCAGGATCTGCCGGTAATCGTCTACACCGGCAAGGAGCTGTCTGCGGACGAGGAGAAGCAGCTGAAGCTGTACGCCCAGTCGATCATCTTGAAGAGCGAGCCGAGCTCTCCTGGCCGTTTGATCGACGACAGCGCGCTCTTCCTACACCGCGTCGTGAACTCGCTTTCCCCGCGCGCGCAGGACGCCATCAACGCCGCGAGTGGGCAAGAAGCGGTACTCAGCGGAAAAAAAGTGCTCGTCGTCGATGACGACATCCGCAACATCTTCGCGATCACGAGCGTGCTGGAGAGCTTCGGCATGACCGTGACGTTTGCGGACAACGGCAAGTCCGCTCTCAAAAAACTCCATGAAATCGAGGATATCGACATCATCCTCATGGACGTGATGATGCCGGAGATGGATGGCTACGACGCCATCCGCGCGATCCGTCAAAACCCCACGTACCAGGCGCTGCCCATCATCGCGGTCACCGCCAAAGCTTTGAAGGACGATCGCGCTGCGTGCGTCGCCGCCGGCGCATCGGACTACCTGGCGAAGCCGGTTGACACCGACAAACTGTTGGAGCTGATGAGGCTGTGGCTGAAACGTTGAGCAAAGACAAGTACGGCGCGCCGTCGAGTCGCACCCCGCTGCCCACGAGCGAGCTCGCCAAGGACATTCGCGCGAGCATCCTCATCGTCGACGATCACCCGGCCAACTTGCTGGCGGTGGAGGCCATTCTGCAGCCGCTCGGGCACGACATTAGCTCGGTGAGGTCGGGCGAAGAAGCGCTGAAACAGCTGCTCACCCACGATTTCGCCGTGATCCTCATGGACGTGCAGATGCCCGGTCTGGACGGCTTCCAGACCACGCGCATCATCAAGGAGCGCGAGCGCTCGAAACACATCCCGATCATTTTCTTGACCGCGATCAGCCGTGAGGCCGCCAACGTCATCAAAGGGTACTCTTACGGAGCCGTCGATTACCTGCTGAAGCCCTTCGAATCGGAAGTGCTGCGCAGCAAGGTGCAGGTGTTCGTCGACCTCTACAAGCAAGCCGAGGTCATCCGCCTCCAGGGGCAGCTCTTGCGGGAGCGGGAGCGCGAAGCGCTCGAGCGCCGCAACGAACGCCGCTTCGAACATCTGACGGATTGTCTACCGTTGTCGATGTGGGCCGCCACGCCCGACGGCACGATTCACTACACCAACCGCGTGTGGCGCGAATTCTCCGGTGGCGGCGCAGAGCTCGGCCACTGGAACCTGAGCAACGTGCACGAGGAAGACGTGGACACTGCTCGCAGCGATTGGCTGGGCGCCGTGCAGCAGGCTGCGCACTTCGAAGGACAATACCGGCTGCGCCGCCACGACGGCGTGTACCGCTGGCACATCCTGCGCGCCGCTCCAGAGCTGGACGAGCAGGGCGCCGTGGTGGGCTGGATCGCGACGGCTCTCGACGTCCACGACCGCAAGCGGGCGGAGGAAGCGCTCCAGGAGGCGAGCCGAGCGAAAGACGAGTTTCTCGCGATGGTGTCGCACGAGCTACGCACGCCCTTGCACGCCGTGCTGGGTTGGGCCGAGCTGCTCAAGGAAGGCAATCTGGGCGCCGACAAACTCAAGAAGGGCATCGACACCATCGAGCGCAACGCCCGAACCCAAGCGCGTCTCGTGGAAGACATGCTCGATGTCTCGCGCATCATCGCCGGCAAGGTCCGTCTGGATATGAAGATCATCGACCCCACGCACACGGTCGAGTCTGCGGTGGAAGTCTTGCGGCCCACCGCTCTCGCAAAGCGCATTCAGCTCGAGCTCGAAGACGACGGCCAGAAGAAGCTCGTGCTCGGGGACGCTGCACGCCTGCAGCAGGTCGTCTGGAATCTCGTGGCGAACGCCGTCAAATTCACGCCCGAGTCCGGGGACGTGAAGGTAACGCTGTCGACAGTCGAACGCGCCGTGGAGCTCAGCGTCCGCGACAACGGCCGCGGCATCGCGAAGGACATGTTGCCACTCGTGTTCGAGCGCTTCTGGCAGGCGGACACCGGTGCACGCACGCAGCCGGGCCTGGGACTCGGTCTGGCGATCACGCGCAACCTCGTCGAGCTACACGGCGGCACGATCCAAGCGCTCAGCGAGGGCGACGGCCAGGGAGCGACGTTCGTCGTGCGCCTGCCCTTCGCGGACGCGCACAGCAGCACGCACGATGAGCCGTTGAATCCGTCAACCGATCCAGAAGGTGACGCTCCCCGTGCGACGGCAGGCATGAGCCAGGCGCCGAACGCTACTGCGCCGCGGCTTTAATCGCGGCGCGGCCGGCTGGTCGGATCCGGGCAGAGCCTGGTCGGATCCGACCACGCAGCAGGCCCGGGTTCGTGCGTGTAGGCACGAAGTCGCTGTGATCTCAATCTGGTGCGAATCGTGCACACGCACGTCCGCATGCGCGCTCTCCGGCCCGGCGATCCTGCGATCAGCGATCCTGCTCGGGTGCTGGTGGTGGACGACGAGCCCAGCTTGCGCCGCGCGCTGATCCGCATGCTGGGACGCCTGGGCTATGCCGTCACCGAAGCACTCAGCGGTGAGCATGCGATGGAGCTCGCGCAGAGCGAACGCTTCGACGTGATCGTCACCGACATCGTAATGCCGGGCATGGATGGCATAGAGCTCTTGCGCAGAGTTCGCGGCTTCGATCTGGACTTGCCCGTGATTCTGATCACGGGCGCGCCCGACGTGACATCGGCGATTCAAGCCGTCGACTACGGTGCGTTCAAGTACTTGCTGAAACCGGTGGACGACGTCGAGTTCGCGGCCGTGGTCGATCGCGCCGTCACGTTGAATCGCATCGCACGCGTACGCCGCGAGGCCGCTGACGCGCTCGGTCAGACGGCGATGCTGCTCAGCGACCGCGCCGGCCTCGAAGCCAAGTTCTCGCGTGCAATAGACTCGTTGTGGATCGCCTATCAGCCGATCGTACGTTCGTGCAACGGCCACGTCTTCGGCTACGAGGGCTTGCTGCGCACACGCGAGCCGACCCTTCCCCATCCGTACGCCGTCATCGAAGCCGCGGAACGCCTCGACCGCCTGGCCGAGCTCGGTCAGAGCGTTCGCGAGCGCGCCGCGGAGCCGCTGCTCTCGGCCGACGGCGGCCCCGTCCTGTTCGTCAATTTGCATCCGAGCGATCTCGGCGACCCCGCGCTGCGCTCCGCCGACGCGCCGCTGTCGAAGATTGCGCATCGCGTCGTGCTGGAAGTGACGGAGCGCACGTCGCTCGATCATGTCGTCGACGTGCGCCGGCGCGTCGCCGAGCTGCGCGAGATGGGCTTTCGCATCGCCCTCGACGACCTCGGTTCCGGCTACGCCGGACTCGCGAGCCTGGCGACGCTGGAGCCGGAGATCGTCAAGCTCGACATGGTGCTGATCCGCGACGTGCATTGCAGC
>Ga0193706_1001146_pt1 | contig 12351 bp, 16 predicted proteins | sample U3c1metaG_FD_160130 | JGI IMG/M metagenome (GOLD analysis project Ga0193706, IMG submission 160130) | Soil microbial communities from a riparian zone of the East river system, Colorado, United States - U3c1 | ecosystem: Environmental > Terrestrial > Soil > Riparian zone | place: USA: East River... | reverse complement strand
TCGGTGAAGGTTTTGTATAGAAGCTGAAAGAGAAAATGGGAAAAGCCAAGAAAAATAATAAAATTTTCATACAGAATGGTGCTTTTGCATTGCGTACAACGTTAGAGGCTTTGTGCAGTTGGGGAATTGACCAACTGTCCGCCCGGAACTGAAGCTAAAATTATAACTAATAGCCGAAGTTAACCAACAACAGCCCGGCAGGATTACGTCCGCCGAAACCAAAGCTTGGATATGCACTGCCGATGATTGCTTCAACGTCCAGCCCCAATTGCACAAAACCTTTTGTTGCCTGCTGGCCTTTCAAGTCTGCTGCTTTTTGCTTTCAATGTTCTTGGTCATTTGTTGGTAGTAAATATCAGATATATCTGTCCAACTAACTTTAATTTTTTTTTCAGCAAGGGCGTTAAATAATTCTTCAAAATGAGGTCCTTCATTGTCGTAATAATCCATTTCCAAACCCAAACAATAAAATTGATAATCTTTATCTGTCTTTATCTTTATCCATTTATAATCGTAAGGGAAAAAAGCTATAACAAAAAACTCTGTCACAACATTTTTAATAAGCTTTGATTTAATGTTATTCCAAAACGTTTCTGTCCATTCGTGTTTAAAAATTATTGAATTTATTTTGTCAAAGTTGAATACAACATGCTTTTTAAAAAGGGGTAATTTATTTACGATTTCAAGCCTATCGTCAAAAACTCGAATGTCATTATTTGTCAAACCTGCATATAAATACCCGATTGCAAAATAAGTCATAACAACAATTGTCCACCCTAAAAAAGTAATTTGTGTCAACCTGAAATTTGTTGTCAAAAAAAGAATAAAATAGAAAAGTGGTAAATAGCAAATTGTCAATAGAAAAAAAGTACCTAATGAATTACCTATTTTACTTTTAAATTCTTGCATAATATTGTCAAAACTGCTTTAAATTAGTAAACAGGATTGAAGTTTTAATGTAGGCTTGCAGGCAACGTCCGGGGCTTGCCGCAGTTTGGGTATTTGTAGCTGTGTCCCCCCGGTGATGTTGCTAATTAAAGAACGTAAACTTTATTGATAAAACCAAACTGAGCCTGTGCACTGCGAGCGTAGCCAACTGCGCAGGCGAATTAGTAAACGGTCGCACCCATAGCCGATGATTGGTAGAGGTATGAAGCTGAAGTAACCTGGTCATGCCCAAATTGCGGCAAACCCATGTTAGCGGCAGCAATCAGGATGAACTCCTCCCATTTAACCAACAAATCTAAGTTAGAGTTTTAGAGCATTTGTTGAATGTTTGTTTATCATTTCTTCCGGTGTTAAATCATTAATTGAACTGTGTTGTCTAAAGGTATTGTATTCTATTCTCCAGGCTTCAATCTTCTCAATAGAATCTTCCAATGACAAGAACCAATTAATATTAAGACACTCATCTCTAAATGAACCATTGAATGATTCGCAGAAAGAATTGTCTGTTGGCTTGCCTTTCCTTGAGAAGTCCAAAGCTACATTATTAAAAGAAGCCCAACGATCCAAATCCTTGCTAATAAATTCTGGTCCATTATCAAGCCTGATACTTTTTGGAATTATGCTGTGTTTCGATTTTAAAAATTCCATTACCTGAGCAACATTTAATCCTGTAAAAGATCTTTTTACTTCGATGGCAAAACAAAAACGACTAAAGATATCGACTACAGTTAATGCCCTGAATTTCTTCCCATCATAGAACTGATCATGAACAAAATCCATAGCCCAACATTCATTTACTTCAGTTGGATCTGGTCGTCCTAATCGCCTTGCTGCAGCTTTTGATCTTGACGGTCTCTTCAACCTGAGATTAAGCCCTTCCTCACGATAGATGCGGCGTACACGTTTATGGTTATCTGGCCAACCTTCTCGTTTTAGGAGCTTTTGTATACGTTCCTGCCCATAGCGAATGTAAGTTGCAGCAATATCTTTTATCCTTGCTCTAACAGGTTTATCGTCCCGTCTTCGTAACTCGTATTGCATGGTTGTCCGGCATAAGGAAACAGTCATACATGCTTTACTCATAGAAACCTTGTAGTCGTCAATGAGATATTGAGCTAGCACCTTACGTTGCGTTATTCTCAGACATTTTTTTTTACAATATCCTGCAACATCTGTTTATCAAGACTCAGATCAGCGACAATTTTTTTGAGCCGGCTGTTTTCTTCCTCCAGCTGCTTCATTTTCTTAAGTTCTGTAATGCCCAGCCCCCCATATTTGTTTTTCCAATTATGAAATGTAGCCTCGCTGATTCCAAGTTTGCGACAAACCTCTTGAATCTTAACTCCGCTCTCTGCCTGGCGAATTGCAAATACAATTTGTGCTTCTGTAAATTTTGACTTTTTCATACGCAACTATTATTTTTTAAGTTATAAATAATTGCTCAGAAACTCTATTTTAAAGTTGATCAGTTTTTAGGGGAGACGTCAAGGACCACCAAATGAATCGCAGCCAAAAAACTTGTAGCCGTATTCAGTTTTAATAAAATCAAATGTCATCGTCCATGCACCAACTGCACTTGACTCCTTTACGACCTGGAACTGATGAAGCACTATTTCACCATTGTTCTTTTCTATTTGTTTCTCTAGATATTCCGAGTAAGATGTATCTCGAAATCTCTGCAATAGCATAGGATCAAATATTTCAATAAAGCATTTGATAGGAATTTTTGAAAAACTGTATGGCTTATGGCAAATATCTACTGTGTCGACAGAAATCTGTTTAAACAAACTGTAGTTTTTTGTTTTGGCTAGATCTTTAAATTTATCCCACGTTTTAAGTAGTTCCGGATCAATTGTTTCAGGAGATACCTTATTTGAAAGGCTATCCTTGGTAATTAGTGTTTCAAGTGAACTTGGTTGATTGATATTGGCGGAATTATTACCGCATGCTAAAAGCACTACGCAATAGAGGATGCTTATTGTAATCGGATATTTCATTTTGTTGCCGCTAACGCCCGGGGCTTGCCGCAGTTTGGGTATTTGATGCTGTGTCCGCCCGGTGACGATGCTTATTAAAGAACGTAAACTTTATTGATAAAACCAAACTGAGCCTGCGCACTACGAGCGTAGCAAAATGCTCAGGCGAATTAATAAACGGTCGCACCCATAGCCGATGATTGGTAGCGATATGAAGCTGAAGCAACCTGGTCAGGCCCAAATTGCGGCAAACCCATGTTATGTGAAGGTTAGTCGAGAACCCACTCAAATAGGTTTGACAAAAGATATTTACAAACAAAAAAAATACCTATACTTAAAATTGGGAGTGTTAGGGCAATTTTCTCACCTATCGTAAACTTCACTTTTTGGAACGCTAGAGCCAATGTCAATATAAAATTTGCTGGTATTGAAAAAAGGCTAATAGCCAATGAGATCATCATGATAATATTTATCCAGTCTATTGATAGTGCGTAAGGATCAGGGTCAATGCCATAAATTGGTATTTTATTCAATCTTAAAATACCAATAAGAACCATCGTAAAAAAGCAGATAACCCAAACAAATGGGATATAACATAATATTTTATTAACAAATTTAATGCTGGTCATAAACTTTCACATAACGTCCGGGGCTTGCCGCAGTTTGGGTATTTGATGCTGTGTCCGCCCGGTGACGATGTAATAAAGAAACGAAAATTTGATGAGAACGAAAAGGCAATTGCTAAACGGTCATACCCATTGCCGATGATTGGCAGCGATATACAGCTGAGGTTACCTAGTCCCGCCCAAATTGCGGCAAACCCATGTTGTGCGAATACCAGGCAAAATCACTCTCCCCACAAATGATAAACTGCCATTTGTTTTCCTTGAATATCTAACATGATAAACCCATTCTCTTCTATCGAATCGTCTGTACCAGGCTGAATTGTTATCAAACCTGTTTTAAATATATATACTTTTATATCTTCTAATATCCATCTCGGAAAGTATTGATGGGTTGTAATATTTTCAACCGAGTCAGAAAACCCTGTATGGGATAAGGGAAATATTAATTCATTGCCGTATTTCCATTTTTTAATATGGCTCGCATCAAAGTTCAAACTGTCTTTAAGTTTCCATTGGTTGTTAGTTGCATATTTAATAACAGCTTTTGAATTAAAAGTATTGGCATCTTTTGCTTTCCAATAAATTGCACTATGGCCCCCATATGGCCCTTGATCACTAATATTATGCAACAAAAATTCTCTTTTATAGTTTTTCCAAAAGCCGGCGGGAGTGAAATTGTTGCATGAAAGTCCAATGGTTGAAATGAGGAAAAGCAAAAAAGGGAAGATTTTATTCATGAGTAGAATGCTAATTACTGGTTTCGCACAACGAACAGGTATTGCTGCAGGTGGGGAATTCATTGAACGTCCAGCCCGGAACTGCTGCCCATTAAAGATTTAAAAGTACAAGTTAACAACTAAAAGCCTAACAGAATTCCGTCCGCCGAAACCGCTGCTGATAGCGAACTACAGCCGAAGATTACAACGTCCAGCCACACTTGTAGCAATACCCATGTTAGCTGCATACCAATGTCACATTTGTGCTAAAATTGCATTTGCTTGGGCGTCACCAAGTCTTGCTGCATTTTGTAAATCAGCCCGAGCTTGAGATTTATTTCCTTGCGAAAAATATATTAATACTCTCACTTTATAATTGTTTGGATAATTAGGATTTGCTTGTATTCCCTTTGTTGTGGCAGCAATTGCTTTGTCGAGTTGTTGTAAATTATAATAACAAGTCGCTTGATTGTTTAATGCTCTCGCTTTCGTCGCACCATAATCTATTCCCATCATTTTGCCTGTGTCGATAGCTTCTATATTTTCAAGTTGCTCTATTGCAATGTCAAAGTATTGAACTGCTTTTGAAAACTCTTTTTTAAAAAGATAACATTCAGCAATTGATTGATTATTTTCAAAATTGTCGTCTAACTCTTTTGATTTGAATAAGTCAACCAAAGCTGTGTCATACTGTTGTGCCATTTGGTAGCACTTTCCTCTTTTAGAAAGAGGATAACGATTTTTAGGGTCAAGTTCAATCGCTTTAGTGAAATACGAAATTGCTTGACTGTAATTGTCTTCTTGAAATGCTTTGTCCCCCGCAGTGATGTAAGCGAGTGCTTCTGGATTTACTTTCACACCAAGTATTTCAGATGGTGCAGTCTGTTTGAACTTTTTCATTAAATCTTCTAAATTCATAATTGTATGTTTAAATTATTAGAGTGTCGGTTTGGTTGCAGCTAACGTCCGGGGCTTGCCGCAGTTTGGGTATTTGATGCTGTGTCCGCCCGGTGACGATGCTATTAAAGTAACAAAATATTATTCTTAATACCAAAGCTAGCCTGCGCACTACGAGCGTAGCAAAATGCGCAGGCGAATTAGTAAACGGTCTCGCCCATAGCCAATGATTGTTAGCGATATGAAGCTGAAGTTACCTGGTCCCGCCCAAATTGCGGCAAACCCATGTTAGCAGCAGTTTTGGTTATAGTATTTCAGAGTCCGTTAATTTTAACCCGCATATTTCTATTAAATATCTACCAAAACTGAGAAAATCGTCCGCAAGCCCTTCTCTACATATAAAATGATATTTACCATTTTCTCGCCCCTCTAGTATCCACTCAGCCGTATCTGTTGCACCGCCTGGAGACGGGTCTTTAAAAGGGCTTTTCCAGAAATTGTTTTTTGCTATAAAGTCAGTTATTTTATTCCATTGATTTTTGCCTAGCAGGATCGTTGTGTCAAGTTTAATAAACGCTAAGCGATCCGCTATTTGAACTGTATCGTAAACTCCCTCATTAACTTGAATTATATCATAAAATGCAGGTTGACGATCCAAAATCTTAGCATTAATGTAATTATTACCTTGATATTTTTTCATTGTAAAACAAACTGGCGAATAGAACGATGGCAAAATTGTTAATCTATAAATTTGCTCAGAATCAGATTTAAGATAAAGAATGGGAACTTTAAAAGAGTACAATGAAGAGGAATACCAATTTTGAACAAAATTTTCACAACCAGCTATCTTTCGTGGGTTATTTAATACAGCTGGGAAATAAAAAGCTAGTGAATCGTTTGGTGATGCTTTTTCAAAGATATCGTTACGGTCAACCTTACTATCCTTTTGATTGCAAGATATGATGACTAAAAGAAACAGGACTATAAGTAGCTTTACGGAAGGATGCATTGTGAATTTGTATCGTGATGTAAAAAATTGCTGCTAACGCCTGGGGCTTGCCGCAGTTTGGGTATTTGATGCTGTGTCCGCCCGGTGATGTTGCTAATTAAAGAAAGTAAACTTTATTGATAAAACCAAACTGAGCCTGCGCCCTGCGAGCGTAGCAAAATGCGCAGGCGATTTAATAAACGGTCTCGCCCATAGCCAATGATTGATAGCGAAATGATGCTGAAGTTACCTGGTCATGCCCAAATTGCGGCAAACCCATGTTATGCGTCCGTTTTTTTAATTTTGTTGGCTATTTGTCTGCCCAGATAAGCATTTAAAGTTGAAGATTTAGATCTATAATATACGTTCCAGTAGCTAATCATTCTACTTTCTGTTTGTTGCCAAAACTTGGCGTTTTCTTTTATAAAGTTTCTATAGTTCAAAATATTTGTGGTGTCAATATGTTTGTCTAATAGTTCTAAAATATCATAAACATATTCGCCTAAAAGTTGCAATGTGAAAGGCATTATCCAATATTCACTTTCCCCAATAATTAACTCTAACCTTCGCTGTCTCAAATATCCATCATGATGTCTTAGGTAAATACAGTTTAGGATTGTCTTTTGTGTAGGGGATAATTTATTCTCTTTTGCTATTTCCGGCTCATTAAAGTATACTCTGTAAGGAATTGCTAAAGACTCTCCATTTAATTGGATTTTTAATTTATCGGGATGAATTAAGTTTTCAACTAAATGAGTTTGTCCGTCATGAAGTTTAATATTCTGTTCGGAAAACGGCAAAATGTCTAAAACTACTTCCACATCATTTTTTAATTCTTTTGGAAAACAGGAAAGTATTATGTCGTTATACTCAATTGGTTTTGTCTTTTTCAATCAAATGATTATTTTGAAAACGGCTGTTCGTAAAAAGTGGCGCATAACGCCGGGGGCTTGCCGCAGTTTGGGTATTTGTAGCTGTGTCCGCCCGGTGACGATGCAATAAAGGAACGAAAATTTGATGAGAATTAAAAGCCAATTGCTAAACGGTCGCACCCATAGCCGATGATTGGTAGCGGTATGAAGCTGAAGTTACCTGGTCATGCCCAAATTGCGGCAAACCCATGTTAGCTGCAGCCTACGCACTTTTAATGTTCAAATAATTTTCATCGGATAATGAGACCATTTTGCTTACAATATTCTAAATAGGCATTTATTGGCTTTTCAATCAATTTAAAAACTGAAGGATTATCATATTTTAAACTCAATAAATAAGCGCCAGTTTCCATTAAACCTTCGCTACCGGTTGCAGCGCCTGCGGAAGAATTTTCCAGTTCATTTAGTATAAGTGTATTATTTGATGTTTTTAATTTATCAACGATCTCGCTGTATATAATATCTATTGGGTTCATACTTTAGATAGCTTAAATATGGTAGACTGGTTGCAGCTAACGCCTGGGGCTTGCCGCAGTTTGGGTATTTGATGCTGTGTCCGCCCGGTGACGATGCAATAAAGGAACGAAAATTTGATGAGAATGAAAAGACAATTGCTAAACGGTCATACCATAGCCGATGACGGGTAGCGAAATGCTGCTGAAGTTACCTGGTCCCGCCCAGATTGCGGCAAACCCATGTTATGCGTTCGTTACTCTCTGGTGACACTTTGAATTAGTTTTCCGATAACACTTTTGCTTTTTCCCTTTCGTATTCTTCTTTCGTAATTAACTGTTTTTCAAAAAGATTTTTAAGCTCTATTAATTTTTCTTCTTTTGATTTTGGCTTTGATGTATTTTGTTTTTCAGGGTTGGTCGTAGCTGAAGGAATTGTAGCTTTTAGTAACTCGGCAGCGACTGCCTCGGCTACAGGTTTAAGTTCAAATTTTCCGTCATACACAATTGTAGATACAACTGTTTTGTTATTGCGTAAATCTAGAACCTGTGCTGTCAGATTGCTTTATTGCATACGATATTGAGAAATTACATACCCGTATTTGTAGTTCATTGTCAAAATATACTGCGGGGTATCGCTGACTGTAAATTTTTGAGAGCTAAAAGCATTTTTGAAAGCAGAAGAAATGTCGTCAAAGCCATGCTTGTCTGGATTTGTGCGGTCAAATGAAATTGATGCTGTCCTGTCAAAGCTAGAAGTGTATGTCACCGTCAAATGCTTTTTCATTTTTTTTGCATCTTGAGCAAAAGTGATCGTCGGTAATAAAGCAATTGCAATAGTTGTTAAAAGCAATTTCATTTTGTGTTTATTTGAATGGTTTGTCCTGCTTTGTTCTATTTTGAACGGAAGCTCGTTGTAATGACGCATAACGTCCGGGGCTTGCCGAAGTACGGGATTCGTAGCTGGTCTGCCCGGTGATGTTGCCTGTTAAAGAAACAAAATATTAATGATACCGTAAAGCCAATTATCAATTACGTCCGCGCCACTATTACTCAAGTTCCATAGCGTTCAAAAGTCTGGAACATACCCCGTCAGCCCGTATTTTGGCAAGCCCATGTTAGGCGAAGGCCGGGTTGGTATTGAGATCTTCCTTTCACAAGTAAACACTTCCTTTTGAGCCGGATTACGAATTACAATATGATCCAGGCCGTAGTCCTGGTAGTGCCGAGCGGCTTGAAGTTCCCGGATATTTTAGAAAAATTATTGCGACAATGTTCGATTGTCGCAGTTGTTTTTCGGGATGGCTGCGTTGGTGCTGAAAACGAAACCCCGGTCAACTTTTGTCTGATCTGAATATAGTAACTACGTTTTTAAAAAAAAGACCATTTCCCGCTGCGAAAATTCTCCCGATATAATGAGGATTTTCTCCTTGATGGAAATTGGAAACGCAAACAAAACTGTCGAACTTCGCAGTGTCTTTTGTTTGTATCTGCTTACGAAAGCGCACTTTCGACGCCGCTCCAAACAAAAGACACCGTCGCCCTTCCTATCGTCAGGACTCCTATCGGGAAATGGTCTTTTTTTTACCTTCCGTTTATTCAGATCAGACAAAAGTTGATTGGAAATTTTTAGAGCAGCACCCAGACATCCAAAATATCCGGGAACTTAGCGAGGTCACTGCCAGGATTTCGCCTAACGCCCGGGGCTTGCCGCAGTTTGGGTATTTGATGCTGTGTCCGCCCGATGACGATGGACTAAAGAAACGAAAATTTGATGAGAATGAAAAGCCAATTGCTAAACGGTCTCGCCCATAACCGATGATTGGTAGCGATATGCTGCTGAAGTTACCTGGTCATGCCCAAATTGCGGCAAGCCCATGTTGTGCGAAGTTTTGCCGAATTACTTTTCATAATATAAATCGATTTCGCCTTTATTTTTGATGAACCCTTGCTGAATTGCCCAATTTAGATAAACGTTTGATACCGCAGTATCGGGTTTATAGTCATAAAAAACTTCTATTCCCGAAATTTTACTTAAAGCTCCAACCTTACATTGATAAACAGTCATTCCTTTAAATCGCATATTCGTAGACATCCGCCAATCTATAATTTCTGTCAATAGTAACTTAACGGCAGACGTGTCCCGGGCCTCTCCTAATTTATAGCAAGCTTTCATAATCTCGTTTATATCCTTGGACTTCAAATTTTTTTTATAATCACTACAAGAAGAATTTAAAAAAGAAATTAGGAGAGATAAAACAATAAATTTATTTCTCATACATTATAAAGTGTCTTATGATTGCTACAATTTAATGAAATGCTCAATAAAATTTCGCACAACGTCCGGGGCTTGCCGCAGTTTGGGTATTTGATGCTGTGTCCGCCCGGTGACGATGTAATAAAGGAACGAAAATTTGATGACAAAGAAAAGTCCATTGCTAAACGGTCGCACCCATAGCCGATGATTGGAAGCGATATACTGTTGAAGTTACCTGGTCATGCCCAAATTGCGGCAAACCCATGTTATACGCAGGCTCAGTTCTATTGACATTTAAAATATTTATCTTCCGCTTCAAATTGCTGGCAGTACTTTTCATACTCCTTTTTTGATAAAGAATTTTCGCCAGAAATTTGTAATGAAGCTAACCTACCAAGCATAAACCAATTTACTCTATTAATTAAACCAGTGCAACCACCTGCAGTCCAAAAAAATGTAGTATCCTTCACATGTTCAATAAAAATTTCTCTTAATTGCTTATAGCCACGAGATTGTAGAATATCAAAAGAATAAACTACAATTTGCTTTGATTTGCTACTTGTTAAAAAAACCAATTCTTCATTTGTAGCAATTCGCTTCAATTTTTCATACCGCTTATAATACTTATTATTTGTTTCTGGAATCCCTGCAAATCCAACAGCGTAGCCGAAATGCACCAGATGATCTTTTTGTAGTTTTTCTACAATTCTTTTGACTCTGGGCCTAATTTTCCCATCATCATCTGTTGCTGAAGATTGAAAAGAAAGAGAAATGAAAAGTAATAGCAATATTAGTTTTAGCGTATTCATATAACTAAGACATGTCAAATAATAAAAACGCTGCTGTTTGAGCTTGCGTATAACGTCTCGGGCTTGCCGCAGTTTGGGTATTTGATGCTGGGTCTGCCCGGTGACGATGCTTATTAAAGAAACGAAATATTATTGTTAAAACCAAAGCTAGCCTGTGCACTGCGAGCGTAGCAAAATGCGCAGGCGAATTAGTAAACGGTCTCGCCCATGCCGATGATTGGTAGCGATTTGAAGCTGAAGTCACCTAGTCCCGCCCAAATTGCGGCAAACCCATGTTAGCTGCCGTTTATACTAACTCCCATTTTTTTGCATGCGTGAATAGCTCATTACTATCAAAAATAAATTTACCGCTATCATTTGTTGAATAAAATGTAACCGCAGTGTTGTCAAACTGAATGATAGCCCCTGCATATTCTCCTGCTTTAATCACAAAATTGTCTCCATGTAAATTATTGGCGTCTTGAAATTGCCCAAGTTTAATAGATTTTATACTGTGTCCTATCAATTTAGTTAATAAATCATCCTTCGTTTGTTCAACTAAAATTGTATCTCCATATTCCACATTAAATTCACTTTCTAAATCTGGTAGTTGAAAATGTCTTAAATTAATCGTTAGTTCATAAAAATTAAACTCAATCAGAAGACCCGAAACCTCATCAAACATAAAGAAAATTCCAAGCGGACTTCCAACCCGCTGATATCCTTCCTCAAGTAACAGGATCCTTTTAACAACCTTTCCTATATGATTTTCAAATGTATTCATGAACTCCATTAAATGGCAGCTAACGTCGAGGGCTTGCCGCAGTTTGGGTATTTGATGCTGTGTCCGCCCGGTGACGATGTAATAAAGAAACGAAAATTTGATGAGAACGAAAAGCCAATTGCTAAACGGTCATACCTATTGCCGATGATTAATAGTGAAAAGCTGCCGAAGTTACCTAGTCCCGCCCAAATTGCGGCAAACCCATGTTGTACGATGTTTTATAGTACACGTTCTTTGTTTATCGTTTCCCATAATAAATGCCAGAATTTTTTAAGTTCAGTTTGATTATTATGTGCGCTATTAATATTTAAGTTGTCTCCAAGATTGTCCTTTAAATCCAAATCATCAATCCCTTTGCTGATTTTTACATCTTTTATGTAGATACGAATTGAGCTATAGCCACCATGTGTAGTTTTCGGTAATTCAAAACAGTCGATATTGTTATGTTTAAACTTATATATAAATGGCAGGATAAAATCATTTCTTAAAGACTCATATTTAGAATTCAAAAAGTAAAAGATATCAGTCTTTACTAACAATTTAGGGCCGCTTTTCACTACTTCATGATCTGTATAACCTGCAAGTTCTTGAAAATACCTCTTTGAGTTCATCGTCCAAAAAATATAGCATTTATACGTAGGTATTCCAATCGAGTCATAAAATCCTCCTTCAACACTTCTTACTACTGTTATAATCGTGTCTACTTTATTTCTTTGTAAGCTGTCTACAGTGTTCTCCAAAAAATAGCCAACATCCTTTTCTTTGGATATTGGACGTTCATTGTTCTGGCTCATAACAAGGTTTGTTATGAACAAACAAAAAAGGAATATGATTTTTTTCATCAAAGGATGTTCTTAAAAATATCGTACAACGTCCGGGGCTTGCCGCAGTTTGGGTATTTGTAGCTGTGTCCGACCCCATGACGATGCCCATAAAGGAACGATTTTTTATTTAAAACGAAAAGCGAATTATTAAACGGTCAACCCA
>Ga0193706_1001145_pt1 | contig 12368 bp, 9 predicted proteins | sample U3c1metaG_FD_160130 | JGI IMG/M metagenome (GOLD analysis project Ga0193706, IMG submission 160130) | Soil microbial communities from a riparian zone of the East river system, Colorado, United States - U3c1 | ecosystem: Environmental > Terrestrial > Soil > Riparian zone | place: USA: East River... | reverse complement strand
CCTGTCCGGCGACCTATGCCTGTTCGGCTACTTGCAGCGGCGTTCAAGCCTGCAACAAGACCTCGTTCGTATGCAGCTCCGGCACCTGCAGCCTCAATTGCGGCGCAGGCGACGCGTGCAAAGAGGCGAAGCTGCAGTGCGATACCGGCGCTTGTTCGGCGACTTGCACAGGACCGGAGCGACCGCGCGTGGAACGCTGTCCTAGCTCTTGCGGTTGCCAGCCTTGCTAAGACGCTGCGCGAGTCACTCGAGCAGGCTGCGCAGCATCCACGCGGTCTTTTCGTGTATCTGCATGCGCTGCGTGAGAAGGTCACACGTCGGCTGATCGTTCGCTTCTTCCGCCACGGAGAAGCCCGAGCGCGCAGTGCGAGCCACGGCTTCGTGTCCTTCGACGAGTAGCCGCACCATGTCCTGCGCTTTGGGTACTCCGTCCGTTTCACTGATCGACGACAGCGCCGCGAACTGCTTGTACGTGCCGGGCGCCGGGAATCCCAGCGCGCGGACACGCTCCGCGATCGCGTCGACGGCTAGAGCGAGCTCGTCGTAGTGCTGTTCGAACATCAGATGCAGGGTCTGAAACATGGGCCCGGTCACGTTCCAGTGAAAGTTATGGGTCTTCAGGTACAGGGTGTACGTATCCGCGAGTACCTTGGAAAGGCCTTCCGCGATGGCTTCTCTGTGTTTGGCATCGATGCCAATGTTCACGTCCATGTCTGATCTCCTGAAACTTCGGCAGGCTGGCCGCAAGTCCGTGCTGCTTGCGCGATGCCGCTGAATTTGGGATTTTCGCCCTGCCGGTTGCCGGCAGATCGGCGTCCGTGCCGACAAGGTGCGGCCGCATGGCTGAAGTGCAAACAAGTTTTATCATTCCACGCTCGAAGCCCTTGATGTATCGTCTGCTATTTTCGCTGCTCTGGCTGGTCGTGCTCGCGACGCGGCCAGCGGCAGCGGAGACGCTGCAGGCCCCGGTCAATGGCCGCTCCCTATGGCTCGGCAGCGCACGCGTCGGCTGCAGCCCGCCGGGCGGGGGCTGGTTACTGGATGCAACGGGTCACTATGTGCGCCCGCCCGTGCAGAATGACGCGATCGGCAAGCCCGTAGAGCTCAAGATCGCCGCCGATGCTTCGAAGTGTCTGAACGGCGCCACGCAGGTGACGCTGCTCGCGACGGCGAAGTGGCCGGCGCTCGATCGCTTGAGTGTGGTGCTTTTCGGGGACGAGGCCCGCGTGGAGTTGCGCGGCCGCAATCTGCGCGGCCTCGGGTTGGCGTGGCGCAGCCGAGCCGCGTCGGGTCTGGACGTGTGCCACACGCCCAAGTTGGAACCGACTGCGGAGCATTGCTCATGGACCGTCGGCCAAGGTTTGCCGGCAAACCCCCAGAGCGGTGCCTTGAACTGGGTGCCCGGCGGCGGGCGAGCGGGCGCGGACGTGACCACCTTCGCCGCGGATGGCAAACCTGCGCCTCCCGAGACATTCGTGCTGGCGCCGGCGCGTGTGATCCTGAATCACCTCTTGCCGCCCGAGTCGGCCATCGATCTTTCGAGCGGTCGCGGAGAAGTGCCGCTTGCGCACGCAGATGCGATCGTGTCCGTCAATTGCGGCGCCGTTCGCTGTGAAATAGCCGGCGGCAAGCTGGTCGTGCGCGGCCTTTCCAAGGTGCTGAACTCGGTGAACGCCGCGTTCACCCTGTTGCCGAACGTGTTCGTGAGTCGCGAAGGCGCGCTGGAAACTCAGCCGACGGCGCACCTCGCCGTGCTGCATTGCCCGATGTCGGTCATCTCTGGTGCCGTCCTGCGCGGGATCGATTCCGCGCAGACCGTCGTGCACATTTCAGGCCGCTGCGCAGAAGACATCGGCGCGCTGCGCTTTCTGCTCGACGAAAAGCCGCTACAAGTCATCGAAACCCAGAGCCACCCCAAAGGGGCGGACGTGCTGCTCCGGCTCGGTAAGTACGACGGCGACACGCTATCGATCGTCGCCGTGCGCCGCGACGATCAAAGCAACGCGGTGGCCATCGCGCGCGTCGATACCATCCCTCCGCCACATGTGCGCACGGCGCTCGAGCTGCCGGGCTACCCCAACATCGGCTTCATTCCCAGCAATCGCTCCGCGCTGGTGCACCTGCCCAAGCTCCCGAACCAGGCGTACCTCGAGGTTTTGCCCGTGGCAGGCGTGTACCGCGTCGGCAAGAAGGGAGGCTATACCTCGGTGCAAGGCGACCCGAATGCAGCGGGCCTGACCGCTTTGAGTCTCGCTTACCGCAACGGTTCGCTACGCGGCTCGATGCGCGCCGCCAATCTCGCGGTTTTGACGGATCCGTTGCAGCGCGGCATCCAGGAAGCGAACATTCCCGCTCCCATCGACGTCTCCGCTTTCGGTCCTCGGCCGCTGATCGAATTGGTCTGCTCGGACGAAGGCAGAACGTTTCGAGTCAAACCCGCCGAGACCGCGCGCGTGCCCTTTTCGGCGCGCGACAACTGCCGCATCATCTTCCACCGCGAGCGCCTCAGCGCCGAATATGGAACGCAAAAACTCGCCCTCGATATCGAGGTGATCACGTCTGACGGCATATCGCGTGGCGAAGGGCGCGTGTCCCAGACCGTAGTGTTGAAGAGCGGTTTCACCCCGCGCCTCGCCTGGATCCGCGGAGTTCAAGCGCCGTTCGATCGGGTGATCGTGCGCCTGTCGCACGCGCCGGACGAAGCGCATTACGTGGGCGCGCTCGAGATCCCGACCGGCGCGCCCGCCGTCCAGTGGACGATGGTGCTCGGAACGGGGCACGCCCGAATATACGCCATGACGGCGATCCCTACCGGCCTGTACCGCTTTGGAGACTCGGAGCACAGCGGCGTGCTCTCTCTGAACTTCGGCATCGTGTCGCGCCTCACCTGGCTCGATTCGGAAGGACACGAAGGCCTGCTCGGGCTCGAGGCGGGTGTGATGGCGTTCGGCTTGACGAACTCCAAGAGCACGACCGGCGAACCTCTGACGCAGATCGGCGCCGTGTTCGGGCTGGGCCTGAGCGTGCCGATTTCGAATCGCTCATCGCCGGCGGCTGCGGCCATCAACCTACACGGCTGGCTCGATATGGACATCACCTCCCAGAACGAAGCGCAGCGCGACAACCGCTTCGCGTTCATCTTCGGACCGAGCATTTCGATAGGCAACGTCGGTGCCAATCTCTGAAAAGCTCGCTGCTCCACCCACGCTGTGTGCGGCTCGGCTTAAGAAGCGGGTCGCCTTGCCGTTGCGGTAAACTGCACATGTCTGCGTTCCCAATGAAGCAAGCTCAGCCGGCGCCTCCGTTCGCGGGCTGGCCGCTTCAACGGGGCGGGACCAACGTCTTCGGCTTCTGTTGGTACACGCGTCCGGTGGCGTTCGTCTCGCAAGCCACCGTCGTCCACGGAACGCGCTCCTCCAGCATGATGACCGAAAACTTGATGGATCGCGTCGTCGACCGCAATCGCGCCGAGATCACCGCCGGCGGCGGCCTGCTCGTCATGTACGATTGGCGCAGTGTCCGCACTTTCGATACGGAAGTGATCCGCTATTACATCGACCGCGTCGCCGCGCGGCGCGTGCCCGTGCGCGGTGTGGTCGTCGTGCTCCACATGAACTCGCTCATGCGGGTTGCCGCCGCTGCGGTGAGCGGAGTGATGGCCAAGGTGTACGGTTTCGAGCTCGACCTCTGCGAATCGCCCGACAAGGCGCTGCGCGCGCACCGCCTGCAGTACCCGGACCCCGCGTTCAGCCTGGATTGAACGGCGCTCGGCAGCGCGCGGCCAGGGACTTTGGTGCCGACGTACGACGACCCGGAATGGACTTCCGGGCCATCGTACCAACGCCGAGCCGCGCGCTCGCGAGTCGCGCTCAGTACCGGTAGTACTCGGGCTTGTACGGGCCCTCGACCGGCACGCCGATGTACTCGGCCTGATCGGGGCGCAGCTCGGTGAGCTTGGCGCCGAGTTTGGCGAGGTGCAGCCGAGCCACCTCCTCATCGAGCTTCTTCGGCAGCACGTACACACCGACTTCGCGCTTGTTCGTCCAGAGGTCGATCTGCGCGAGCGTCTGATTGGTGAACGAGTTGCTCATCACGAAGCTCGGGTGACCCGTGGCGCAGCCGAGGTTCACGAGCCGGCCTTCTGCGAGCAGGTAAATCGAGCGTCCGTCCGGAAAGCGGAAGCGATCCACCTGCGGCTTGATCTCCGTGCGTACGACACCCGGATACTCGTACAGCTTCTCGACCTGGATCTCGTTGTCGAAGTGGCCGATGTTGCAGACGATGGCCTGGTCCTTCATGGCCTTCATGTGCTCGATCGTGATGATGTCCTTGTTGCCCGTGGTCGTGACGTACATGTCGGCGTGCGGCAGCGCGTCTTCCACGGTGGTGACCTTGAAGCCGGCCATGCACGCCTGCAGCGCGCAGATCGGGTCGACCTCGGTGACCCACACCTGAGCGTGGTGGGAGCGCAGCGCCTCGGCCGAACCCTTACCCACGTCGCCGAAGCCGCACACCAGCGCCACCTTGCCCGCGACCATCACGTCGGTCGCGCGCTTGATGCCGTCGACCAGTGACTCCCGGCAGCCGTAGATGTTGTCGAACTTGCTCTTGGTGACGCTGTCGTTCACGTTGATGCACGGGATCAAGAGCTCGCCCTTGTCGCGCATCTGGTAGAGGCGGTGCACGCCCGTCGTGGTCTCCTCGGAGACGCCCACCAGGTCCGCCAGCACCTTGTGCCAGTGCTTGGGGTCTTCCTTGGCGATGCGCTTGAGCAGCTTGTTGACGATCTGCAGCTCCTTGTTGTCCGTGGGCTCGTCGAGGATCGCCGGGTTCTTCTCGGCGTAGTAGCCGCGATGCAGGAGCAGCGTCGCGTCGCCGCCGTCGTCGACGATCAGGTTCGGGCCCTTACCGTCCGGCCAGGTGAGCATGCGGTAGGTGAAGTCCCAGTACTCTTCCAGGGTTTCGCCCTTGAACGCGAAGACCGGCGTGCCGACGGCGGCGATGGCCGCTGCGGCGTGATCCTGCGTCGAGAAGATGTTGCACGATGCCCAGCGCACATCCGCGCCGAGGTCCTTCAGAGTCTCGATCAGCACCGCCGTCTGGATGGTCATGTGCAGCGAACCCGCGACGCGCGCGCCCTTGAGCACCTTGTTCTTGCCGTATTTCTCGCGAGTCGCCATCAAGCCGGGCATCTCGTGCTCGGCGATTTCGATCTCCTTACGACCCCAGTCCGCGAGGCTGATGTCCTTGACTACGTAATCTTTCTGCGCCGCGCTGCCTTTGGAAGCGCCTACCGATACACTCTGAGTCATGGGTTCTCCTGATCTGTCTGCTGTTTGTTTACGAGGTTCGTGCGGCGTCAGTCCTGCTATGCGCCGTTGCCGAGCGGGCGCGTACCGAGCAGGCTGAGCCAGGGTAGATGGGCATCCGGACCGGTGCGCACGAAGCGACCGGGTACGGGTACGACGCGTACGTCGACGAGGCCGGCCGACTCCGCGAAATCGGCGAGCTCGTCCGGCGAAAATCCGAGCCACACGTCGGCTTGCGCGTCCTGAAACTGCTCGTCTTCGTGACGGGCGTAGTCGATGACCAGCACTCTGCCCTGAGGCCGCGCCAGAGAGACGAGCTCGGTCATGGCGGCGCGGGGCCGGGGAGCGTGATGCAGCACGCGCGAGGCCACGACCAGATCGGCACCGGCCCCGACAGCGGCGAGCACGCGGCTGCCGCCGATTTGATCTTCGACGAGCTCGACGTTCTCGTAACCATGGGCGCGTACGCGCTGCCGCGCGCGTCCAAGCTGCGCTTCGCTGCGATCGACCGCGACGACGCGTCGGAAGATCGGTGCGAGCAGATCGAGCAGTGCACCGTCCCCCGTGCCCACGTCGAGCGCCAGCTCGCGGTGTTCGAGGAGCATCGCCAGCGCGTACAGGTACGAAGGGATCTCCGGCGAGAGCCCCACTTCTGCATCCGGCGGTCGCGCGAAGAACTCGCGTGTTTTGGCGTCGCGGCGCAACACCACCTCTGCAACTCGAGGAAGGCTGCCGTCCGCGGTACAGAGTTTCCTGCCGGCGTCGAGCGCGTCGGCGACGACAGCGTCCGCGCGTGCACCTTCTGCCAGGTGCACCAGCGTGCGCGTTCCCTGTCGCCGATCGGCAAGCAGACCGGCCTGGCGCAACGGAGCCGCATGGCGCGACACATTCGGCTGGGATTCGTCGAGCAGCTCCGCCAGCTCTCCGACGCTGAGCTCTTCCTCGGCGGCGAGCGCCAGAAGCTTCAGGCGCGTGGGATCACTGAGCAGCCGGTAGAGCTGCCAGCGCGTGTCGCCACCCGGGAGAACCTGCATGACTCACGGAGTATACATTCAACCATGAGCATGTTTGCAATAATATAGAAACTCAAGCAATCTCCGCAGCTTGTACGAAATGACCCGAGGGGGTTGGAACCATGGCCGGAGCCAGGCTCGGTGGCGCAGCGGGCGGGCGTAGCCGCAGCCGGCTAGTTCGGAGCACCTCCATGCCGCTCGTCGCATCCCAGCGCAGCAGCTTGGCGGTCAAGCGATCTCCGTTTTGGCACACCACCAAATGCGTGCGCGAGGCCGGCAAGGGCGGAGACGTCCCGTCCGGTGTGTCCTCCTCGGCCCAGGCCCCGAGGTTCACGTAGGTAGCGCCACCACGCGGACGGCGAGTCATCTCCGGCAGGTGGGTGTGTCCCATGACGATCAACGCGGCTGGAAACAGGTTGGCAACCGCCGAGGCGCCCTCGCGGAGTGCATCGCTCGCATCCAGAGTGGCTCGCGCGCGTCCCCAAAGCCAGGCAGTCAGGGCAAGGCCAGCAAGGCTCGCGCCCACACTGATTCCGAGCGTGGGCGTCCAGCGTGCAACCAGAACCCAGGTCAGAGCCACGAGCGTCGCGAGCGCCACCGCTATGCGGTCGAGCATCACGCCCGCTAGCAGACGCAGCAAGCTGCGCGTCACGGGCGGCCGCTGCAACGAAGCCAGCGCGCGCAATTTGATCAGGCTGATGTGCCGTGCCTCCGCGAGCAGAGCCATCTTGCGTTCGTGCTCTTGGCGGACCCAGAGCGCGGCGTCGCTGAAGTGTTCGCGCCAGAGCGAGATGAGACACAGCACCGCGAGCGCGAAGCGCCGGCCCAGATCGAGCAGGCCGCGCATGCCGAGTCGCGCGCCGAAGCGCAGATAATCGAGTGCTCCCGCCGAGTCGTGACCACTCTCCAACATGCCGCGCGTGGGACGCACCACGTAGCGCAAGAGCACGTCGGATACGGAGGGGTACGAGCGGCGCGGATCCGACGGGAGCACCGGGTGAAGTACGTGATCGTAGGAGCAATAGTCGTCGTACTGGTGACCGTGCTCGATGTAGACGAGACCTTCCTCGTAGTAAAACCAGTCCGCGAACTCCACGCGTTCGCCAGCGCCGTACGCATGCGCTGCCAAGATTTCGCGAAAGCCCGCTTGCACGGGTTCCCAGTGCAAGTCCACGTCGTGGTTGCCGCGCACGATTACCAGATCATTGCCGGTCGCCACGAACTCCGCGAGCGCAACGAACACTTGCCGGTGGTGCGTGGCCACGCGCTGCAGCTTGATCAGCGTGTGGTCGGCGGCGCTGCCGAGACCGTGCAGGCGTTCCTCGTCAGTGGGTTCGGTGCAGAGCTCGTCCGGTAATCCCGAAACGCTCATGCCCGCGAAGTCGATGAAATCGCCGGCGATGACCAAGCGCCACGGCGTATTGGCTTGGGGCCGGTCGCGGTACCACTCGAGCAGGGCAACGAGCTCGCGATCTCGGCGCAGGCTGGCGCCGCTCCGTTCCGGCGCGTCTGGCCGGGCGTGCTGCACCAAATCGCTTCCCAAGTGAACATCGGACAAGACCAACAAGTTGTGCGTGGACATGGGGTAAATGTGTCCTGAATCGTACTTTGGCCCACACGCCGCACTTGTCACGTGACATTGATGTTCTGAATTAACGAAACACGTTGTTCGGCCGGCCGCCCGTGAATGGCTCGAGCTCGCTTCGACTCAGAAACTGCTGAGCTTGGCGAAGCGATCTCTATGGAAAGCCGCGTCGCCGAAGGTCATTTCGCAAGCGCGGGCGCGTTTCAGGAAAAAGCCGATGTCGTGTTCGTCGGTCATGCCGACGCCGCCGTGCATCTGAACCGCTTCGTTGGCAATGAGCAGGAATGCGTCGCTGGCGCGCGCCTTGGCGACGGAGGCCAGTGCTGCCGCCCCGGGCGCGCCTGCATCGAACGTCCGCGCGGCCGCTAGCACCGCCGAGCGTGTGAGCTCGATCTCGATGTAAAGGCGCGCGGCGCGATGCTTCAGCGCCTGAAAAGATCCGATGGCGACTCCGAACTGCACGCGCTCCTTCAGGTACGCGAGCGTGCGCTCGAATGCCTCGCTCATGGCGCCGAGCATTTCCGCCGAAAGGGCCACCGTAGCTCGGTCGAGCGTGTCCGCGAGTAGTGGCTCCGCTTCACTCTCGGTGCCCAGCAATGCCACGCGCGGTACGCGCACTTTCGAGAGCAACAGCCGCGCGACGGGCGCGGCGTCGATGCGCCATTGCCGTGTCACGCTCACACCGGCAATGCCGCGTGGCACGACGAACAGCGATAAATCGCCAGCCTGTGCGCGCGCGTTCGACGTGCGAGCGACGACGATGAACGCATTGGCTCGGGTGGCGCCGAGCACCTGCTGCTTTTCGCCGCTGAGCTCGAAGCCGTCCGCGGTCGCGTTTGCGTGCGTGGCCGAGCGCTGCCAATCGAAGCGCTGGCCGCGCTCGGCGTAGGCGAGGGCGAGCTCGGCTTCGCCCGCCATCAGCGGCGCCAGATAGGCACTTTTCTGCTCTTCGTTGCCGGCGCGGGCCAGCAGCTGACCGCACAGGAACGACGACAGATACGGCTCGGAAGCGAGGCCGCGACCGAGCGCTTCCGTCACGCAGATCACGTCCGCTAAGCCGAGCCCGAGGCCGCCGTCGCGTTCCGGGATGGGCAGACTCATCCAGCCGAGCTCGGCCATGCGCCGGTAAAGCGCAGGATCGTACCCGACAGGATCTTCGCGCAAGCTGCGGAGCCGTGCGACGGGCGCCTGTTCGCGCACTAGATCGCGGGCGGTTTTGGCGAGCAGCTGTTGCTCTTCGCTCATCACGAGTTGCATCGTTCGTTCTCAGTCCGGCAGCTCCAAGACACGCTTGGCGATGATGTTGAGTTGGATCTCGCTGGTGCCGCCTTCGATGGTGTTCCCTCGCGAGCGGAGCCAGTCGCGTGTTTGCTGCAGGGCTTCGTCAGGGAAGCCTTCGCCCTGCCAGCCGAGCGACTCGGGGCCGCGCAGCGAACACAACAACTCCTGGCGACGTTGGTTCAGCTCCGTTCCGTAGATCTTGAGAATGCTCGACTCCGGACCGGGCCGCCGTCCGGCGCGCGCATTGTCGGCGATGCGCTGCACCGTCAGCTCGAAGCACTTCTCGTCCATGAGCAACGCGGCCGTACGATCGCGCAAGAGTGGATCGGTGATGCGTTCTGCCTGGGAGTACTGCTTGGCGGTCGCGACCACCGACTCGCCGCGTGTGGCGCCGCGTCCACTGCCGAACACCGCAGCGATCATCTCGCGTTCGTGTCCGAGCAGCGCTTTGGCCACGGTCCAGCCCTGATTGACCTCGCTCACGACGTTCTGTTTCGGAACCTTCACGTCTTCGAAGAAGCTTTCGCAAAACGGCGAAGCTCCGCTGATCAAGCCGATGGGTCGAATGCTCACGCCCGGGCTCGCCAGATCCACCAGCAAGAAGGTGATGCCTTGCTGCTTCTTCGCGGCCGGGTCCGTGCGCACCAGTACGAACATCCAGTCGGACTTGTCGCCGTAGCTGGTCCAGGTCTTCTGACCGTTGATCACGTAGTGATCGCCCGCGTCCCGCGCGCTGCATTGCAGGGATGCGAGGTCACTGCCGGCGTTCGGTTCCGAGTAGCCCTGGCACCAGCGAATTTCCCCGCGCGTGATGCGCGGCAAATGCTCGCGCTTCTGCTCCTCGCCACCGAAATGCAGCAAGGTCGGACCGATCATCGACAAGCCGAACCCGGTGAGGGGAGGAGGCAAGCCGAGCTGCTCGATTTCAGACGCGAGCGCCTGAGCCTCCTGCTGAGACAGCCCGCCGCCGCCATACTCCTTCGGCCAAGTGGGCGCGGTGAACCCGCGTTCGACGGCCGCGCGCAGCCAGGCTTCCTGATCCGCGGAGCGTTGCTCTTGCTTTCCTCCCCAGATCTGCGCGCCCGCCTCGCGGCTCTTGCCGTACAGACCCTGGGGAGCGTGCTCCTCGAGCCAAGCGCGAATCTCGTCTCTGAATGTCATGGTCGGTACTGGCCAGGTTGAATGGCCGCTCGCAGCGGCGCGGCGAGGTTAGCGAAGCGGCACAGGTAACGGCGAGTCTCACGAGGATCGATGATCTCTTCGACCCCGAAGGCCTCTGCGGTCCGGATCGGAGACTGCACCAGCTCGAGCTTGGCTTCGATCTCCGCGCGCTTCTTGTCGGGATCGGGCGCGGCTTCGATGACGGCGCGGTACGCCGCCTCGACTCCGCCTGCGATCGGCAATGAGCCCCAGCGCGCCGACGGCCAAGCGTAGCGCAGAAACGTCTGCGAGCCGTTGCGCTGCGTGAGCGCCGCCATACCGAAGGCTTTGCGCACCAGGATCGCGCACCAGGGCATGGTCGATTGACGCACGGCCGCGAGCGCCTGAGTTCCATAGCGCATCACGCCGGACGCTTCGGCGTCTTTGCCGATCAAAAAGCCGGGAATATCCACGAAGTGGACCACCGGTAGCCGGAATGTCTGAGCGAGATCGACGAGGCGCACGGCCTTGCGACAAGCGTCGGCCGTCCAGGCGCCCGCGTAGTGGTACGGATCGCTAGCCAGAATCGCCACTGGCCAGCCGTCGAGCCGCGCCATGCCGGTGATCACGGACCTGCCCCAGGCTCGCCCGATCTCGAACCACGAGCCCTGATCGAGCACGGCCTCCAGAATCGGGCGCATCTTGTACACGCGCCGATCCTCGCGCGGGACTGCGTTCAATAGCTCTTCAGCGCGGCGGTCCGCTGAATCCGCGGCTTCTGCGCGTGGCGGTAGCTCGTGAACGGAGCTCGGTAAGTAAGACAGGAAGCGACGCGCGCGCTCGAAGGCCTCGGGCTCGCTTGCGACTTCGTCATCGATGGTGCCGTTCTTGGCGTGCAAGCTGCTGCCACCGAGCTCTTCCTTGGTGACCACCTGGCCAATGCGCGCCACCACCGGCGGCCCGGCCGCAAACAGCTGCGACGTGCCGCGCACCATGACGGAGTAGTGGCTTCCGCACACGCGCGCCGCGCCCATACCGGCGACCGAACCGAGCCCCAGCGCCACGACCGGCACTTCCGAAAGCGCGTGAATCACCTCCGTAAACGAGGGGACGTCCGGCAAGTAGGTGCGCCCCGTCGTCTCGAGGTGCTTCACCGACCCGCCGCCGCCGGTACCGTCCACCAGCCGCACCAGCGGGATGCGCCACTTACGGGCAAAGGTCTCGGCGTACACGAACTTGTCGTGCATGCCGCCGTCGTTCGCGCCGCCGCGTACCGTAAAGTCGTCCGCTGTGACGAAACAACCGCGGCCCTCTACCCGCCCCAGGCCGCAGACGATGTTGGCGGGAGTGAACTGCAGCAGATTGCCCTCTGCGTCATAAGTCGGAAAGCCCGAGATTGAGCCGATTTCCTCGAAGCTCCCGCTATCGATCATTTGCGCGATGCGTTCACGAACGGTGAGCTTGCCCGCTGCTCGGTGCCGTTCGACTTTCTCGGGACCGCCGAGTTTCAGGGCCTCCCGGCGACGGTGCTCCACTTCCTCGAGTTCGCGGCTCCAGCTCATGAATGGGCGCGTACTACCTCAGCAGCGCGACGCACAGTCAAGTCTCAGCGGAAGTGTTCGATCCCGCGATCGACCTCGCGCAGCAGTGGGCATGGAGTGTAGTATCGCGCGCCCCAAACGCCCCCGCCGCTGGGCCCACTTCGGTATCAAAACAATGACGTTAGAACGCTGCTCGAAAACGATCGCTCCGTGTTGCTTGCTTCTCGCGCTCGCAGGCTGCGGCGGCGACTCCGAGGAGAAAGACGATCTCACCCGCGGAGACAACGCGGAGTGGCTCTTTTACGGCCGCGACTACCAGAACTCGCGCGCCAATCCGGACGAGCGCCGCATTTCGCGGGATACCGTCGGCTCGCTGGAGAAGAAGTGGGAGTGGCCGAATGCGCCGGTGACGAGCACCCCGGTGCTGGCGGGAGACACGCTCTACTTTGGAACCTGGGACAGCGCCGTGCAGGCACTGGACTACAAGACCGGCACCGTT
>Ga0193706_1001144_pt1 | contig 12370 bp, 11 predicted proteins | sample U3c1metaG_FD_160130 | JGI IMG/M metagenome (GOLD analysis project Ga0193706, IMG submission 160130) | Soil microbial communities from a riparian zone of the East river system, Colorado, United States - U3c1 | ecosystem: Environmental > Terrestrial > Soil > Riparian zone | place: USA: East River... | reverse complement strand
GCGTCACGCGCGTGCGGAGAAGCGGCGCTGAGCGCCTTTCTCGACACGAACGTCCTCGTCCGGCACCTGACCGGCGATCCGCCGGACATGGCCGCCAGGGCGACGGCTGCGCTCGCCGGCGGCGAGCGACTGCTCCTAGCTGACCTCGTGCTCGCCGAGTGCGTCTACGTGCTGGAGTCCTTCTACGAAGTCGAGCGCGAGCGGGTCGCGGAGCTGATGCGGGCGGCGATCGCCCTGCCGTCGATCGCGGTGCTCGACGCGCCGCTCCTGCTTCGCGCGCTCGAGGTCTACGAGGTAGACCGGCTCGACTTCGCAGAGGCGTACTTGGTCGCGAGCGCGGAGGCGACCGGCATGGGCGCGGTGATGTCCTTCGATCGCGCGATCGACCGCGTGAGAACGATCGAGCGCGTCGAGCCGTAGTCAGCGGCTGCGTCAGCGCTCGGGCCTGCAGTCGATCCACTCGTGGTAGGCGGAGAGGGTCACGCGGAAGTGCTGGAGGAAGCCTTCGAGGCCGAGCAACTGAAAGCCGAACGGCCACGGATCGCAGAACCACACGGGCGCTTCCCAGGCGTGGGAGGCGTCACCTGCCCCGATACGCATGAGGACTCGGGCGGGTGCGCCTGTGACGAGTGTGCCGCCCACAGCGAACTTCTCGGCGAGGTCGTCGTCCGGCTCGATGCCGGCAGCCGTCGCCAGGTCGCGGGAGAAGCGCGTGCGCAGGGCGCCCGTATCGACGAGCGAGGCGAGCGGGACGGCGTCGATCCCTTCGAGCCACACATCGACCGTGGGTCGGGGCGTGAGCTGCCCACCGCCGGCGGCGGGCAGATGGCGGAAGGGGAATCTCACGCGGGTGCGGCGCCGCCGGCGGCCGTCTCGTTCTCGGGGACGCGGAACATCGAGTCGGCCATTTGGTCGTGCTGGGAGAGCCATGCAAGCACGGCCGCGGGCGAGTCAGCGGAGACGAGAACGTCATCGTCCTTGACGGCGATCCACGCGCCGATGTGCGGACGCAGGCGCTCGACCGGATCGGCGGCTGATCGTCTGGTCTCAGGTGTCGAGGGTGGACCGGGGATGGCGGTGCGCCGTGCGGCGGTGAAGCCGAGGCGACGCAGGATGCGCCGGGCCTGGTGGGTCGTGAAGTCGGCGCGATCGAGGCCTGTCGCGAGGGCGATGACCTGCTTGGGTGGGTAGCGTCGTCCCTCGATCACGACGTAGTGGTCCCGGACGGGCTCGGGAAGCGCTCGGGAGACGGCACGCACGATCCGGCGCGTGTCGAGGTCGAAGTGTTGCCCGCTGATCTGCACTGCCCGCGCAGCCATTGCCATCTCCATCTTGTATTCCCTGATCTGTCTCTGACGGTATCATGCACGGCAGACCGTCACGACCTCGATGAGGGCGACTCGCCCTCATCGAATCAGCGCGTCACCACCGTCAGCGGCGCCCCAAAGGCCCGCTCGAACAGGTCGCCCTGGCGCTCGGCGCCCCAGCGCGCGACGGTGTCGTCGCCGATCGCGTCGAGCTCCAGCTCGACCCCGCCGTCGGCGTCCGCATCGTCGGTGCGGCGGCGCAGGCGGATCGCGCGCACGACCTGGTCCCGGTTGCGCTCGAGCTGCTCCGCTATTCGCAACAGCGCGGCGCCGCGCAGGACGAGCTCCTCGTCGCCCTCCCGGCACAGCGGCGCCAGCGGGCCGAGCTGCGGCGTGCCCTTGCGGTGGTAGCGCGCCATCAGTGCGATCAGCGCCACCTCGCGCGGCGTGTAGCCGGGCAGCCCCGAGCCGAGGATCAGATACGACGAGTGCTTGTGGTGGTCGTCGTAGTCGACGGCCATGCCGACGTCGTGCAGCAGCGCCGCCGCCTCCACCAGCTGCGGCTCGCCCGGCTCCGGCAGCCCGGCGCCCGGCAGCGCCTCCAACAGCTGATGAGCGAGCGCCGTGATGTGCTCGGCGTGCACGAGGTCGACGCCATGCTGGCGCGCGAGGTTGCGCACGCTGGCGGCGCGCACGTCCGGCACGAGCGGCGGGTCGACCGGCGCCAGCAGCCCGGCGAGGAAGATCCCCTCGCGCAGGCCCGCCTCCGTGACCTCGATCCCGGGCGCACCGCTCGCCTCCAGCACCGTCTGCAGCACGACGGCTGCTGCCAGGATCACCTCGCCGCGACCGCGCTTGATGCCCGGCACGCGCTCGCGCTCCTCGACGCTGCGCGCGGCCAGCTCGTCGACCAGCGCGGCCAGGGCCTCCGGCGTCAGCACGAAGCCCTGCACGCTGTCGAGCGGCAGCTCGGCGGCCCGCACCGCGGCCATCGCCAGGTTGCGCACGCTGCCGCCGAGGCCGACGAGTCGCTCCGGGCCGGCCGATTCCACCCACGGCGCGTCCTCCAGTGCTCTCAACGTCCGCGACCGCAGCTTTGCGACGGCGCTCGCCTTGGTCGGGCCGTCGCCGGGCAGGAAGCGCTCGGTCGTCCGCACCGCGCCGAGCGGCCACGAGGCGATCGCGCAGGCGCGCCGCTCGCGCACCTCCACCAGCTCGAGGCTGCCACCGCCGAGGTCGAGCACGACGCCGTTCGTCAGCGACGTCGAGTTGGCGGCCGCAACGTACGAGCAGCGCGCCTCCTCCTCGCCGGACAGCACGCGGATCGGCAGCCCGGTCGCGCGCTGCGCGCGCTCGACGAACGCCGCTCCGTTCGGCGCGTCGCGGATCGCGCTCGTCGCGACCGCCTCGACGGCGTCGCCTCTGATCCCGCTCGTCGCGCAGAAGGCCGCGAACACGCGCAGCGTCTCCAGCGCATGCGCCATGCGGTGCGCCGACAGCGACCCGTCGTCCTCGAGCTCGCCGCCGAGCCGCACCATGTCGCTCAGCTCGTCGGTGCGCTTCCACCAGCCGCCGTCGCCGGTCGTGAAGACGACGAGCCGGAAGCTGTTCGAGCCGAGGTCGATGACGGCGCGGCGGGAGCTCACGCCGCGGCGTGCTGCGCACGCGCGAGGTGCGCGCGCATCAGCTCCGCTTGCACGTCGCGCGGCTGCCCGCCGGGCGGAACGCTGCGATGGGACCAGCGGCCGTCGGCGGCCAGCTCCCATGCGTTCTCGGTGTCGGCGAAGCAGCGCTCGAGCGTGTCGAGCAGGTCAGCGCGCGCGTCGGAGTCGTCCACCGGCACGACGAGCTCCACGCGCGAGTCGAGGTTGCGCGGCATCAGGTCCGCGGAGCCGACGAAGACGGCCGTCTGCTCGCCGCGCTGGAAGGCGTAGATGCGCGAGTGCTCGAGGAAGCGGCCGACGATCGACACGACGCGGATGTTCTCTGAGACGCCGGACACACCCGGGCGCAGGCAGCACGCGCTGCGCACGTTGAGCTCGACTGGCACGCCCGCCTGTGAGGCGCGGTAGAGGGCGCGGATGCAGGCGGCGTCGACGAGCGAGTTCATCTTCATGCGGATGCGCGTGTCCTTGCCGGCCTCGTGCGCGTCGATCGTCGCGTCGATCTGGCCGATGATCCGCTCGCGCAGGTTGAGCGGCGCGACGAGCACGCGCCGATAGTGCTCCGGCCGTGAGTAGCCGGTCAGCTGGTTGAACAGCTCGGCGATCTCGCCGGTCACGGCCTCGTCGGCGGTGAAGACGCCGAAGTCGGTGTAGAGGTCGGCCGTGCCGCGGTGGTAGTTGCCGGTGCCGACGTGCGCGTAGTGGCGCACGCCGTCGCCCTCGCGCCGCACGACGAGCACGGCCTTGGCATGCGTCTTGAGGCCCGGGATTCCGTACGTCACGTGCACGCCCGACTGCTCCAGCGCCCGCGCCCAGCTGATGTTCGCCCGCTCGTCGAAGCGCGCCGTCAGCTCGACGAGGCCGACCGCCTGCTTGCCGCGCTCGGAGGCGCGGATCAGCGCCGGCACGAGCGGCGAGTCATCGCTCGTGCGGTACACCGTCTGCTTGATCGCGAGCACGTCGGGGTCGTTGACCGCCTGCCCGACGAAGCGCTCGACGGTCGCGAACGTGTCGTACGGGTGGTGCACGAGCAGGTCGCGCTCGCGCATCAGCGCGAACAGGTCGGCGCGCTTGCCGTCCTGCTCGAACTCCGGCGGCACGACCGGCGTCCATGGCGGGTCGCGCAGCTCCCGGAAGCCGGGCAGCTTCACGATCTGCCACAGGTCGGCCGGGTCGAGCAGCCCGTCGACCTCGTAGACGTCGCGCTCCTCGACCTCCAGGTCGGCCAGCAGGCGGGCGCGCAGCAGCGGGTCGGTGCCGGCGGCGAGCTCCAGTCGCACGACCTCGCCGAAGCGCCGCCGGCGCAGCTGCGCCTCGACCGCCTCGAGCAGGTCGTCAGCCTCGTCGGAGACCGTGAAGTCGGCGTCGCGCGTGACGCGGAAGACGGTGTGCGCGAGGATCTCCATCCCGCGGAAGAGGCGGGCGAGGTGGTCGGCGATGACCGCCTCCATCGGCACCAGCGTGCGCCCGTCGGGAAGTGCGAGGAAGCGCGGCAGCCCCTCCTTCGGCACCTTCACGCGCGCGAAGCGCGTCTGGTCGGTCGCGGGGTCGCGCACGAGCACGCCGAGGCTCATCGACAGGTTCGAGATGTAGGGGAACGGCTGTGCCGGGCCGACCGCGAGCGGCGTGAGGGCGGGGAAGACCTCACGCCGGAAGCGCGCGTCGAGCGCCTCCCGCTGCGCGTCGTCGAGCGCGGACGGCTCGAGCACGCGGATGCCCTGCTCGGCGAGCGCCGACAGCAGCGATCGCTCCCAGCAGCCGCGCTGCCGGGCGTCCAGCTCGCGCACGCGCTCGCCGATGAGGTCCAGCAGCTCGGGGGGCGCGATCCCGTCGGCGCTCTTGGCCTCGATGCCCGCGTCGACCTGGTCGTGCACGCCGGCGACGCGGACCATGAAGAACTCGTCGAGGTTCGAGCTGTAGATCGCGCAGAACTTCACGCGCTCGAGCAGCGGGAGGCTGTCGTCCTCGGCAAGCTGCAGGACGCGGTCGTTGAAGTCGAGCCACGACAGCTCGCGGTTGACGTACAGCGACGGGTCGCCGACGGCTGCCGCCGCCTCGCCGGTCGTCGGTCGCAGCCGTTCGACCGCCTGCGCGAGCGGCTCGAGCAGCGGCAGGTCCGGGTAGGCCTCCTGCAGCTCGGCGACCGACGCCTGGAAGTGGCGCAGCTTCTCGGGCCGCAGCGCGCCGCCGGCCGCGCGCGTGGCGCGTGCGAGCTTGTCGGCCGCCATCACGACGGCGACCTCCGGCCCGGCGGCGATCCCGCGGGCGCGCAGCTCGCGCTTGCGCTCGGCGTAGGCGGCGATCTGCGTGTCCTCGGTGAGCGCCTCGACGCGCCGCGCGACCTCGGGGCCGAGGCGCTCGGCGATCGTCTGCGCGCTGAGCCCGGTGTCCTCGATCACGTCGTGCAGGACCGCGGTCGCGACGGTCGTCTCGTCGCAGCCGGCGTCGTGCAGCAGGCGGGCTGTGATCGCCGGGTGCTCGACGTCGGCGGCGGCGTTCCCGTTCGCGTTGGAGCGGTACGCCTCGAGCGCGAGCCGCCAGGCCTCGGCGACGAGCTCGGAGCGGCGAGCGAACACGGGCAGCTCGCCCGTGGCCTCGGTGGAGCGCGCAGGCGGTGCCATCTGCAGGGATTGTGGGTCGTCGGGAGCCAACGCCGGTTAGCGGAGTGTTACCGCATCCGTGCGCCACCCGTCCACGGTGCGGACACGTTCTGTGGCGCATCGACGCTGCAGTCGAGGGTACCCCTGTAACGATCCGGGGAAAGTTGTTGACGAAGCAACGACTATCGCGTAGAATACCCAGCGTGATGCTAGGTATTGAGAAAGGAACAGAGACGAAGACGACAGACACCCAGCTCATCGCCGCTGAGGAGACGACGTTCGACGCCCTCCAACTGCTGATGCGGGAGGCGCGGCGCTGGCCCCTGCTCACGCCCGCCGAGGAGATCGAGCTCGCGCAGCGCATCGAGCGCGGCGACCTGACGGCCAAGGAGCGCATGGTCAACTCGAACCTGCGGCTCGTGATGTCGATCGCCCGCCGCTACCAGGGGCAGGGCCTCTCGATGGGCGACCTCGTCCAGGAGGGCACGCTCGGCCTGATCCGCGCGGTCGAGAAGTTCGACTGGCGCAAGGGCTTCCGCTTCTCGACGTACGCGACCCTCTGGATCCGGCAGTCGATCCAACGCGGGCTCGAGAACAGCGGGCGCACGATCCGCCTTCCCGTCCACGTCGGGCAGCGCGCCCGCAAGGTCGCGCGCGCACGGCGCGAGCTGACGGCGAAGCTCGGCCGCGAGCCGACCGACGAGGAGCTCGCCGACGAGACCGGACTGGAGCTCGAGCTCGTGCTCGAGGCGGCGAAGGCCGACCGCGAGCCGACGAGCCTCGACCTGCCGGTCGGCGACGATGGCGAGACGTCGCTCGGCGCGCTGATCGCGACTGACGAGCCGGAGCCGCACGAGGAGGTCGCGGACACGCTGCGGCACGAGGCCGTCCAGCGCGCGATCGACACGCTGCCGGACAAGGAGCGCACGGTCATCCACCTGCGCTTCGGCACCGGCGGTGAGCCGCCGCAGACGCTCAGCGAGGTCGGCCGGCGCCTCGGACTCAGCTCCACGCGTGCGCGCGAGCTGGAGGAGCAGGCGCTCAAGCGCCTCTCGCACGAGAGCTCGCTCGCCGCGCTGCGCGAGGCTGCCTGAGCCTCCCCACGGGTCCCCTCCCGCGGCCGCGCCGGTGGCGCGGCCGCGGCCGTTTGCGCTGCGCGTTTGCCCGGGTATCTGATTTATCTGATACGGTCGTCAGCATGGTCCGTCTGACGGCAACCGAGGTCGCGCGCAGCTTCTCGCGCGTCATGAGCCGCGTGAGCGCGGGCGAGGAGATCGAGATCGTCCGCAACGGTGCGCCGATCGCGGAGCTGCGACCCGCTCGGGCGCGGCCGACCGTCAGCACCGAGCGGTGGAGGAACATGATCGAGACCGCGCCGCCGATCGACGACGACTTCGCGCGCGACGTCGAGCAGGGGCGCGCTGCCTTCGGGCCGCCGAGCGGCGCATGGCCGTCCTGATCGACACGTCCGTCCTCGTCGACGTCGAGCGCAGCCGCGAGCCGCTCGAACGGGAGGCCTCGGGCGAGGACCGGGCGATCAGCGTCGTCACCGCCAGCGAGCTGCTGCACGGCGTCCATCGCGCGCGCGACGCGACAACGCGGATGCGGCGTCACGCCTTCGTGGAGCACGTGCTGTCGAGCATCCAGCCCGTCCCCATCACGATCCACGTCGCACGCGCGCACGCCGAGATCTGGGCGCGGCTCGAAGCGCAGGGTGCGCTCATCGCAGCCCACGATCTGTGGATCGCCGCGACCGCGCTCGCGCACGGCATGCGCGTAGCGACGGTCAACGTCCGTCACTTCGAGCGCGTACCGGGCCTCGACGTCGTCGCGGTCTGACGCGGCTCAGCGCATGGCAGCGCGGGCGCGCTCGCGCGCCGGAACGGGCTCGCCGGCTCTCGACAGCAGCTCCCGCACCGCCGCCGCGACGCGCGTGGGGTGGAGGTACGTCGGCATGTGCCCGCCGCTCACCATCACGAGGCGCGCGTTCGGCAGTCTCGCCGCGATCTCGCGCCCGCGCTCGGGCTCGACGAGCTGGTCGTCAACGCCCTGGATCACGACCGCCGGCGTCGCGATCGTCGGCAGGCGGCGGTTGAGGTCGCCGACCACCCCCTCGGACTCGAGCACCTCGCCGGCGAACGCGTCGAGGTCCTCGTGGCGCATGTTCGTCGCGAGCAGGCGCTGTTCGTGGCGCTCGTCGACGTCGTCGGGGTCGAACGCGGCGGCGTCGCCCTGCTTGGCGCTGGCGGTGCGCAGCAGCTGCGAGAAGGTCAGGTCGGCGAGCGGCTGCACGACCGGCCACGAGAGGAACTGGATCAGGCGCGCCTGGCCGCGCTCGACGGCGCTCGAGTTCTGGCCGCCCGCCGCCGCGTCGACGAGCACGACGCCGCGCACGTCGTCCGGGTATCTGGCCGCGTAGGCGAGCGCGACCGTGCCGCCGTACGAGTGCCCGACCAGCACCGGGCGCTCGGCGCCGAGGCGCGCGAGCAGCGTGTGCAGCGTCGTGAGCTGCTCGGAGAACCGGTGGTAGCCGCCGCTGGACCAGCCGAAGCCGGGTCGGTCGTAGGCGATCGTGCGGCGGTCGTCCAGCAGCGGGACGACGTCCTCGAAGTCCTGCGCGGTGCCCGGCAGGCCGTGGATCAGCACGACCGGCGCTCCGGGGCGGACGCGGCTCGACTCCAGCACGCGCACCTGCGTGTCGCCGACCTGCACCATCCGCCCGGTCCGCTCCGGCTCGCTCGGCAGGCGGCCCCAGGTCCAGTTGAGCAGGACCACGAGCGCCGCCAGCGCGAGCAGCACGCTCGCCGCGATCCGCTTCTTCGACCACGTCCGCACGATGCTCTTGACGCTAGGCGATCGCCGAACCGGACAACGCCGGTTGGCTGCGGCCTACGCCGTGCCGAGCTGGCCCGCGCGCCGCTCGGCCGAGCGCTCGGCCGCGGTCGGCTCCGGCGCCGGCGTGGCCGGGGCGCCGGCGGGCTCGCCGCGTGGAGCGGCCGCCGCCGCCAGCGCCGCGCCGACCCCCAGCAGCGCCCACGTCAACGGGTCCTCCAGGAACGCTGCGTAGACCAGCGTGTGGAACAGCAGCGCGAGGAACGCGGCGGCCACGGCCGAGCGCGCGACCGACGCGCGCACGCCGTGCCCCAGCAGCCGCGCGAGCGCCGCCGCCAGCAGCGCCAGGTACGCGAGCAGACCCACGACGCCCTGCTCCGCCGCCACCGTGATCGGGATCGTGTGCGACGTCGTCGCAGCCTCGGGGCCGACGCGACCCTCGTGGCGGCGGTACTCGACCGAGAAGGCGCCGCTGCCGTAGCCGGCCAGCGGCCGTTCGACGAACAGCTCGCCGCCGCCGCGCACCAGCACCGTGCGCCCCGACGACGAGCCGTCGAGGTTGTCGAGGTCGATCCCGAACGTGCCTGGCGTCAGCAGCACCGCCGCGACCGCTACGGCGACGACCCCCGCCGCCGGCAGCAGCACCCGCCGCGCGCCCCAGCGCAGCACCGCCAGCGTCGCGAGCCCGACCAGCAGCGCCCCCAGGGAGGACTGCGACAGCGTCAGGACGAGCCCCGCCCACAGCGCCACGAGCACCGCAGCGCCGGCCCACACGAGCCGCGCGCGCGAGACCTGCAGCATCGTCGCCGCCACCGCCAGCATCGCCACGACGAGGAAGCGGCCGTAGATGTTCGGGTCGAAGAAGACCGAGTTGGTGCGGAAGTACGTGTGCAGGTCGTTCGAGGCGATCAGCTTCGGGTTGAGGAAGATGTGTCTCGTCGCGTACTCGACGTAGCCGACCGCCGAGAAGACGAGCGCGAGCCCGACGAGCAGCCCGAGGCACAGCCGCAGCAGCCGCGGCGTCCACTCGATCCGCGCGAGCAGCACGAACAGCAGCGCGAACGGCACGACGAAGAACGCGACCTGCTGGAGCGCCTTTTCGAAGTCGCCGGAGTACGTCGCCTGGATCCCGTACAGCGCGACCGACAGCGCCAGCAGCCGCTCGAGCCAGCCGGGCTCCCAGCGCGAGGCGACGGGCGACGTCGCCCGCAGGTCTCCGCTTGCGGTGACCGGAGGGCGAAATCGGGTCAGCGCCGGCACGATCGCCGCCAGCGCTCCGGCCGCGATCACGAGGTACAGCGGCACGAGCAGGTTCGAGGTCGTCCCGCCGACCTCGATCGGGACGCGGAACGGCAGCGCCGCCAGCACGAGCAGCGGCAGCACCAGCGGCCGCCGCGCCATCAGCAGCGCGAGCGCCGCGATCGCGCACAGCCCGACCGCCGCGCCGACGCCCGCCGCCAGCGGCTGGTCGTGCACGACCTCGAACTGCGGCGAGTCCCAGATGTCGACGACGAGCAGCACCGGCGCGAGCAGCAGCGCGCCGGCCATCGCGAGCGCCCGCTGCCGCGGGTCGCGCGCGAGCAGCGCCGCGGCGGCCAGCAGCACGGCGGCGACGGCGCCGGCCTTCGGCAGCGGGCCGGCGAGGGCGAGGATCGGCGTCATCGCAGGGCCGGCTGCGCTCGGGGGAGGACCGCGGTCATGGGCCGGCCGAGTCTAGACCGTGCCGAGGGCGCGATCCTCTAGCCTGTGGCGGGATGCGGCCCCGCTTCCCCCAGGCCCTGGCGCTGTTCCCTGTGCTGCTCGCGATCGGCTGCGGCGGCGGCACGACCGTCGGCGGCGGCAACGATCCGGCGACGGCTGACAGCGCGACGCCGGCCGGCAACCGTCCGGCCGCCTTCGACCCGCGCGACGAGCCGCTCGGCTGCCTCCAGCGCAAGGGCCTGCAGGCCGAGAAGGACGCCGAGCAGACCGACAGACTCAACGTCCTGCCGGCGACGAGCGGGGCGTACGTCGAGTTCGCCGCGACGGCCGCGGAGGCGCAGGGCCGCCAGATCCGCAACGAGGCGCCCGGCGCCGAGGTCATCGGCCCGCACCTCTTCACCGTCGGCGACCTCGCCGACGACCAGCTCAGAGCGATCGAGACCTGCCTCCAGGCGCAGGGCTCGAGATACTGAGCGGGGCATCGCGCGTGTCGCACCGCACGAGACGACTGCTGCTGCTCGCGATCTGGGTGATCCCGATCGCGGGCGTCGTGTGGTGGGCGACGAAGCAGGAGGCGCCGACCTTCCCGAGCAGCTTCGGCGGGATCATGGCGCTCGTCGGCGCGCTCGGGCTCTACGTCGTCGCGACGCTGATGCGCGCCGAGCGCTGGGACCGGATCCTCCGCCGCTCCGGCGTGCAGGCCAAGCGCGCCGACGTCTACGCGCTCGTGCCGGTCGGCTACATGGGCAACAACGTGCTGCCGGCGCGCGGCGGCGAGCTGCTGCGCACGTTCCTGCTCGGCGGCAGAGTCGAGTCGACGAAGCGCACGATCCTCGGCACGATCGTCGCCGAGCGGGTGCTCGACGCGGTCGCGCTCGGCGTGATCCTGGTCATGCTCGCCTACGACCTGCTGCGCAGACTGCCGAAGCCGAACGAGACCGTCCTGCTGATCGGCGCCGGGCTCGTCGTGCTGGCGGTGCTGGTCGCCGCCGTCGCCTTCCTGCGCTACCGCGAGCAGCTCGTCTTCTACCTGCGCGCGCTGAAGCCGCTCGCGGAGCCGAGTCGCATGCTGCTGAGCCCGCTCGGCGGCGCGCTGCTGGTCGTCTCGCTCGCGATCTGGTGCGTCGAGGCGAGCGTGTACATCGCCGTCGGCCACGCCGTCGACATCGGCCTCAGCCTGCAGGACGGCCTCGCCGTCGTCGCCTTCACGAACGCCGCTGCGCTGATCCCGGCGGCGCCCGGTTACATCGGCACGTACGATGCCGCGGTCATCTTCGCGATGGACGCCGTCAGCACGGCGTCGAAGTCCACGATCCTGTCGTACCTGCTGTTGCTGCGCTTCGTCCTCTTCATCCCCATCACGATCGTCGGCCTGGTGCTGCTCGTGGTCCGCTACGGCGGGCTCTCGCGCATCCGCGCCGCGCGCGCGCAGGCGAGAGCCGAGACGGCGGCGACGGCGCCCGTCTGACGTGTCCGCCCACACCGCCCAACTCGACTCGTCGCCCTCGTGGCTCTCGGCGCTGCGCGAGCGGTTGACGCCGGCCGCGCGCGAGACCGCCACCAACGGCCGCGTCTACGCGATCCTCGCCGTCGTCGCGCTCGCGCTCGGCGCGCTCTCGCTGCTGTTCCCGTCGACGCCGACCTACGACCCGTGGGCGTGGATCCTGTGGGGCCGCGAGATCGCGCACCTCGACCTGCAGACGACCGGCGGGCCGTCGTGGAAGCCGTTCCCGGTGATCTTCACCACGGTCTTCTCGTTGTTCGGCGGGGCCTCGCCGGACCTGTGGCTGATCGTCGCCCGCGGTGGCGCGCTGCTGGCCGTGCTGCTCGCCTTCCGCCTTGCCTGGCGGCTGACGGGCGGCGGGGGCGTGGCCGCGGCGACGGCCGGGATCGTCGGCGCGATCGCGCTGATCATCAGCTCGCAGTTCGTGCGCACGATGGCGCTCGGCAACTCCGAGGGCCTGATGGTCGCGTTCACGCTGTGGGGGATCGAGCGCCACCTCGACGGCAAGTACCGCCAGGCGTTCGTGCTCGCCTTCCTCGCCTCCCTGCTGCGGCCCGAGATCTGGCCGTTCATGGGCGCCTACGGCCTGTGGCTGCTGCTGATCGACCGCAGAGCGCTGTGGCTCGTCGTCTCCGGCGCCGTGCTGACGCTGGCGCTGTGGTTCCTGCCGGAGTACTGGGGCTCGGGCAACTTCAACCGCGCCGCCGACCGCGCGCAGCAGCCGAACCCGAACAGCCCGGCGTTCGCCGAGCACCCGTTCCT
>Ga0193706_1001143_pt1 | contig 12381 bp, 9 predicted proteins | sample U3c1metaG_FD_160130 | JGI IMG/M metagenome (GOLD analysis project Ga0193706, IMG submission 160130) | Soil microbial communities from a riparian zone of the East river system, Colorado, United States - U3c1 | ecosystem: Environmental > Terrestrial > Soil > Riparian zone | place: USA: East River... | reverse complement strand
GCGAAGAAGAACGTCGACATCCTCGGCGGCTACGCCACGCGCGAGCCGTTCGGGAAGCGCCGCCGGATCGTGCTGCGCTTCCTCGTGTCGCCGGTGGAGATCCTCGGAGACGAGCGGGTGGAGGGCATCCGCATCGTGCACAACGAGCTGGTCGAGGGTGAGAACGGTGCGGTCAGGGCGCGCCCGACCGACATCACGGAGGAGCTCGACTGCGGCCTCGTGTTCCGCTCGATCGGCTACCGCGGCACCAGGGTCGAGGGTGTCCCCTTCGACGAGAGCCGCTGCGTGATCCCGAATGACCGCGGCCGCGTTCTCGAGCGGACCGGCGAGTACGCGGTCGGTTGGATCAAGCGCGGCCCCACCGGCATCATCGGGACGAACAAGCGCGACGCCCAGGAGACGGTGAACGTGCTGCTCGAGGACCTCGACGCCGGGAACCTGCCCGCGCCGAGCGATCCGGACCGCGAGTCCCTCGACGCGCTGATCGCCGAGCGCCAGCCCGAGGCCGTGAGCTACGCCGGCTGGCAGGCCGTGGATCGCGCCGAGCGCGAGGCGGGCGAGCCCCATGGCCGCCCGCGGGTGAAGCTGTGCTCGTTCGAGGAGCTGCTCGAAGCCGCGAAGGACGCTACGCCGGCGTCGTGACGCCGGCCCCGCCGGACGCCGCGTCGCGGAAGCCGCGCACGATCGCGTCCAGGCCGCTCTGGAGGTGCTCACGCATGAGCTTCTGCGTCGTGGCCGCGTCCCGGTCGCGAAGCGCCGCCACGAGCAGCCCGTGCTCCGCGGCGTAGTGCCCCGGATCCTCGACCGAGTAGACGAGGTCGTACAGCTCGCGCTGTAGCCGCGCCCAGTAGCTCGAGACGACCGACGTCAGGAGGCTGTCGCTCGCGTTGTAGATCGTCCAGTGGAAGTCCGAGTCGAGGATCCTGAGCGTCCGTAGGTCGACGGCAGCGGCGTCGCTCAGCGCGGCCTTGAACTGGCCGTCGATGCGCTCGAGCGTGTCGACGTCCTCGTCGCAGATGCGCTCGGCGCCGAGAAAGGTCAGGAAGCCCTCGAGCTCGACCCTCAAGCCGTAGAGGGCCTTCGCCTCCTCCGCGCTCAGCCGTCGGGCGATGTATGCGCCGCGTGTTCGAGGCTGCGTGGTGATCAGGCCCTGCGCTTCGAGCATGCGCATGGCCTCGCGGACGGGTGTGCGGCTAAGACCCAGGCGCTGGGCAAGACTCTCCTCGGTCACGCGCTGGCCCTCAGGCAGGCGTCCCGCGATGATCTCGCCCTCGATCAACTCGCGCACGTGCTCGGGGAAGGACGCCGGGAGGCCGTTTAGACGACGGCCGAGCCCGTTGTGGAGCGGACTGGCCGATTCGAGGGGTGTGGCACTCATCGCGGACGGTCCCATGTCGGGGCCAAAAGCGTACACTACACGTTCGACAGACGATGGTTGACTTAGCACTGTATACGTTATAACTTCCCGCGCCTGCCTCGTCCACGGCGGCTCCACGGCCGCCGACGAGGGTTCGCAGCAGAACTTTCCGCTCGGAGGTTTGGATGGGAGAAGACGGCGTGCGCGTAATCCGCGACTACCTCGACGCCTGGGTCGAGGGAGACGTCGACAAGGGGACGAGCTTCTACGCCGACGACATCGTCTGTCACCTCGGCGGCCGGAGCCCGGTGGCCGGCACGTACGGCAGCAAAGAGGAGTTCAAGGAGGGCTACATCGACCGGGTCCTCGAGACCACGAACGGCGGGTGGTCCGTGACTGGATACCAGGACATCGCGTCAAGCGAGAGCCGTGTGTACGTGGTCGTCAACGAGCGATTCGAGCGTCCCGGCCGTGAGCCGGTCGACGGCGAGCGTGTGGCGATCTACGACGTTCAGGACGGCAAGATCCGCACGATGTGGGCGTACGACACGGATCCATATGCAATCGACGAGCTGCTCTCGTAGAGAGCCGGAGGAATCTCATGAACGTTGACGGCAGTGGCCTGACGCGCGCGCAGCTCTTCCGCTACGGCGCAGGGGGCGGCGTGGCGATACTGGCCCCAGGAGTCCTCGCGGCGTGCGGCGGGAGCAAGGCATCCGCTGGAGGGACGATCGACTTCGTCTACAGCGACGCCAACAGCAAGGACAACCTCGATCCGGCCCAGTCGCTCAGTGAGGCGACGGTCATTCTCAACGGGATGCTGTACGAGGGCCTGGTCGACGCGGATGCCGACTTCAACCCGAAGCCCCTGCTCGCGAAGGACTGGTCGTCGACGCCTGATGCCAAGGAATGGACCTTTCGCTTGCGCGACGGCGTCAAGTTCCACGACGGAAAGCCGCTGACGGCCCGCGATGTCGTGTTCTCACTCCGACGCCACCTCGACGAGTCCGTCGGCTCCGCGATCCAGGCGAACCTGGCGAGCGTGCTGTCGCCGAACGGGGTCCGAGCGGTGGACGCGACCACGGTCAAGCTCGTGCTCGACCGCCCGAATGCGTTCCTGCTCGCGACCCTGGGCCTCCGGCAGGCACAGATCATCCGCGATGGCACGAAGAAGCCCGACGGCAATGGGACCGGCCCCTTCAAACTCAAGTCGTTCGCGCCCGCGCAGAGCTTCGCCGTCGTGAAGAACGAGAACTACTGGGCTTCGGGGCGCCCGTACATCGACGGCGTGCGCGGGCGCTACATCCGGGACAGCTCGACGAAGCTCCAGGCAACGCTTCAGGGGAACGCGCACATCACTGACTCGGTCGACCTGGCTTCGCTGCCGCTCGTGGAGCGCAATCGGGACGTCCGGCTCGACCGCCTGCGCGGGAACATCTACTACTCATTCGGCTTCGACTCGAAGTCCTCTCCCTTCAACGATCCACAGGTGATTCGCGCTCTCCAGTTGGCGACGGATCGCTCCGGAATGGTCAAAACCGTCTTCCGGGACCACGCCACGGTCGCCTACGACATTCCCGTCCCGGAGGGGAGCCCCTACCTGCCGGATTCCGTCGTCTCGGGCCGGACCCACGATCCGGAAGCGGCCGCAGCGCTGCTGCGAAAGGCGGGTCACACGGATCTGAGCTTCGACCTCCCGACCTCTCAGGCGGGGCCAGGGATGGTTGACCTGGCGCTCATAGCGAAGCGCGACTGGGAGCAGGCCGGCATCCGCGTGAACGTGCAGCAGGTGCCGGCCGAGACGTACTGGACCGACGTATGGCACGTCCGTCCCCGGTACGTCGGCTGGTGGGCCAATCGCCACCCCTACGACAGCATGGTGCTGGCGTACGAGTCGAAATCGACGTGGAACGAGGGCAACTACTCCAATCCCCGCGCGGACGCCCTGCTGCGTCAGGTCCGCGGAACCACGAACGAGGCCGAGCAGGAGCGCCTGATGCAGGAGCTCGGTGCCTTCGTCGCGGACACGGCACCACGAGTGCTACCCGTCTTCGTCGACTCGTTGTTCGTGGCGCGCAAGCAGCTCACCGGCGTGAAGTACGACTACATACGACACATCGACTTCCGGAACGCGCGGCTGGCGTGAGTGTCGCGCCGGCTGCGGGCACGAGGCCGCCCGGATCGCTCCGGAGGCCTCCGGCGTGGGTCCTGGCGCTTCTGAAGCAGTTCGGGGCGGCGCTTGTCACGCTCGTCGCAATCTCCATGGTCACGTTCGGCGCAGTGAACATCCGCTCGCCGGAGTCCGTTGCCCGGGACGCGCTTGGCCGCGGCGTGACAAACGGGGCGATCCAGGCCTTTATCCGCGAGCGCGGTCTCGACAAGTCGATCGAGCAGCGCTATTGGGACTGGATCAGCGGGTTCGCGAGAGGTGATCTGGGGAACTCTGTGATCACCCAGCGCCCCGTGGCCGACGAGGTCGTCCCGCGGTTCGGCCGCACGGTGCTCCTCATCGGGCTCGCACTGGCTATTGCGCTCCCGCTGGCGCTCGCGATGTCGCTCTACATGGCGCGTCGCGCCGGCCGGCCCGATGAGGCGGCGGCAGTCGTGGCCACGATCGTGGCGGCGTCGATTCCGGACTTCGTCATCGGCATCCTGCTGCTGCTCGCGTTCGCCGTGGCCTTGCCGATCCTGCCGGTCAGCAGCGCGGGACTGGCGCTTGGAACGCCGAGCGAGCAGATCATCGCGTTCATACTTCCCACTGCCACGCTCGTGATCGTCGTGACGCCCTACCTCGCCCGCATCGGACGCGTCGCGATCAGGGAGGCGCTCGAGTCCGATTTCGTCCGGGCGGCAGTCTTGCGGGGCACGCCGCACCGCTCGGTGGTCTGGCGCCACGCGATGCCGAGCGCGGCGCTACCGCTCGTGAGCGCCACGGCGGTGAGCCTCGTCTGGCTGTTGGGCGGGACGATCGTGGTCGAGAACCTCTTCGGCTTCCCGGGGCTGGGTCAGCTGCTGGTCGAGGCCATCCAGACCGGAGATACGTCGATGGTGCAGGCCGCTGCCGCCTTCGTCGGCGCGGTGTTCCTGGCCGTCAGCGTGGCAGCCGACGGCATCGCGGTCCTCCTGAATCCAAAGCTGCGGACGAGCCGGTGACGGACGTGGCGCGCGCACAGCTCGGCCCGGGCAGCCATGCGAGGATCGTCGGATCGGTGCGCGCCGAGGAGCCGCCGGACGAGCCCGACACGGCCACGGGCTTCACGTACGCGCTGCTGCACACGTGGCAGGGGATCGCCGGCCTCGCGCTCGCCGGTGTGGTGCTCGCCGTCGTCCTCTTCGGCCCGATGCTGGCTCCATGGTCGCCGACCGAGCCGAATGTCGGCCCCACGCTCGCGACCGCGTCGTGGCACCACCCGCTGGGCACGGACACCCTCGGCCGCGACATCTTCAGCCGCTTCCTGAGCGGAGGCCGTACGGTGATCCTCGTGCCGCTCGTCGCGGTCACGCTGGCGTTCGTAATCGGCGGCGCGCTCGGCATTTATGCCGCTTACGTCGAGGGCTGGCGGGACGCCGTAATCACAAGAACGTTTGACTTCCTCGCGGCGCTCCCGCCGCTGCTGCTCGTGCTGCTCCTCGTCGCCGGCCTCGGAACGTCCGATCTTGTCGTCACCGCCACCGTGGCGATCGTCTTCCTCCCGCGAATCGGCCGGTTGGTCCGCGGCACGGCGCAGGCGGTCACGAAGAACGACTACGTGAAGGCGGCAGAAGCCCGAGGCGAGCGCACCGTCACGATCCTGTGGCGTGAGCTCGCTCCCAACATCGCCGGTCCGGCGATCGCCGACTTCTCGCTGCGACTGACCTACGGAGTCATGTTCGTGGCGAGCCTCAACTTCCTCGGGCTCGGGGTGCAGCCGCCGTCGCCCAACTGGGGCGTGATGATCAACGAATACAGAACGTTCCTGAGCTACAACCCGCTCGCGACGATCGTGCCGGCGGTGGGCATCGTCTTCCTGTCGGTCGCCTTCAACCTGCTTGCCGACGCGCTGACCCGTCGGTACCAGCCGGGGCTCACCCGCTGGACGATCCCTCTATAGGCCGTGCCGGTGACCGCAAGCGCTGACCAGCTCCTCATCGACGGCCTCCTCGTCTCGCGGTGGGGGCCCGAGACCTTCGCCGAAATGCGCAAGGCCGGCCTCACGGCTGCCAACTGCACATGCAGCGTCTGGGAGGGCTTCGACGACACGATGGCGAACCTCGCGCGCTTCCTGACCTGGTTTCGGGAGTACCCGGACCTGATCCGGCAGGTGGAGTCGGTCGAGGACATCGCGGCCGCCCGCGCGGCCGGCCAGACGGGGGTGATCTTCGGCTTTCAGAACACATCCGCGCTGGATGGCCGACTGAGCAACCTCGAGATCTTCCACAAGGTGGGCGTGCGGGTCGTGCAGCTGACCTACAACTACCAGAACGAGATCGGGACGGGGTGCTACGAGGCGTCGGGCGACGGAGGACTGACGGAGTTCGGGAAGGCAGTCGTGGCGGAGATGAATCGACTCGGCATATTGATCGACCTGTCGCACGTCGGGCTCGCGACATCGGAAGACGTGCTGGCTGAGTCCTCGTCACCCCTCGCGATCACACACACGGCCCCGGCCGGGCTGCACGCCCACCCCCGCAACAAGCCCGACGGCCTGCTTCGGCGCATCGCCGAAAACGGAGGGGTCGTCGGTATCACCCCGCTGTCTTGGTTCCTGCCGGGCGGCGAAGACTCGACGCTCGCCGACTACTTCGATGCGCTGGAGTACGCGATCGACCTCGTCGGCGAGGATCACGTGGCTGTCGGGACGGACATCACGGAGGGGCACGGCCGTGCGTTCCTCGACTGGACGATGCGCAATCGCGGTGACGGCCCGGCCCTCGTCGACGTCGGGGACGTGGCCGACGGCTTCCCGATGCCCGCCGGCCTCGAGCGGATTGCGGACGTAGGCCGACTGGCGGATCGGCTGAGTGAACGCGGATGGGCCTCGAGGCGGATCGACAAGGTCCTGGGCGGCAACTGGCTGCGGCTTTTCGGCGAAGTGTGGGCCGGTGTTACAGACGAAGTGGCGATAACGGGAGACTCATGGGCGACGAGATAGTCCGATCCGGCGGTGAGAACGTGCGGCTTCACCGCGACCGGTTCGGCGTACCGCACGTAATCGCCGACTCTGTGGAAGGGGCCTATTTCGGTCTTGGCTACTGCGCAGCGCAGGACCGCCCACAGACCCTGATGCTGCACCAGTACATCGTTCAGGGACGGCTCGCCGAGCACATCGGCCGCGAACCCCTGAGCGCCCCCCTCTTGACGGTGTTGACCGGCCTCCGGCGCACGCCGATGTTCAGCGAGTGGGCGCCCCAAGCGTGGAACTTCCGGGACACCCTCGATGTGGACCGCTGGACGAGGGTCTGCGGCTACTGGCGCACCGCGCAGGAGCAGCTCGGCGGCCTCGCCGACCGCAGCGCCACCGCGGTCCACGCGTTCGCGGCGGGTGTGAACCGCTTTCTCGAGAAGGACGGGTCGCCGGACTACGCGGAGCCCTACGAACCGGCTGCCGAGATCGCCTGGTGGGGATATTTCGAGCATCACGTCGCCATGTCGTTCTTCGCGTCCAACGCGTTCACCGTTGCGCCGGGTCGGAGCGCGGACGGCGCCGCCTGGATCGGGGGCGACACCCACTACTGGTTCTTCGACGGCTGGGGGGAGGCGCACATCCAGGGAGGCGGCTTCCAGGTGGCGGGCGTCTGGGACGGCCACGTGAACCTGGGCATGTGGGGCGGCACCAACGGGCGGCTCGCGATGGCGGTGACCGCCGCGGGGGTCGAGGGCGCGACGGTGTACCGCGAGCACGTGCACCCGGATGACCGTGACCAGTACTGGTCTGCGCGCGACGGGCGCTACCAGCCGATCGAGTCGCGGACCGAAGTCATCGAGGTGCTCGACGAGGAACCGGTCGAGCTGGTGACCCGTCGCACGCACCACGGCCCCATCGTGGCCGAGGAGCTGCGTGACGGGGCGCCCGCGGCATACACGGTCCGCTCGTTGTTCGCCGAGCAGCCCGGGGACGCGCTCTCCGAGAATCTCGGGATCTGGACCAACGACTCGGTCGACGAGTTCATCGAGCATGCGCAGCGATCCCCGTTCGTGCGCGGGCACCGTCAGGTGGCCGATACGGCTGGGAACATCGCGTATGTCTGCAACGGGCCGGTACCGACGCGAGATCCGGATGTCGACTGGAGCAAGCCCGTCGACGGCCGCCTGCCGCAGGCCGAGTTCCGCTCGGAGCGCTGGGTGCCCGGCGACGGAGAGCATGGGCTTCCGATCATCCGAAACCCGGAGTCGGGCTTCCTCCAGAACGCGAACGACCCACCATGGCTCGTGACGGTCGGCGCCGACGTCTCGGATGCCTACCCGAACTACCTCTTCCCCGTGGGATGGCGAGAGCTCGGAACCCGCGGAGCCCGCCAGCGCGCGGTGCTGGCCGGAACCCACAAGCTCGATCGCGACCAGCTGAGCGCCCTCGTAGTCGACGTGTACGTTCCGGTCGCCCATTTGGGTATCGCGGCGCTACGCGCGGCGGCGCACTCGCAGGGACTGCTCAACGAGAGCACGCTGCCCGACGATGCCGCGCTCGTCGACCGTACGCTCGCCGAATGGGACGGCATGGCGACGGTGGATTCCTATGGCATGACGCTCGCGTTCTGGCTCAATCGCGTATTCCCCGGAGGCATCCCGGCACCCGCGGTGAGCGTGACGGCAGATCCTTCGCGTGATGCCGAGATCGTGCCGCCGCCGATCGACGCAGCTCAGGCCGCGGCCTACGTGGCCGCGCTGACGGGCGTTGCCCAGACGATGCGCGAGCGGTACGCGCAGATCGAAAAGCCGTGGGGCGAGATCCACGGCCTGGATCGCGCGGGCGAGCTTGCCCCGCTCCCCGGAGGCGCGAACGAGCTGCGCGCACTGTCGGGAGCCTGGAGCGGATGGTGGGTCGGAGGCGACAACCTAGAGCCGGACGGAACGGAACGCTGCGACTTCGGAACGAGGCATGTTCGGCTGACGCGGCTCACGCCCGACGGGGTGGAGGTCCAGAGCATTTCCGTGGCCGGGCAGTCCCCGCTCCACGAGCACCCGGGAAGCCCCCACGCGACCGACCAGACCGAGCTGTACGCCGGCCTCCGGCTGAAGCGTGTCCCGCTCACGCCGGAGGAGATCGAAGCAGAGTCCACCGACGCGCGGGGCGGCGGGGCCAACTACGAGACCTTCGAGGAGCTAACGCTCTCGGCCACACGCACACGCGCGACCAGTGAGGTACCCGAATGACATCCATTGCGGATCTGACGAACGTCGACATCGATCGCGTGGAGGAGGCCATCGCGGATGGCGCGGCGCTCCCACCCGAGTGGTACCAGGACGAGGCCATCTTCGAGTTCGAGCGAGAGCGCATCTTCAAGCGCTCGTGGCAGTACGCGGGGCGAGCCGACCTCGTAGCGCAGCCGGGCGACTTCTTCAGGTTGACGGTAGCCGGCGTACCGCTCGTCATCGTGCGCGATGAGGAGGGAGAGCTTCGGGGGTTCGTGAACGTCTGCCGGCACCGGGCTTGCGAGGTGGTGCAGGACGATTCTGGCTCAGCTCGCTTTCTACGCTGCCCCTACCACGCTTGGACCTACGGCCTCGACGGGCAGCTGAAGGCGGCCCCAAAGCAGCGTCACCAGGAGAACTTCGACCCTGGCGCCATCTCGCTCGCGCCCATCGGCGTGGGTCAGCTGGGCCCCTTGCTCTTCGTCAATCCGGACTCGACCGGTCCCGAGCTCAGCGACTACCTTGGCATCCTGCCCGCGCTGTGGGAGCGAGCGGGGCTCGACGCGTCGGGGCTCGAGTTCCGCCGGCGCGTCTCCTACGACGTCGCCGCGAACTGGAAGGTCCTGGTGGAGAACTTCGTCGAGTGCTACCACTGCGCAGTCGTTCACGAGGAGCTCTCGGCGGCGCTCGACCTGAAGCGGTTCAGGGTCGAGTGCGAGGGGAACGTGATCCACGAGGTCGCACCGACCGACCGGCGCTACGCCGGATACGACGACTCGGCGGATGTCGTGGACGGCACCTACGACTACCTCTTCCCGTCCTTCATCTCGAACATCTTCCCCGGACGGGGAAACGCCTTCGCGCGCAACCTGATTCCCATCGACCCGCAGCGGACGCGCGTGACGTACGACCTCTACTGCGTGCCGGATGCCTCGCCCGCCGAGGAGGAGGAAGCCTTCCGTTTCGCCGACCGGGTCTTCCGCGAGGACATGCCGCTCGTCGAGTCGGTCCAGCGGGGCCTCAACTCGGGGCGAAGCGACCGCTGCCATCTGTTCTTGACCGACGAGCTGGGGCCCCAATACTTCCAACAGCTCGTATGGAGCGCTCTGGCCGATGACCGCTAACGGCGCCCTTGCGCCCGGGCGTCCTGAGCCCGCCCTGGTGGTGGAGGGCCTCACCGTTGGCTATGCCCGGCGCAACCGCCCGCCGTCGATCGTCGTCAAGGACCTCAGCCTCACGGTTCCGGCCGGGGCGATCGTCGGGCTGGCCGGGGAATCCGGTTGCGGCAAGAGCACGGCCGTGCTGGCAGCGCTCGGCTATCGCGCGCGCGGCGCCCAGATAGGCGCCGGCAAGTCCTGGCTCGGCTCCGACGATCTCCTCTCGCTGCCGACGAAGCGCCTGCGCCGCGACTTCTGGGGGCCGCGGATCGGCTACATCGCGCAGGATGCATCCAGTGGCCTGAGCCCCGCGCTCACCGTCGGCTTCCAGCTTGCCGAGGCGATGTCCGAGGGCCGTCGCCGCCCCGGCGTGGCCTCGGCTCGGGTGATCGAAGGTCTCGTTAGGGTCGGCATCCCGGATCCTCACGCGGCGGTTCATCGCTACGCGCACGAATTCAGTGGAGGGCAACGCCAGCGGATCGCGCTCGCGCTCGCGATGGCCCGCTCCCCGTGCGTCCTGGTCCTCGACGAGCCCACGACCGGACTGGATGTAACGACCCAGGCAAGGCTCTGCTCGATGCTGCGTGACCTCGTCACCGACACGGGCGTCTCGATGGTCTTCGTGAGCCACGATCTCGCGCTGCTGAGCAAGATCGCCGACCGGCTCGCTGTCATGTACGCCGGTCAGATCGTGGAGGAAGGCAGCGCGGAAGACGTGGCCGCGTCCCCGGCGCACCCGTACACGAGCGCACTCATCGCCGCTGTGCCGGATCCGCGCCGGCCGCGCAGGCTTGCCGGGATACCGGGCGCGCCACCTCGCAACTCGGTCGACGTCGGCTGCGCGTTCGCGCCCCGCTGCGTGCACGCGGTCAACGCGTGTATGGACTCAAGCATCGAGTTGATGCGCACTGGTTCTCAGCTGGCGCGGTGCATTCGCGTCGACGAGCTCGTCCGGCGGCCGTACTCACCAGCGCCGCTGTCGTTGGCAGCCGTCGCCGGGAGCTCCGCCGCTCCCGTGCTCGAGGTTCGCGACCTCTGGTGCGCCCACGGCGCACGAGGGTCGGAGCTGATCGCCGTCCGCGGCGTCAGCTTCCGCGTCCGCCCCGGCGAGACGCTCGGAATCGTGGGCGAGAGCGGGAGCGGCAAGTCGACGATCCTGAGAGCGATCGTCGGCCTTCACGAACCGTACGAGGGCAGCGTCCTCCTACGTGGCCAGGAACTGGCGGGTCGAGCGCTTCAGCGTCCGCGCGCGGTCCGTGGGGATGTCCAATTGGTCTTCCAGGACCCGGACTCCTCCCTGAACCCGCGGCAGTCCGTCCGCGACATCCTCGTGCGACCGTTGCGTCTGTTCCGCGACGACATCAGCCGCCGCGCGGAGACGGACGCCATCGCTGAACTTCTCGCAACCGTCGAGCTCCCCCGCCAGGTGATGAATCGCTATCCGGCGGAGCTCAGCGGCGGTCAGCGCCAGCGGCTCGCGCTCGCGCGCGCCTTCGCCTCCCGCCCCTCGGTGCTGCTGTGCGACGAGGTCACGTCGGCGCTCGACGTCTCGGTCCAGGCAGCGATCATCGAGCTCTTGCGCGACCTGGCGGACACCTTCCACACGTCGCTGGTGTTCGTGAGCCACGATCTGGGTGTCGTCCGGTCCGTCGCGGGGGTTGCGATCGTCATGCAGGACGGCGAGGTGTGCGAGGAGGGCCCGACCGACGAGCTGTTCGAGGCGCCGCGACACGAGTACTCGCGGTCGCTCCTCGCGGCGGTACCGGCGCTTCCGAGGACGGCCGCCTCGGCTACGCCGGCGTCGTGACGGCCTCTCCGGGACCAGGATCGCTCGCACGCACCGCGTGCTCGCCGTCCAGCGCGTCGAGCGCCCGCTCCACCGACAGCCGGATGCACGTGAAGATCGGTGTCTCGGACTCCGTGTAGGTGCTCGACTCGGTGGCCCGCAACTCGTGGACGAGGTCGAGGAACTCGGCGGGATCGTCGGCGTCGAACGCGACCACGAACTCCTGGTCGTCGAGGCCGAACGAGTACGCGGTGTTCGTCTCGATGCCTGTGAAGCGCCGCGCCACGTCGATGTGCTCGCGCATGATCCGCATGCGCTCCTCGGGCGCGAGCCGGTACCACTCGCGCGTCTTCCACATCGGATAGACGATCAGGTACTTCGAGTCCGATCCCTCGCGCGGGCCGAGCGGCTTGTCGGGCTCGTCCGAGTAGGGCGATTGCTTCGTCATGGCGAGGTACGAGTGCGGAATCGCCGCGTGGCGCATCAGCCCGCTCTGGTTGAGCAGCACGTGCAACTCATGGATCGGCTCGAGCGTGCGCGAGATCGCTCGGATCATCAGATCGCAGTCGCCGCGGGTGCCCACGAGCGAGTAGGCGCGCAGGTGGTGCTCCTCCGCGAAATTGCTGCAAGCGGCGGCAAACTCGCGCTTGTCGGCCGCCCGTTCCTCGCTCGAGCGGCGGCGCCAGGCGGGATCCACCTTCAGAAAGGTGTACTTCACGTAGTTGCGGGGCTCAATCACGTGTCTAGTGTG
>Ga0193706_1001142_pt1 | contig 12382 bp, 10 predicted proteins | sample U3c1metaG_FD_160130 | JGI IMG/M metagenome (GOLD analysis project Ga0193706, IMG submission 160130) | Soil microbial communities from a riparian zone of the East river system, Colorado, United States - U3c1 | ecosystem: Environmental > Terrestrial > Soil > Riparian zone | place: USA: East River... | reverse complement strand
CGCTCGTCTTCAGCCTCCAGACCGCCGAGAAGACCTATTCCATGTACACGTTCACGGTGCGCAACCGCGGCGGGCACAGCTCGAAGCCCCGTCCCGACAATGCCATCTACCAGCTCGCCCGCGCCATCTCGAAGCTCGAGGCGTGGCGTTTCGAGCCCCAGCTCAACGAGACGACCCGCGAATATTTCAAGGTCCGCGAGAAAGGCGAGAAGGGGCCGCTCGGCGACGCGATGCGGGCATGGCTGGCCAACCCGTCGGACGGCCGCGCCGCCGACGTCATCGAGGCCGATCCGGGCGAGGTCGGGCTGACCCGGACGCGTTGCGTCGCCACCCGGCTCGAGGGCGGCCATGCCGACAATGCATTGCCCCAGCTCGCCCGCGCGACGGTCAATTGCCGGATCATGCCGGGAGTCGAGCCCGCGGCGGTCCGCGACGAGCTCGAGCGGCTGGTCGCCGACCCGGAGGTCAAGGTCGAGCGCACCGACGACCAGGCCATGTCGCTCGCCTCGCCGCTTCGGCCCGACGTGGTCGCGGCCTACACCGCCTCGGTCCATCGCCGCTTCCCGAACGCGCCGATCATGCCCGAGATGAGCACCGGCGCGAGCGACGCGCGGCCGTTCCGGGTCGCCGGGATCCCGGTCTACGGAGTGGACGGTAGCTGGGGCGTGATCCCCGACGACATGCGCGCCCACGGCCGCGACGAAAGACTGCCGACCAAGGCGCTGTCGGACGACGTCGACCATTGGGCCGACATGCTGAAGGCGCTTGCGGGGAAATAGCCTCGGCGCTTCGAGTTCCGCACTGTCATGTGTCCCGGCGAAAGCCGGGACCCAGTCTGACTCGGTACTGGGCCCCGGCCTACGCCGGGGAACATGATGGTCATTGCGAGGAGCGTAGCGACGAAGCAATCCAGACTGCCGCCGCGACCTGCTCCCTGCCGGATTGCTTCCCCCGGGATCAGTCCGGGCTCGCAATGACGGCGTAGCGCTACCTGTCGCACCGAGAGAAATTCCACCCGCCACCGGTTGCCCGCCTCCGCCTTCGGGTCTAAGCGGGCGCCACATTCCGAGGCCGCCTCCAGCGGCCCGTCCCGCTTTAAACTATGGAAAGGCTGGGGAGTCTCATGGCTCGCAAGAAAATCGCGCTCATCGGTGCCGGAATGATCGGCGGCACCCTCGCCCACCTCGCCGCGATCCGCGAGATCGGCGACATCGTCCTGGTCGACGTGGTCGAGGGCATCCCGCAGGGCAAGGCGCTCGACATCGCCCAGGCCGGCCCGGTCGAGGGCTATGACGTCAAGCTGACCGGAACCCAGGATTATGCCGACATTGCCGGCGCCGACGTCTGCATCGTTACCGCCGGAATCGCCCGAAAGCCGGGCATGAGCCGCGACGACCTTCTGGGCATCAACCTCAAGGTGATGAAGGCGGTCGGCGAGGGCATCAAAACACATGCGCCCGACAGCTTCGTCATCTGCGTGACCAACCCGCTCGACGCGATGGTCTGGGCGCTCCGCGAATTCTCCGGCCTTCCCCACGAGCGCGTCGTCGGAATGGCGGGCGTGCTCGATTCCGCCCGGTTCCGCACCTTCCTGGCCGAGGAGTTCGGAGTTTCGGTCCAGGACGTGACCGCCTTCGTACTCGGCGGCCATGGCGACACGATGGTCCCGATCCCGGCTTACTCGACGGTCGGCGGAATCCCGATCCCGGACCTGGTCAGGATGGGCTGGTCCACCCAGGATAGGATCGACGCGATCGTCCAGCGCACCCGCTCCGGCGGCGGCGAGATCGTAGCATTGCTGAAGACCGGCTCGGCTTATTACGCGCCGGCCACCAGCGCTCTCGAAATGGCCGAATCCTATCTCAAGGACAAGAAACGCCTCCTGCCCGCGGCCGCTTATCTGACCGGCCAGTACGGGGTCGACAATCTCTATGTCGGCGTGCCGGTGATCATCGGCGCCGGCGGGGTCGAGCGGATCGTCGAGATCGCGCTGGACGAGACGGCGAAATCCAACTTCGGGGTCTCGGTCGACGCGGTGAAGGAGCTGCTCGAGGCGTGCAAGGCGATCGACGGGAGCCTGAAATAGGCGTGGACGGCGACACGATCGCGTTCGGATTGCTGATCGGCCTGCCGATTCTCGCGATCGGCTGGCTGGTCGCGAAGCTGTTGCTCGCTTCGCTCGGGCGAGGCTGGGCGATCGGCCTCTGCCTGGCGCTGATCCTGGCCTGGCCCATCTTTTATGTCGCGATGACCCTCGGCGATCCAGGATTCGCCGATGGCCTGCCTTTGATCCTTTTTACGTCCCCGCCCATGGTCCTGGGCCTCGTCCTGGCTCTCGCGCGGGGCCCCCGGCGAGCGCTCCGCCGATGATCGCCCCGCTCCTGCCTGTCATGATGATGCTCGCTCCGCCGACGATCGAGAACAGGTCCGACAAGGTGATCGATCTGTTCGTCCAGGTCTGCCTGAAGGGCGAGGCGCGCTTCAGGAAAGGCGATGCGAAGAAGGTCGCCTCCAACGCCATGCCCTGGCGCATGGGCTGGAACACCCAAGGGCAGTTTTACGAAATCCAGCGCCCTGTTTCGGCATGGGTCGCGGTGCGCGACAGGCCGGCCGGCGACTATTCGAGGAGGTGCCGGGTCGGCGCCAAATATGTCGATGTCCGCTCCGCCGCCGACCGTGTCCGCTCCTGGCTTCGAGAACCGCCGCTGCCGAACGGCTCGAAGCTTTCCTACTATGAGGAATATTATCTGGACGGCGGAGCGAGGTTCGAGGTCGAGAGCGGACGGTGGGTCGATTTCACGATTCTCACCAGCTACGTGCTGACGCCCCAAGCCGCAGACCGTCAAAGACGGAAACGGGCGCAATGATCCTTCCGTCCGCTCACTTTCCCGCGCCTGAGTCCCAGGCCATCGGAGGTTTTTGAATGTCGATCCTCGTTAATTCCGGCACCCGGATCATCACCCAGGGCATGACCGGCGAAACCGGTACGTTCCACACCCAGCAGGCGCTCGCCTACGGGACCAAGATGGTCGGAGGAGTCACGCCCGGCAAAGGCGGCCAGACCCATATCGGCCTGCCGGTCTTCGACACGGTCGAGGAAGCGGTGAAGGCGACCGGCGCCGATGCGAGCGTGGTCTATGTGCCGCCGCCCTTCGCAGCGGATTCGATCCTCGAGGCGATCGACGCCGAAGTTCCTTTGATCGTCTGCATCACCGAGGGGATCCCAGTTCTGGACATGGTGAGGGTCAAGCGCGCGCTCAGCGGCTCGAAGTCGCGGCTGATCGGGCCGAACTGCCCGGGCGTTCTCACCCCCGACGAATGCAAGATCGGGATCATGCCCGGCAACATCTTCCGGAAAGGCTCGGTCGGGGTCGTCAGCCGCTCCGGCACGCTTACCTACGAGGCGGTGTTTCAGACCAGCAATGAAGGGCTCGGCCAGTCGACCGCGGTCGGGATCGGCGGCGATCCGGTCAACGGCACCAATTTCATCGACGTGCTCGAGCTCTTCCTCGCCGATCCGGAGACGAAGTCGATCATCATGATCGGCGAGATCGGCGGCGCCGCCGAGGAGGATGCGGCCCAGTTCCTCAAGGACGAGGCCAAGGCCGGCCGCTCCAAGCCCACCGTCGGCTTCATCGCCGGCCGGACCGCCCCTCCGGGCCGCCGGATGGGCCATGCCGGAGCGATCGTCTCCGGCGGCAAGGGCGGAGCCGAGGACAAGATCGCGGCGATGGAGGATGCTGGAATTCGGGTCAGTCCGAGCCCATCTGAGCTTGGCACCACTCTCAGTGCGCTTTTGCGCGGCTGAGGGATAGACTAGGGGAACCGCGCGTTCCCCGGCACGGCATTGAGAAGGCGCAGATCCGCGTGAGCATCATCAGCGACGAGCGGGAGCAGGGACCCAGCTGGGCGCGCGCCAATTGGCCGCTCGTCGAGCTCGACGAGGTCAATGCCGGGCTCGACCCGACTCTGGGCGCTCTGCCCGAGGTCGCCGCCCGGGCCAAGGCGGACGCGGCGATTGCCGGCAAGTCCGAGGCCGAGATCGAGCGGGCGGCCAACGACGCCATCTGCGCGATGATGCTGATCCGCACCTATCGGGTGCGCGGCCATCTCGCCGCCAATCTCGATCCGCTCGGCCTCTCCAAGCGCGACATGCCGGCCGACCTCACGCCCGAATATCACGGCTTCGGCCCCGACGCGCTCGATCGCCCGGTCTTTCTTGGCGGCGCGCTCGGCCTTCACCAGGCGACTGTCCGCGAGCTCGTCGAGATCCTTCGCCGCAATTATTGCGGCAATGTCGGCCTCGAATATATGCACATCAACGCCGTCGAGGAGCGGCGCTTCCTCCAGGAGCGGATGGAAGGGCGCGAGGCCGAGATACGCTTCACGCCCGAGGGCAAGCGCTCGATCCTGGCCAAGGTGATCCAGGCCGAGCAGTGGGAGAAGTTCCTCGCCCGCAAATATGTCGGGACCAAGAGGTTCGGGCTCGACGGGGGCGAATCGATGGTCCCGGCGCTCGAGGCGGTGATCAAATATGGCGGCCAGTACGGAGTCGCCTCGATGGTGTTCGGGATGGCCCATCGCGGCCGCCTCAACGTGCTGGCCCACAACCTCGGCCGCCCGTACGACACGATCTTCGCCGAGTTCGAGGGCGCCTCGACGCTGGAGGCGGTCACGACGATCCCGCAGGGCGGCACCGGCGACGTGAAGTACCACCACGGCGCCCAGGGCTCCTACCAGCTGCCCGACGGCTCGGGCGACGTCAAATATCATCTCGGAACCTCTTCCGACCGCGAGTTCGATGGAATCAACGTCCATCTGTCGCTTCTGCCCAATCCAAGCCACCTCGAGGCGGTCGATCCGGTGGTTCTCGGCAAGGTTCGTGCCCAGCAGGTCGCGCGCGGCGACGGCGAGGGGGATTCGGTGCTTCCGGTCCTTCTCCACGGCGATGCCGCCTTCGCAGCCCAGGGCATCGTCTCCGAATGCTTCGGATTCTCCGGGATCCCCGGCTACAATACCGGCGGCTGCCTCCATTTCGTCATCAACAACCAGGTCGGTTTCACCACCTCGCCCCAGTTCGGCCGCTCCTCGCCTTACCCGTCGGACGTCGCAAAGGCGGTCCAGGCGCCGATCCTCCACGTCAACGGAGACGATCCGGAGGCGGTGACCTTCGCCTGCAAGCTCGCCATCGAATATCGCCAGAAGTTCAACCGCGACATCGTCATCGACATGTGGTGCTACCGCCGCTTCGGCCACAATGAGGGCGACGAGCCGAGCTTCACCCAGCCGCTCATGTATGCCGCGATCCGCGAGCATCCGCCCATCTCCGAAATCTATGCGAAGCGGCTGGTGGCCGAGAAGGTGATCGCGCCGGACTGGGTCGAAGGCGAGATTGCCGCCTTCACCGCTTTCCTGGAAGGCGAGTTCGAGGCGGCCAAATCCTATCTGCCCAACAAGGCCGACTGGTTCGAGGGCGCCTGGTCGGGCCTCGGCAAGCCCAAGGCCGGGATCACCGAGCGCCGCAACGTCGCCACCGGCTGCGACGAGGCGCTGGTGCGCGAGGTGGGCAAGACGCTCACCACCGTGCCTGAGAGCCTCGCCGTGCATAAGACCCTGCACCGGATCATCGACGCCCGCCGCGCGATGTTCGAGACCGGCGAGGGCATCGATTGGGCGACGGCCGAGGCGCTCGCTTTCGGTACCCTTCTTCGCGAGGGCCATCCGGTGCGCCTGTCCGGCCAGGACAGCGGCCGGGGCACCTTCAGCCAGCGTCACGCCGTCTGGGTCGACCAGAACGACGGCTCCAAATATATCCCGCTGACCCAGGTTGGCCCGGCCCGCTTCGAGGTGCGCGACAGCCCGCTCTCCGAATTCGGAGTGCTAGGCTTCGAATATGGCTGGTCGCTTGCCGATCCGCAGACCCTGGTTCTGTGGGAGGCGCAGTTCGGCGACTTCGTCAACGGCGCCCAGGTGATCATCGACCAGTTCATCGCCGCGGGCGAGGCCAAGTGGCTTCGCGCCAGCGGCCTTGTTCTGCTCCTGCCGCACGCCTACGAAGGGCAGGGGCCGGAGCACAGCTCGGCCCGGCCCGAACGCTTCCTTCAGCTCTGCGCCGACGATAATATCCAGGTCGCCAACTGCACAACGCCGGCCAATTATTTCCACATCTTGCGGCGCCAGATGAACCGCGATTTCCGCAAGCCGCTGGTGATCATGACTCCCAAGTCGCTGCTGAGGCACAAGAGCGCGGTCTCGAGCCTCGCCGACTTCACCGGCGAAAGCCATTTCCGGCGAATCCTCCACGATCCCACTCCGCCCGCCGACGGCGACGTCAGGCGGCTGGTCCTGTGCACCGGCAAGCTCGCCTACGAGCTGATCGAGGCGCGCGACAAGGCCGGCGATTCCAGCACGTCGATCGTCCGGATCGAGCAGCTCTATCCTTTCCCGGGCGAGGCGTTCCTCGAGCGCCTCAAGCGCATGGCCAATGTCGAGCAGGTGGTCTGGGCCCAGGAAGAGCCGAGGAACCAGGGCTATTGGACTCACGTCGAGCCGCGCATCGAGCGGCGCCTGATGGAAGCCGGGCTGAAGCCGAAGCGGCCCATCTATGCCGGCCGCGATGCCTCCGCCTCGCCGGCCACGGGCCTTGCCAAGCGCCACGCGGTCGAGCAGGCGGCCCTGATCGCCGAGGCGCTCGGCCATGACGCGGCTCCGGGCGCCCAGAGAAAAGCCGGTTGAAGGGATTAGGATGACGACCGAAGTCAAGGTTCCGACGCTGGGCGAATCGATCACCGAGGCGACCCTCGGCCAGTGGCTGAAGAAGCCGGGCGACGCCGTGAAGGCAGACGAGCCTGTCGCCACCCTGGAAACCGACAAGGTCGCTGTCGACGTGCCCTCGCCGGTCGCCGGCACGATGGGCGAGCAGCTGGTCAAGGAAGGCGACACCGTCGCGGTCGGCGCCGCGATCGCCCGGATCGAAGCTGGAGCTGCCGCGTCTGCCGAGGCGCCCGCGCCCGCCGAAGCGCCCGCCGCGGTCGAGACTCCGGTCAATCCGGCCGGTCCCGGCGAGACTCCCGCGCCCAAGGGCGATTCGACCGCGCCCGAGGCCGAGGAAGAGGATCATGGCAGCCTGACCCTGTCCCCCGCCGTCCGCCGGGTCGTGCTCGAGCATCACCTCGACCCGTCGAAGATCAAGGGCACGGGCAAAGACGGCCGGCTGACCAAGGACGACGTGCTCGCCGCCGCCAAGGCGCAGGAGGCATCGCCGCCGCCTCCTCCGCCGCAGTCGCAGCAAACGCCGCCACCGCCGCCGCCGCAATCGGCGCAGACCCCTCCACCGCCACCGCCGCAGCAGGCGCCGTCCCCCGCGAAGCCTGGCGAGCGGCGCGAGGAGCGGGTGCGGATGACCCGGATCCGCCAGACCATCGCGACCCGCCTCAAGGAAGCGCAGAACACCGCCGCCATCCTCACAACCTTCAACGATGTCGACATGTCGGCGGTCCTCGACGCGCGCACCCGCTACAAGGATCTGTTCGAGAAGAAGCACGGCATCCGGCTCGGCTTCATGGGCTTCTTCGTGAAGGCCGCGGTTCTGGCGCTGAAGGATGTTCCCTCGGTCAACGCGTCGATCGAGGGCGATGAGATCGTCTATCGCGACTATGTCGATGTTTCGATCGCGGTGTCGGCGCCGAACGGCCTGGTCGTCCCGGTCCTTCGCGACGTCCAGGCCCGAAGCTTCGCCGAGATCGAGAAAGGCATCGCCGATTTCGGCCGCCGCGCAAAGGAAGGCAGCCTCACCGTCGAGGACATGAAGGGCGGCACCTTCACCATCTCGAACGGCGGCGTGTTCGGCTCCTTGCTTTCCACCCCGATCATCAATCCGCCCCAGTCGGCGGTGCTGGGGATGCACCGGATCGAGGAGCGTGCGGTCGTCCGCAACGGCGAGATCGTCGCGAAGCCGATGATGTACCTGGCTCTCTCCTACGACCACCGCCTGATCGACGGCCGCGAGGCGGTCACCTTCCTGGTCAGGATGAAGGAAGCCCTGGAGGATCCAACCCGGATCCTGATCGATTTGTAAAATTCCCGTCACCCCGGCGGAGGCCGGGGTCTCTTGACGGAAAGGCACAATTGCCGGGACGAGATGCCGGCCTGCGCCGGCATGACGAAGAGGTAGAAGAATGTCAGAGACCGAATTCGACGTGATCGTGATCGGCGCCGGGCCGGGCGGCTATGTCGCCGCGATCCGGGCGGCGCAGCTCGGCCTGAAGACCGCCTGCGTCGAGAGCCGCGAGACTCTCGGCGGCACCTGCCTCAACGTCGGCTGCATCCCGTCCAAGGCGCTTCTCCACGCCTCCGAGCTGTACGAGGAGGCCGCTCACGGCACGCTCGCCAAATGGGGCGTGAAGACAGGTAAGGTCGAGCTTGATCTCGATGCCATGCATGGCGGCCGCCTCGAGGCCGTGAAGGGCCTGACCCAGGGCGTCGCCTTCCTGTTCAAGAAGAACAAGGTGACCTGGCTGAAGGGCCAGGGCCGGTTCACCGCCAAGGACCGGCTCGACGTCGCCGGCACCGAATATCGCGCGAAGCATTTCGTCATCGCCACCGGCTCCTCGGTGACCCCGCTGCCGGGCGCCGAGATCGATCAGGAAAGGATCGTCGATTCGACCGGCGCTCTCGAGCTCGGCCAGGTGCCCGGCCACTTGGTCGTAATCGGCGGCGGCGTGATCGGGCTCGAGCTCGGCTCGGTCTGGCGGCGGCTCGGCGCAAAGGTGACAGTCGTCGAGTTTCTCGATCAGATCCTGCCCGGAATGGACGCCGACGTCCGCAAGGAAGCCAACAGGATCTTCAAGAAGCAGGGCTTCGAGTTCCGCCTCTCGACCAAGGTCACCAAAGCCGAGCTCAAGGGCAAGGGGGTCGCCCTCACCGTGGAACCCGCCGCCGGCGGCGCGGCCGAGACGATCGAGGCGGACGTCGTCCTCGTTTCGATCGGCCGCCGCCCCAATACCGACGGCCTCGGCCTTGAGGCGGCCGGCCTCCAGCTCAACAAAAACGGCCAGATCGAGGTCGACCACGATTTCCGAACCTCGGTGCAGGGCATCTACGCGATCGGCGACGTCACGCCCGGCCCGATGCTCGCCCACAAGGCCGAGGATGAGGGGATAGCGGTTGCCGAGATCCTCGCCGGCCAGGTGGGGATCATCAACCACGACGTGATCCCGAGCGTCGTCTATACCTTTCCCGAGATCGCGGCGGTCGGCCTGACCGAGGAGGAAGCCAAGGCCAAGGGCGAGGTCAAGGTCGGCAAGTTCCCGATGATGGCCAACAGCCGCGCCAAGACCAACCGCGAGGCCGAGGGCTTCGTCAAGATCGTCGCCGACGCCCGAACCGACCGGGTGCTCGGGGTCCATATCATCGCCTCGGTAGCCGGGACAATGATCGGCCAAGCCGCGCAGGCGATGGAGTTCGGAGCGACCAGCGAGGACATCGCCTACACCTGCCACGCCCACCCGACCCATTCGGAAGCGATCAAGGAAGCGGCAATGGCGGTGACCGGGCTTCCCATTCACATCTAAGCCGTTCACAGGCTTGGCTTCTTCGTTTCAGCCGCTAGGCTGACGCCAACTGCCGCAGGCGATTTGCAGGGAAGCCGGGATGAAATTTCGAATATTGGCGGCGACCGCACTCGTCGCGCCGCTTTGCGGGTTCGCGGCCCCCGCCCCTGCGCCGCCCTCGACAGGCCGCTGGATCTCGGACTGGGGCAATCATATCTGCACCCTGATTCGACAGACGGGCGGCGCCGAGGCTTTGGCGCTGAGCCGTGCGCCCGGGGCTCGAACCATGCAGCTGCGATGGGTCAACAAGGATTGGAACGCCCGGTCTCGTGTGCGCAAGGCCGAGCTCTTCCTCGAGCCCGGACATGTGCGGATCGAGGAGTTCGAGGCTGTTCCCCTAGCGGGGCACAAGGGTGTGGGCTCCGAAGGAATCAACTATCATGTGCTCGACCAGCTGGAGGCCGCCAGGTCGATCCGACTGCTGGACGGGGGCAAGCCTGTAGGGGAAATCGGCCTGCCCGGCGCCGATCAGGCGGTGCGGGCGTTGCGCGAATGCAATGACAGCGCCCTTCGGGACTATGGTCTTGATCCTGCCCGCATGGCCTCGCTTCGGGAGCTGCCGAAGTGGCGCGAAAGCTCGCAGTCTTTGATCTCCTCGCTGGATTATCCAGGGGAGGCCATTCGGCTGGGAATTTCGGGAATCAGCGTGGTCCGGCTCGATATCGACATCAAGGGGAAGGTCGAGCGCTGCGCCATCGTCAAAAGCAGCAACAATTCCGACCTGGACAACACGACCTGCCGTGGCCTTTCGCGCGCCCATTTCAACCCGGCGATCGGACCCGACGGCAATCCGGTCGCGGCCTCGATCATCAACAGAATTGTCTGGAAATCCGACGACCAAGTGGAGCTCGACGAGGGCTAGGCGCCCGGTTCGAAGCGGACGCCAACCGATCTTCCCTTTTTATCTTGCGCGGCACCCGGGGAGCGAGTGGGGAGGAAGAATGCCCCAGCTGAATATCCTCTCGCTCGGACGCTGCTACCTGGTTGCGCTCGAATGCCTCTCGGTCGTGGCGATCCTGTCCGCCTGCGGACCCGAACCCCTGTCGCTGCCCGATCAGCCGATCGATCGCGCCGCCACCTGCGCGATCGTCGCCGCCGCTTCCGCGCGCCAATCGACGAAGGACGTCTCCGCACCGCTCCCGCTCGCGGTGCACGGCCGGATCGCCCATTACGCTTTGCTCGCCGCGACCGACGGCGGAACCTACACGCCCGAGACCGCCGGCGCGGTCAGCCGCCGCATGGGCGATCTCAAGGAGAAGATCGCCGACGGCCAGTGGCAGCCCCTCGAACCGGCCTGTCGGGCGGCCTATCCGACGTTCGAAAAGAATGAGCGAGCGCTTCCCGCGGACGGCTTCGAGGCCCGGCTCCAGTGCAGCGAGCTCGGCGAATTCCTCTATTCGGCGCTGAAGGCGCATGAGAGCGACTATCGCAACGAGATCGTCGGTTATCGCAATCTCCATCTTCGGCTCGACGAGGCGCTTGCGCGCCCGCTGCTCGCCAAGGCCGGTTCGGACCTGGAGGCGAGGCGAAAGCTCCGCCACGATGCGCTGGTCGCCGCGGCCGCGCTCGGCAATCCGGTCGCCGTCATGGAGCAATGCTTCCGCCGCTTCGGCTGAGGCGCCTTTTTGGGCTTGCGCCGGGGCGCTCAAATCCCGACTCCCGATGCGGGAGGGCGCAGATGGTAAAAGCCACCACACGTAGGAAGCTGCGCCGCTACCATATCTGGCTCGGCTGGATCGTCGGCCTACCGATCCTGTTCTGGACGGTCAGCGGCCTGATCATGGTCGCCCGCCCGATCGAGGAGGTGCGCGGCGAGGATCTGATCGGCGCGGCGCCGGCGCTCGGACTCGCCCGGCCGCCAGTCCCGCCGCAGATCGGACCGCGCCCGGTCGCCTCGGTCACCCTCGAGCAGCAATCCGACGGCCCGGTCTGGCGCATCCTGTATGCCGACGGGGCCGCGCGCCGCGCGGACCCGGCGACGGGCCGCCTGCTTCCGCCGCTCACTGCCGCCGACGCAGCCCGCATCGTCCGAGCGCGCTACACCGGCAAGGCGAGCATCGCCGCGGTCGACCGAACCTCCGCCGACAAGCCGCCGCTCGACCTGCGCCGAAAGGTCGAGGCATGGCGGGTGACGATGAGCGACGGCACCCGCTTCTATCTGAATGCCGCGACCGGCGAGATCGTCGCCCGCCGTACCGCCTTCTGGCGTTTCTACGATCTCATGTGGGGCATCCACATCATGGATCCCGGCGGCCGCGAGGACACGCACAACCCCTGGGTGATCGGATTCGGCCTGCTCGCTCTGGTGACGACCATTCTCGCAATCATCATGCTTCCGATGACGATCGCCCGGCGGCGGCGCGGCAAATGATGATCCCCGTCGAACTACCGCCCGCGGTCGATCCCTTCCTCGAATGGCTCGATCTCGCGGGGGTCGCGGTGTTCGCGCTCAGCGGTGCCCTCGTCGCCGCTGAAAAGCGCCTAACCCTCGTTACCTTCATCTTCTTCGCGGTCATCACGGGAATCGGCGGCGGCACCGCGCGCGACCTTCTGATCGGAGCGCCCGTCTTCTGGGTCCACGAAAATGCGACCCTGCTCATCTGCCTCGGCGCGGCGCTGGCGGTGTGGCTTCTCCCGGCGCGAAGCTGGAAGGGGACAGCTTTGCTCTGGTGCGATGCGGTCGGCATGGCCGCCTTTGCCGCCTACGGAGCGTCAAAGGGCCTGACGTTCGGGATCGCGCCGATCCCGGCGGTCGGCATGGGCATCCTCAC
>Ga0193706_1001141_pt1 | contig 12390 bp, 11 predicted proteins | sample U3c1metaG_FD_160130 | JGI IMG/M metagenome (GOLD analysis project Ga0193706, IMG submission 160130) | Soil microbial communities from a riparian zone of the East river system, Colorado, United States - U3c1 | ecosystem: Environmental > Terrestrial > Soil > Riparian zone | place: USA: East River... | reverse complement strand
AATCCGAGATTTTGATAATAAAGCAGATTTTCAAAAAATTATTACAGGCATATTTCATTTTGCAAATTTGCAACGCCCTAATGTAGAAGATAATGGATTTAACTCAATTGGTTTTAATGAAGAAGCACTAGCAAGTATTATTGGAGATACAAGGAATGTGAAATATTTTGCTGATCTAGATGAATATAAAACTTTTTTGTCTTCTTTTTTAAAGAACAAAAGCGGCAAATACACATATACTGATGAATTTATTAACAAACTATTGCATCGAAGTTATCATTTCGTTTCTCAAATGTATTCAAGTGAAGAGCTTAGTGAACTTGCATTTGAAAATTTCAAAACTGTCTTATCATTTTCTAAAAAGTTAACGGATCATGTATGGCGTCATTTATGGAATTGCGAAATTAGAATTGAAGCCCCAAAAGCTGGGGGTACTCAAGAAATAAGTTACCCTTTTAATGAAAGAGCAGTGCCTTTATTTAAAGACTTTATTTTTGAAAAGGATATGGATGAATTTTTGCTTTCTTCTATAAGGGAGGTTCCTTTTGATAAAATATTTATTATTGAAGGAGCAATAAGAACTTTATTTGGAAGCGTCGCTGCTTTTATTAAGCTGCTTAAAAAATATACGGGAGCCTCTTTATATAAAGAAGAATTTATTAGATTTTATGATGAGTTAAATGCCAATCCTAGAAAAGGTATGCCATTGGATTTTTTTAAAACTATTCCAGTTAAACTCAGTAAAGAAAATTAATTCGTACCCATTGCATTGAGTTATCCCTATGAAACGCGTGTGACACTTTTATTTTGGCCTATTTTTTAATTATAGTTTGATTGAGCAATAATTTGATATTTATTGGGGCAAGGTCGTTTTGTATTGCATCATGAAATTTTCTTGTAGCATTTGCATTAACCTTTTCTAATTTAATTATAATAGTCATTTTAAGAGCGGCATTTCTTATTTTATGTATGGATTCTATTAGCGATTTTAATAATTTTCTATTAAAACTTTTGAAATTTAAATCTAACCCTTCTGATTTTAACTTTGGATGCCTAACAGCCAAATGCCCCCTTTTTGTCTCATGAATGAAATCATGTTCTCCCACAAATAGTGTCCCATGTGCAAAAGAGTTTCTTAATTCTATTAAGTCCGGCAGCAGCTTGTTAATACACTGTACACTTTTATAAACATCAGACTTCTTTGTAAAACGTTCAATTATTAATGCAATAAATTTTTTACGTAATTGATCTGCTGTTAACCCTTCAGTCATTATTTCGCAAAGATTCTTTTGAATAGCGTCATAGTTAGGATACAATAAATAAAGGATGGAAAATCTAATTTTAGAGAAAATAAATTCAAACCCCACTAAGAACTCTCCATAAAGCCTAATAAGTTCTTTATCTTTAGTTGTCATAGTTATGCTTTATTTGATGCCTTTGGGCAATAGTGAAAAAATTAGCTCATGATTAATTTTACTACCGTTGTCTCGCAAATAAAGCTCATTACTCAAATAAACGTAGAAAATTCTGATCAAAATATTTTTAAGTTCAAAGAATAAGCCATCCATTCTAAATTCGTCATCACTTCCTGATCGCTTATAAGAATTTTCTAAAAAATCCACTACGTCATTTCCATGAACAATATTGTTACGTAATGCAAATGATTTTTTTATAATTGTTCTGTTATGCTTCATTTCAGTAATATTTGTCGAAATTAATAGGGGAACTACCAACGTTATATAATCATTTGAAATGTTCTTGGCGAAGAAGCTCTCAATGGTAAAAACTAGTTTTATAAAATTTGTAGACGTAATATAATTACCTTTTAAAGCATCAAGAAAGAAATGTATTGACGAAATGCTTTTACACCAAAACAAGGAGGTCTGCTTCATTAATTCAATTAAATTATCCTTGTCCTTTTCATATAAAATATAATGTGATAGTAAATCAAGCCTTTCGACTTCATAAAATTGCTTTCTGTTTTGGGATGTTACAGTAAAACCTATAAGTTCTGGCTTATCGATTAAGGCATGCGTATATTGGTGTGTAAGAAAATTAAGATGTAAATTAAAAATGAAGAATTGAGCAAATTCACAAAGAATGGATTTTATAGTTTTCAATTCAAGCCAAGCTTCATGGTGCTCCTTAGTTATGTTGTCGAAGACTTTATCAATGTCTTTTTCATCTTTATATTTTAAGTTTGAAGGTAGTGTTTGATCTGTCTCAAACTCAGCTTCAATAACAAATAAATTGTTAGCATCAGTGATTCCGGAAGCAAAAAGCTTTGCCCTCTCAATTTTGGTAATTGTAATATATTGTTTAAGGACTGATTCATAACTATGAAAATTAGAATACGGTGATCGCTCAGTATGAACAATAAATCTTATGGATTTTATTTTTTCTAAATCAGTCTTTTCAAACTTTTGTCTATACTCTGTTCTGTAAGGGGATTTATTCCACAGTTCATTGTCAATAAAAAGCTGGATAAATTCAGATAAGTTAAATTCAATTTTTCTTTCACTTTTACTGACAATATTAGTGTGTGTAAACCAGTGTATTTTCCTCATTTTTTACTAAAGTGCTTTTTAGTGATAGCATATAACGCCGATAATTTGCCGCAGTTTGAGCATTTGGTTCGATGTTCCGGATACCAATGTAATAAAGGAACGGAAATTTGATGAAACGAAAAGGTAATTACTAGATGGTCAACACTATGTTTTAAACAGTTTTTCACCTCAAACCATTAAGGGCGTTGAAAATCTATGCCATAAAATATCAAGAGCCAATCTAATTTGGGTGCCAATTACAATTCCTCGATTGATTCTTTCCTCAATCATAATTCCTGTTAATAAATAAAAATAATGTCCCGGATTGGAAGGGTCTGGTTTTATGTTCCAAACACCGCACCCACTTAATCCTCTTAAGTCTTTGGGACCAAAGTCAGGTGAATCGCTAAATACAAAGCCTTGCTTTCTTCTGTTATAGATTAATATGATATTATCATCATAGTTGAATCCTAAATCTTCTATTTTATTTAACTCCTTTACACTTGTAATGAAGCCAAATTGATTCGTAACAAATGTTTCTTTATGTAATTTGGTTTGGTGATTAATATATCCAAAAATTAAATATTTTTCTTCCTGAGTAAACTTATGTCTAAAAGCAATTTTCGTATGATCTAAAAATTGATACCTGGTAGAAAAATGAGATGCTAATTCATGATTGATCTGAATGATAATAATGTCCTTATTGTCCTGTTGGTCAATTGGCTCGATAAATCCAGCTTCTATGGGTAGCCGAATAACACTGTCACCATTCAGGAATACTATAACATCACTTATCCTAATATTATCGAATACGTGCTTTGCTGTGATTAAGAAATGTGATTTTTCTGTTTTAAATAATACCGAAGAGCCAATTTGCTCTGGTTCTGCTTTAAGTACTTTTTGCTTATCAGCCTCAGAGTAAAAGGGGTAATAATATAGTTGTGGAGTATAGTTTAAAAGAGGGTTATATTCTTGGAATTCATTAACCATGTGTATTATCATTACCTAAGCACTTCATAGGTGCGGCTGCCGACTTATAATATTTGTAACAATTAAAGATAATTTTTCAGAACGAATATATTTCATTGTTTTTGAAAGTTAAAAATTGTAATATCGTAGTAATTTTATATTGTCAATCCTTTTAGAAGTATGGTGGGGATATTTTCCAGATTATTAATAACTGTATTTGTTGCAATTACTGTCGCTTTAATTATAGGTTACATTAATCCTATTACAGAGTATTTTTATGACGGGAAGGAGGTATATCCTAGTCATCCTTATGTAGTTAAAAAGGAAGTATTTAATTACAAACTGGGTTTAATTTCGGGAAGTATAACAGCCTCGGCATTAATAGTACTATTTTTTTTACCAGCCCTATTAAAAAGAAAAACAGAGTAATAGCCTTCAGTTACTTTTTCAAGATTTTAATTGATTAGCACATATAATAAAACTATGCCGTAGATCAATTATTAGTTAAGCTTTTGACTAAGATTTCAAATTTTTAAATGGTAGATATGGCACTGACATTTGAGATATTTTATCAATCGGTAATAGCTGTTGGGGTGATTGCATCCAATATAATCGCCATCGGTGTTTATAAACGAAATAAGAAAATAGAATTAGAAAATTCACTGTTTAAGTTACGTCTAGAGGCAATAGGCCATATTCAAATGGAAGTTGTTACTTATTTTCATGTTTTAGACAAATTGAAAGTAATAATAAACAACCCTGAAGAATATGGTTACCCGAAATACAAAGAGATAGCTACAGATTTAGACAATCAGATTTATAAATGCCAAGCTTCTATAATTAAGTACTCAGCTTACTTTTCACCTGAAGCAACGGATAAATTGGATGTATTTGCTGAAAAATTTTTAGACGATTTTGCTGGAAGCCCTGAGGAGCAAATGGCAAATTTTAAGGAACATGAAGCTCAACAAATAAAAAATGCTACCGATGCTGTGAAACTTCTAAAGAAAGAATCTGGACTTGATCAAATACATAATTCATTAATGAATAGGTTTAGAAAGAAATAAAATATTTGCGAGCCGCTAAAGACAATGGAACGACGAAGGAGTGGAATTGGCATAGCGAGCACCTCAACCTGGGGTTTCCAGTAAAGCGACCTGGGAGCGATGGAAACACAGCAACGGGATCTTATCGTGGCATAGTCATATAAGCGTGGGTATGTGCCAGATAAATCCCATAGCGCAGGTTGAGGGCGTAAGGCTCGCCAAATTGTAACAGCGAGTAGACTGAACCTTACTGAAGAATGAAGTTAGGTGAAGGCTACAATAGCTGTACGAGCGTAAATAAGTTAAGCTGCAATCTTTATGACAAACCTGCGTAGCAGCCTTTTGGCAATGAAGCTGCAAATAAATACTCTTCTCTTTTATTGGGGTCTTGATTGCTGCTTCATTGGTTTGGCAAAAAGATTGCCGTACTTATTGAAGCGAGACCGATCTTCCTTAGAATAGGATGCAGAATGCAATGGTGCATCGGAGACAGATCGTGGCAAAGCCACACATATTATTACCAATTACGGCGCACTAACATAGCTGTAGTTGAATAATAATTGAATGTCTGGAGCATATTTCTCATATGAGTTACGGCAACCCTTTTATGCACTGTTACTGACTAATACTTCTAATTGTCATTCAAATTTAACTCCATAGTGATTAACGAATCCAATTCTATGTTTAATGCTAGTATATTCTTTCTAACTATATTCCTTTTCTCGATTAGTGTAGAGGCTTTAGGCATAATGCAATTAATGTAATCACTCATATCATTCGCCTCATCAGCACACTGGTTATAAAGTGAGTCATTTAAAAACAACATCGTATTTTTAAAAGTGCTATCGCGAAATTCTGAAGATATTTTTCTATTGCTTAGAGAAATCATAATATCATTTAATTCTTCCTTATGTCTACGAACATATTCTGAAACGCCATTTTTGCTAGAGTCTTTAAACTCAATCATACTATAGAATTTGTTTATGAGACTATCAATATCCTCATGATGCTTAAGCAAAATGCTATACAGGTTAATATAGGTTATAATGGTATCAACTTTATTAATAACACTCTTGTCATTAATAAATTTTATCCTAGGGTATAGTTTAGAATACAATTCGTCTTTGGCTATGAAAAATTCTTTATCAATTTTAGTTACCATTGCCCTGATTGTAGTTGTTGTATTAATGTAGGTTTCAATTTTAAAAAGTCTTGTTTGTCTTTGCAATTCATTATTTTGCTGCTTAAAAAAAATAATTAACGATGCTAGAATTCCTAACAACGGCAAAGTTTTTAAAAAGAAGTCTAAAATGTCTTTTCGTCGAAAATTATCTAATTCTGAAGTAGTTTTACTTAGGTTGCTTATGCCATTCTCATCTACTTCAAATTCTCTTTTTGTTTCGATCCATTTTTTAACAGCCATTTTTAGAGATTTAGATTACGTATGGTGACTGAATTAAATAGCGCACAGCTCTACATTAGGCTCAGCCAATTTCAACTAATGTTAAACAATTTAAGAATTTTATTGAAAAGCAGATGTCGGCGTGGATATGGTTGCTAAAAAAATTCTTCATAACCTTCAGCTATTGGTGACGATTGAATCCAACAACCCATCCTGGTGCAATGAGCATATAGGCCATTAGGTAGCAGAAAGACTATTATAAGAACGTTACCTAGGTAATAACCAGTGTGATTAAAAACTGTTGGCATAGATCAAAATTTATAAGAGAATTAAAGTCCTATACACCTTCCAATGGCAATCGAGCACAAAGCCAAAAGCAGACCTGCGTAAATGCGTGGATTACCAATGCTGAAGAATTGATCAGCTGGTGCAGGTTATGCCTTAGAATGGGCTGAAAATGCTTTAAGAGCAGGTCTTTTGGCGTGTGAGAGATTGCCGTTAATTTGTATAGGACTTTTTGAATCGAATAGTAGGGTACGGATTGTTTAGAGGTCCTTAAGCTTGTGATTTGCTACCAAGCATTAAAAGCTCAATAACCTGAATTTCTGAGATGTACTTCTTTTGACCTTCTTTATCTACATAACTGCGGTTTATCAGTTTGCCCTCTATAGCCACCTCCGACCCTTTATTTAAGAACTTCTCAGCGATATCAGCCAGCTGGTTCCAGCCAATAAGATTGTGCCAGATCGTTTCTGTGATCTTTTCACCGGCAGCATTGGTGTACCTTTCGTTGGTCGCAATACTAAACCTTGTAAATTTCTTACCGTTCTCGGTTGTTTTTGTTTCTGGAGAAGCTCCAACATATCCAATCAAATGGACACGATTTTTCAAACTTTGCATAAAATTGATTTTATTGTTGATGAAAATTGGTGACATAGTACAAGGGAGTGACACAACAGAGGTGATATGGAATCAAATGCTGGTTAAATCATGCCTTCATCTGCAAAACTGTAATATCCATCGTCCGAAATGATGAGGTGATCGATCACTTTGATATCAAAGTAGCTTGCAGCTTGTTTTATCTTGTTTGTAAGCTCTTGATCTGCTACTGAAGGATTGAGATTACCTGAGGGATGGTTGTGGCTTAGCACGATAGCTGTGGCGTTCTGCTCTACTGCTTTCTTAAGAATTATCCGGGGATCAGCTACAGTTCCAGTTATCCCACCTCGACTGATAATTTCAAAGTGCTTTATTTTATTAGCTCGGTTTAGAAATACAACTCCAAAAACTTCATAACTATAATCTTTGAGAAGTACCTTTAAATAATTAGCTAGGTCGTGGCTATTCCTAATACACACATATTCTAACGGGGTGGAGATCTCTCGTCTTTTGCCGAGTTCTAAGGCTGCAGTTATCAGTGTTGATTTTGCTTCACCAATACCTTTGATCTTCTGGAGATCATTTATGGACAGCTTGCCTAATTCACTTAGGTTATTCTTGGCAAGATGTAAAACGTCCTTTGCCAGGTCCAGAGCTGATTTATCTTTGTTACCTACGTTAATGAGAATAGAAAGCAATTCTGAGTTTGATAAGGCAGCTAAACCATTCGTAAGAAGCTTATTTCTTGGTTGATCGTCTGCATACCATTGCTTAATAGACACAAGAGTGTTGTTTGAACTGTCCATAATTTATGTTTTAGTGAATAATGCTGGTTGAATTGTGCAGGTTTGAGACTAGTCAACCCAAGGACATGTTTTCTGTCCTTTAAAAATATTTGTGTACCCTGGAGAATTATTTTGCTTTTGTCAGATATTGACTGGGGTGGCAGAGGTATACTACTTTAGGGGTGGGGTCTAAAGAGGGTTATTGTACACCCGGGGCATACAAATCGAAATTTATATCCAAAATATTTTTTTGGCTGAATATCCTTTTAAAAAGTACCCCTGTGAGCTATTTAGAGGCTATTCTTGTCATTATATTTTGAAGGTGATGATAGCTAAATGCTAAAAGATAGTATTTTATTGCCCTTAAAACGGGGTATTTTATTTTTGCCAAAAAAATATAAAAACTTAAGGGTGTATACTCATTCACAATCGTCTTTTATAAAAAAATTCATACTAGAGATAGTGTTTATTGTAAATTTCAAAAAGAGCAAAATCAAAATATTATTTCAAATCTGGTACATTAAAAACTATAACTAACGTAAAACAGTAACCACAAATTAATTTTTAAAATTTGTAGTCTATAAATTTGGAAAAGTGCCATAAATAGTTGTATCTTTGCATATCTACTTTTTGTTACTCCTCTGTGAATTTTTAAAGTGTTATTCTTCAAGTGTTTTCTCGCAATGAATTAAAATCTGTTTCTCAGACTGAATCGCTATAAATGTGCTCTTACTGCAAAATGTTGAATTACTCATCTCCTGATTTAATACCAATTGTAAAATAAATGACTCGAATAATGGCTTAAAACCAATAGCCATGCTAGTTTTTAGAATACCTGAGAACTTGGATATTAAGAAGATCATTAAAAAAAGCGGCATCGATTTTTACGGACAGAATTTAAAAGAAGACAAATTATTGTATATCTGCGATGCCTTAGTCAAATCCAGAGCACAAAATAGAAAGCAGCTACTTGAAGAAGGGCATCGATTTGCTCCTTTAAGCAGTGCATTTCTACAAGAAGTTATTCATGACTACAGAAGATACCTGGATTTCTTACTTGCGAACGGAGTTTTGTTAACTGATAATAGATTTATTCGTGGTGAAAAGTGTAAAGGTTACTGTTTTAATTACCCTTATGCCGGTAAAAGACTTAAAGAAATTGCAATAAGTAACTATACCCTTAATAAAGCTGTTAGGAGAGCTCGTGAGAAGAGAAATAAGGAGATAAAAAAGTCAATGAGGGGTTACGGCTATCTTTCAATTTGGTGGCACACAGATAAGCTTAAAATTGATCTGCAGGCTGCTTATGCGTGGATTAGTAACTATAAAATAGAGAAGACACGTCTAATCTATGAGGACGATAGCATCGTTCACAAAAATGTAGAGATCGAAGAAGTAATTGACACTGCTGAAGATTTTAAACTTTTAGTTTGGTCAATCAATTATAGAAATCCACGTTATGGCTTTAGCGGATTGGGACATAGGTTTTACAATCCAATATGCAATCTTAAACGAGAATTGAGAAGCTTTCTTACCTATGATGGACTACCATTGGTTGATATCGACTTAAAGAACAGCCAACCTTTTTTAAGTACGGCTTTATTACAAAATTCATTTTGGGCTATCCCTATAAAAGGCGATGTTCCAAAATTGAGTTTAAAATATTTGAATGAGGATATATTTAAAGAGGTAGTAGAGAGTAGATACTATAAGGATATCATTACTTTACGAAAAACTTCTAAAACCCATACTGACAAGGCATCTAAATACACAAAATACACAAAATACACAGATTTAGTCGTTAATGGTAGGCTATATGAGTATATACAAGAACATTTTCAGTCCTTGCATCCAGATCGATTTAATACCAGAGATATAGTAAAGGTTGAGGTGTTGAGAATATTTTATATGGAGAATAAATATACTAATCAGAAGTTTTACCTACCCTGCAAAACATTTCAATCTCATTTTCCAGAGGTATATGAATTGTTTAGGCTAATTAAAGAAGTTCAAAGCAATTATTTGGCAATAATATTACAACGAGTTGAAAGTTTTTTAATTCTAGATGTTGTTTGTAAAGCCATAAGCTCTCAGTATCCTCAAATTCCAATTTTTACTATTCATGATAACATTATAACAACCAAAGGTAATGAGGGCATTGTAGAGGCTGTAATGAGCCAAGAAATTGAAAAATGGATAGGTCATAAGCCAAAGCTATCTACAACTGAATTAAGCCCTGAAATTTTAAAGACTGAAATATAAATATTGATAAATAAAGTGAACATAAACATGTTGATTCAATATCAATATTTTGGAAGAAATCATTTGGAAGCCAGTAATAGGCTTCGAGAGGTTTTATCAGATTAGTAATACAGGTAAGGTTGTAAGTTTTCATAAAAGAAATTTCAATCAAGAGATTTCTCAAAGAATTGACAGAGCGGGTTATTTGACAGTCAGATTAAGTAAGCAAGGCAAAACTTCAACCCAATACATCCACAGGCTTGTGGCTTTGGCTTATATCAATATTTTAGAGGACAAACCCTATGTTAATCACATTGATGGTGATAAATTAAATAATAAGGTTGAAAATCTCGAATGGGTTACACATGCTGAAAATATCCAACACGCTTATCAAATTGGCGCTTATAGTAAGGCTGGGTTGATAATTATTGATACCTGTACTGGTAAATCTTATAATTCGATTATGCAGGCAGCCAAAGCCTTAAATATCAGCTATAGCACTTGTAGATATTATCTTGACGGTACCATTAAGAAAAATAAGACTTGCTTAGAATATAAAAGCTTTAAGCCTCAAATCTTAGGTAAATCCGTTGGGATTGTTAACTGATGCGTATAGTTTCTTAAAGCGGTTTCAGGGTTATTACCCATTAGAAAAGCCGTCATTACCGGGGTGATACCAGAATCTATACAACGACTTCCAAATGTATGCCTGCATGCATAGAGTACTCTATCATTTATTTTCAATCCTTGAAGTACTTTTTTAAAAATTCTTGATTGAAAGTTATTGTCATCTATAGCTAAGCCATTGGGTGATTGAAAAACCAGGTCATCATCTTTACGATCTAATAACGGGAGTAGTACACTATATAAGTCATCGGTCAAAGGCAGTATACGTTCTTTACCATTTTTAGTTTCTTTTCTTATTCTACTGGCAGCGCTGGTACTTTTTAATCCTCTGGCAAGTACTTCTTTTATATGGATATACCTTTGTTTAGTATCTATGCTTTGTATCCTTAATCCTATTGCTTCAGCATTTCTGACACCGGTTTTAAAGATAAAGTATATGAAAGGATAATAATGGGAGTGCTTGAATGCAGAACACTTTGGGGTAAATGTATCATTCTTAAATGCATCAAGTATAGAACTGATCTCCTGTTCTGTAAAAGGTTTACGCTTTTCTTGTTTAACTTTCTTAATTCTTTTAGGCTTAATATCCTCTAACGGGTTAAACGTCCACACGCCTTTTTTTACCAGCCATCTTATAAAGTCCATTAACATAGTTAACCTTCTGTTGTAGGTAACCGCAGCGTTCGTCTGCTGGCTAAATTTCTTTTGAATATTACCAGTTTCAATTTTACCCCACTTTCTTAGCATATTACGGACGGAGTCATAATTAGTGTGCTTCTCACAATCCATTTGCTTGTAGTTAGTAGTCCACTCTTCAAACAATTGTACAATAGAGCTACTGGAATTTATTTTAGCCGCAAGCTTACCCTTATATTTTACGAGGGAGCTGTCAAAGTTTTCAGTAACCATGTCCTGTTCTATTTGAAGCCCGGTTTTTCTCGCCTGTAACAGGTTTGTTTGGTTGTAACAAGACAGACTTAAAGAGTAGCGTTTTGATAGGTAACGCCAGCGTAATCTAATTCTACCTCTAAAATCTTCAATTGATACTGATCCTTTAGCATTTTTGATACCCATTTGATACCCAAATTTTAGATTTTGGGATCTTTTTGGGTTACAGTCGTAATAGCGTAAGAAATGTATAAAAATGCAGAAACCCTTTGTGGAAAGGGCATCTATAACTTTTAAAGTAGTGGAGAGTATCGGGGTCGAACCGACGACCTCTTGCATGCCATGCAAGCGCTCTAGCCAACTGAGCTAACCCCCCAAATGGATTGCAAATATAGGGTGCTTCTTATTCCCCCCAAATTTCTTCTTTACCTTCCAGCCAGTCCTTTACCAGTTTTGTAGTTACTGATTTAGGCCTTTCCAGCGGGAAGCCCAGTGCCCTGTCCCAGCAAAGGCTTGCCAGCACACCCAGTGATCTTGAAACACCAAACAGTACGGTATAGAATTCATATTCCACCATGCCATAATGTACCAGCAATGCACCGCTGTGTGCATCAACATTTGGCCATGGATTTTTAATTTTACCTATTGTTTGCAGAACAGGTGGCACCGCATCATAAATATTCCAAACGGTTTGCACCAATGGATCATCCGGCATATGCTTTTTACCAAATTCCATCTGTGCGGTAAAACGTGGATCAGTTTGCCGCAGAACAGCGTGACCATAACCCGGTACCACCTTTCCTTCCTCCAGTGTTTTTTTAACGTAGTCTTCGATCTGTTGTTTGGTTGGAAGTTCTGTACCCAGTTCTTCACGCATCTCAAATATCCATTTGATCACTTCCTGGTTGGCCAGGCCATGCAACGGGCCGGCAAGGCCATTCATTCCTGCAGCAAAACTTAAATAAGGATCACTCAATGCAGAACCTACCAGGTGCGTAGTATGCGCA
>Ga0193706_1001140_pt1 | contig 12408 bp, 11 predicted proteins | sample U3c1metaG_FD_160130 | JGI IMG/M metagenome (GOLD analysis project Ga0193706, IMG submission 160130) | Soil microbial communities from a riparian zone of the East river system, Colorado, United States - U3c1 | ecosystem: Environmental > Terrestrial > Soil > Riparian zone | place: USA: East River... | reverse complement strand
CTCGTCAAGGGTCTCGATTCCGGCGATCGCGAGGTGGGAATCTTCGCGCGCTTCGGCGTGGATACGGTCCAGCCCTACGCGATGTGCGCGAAGGAGTATGCGGCCCTTCCCCACGATCTCGTGTGCTCTGCCGACTTCAAAGCACGCGCGGTGCGGGCCGTGATGGGCAGCATCGTGCCCGAGTCGGTGTATCGCCGCCCCAAGGTTCGCGCGCAGGTCGCCGTCGATGGGCTTCCCGGAGGCATCCTGGCCTTGCTCATCGCTTGCGGCATCGACCAGCGACACCTGAAGCGTCGGTTCGCGCGCCTGCTCGCCATGGATTCGCGCTCCGTCCACGGCATGTTCCGCGGCGGCTTGTACCGCTTCAGCACGGTCTTCCCGGGAGCGGAAAGCGCCTGAATACCTGCATGCAGGCAGCGGATTGGGTGCATCCCTCGATCGCGGCCGAGGCCTGGTGTCCCAAGATGCTGTCGAACTTGCCATGAGTCCCTTCCCCTCCTTCGCGCGCACCGATGAAGTTGCCTCGAGCATCGAGGCGTTCATCCGCGAGCGCTTCCAGATCGCCCGGGACGACGCTGGTTTCACTCGCCAGTCGAGCCTCTGGGAAGAGGGCTACCTCGATTCGATCGGCGTCGTCGAGCTGGTCGTGTTCATCGAGAGCACCTTTGGCGTAATGCTGCCGGACGAAGCCTTCTTCGATCCCGCCTTCACGACCATCGACGGCATCGCGCGAATCGTCGGCGGCCTCTCGGCGCAGCGCGTCGCTTAGTCAGCGCTTCAGACGCTAGTCAGCGCTTCAGACGCCGCCCAGGCCCGGCTTGAGCCGCGTGAAGCCCTGCTCGGCGGCCCACAGATCGAGCGCGAGCGACGTCATGTCGTCGACCTCCGGCAGGATCCGCGCATCGACGGTCAGATCGAGCACTTTCAGGTAGCGACGGCAGGTTTCGCAGGCCTCGACCCGCGCGGCGGGGTGCGAGCTCGCGCTGAACGAGGGCAGCTTGTGCGGATCGGTTTCGAAGCACGCGGGGCAGAGGATCCGGTTGGTCGACCACTCCAGGCCGCAGGAAGAGCACACCAGGAATCGCGACTGGGCGCCTTCGCCCGCTTCCGCTTGCCGGCGACACCCGACCGAGGCCGAGCCACCGCAGAAGGGACAGTGCCCGCGCAGGTGGTCGCGTTCGGGCGTGACGCCGTTCGCGCGCAGGGTCTCGAGCCAGGGCCGCAGCATCGCGCGCGAGAGGTAATCGTAGTCGGTGCCGGGATCGCGATTCCAGGCGATGCGCAGACGCTCCAGGGCGAGGGCAGGGTCCTCCTTCACGCGCACGAGGGCTTCGTCCGCGAGGGGCGGCGGGGCTCGCTCCGCGGCGCGGCGCGGCACTTCGAGCAGAGGCTGGATCACCCGCGGGCCGTCGACCGACCACTGGCCGCTGAGCGGCTCCTTGGCATGCAACGACTCCAGGGTCCGCACGGCGCTGGCTTGCGCGCGCAGGAGGCCTGCCACGAAACCGAACAGCTCGCCGGCCGACTTCGACGCGCTCGACAGCTGCTGGGCACGCTGCGCTCGCGCCTCGAGCCCCGCGCCTGCGTCACGGGCGACGCGGCTGTTCACCCGTGACCTCGCGATACCAGCGTGGATGGTGCAGTCGCGCCCAGGGCTTGCTCACCGTGCCGCGGGTCATCGAATGGAAGGTTCCCGGCTCGGCCGCCGTGCCGAGGTAGATGTGACCGACGATGGCGATCGCGAACAGGATGAAGGTCAGGTCGTGCAGCAGGATCGAGGCCTCGCGCACCCCGGCCGGAAACTTTTCCGGGAACCACATCACGACACCCGAGATCAGGAGACCGAGCGACGCGAGCGAGATCGCCCAGAAGAAGAGCTTCTGCCCGCCGTTGTACTTGCCGACGTCGGGGTCGTCGCCCTGGTAGCGCATGTAGCTGAGCATCTTCGGGCCGAACCAACCGCGCTCGGACCGCTCTAGCAACATGTCGCGCATCCAGTGCATCAGCATCACGAGGCTAGCGGCAAAGAATGCCAGGCCGGCCAGCGGGTGGAGCCAGCGGCACACGGCAAGGCCGCCGAAGAAGGCCGCCATCCAGCCGAAGATCGGCGACCAGATCGGCATGCCGGTGAACAGGCAAATGAAGAAGAACAGGGCGTTGGCCCAGTGGATCACCCGCGACGCGAATCGGTGGCGAACGATCTCCTGACCCACCACGATGTCTTCGCTGCTGCGCCCGGCGGCCACGGCCGCGTCGGCATGGGTGCTCGTGTCGACGCTGTTCATGAGATGCCTTCCCCTTCCTGCTTCAGGCTCTCGGGCACCGGCTCCTTGCGTCCGTACCGGAAGTAGTGAGCAAAGGCTCCGAGGATGGTGCCCGCGATCGCCACCATGCCCAACGGCCGCAGCGCGCGCTTCCAGAAGCGCACCGAGGCCGGCACGTGCGGATCCGCGGGAAGCCCGTACCACTCGGGGTGATCGCCGTGCGCGAGCACGGTCACCACGCTCGTTCCGCCGACACCTTTCGGATCGTAGAGCGCGGCCTGCGGAGCTCCGTTCTCGTGCAGCTGCTCGACGCGCTTGCGCCCGAGCTCGAGCATGTCGTCCTTGGTCCCGAACTGCAGACAACCCGTCGGGCAGGCCTTGACGCAGGCCGGCTCGAGCCCGACGCCGACGCGATCCACGCACAGCGTGCACTTCGCCATTTTCTTCGTCTTGACGTTGATCTTGGGCACGTCGAAGGGGCAGCCCGTTTCACAGTAGCCGCAGCCGATGCAGGCCTCCGGATTGACGTCGACGATGCCGTTGGCGTACTGCACGATCGCTCCGGGCGCGGGGCAAGCTTCGAGGCAACCTGGTTCCTCGCAGTGCATGCAGCCGTCCTTGCGCATCAGCCACGCCAGGCTGCCGGCGATCTCGCGCTCGTCGAAGCGGATCAGGTTCCAGAACTCCGAATGGAGCTGCGGCAGCGTCTGGTACATCTCTAACCGCAGCGTCTCGAACGGCGGAAGGTCATTCCATTCCTGACAGGCGACTTCGCAAGCCTTGCAGCCGATGCAGGTGGTGGTGTCGATGAACTTGGCGACGACCGGAACGCGGCGCACGCCGCTGGTCTCGCCGGGCAGGGACGCCGAGGAGCGACGGATCTCGAGCTCAGGGCCGCTCACGCGACACCTCCGATCTTCTCGAGCTTGACCAGGAAGGTCTTGTACTCGGGCGTCCACACGTTCGGCTCGAGCACGGCGGCGGTGAGGAAATTCGCCAGCGGGCCGACGCGCACGCCCGCGAAGCCCCAGTGGATCGGGAAGCCGATCTGCCACACGTTTTTGCCGTCGACGAGCAGCGGCTTCATGCGTTTCGTCACCAGGGCCTGACCGGTGATCGAGCCTCGCGCACTCGACACGCGGATCAGCTCGTGGTTCGCGATGCCCTTCTCGGCGGCCAGCTCCTCAGGCAACTCGAAGAAGAAGTCCGGCTGGAGCATGTTCAGCCGCGCATTGTGTTGCGTCCAATAGTGGAAGTGCTCGGTCAGACGGTAGGTCGTGCACACGATCGGGAAGTCCTCCCGTTTGCCGAAGGCGTCCTTGTCCGACGAGAAGCGCAGCGCAGTCGGGCTGGAGCCCACTTTCGCGTGCAGGAGATTGTCGACCGGGGCCTCGTAGGCCTCGTAGTGCTCGGGGAAGGGACCGTCGTTCAAGCCGGCGGCGAACAGCCGGCCGACACCCTCCGCGTTCATGATGAAGGCGCCGAATTCGCCCGGTTTCGAATCGGGCTTGATGTCGGGCACGTCGCCGACCCAGCGCGCTCCATTCCACTGGATGCCGATGCGGTGCGGATCCCAGGGCTTGCCGTCTGCGTCCGCCGAAGCGCGGTTGTACATGACGCGCCGATTCGCGGGCCAGGAGAAGGCCCACTCGTGGAACATGCCGAGTCCGGTCGGATCGAGGTTGGAGCGGCGCGCCGTGTTGTTGCCGGCCGAGGTGAAGGCGCCGGAGTAGAGCCAGTTGCCGCAGGTGGTCGAGCCGTCGGCCTGCAGCTCGCCGAAATTGTCGAGCCGCGCTCCCGCCGCGCGGATCAGCTTCGTGGTGTCCTTGCTGTCGAACACGTCGGTGATCGCCTTGCCGTTGATCTCCTGCAGCACTTCGGCGAGATCGGGATTCGCCGGATTCGTGTAATTCCACTCCAACGCCGCGATGGGCTCGGGCAGCACGCCGCCCTCCGCCCGGTAGAGCTCCTTCACCGCGAGCACCAGGCGCGCCAGGATTTCCTGGTCGGACTTCGCCGTCCCTGGCGGATCCTGGGCCTTCCATTTCCACTGGGCCCAGCGCGCGGAGTTGGTCATGGAGCCGTCCTTCTCCGCGAACAGCGCGGCCGGCAGCAGGAAGACCTCGGTCTCGATCTTCGACGCGTCGCCGCCGCCGTATTCCTTGGGCGCTTTCCAGAACTGCGCGGTCTCGGTCTCGACGTTCTCGACCACGACCAGCCACTTCAATCGCGACAGAGCGCCGATCATCTTGCCCGTGTTCGGTCCGGTGCCCACGGGGTTCATGCCGAAGGTGATCAGCCCTTCCGGTCCCGGCTCGGTCCCGCCGACGCGCTTGGAATCGCCGCGGTACATGTCGTCGAACATGTAGGCCCACGAGTAATTGCCGTCGACTTTGGGCAGCCAGGCGTAGCCGAAGTCGTTGTCCTTCGTCGCCGCCTTGCCCCAGATCGACTTGAGCAGCGAGACCATGAACTTCGAATAGTTCTGCCAATAGTTCATCGACGCCCAGGCTTCCTTGTTGAGCGTGGTCGGCGTGTTCGTCGAGAGGTATTGCTCCAGCGTTTCCTGGGCCGCGCTCGGCGTCTTGAGATAGCCCGGCAGGATCTCCGTGTTCCCGCCCATGTCCGTGGCGCCCTGGATGTTCGAGTGGCCGCGCAGGGCGTTGACTCCGCCACCCGGACGGCCGACGTTGCCGAGCAGGAGCTGCAGCATCGCGCCAGCCCGGATGATCTGCACGCCGGTGGTGTGCTCGGTCCAGCCCAGGGCGTACAGGATGGTTCCCACGCGCTCGCTCGTTCCGGTCGAGGTCACGACGTCGGCGACCGCGAGGAACTTTTCCACGGGCACGCCGCAGATGCGCGAAACGAGCTCGGGCGTGTAGCGATCGACGTGCTGCTTCAAGAGCTGGAAGACGCAGTGCGGATCCTCGAGCGTCGGGTCGACCTTGTACGCCTTCGTCGTTTCGTCGGCGTGGTAGTCCCAGTTGGCCTTGTCGTACTCCTTCGTCTCGTCAGAGAAGCCCGTGAACAGCCCCGCGTCGAATCCGTACTTGTCCCCGATGATGTAGCTCGCGTTGGTGTGCAGCTTGACGTAGGCGTCGTGCCAGCGCTTCTTCTCGATCGTGTAGCGGATCAAGCCCAGCAGATAGGCGATGTCCGTACCCGAGCGAATTGGCGAGTAGACGTCGGCCACGGCTGCCGTGCGCGTGAAGCGCGGATCGACGGCGACGATCTTCGCATTGCGCGTCTTGCGCGCTTCGATCGCCCACTTGAATCCGCAGGGATGGTTCTCGGCCGGGTTACCACCCATGCAGAGGATCACGTCGGCGTTCTTGATGTCGACCCAGCCGTTGGTCATCGCTCCGCGACCGAAGGTGGTGCCCAAACTGGCCACCGTGGGAGCGTGTCAGACACGCGCCTGGGTGTCGCGATACACGACACCCAAGGCCGCACCTGCTTTCCATTGGAGGAAATTGAACTCGTTGGTATCCGTGCAACCGCCGATCAGCCCCATGCCGGGATTGCGATTGACGACCTGGCCCTTTGCGTTCTTCTGGACCAGGCACTTGTCGCGCGTGTCCTTGAGGTGGCGCGCGATGCGGGCGATCGCGTCGTCCCAGCTGATATCTTCCCAGCGATCGGATCCCGGCTTGCGCACGCGCGGGAAATGCAATCTCTGCTTGTGGATAATGTCTTCCTTCAGAGTGATGCCCTTGGGACACAGCGTTCCGCGGTTGATCGGGTGCTCGGGATCGCCTTCGATGTGGACGATCGAACGCTTCGCGTTGGCCGCGCCGTCGCCGAGGGTATGGATGATCAGACCGCAGGAGACCGAGCAATAAGGACAGGTGCTGCGCGTCTCGATGGTGCGCGCGATCTTCAGTTCGCGCATTTCCGCGTGAGCCACGCTGAGGTCGAAGCCCAGCGTAATGGCTGTTCCGATCGAGCTCGCTTTCAGGAAGCCGCGACGAGTCAGTTCCATCGGATGAGGAGGGGAATAATCCCTTGGCGTTAGCGTGGGATCACAACTCAAGGATTCCAGGTGCAGATCGTGTTTGTTTATTCGCGCGCGATCATTACGTGAAACTACTGAACGACTCGTCCAATGCTCGGCAAGTGACGCGTCAGGCTCGACGCGAATTGCGGCGCACGGCGCTGGGATGCGCGCGGAACAGCTTGCCCGGTGGATAGGGCTCGAATCCTGCTGCGTCGGCGAGGGCCGCGAACCAGGCGTAGTCCAGACCGTCGTGCAACTCGGCGACGAAGGTGCGCACGCGCCCTCCCCAGGTATTCAACCCTGGCAGGACCGCGCGCTCGCCGCCCTCGATGTCGAGCTTGAGCAGGTCGCACTCCTCCATGCCCGCCGCGTCGAGGATCGAGTCCATGCTCATCGCTCGCACACGCGTTCGACCTTGGTCGCTGACGTGGCGAGCCCAGCTCGGACCGCGATCGTCGAAGGAGACTTCGCCGTCGCATTCCCAGACCGCCGCGTGGAGCAGGACCGCCTTGGGTTCGAGCCGTAGCGCGCCGGCCTGGCGCTGCAGCATCGAGAAGGCCGCCGCGTCGGCCTCGACGCCGACGTAGCGTTCGAGGCGCCCGTTCATCTTCGAGGCCGCGAAGGCCAGGAACATGCCGACGTTCGCGCCGCAGTCGACAACCCTGGGAAAGTCCCAGCCGCGCGTGCACTCGTACTCCTGCAGGCGGAAGAGCTCCCATGCGACCGAGATGTCGGTCGTCCCCGACCGAACCAGGACCGGCGTCTGGAGCGCGCGGAACCGCAGAGACTGCACGGTCTCCGTGGCTCCGACGTCGCGCTGCTTCATGGCGCAGAGCGTGGTCCAGTCGCGGCAAGCGCCGAGCAACCAGACGTTGTCGCGCACTCTGCCCAGGATCGTCATCGAGCTACTTGAGCTTTTCCCAGAAGCTCTCCGGCATGTCGTGAGCGATCTTCAGGGCGCCATTCGCGCCGCCGTACACGGGCTCGTCGACACGCAGCACACGTCCGCCGCCGAGCAGCTCGCGCATGTGCTCCTCGATCGCCGCGTCCAGTCCCCTGATCTGGCTGCCGCCGCCGCCGAGCAGCACACGGTTCTTCAAGCGCTCCTGGAATTCTGGATCGAAGGTCCCGATCAGCTCTCCCAGGCCTTCGACGATCGGCTCGACGATCGAGCGGCAGGCCGTGCGCACTTCATCGGTGATGTCGAATTCCGTCGGCTTGCCCTTGACCGGCAGGTGGACGATCGCCGGCGGCATCACCTCGCTGACCGAGGCGTGCTTCTCCTTCAACGCCTTGATCATCTGCACCGAGAACTGGGCGTGCGGATACTTCTGGTGGACCAGCTCGGCGAGCATCTCGTCAATGGAGTCACCTGCGAAGGTATTCGTGATCTGGTCGGAGTCCTCGGGCATCGTGCCGTGCATGCGGCACAGGTCCGTGGTGCCTGCCCCGATGTCGATCACGAGCACGTCGTCGAGCCAGTCGAGCCCGTAGGCGACCGAGAAGGGTTCCGAGCAGAGCATCACGCTGTCGACGTGCTCGCGCGCGGCCTTGACGATCGCTTCCTTGTTGTGGATCGAGGCCTGGGCCGGCGTGCCGATCACCGCGTAGAGCAGCTCGTCCCGCCGCGGCATCGCGCGGCGGATGATCTCGCCGAGCAGATCGGCCGAGGCGCGCAGATTGCCTTCGGCGTCGCCATCGCTCTTGATCACGCCGTGACCGAGGGGTCGGAAGAACTCCAGCGACAGACGCTTCTCGAGGGCTTCGTCGCCGAAGAGCACGCTCTTCTTGAGCAGCTTCTTCGCCACCACGTCCTTGGGATAGCCGACGTAGGACGCGATGCTCTCCCGCATCCCGTTCGACGCGGAGACCGAAGTTCGCGACGTTCCGAGGTCGATGCCCAGGTACAGCACGCCCTTTTCGGTGTGCAGTCCGTTGTCCAGCGTCGAACCGAGGCCGCGGTCCGTGCTCGGAGCCGACTCGGACAAGTCATTCGTGCGTGTGGTACGGTTTTGCGTCGTATCGCTGGTGCGCATGATAAGTGGTTCTGTCGGGTGTTTGGAATCAGATCGCGATCGAAGGGCTGACGGCTGAAGACCTCTGCTCCATCGATTGCTTCAACTCGAGATTCGCCTGGAAGATTTTCTGCATCAGATCCTTCTTGAGGGCCAGTGCCTCTTCCTGGGGCGACAGTCCCTGCACGCTGCGATAGATCGAAGCGAGGCCGAGGTCGATGCCCTTGGCGGCGGCCATGCGCTGCAGATCGGCCTCGGTGGCTTCGAGCTGCTGCGTCAGCTTCGCGATGCGACGCTCGAGCATTTCGACTTCGCGCCGGTGTTCCACTTCGCTGAGCATCCCCTCGGGCAGGGCTTGCTGAGCACCCGAGCGCCCGATGTCGACCTTGCGCAAGCCGTCGCTTGCAGGATCCGTCTTGACGAGACTCGGCTCGATCGGATCGCGCAGCGGCACGGCCGCGAAATCGTTCTGAGCTTCCAGGCCGCTCTCGCGAGTTGCATGAGCCGCGCCGTACGCGTTGAAGACCGATCCCAGGAGCGGCGCCCCCGCTTCCATCAGGATCCGGTGGGCGTGTGCGGCCGAGTCGATGCGCGTCGAGCCGGCGCGCAGCACGAGCAGCGCGGCGTCGGCGTGCTGCAGGAGCAGACGCGACTCGAGGTGACCCTGCAGCGGCGGAGCGTCGATGACCAGGTAGCGCACGCGCTTGCCCGGCAGACCGAGGATCGAGCGCATCTGCGCCGTGGAGAACTCGCCAGAGATCACCGCTCGCGGAGTGCCGGCCGGCAACACGAAGAGATCAGGGCACTGCGGGAGTCGTTGAACGCACTCCTCGAGCTTGGCCCTGCCGTCGAGAACGTCGGTCAGTCCCGTGGCGCGCAGACCGAGGTAGGAGGCCAGGGCCGGATGTTCCACATTGGCTTCGAGCAGGCACACGGGCACCCGCAAGTGCCGCGCGAGCGCGACTGCGGTCGCAGCGGCCATCAGCGTGTTCCCGGCGCGGGCTTCGGCGGAGATGAACACCAGGCGCATCGGATCGCACTCGCGATCGACGCGCGAGAGGATCGACCACACGACGTCGGGGATCCCGGGCATCTCCTCCAAGAGGCGCAGGGTGGACTGCGGCTTCCCGCCGAAGATTCCATTCGCGGTAGTCAGGTTCATCGCAGCACCCCATTCTTCGAGAGTCGATGCAGCGGAGGCATGTCGGGAACCACGCCGAGGACCGGCAGGCCATTCATGCGCTCGAAGGTCTCGGGCTGCAGCAGCCTGCGATCGAAGCGCTGGCGCAGCACGGCGAAGGCCAGGCCGGCGAGCAGGCCCGCGCAGAGTCCCTTGAGCAGCAAGGAGAAGCGCTGGGGTCCGATCTTTTCGCGGTCGAGCGTCGCTTCCTGCAGCACGCGCAGGTTCGGCTGCTCGTGCAGGTCGATGTTGCCAAGAGCTTCCAGCGCGGAAGTCCGCTCGAGCAACTGCTGATAGCGCTTCTCTTCGGCTTCCCGCTTCGTGTCCAGATCGCGCTGGCGCAGGGTCCAGCTCAACTGTTGACGCTTCAAATCGTTGACGAGCTTGGTCTTCTCGCCCAACGCCTGCTCCAGCGAGGCGACGGTCTCGACCAGCTCCTGATCCTTGAGGTCCAGGTCCTCGACCTTGGTCGACAGCTCGAGGTGCTGTGCATTGCTCTCGCGCAGCTCGGAGTTCTTGGGGACGGTCTTTGGCATCGTGCGCAGATCGCGCTCAGCCTTCTCGATCTGCGCGTCGATGACCCGCAGCTGGCGCTCGCGCTCCTGCTTGGTGGTGCTGGCCAGCTGGATCGTGTTCCTCTGCTGCAGAAGACTGTTGCGCAGCGTGATCTGCGCCACGTAGTCCTCGTTCGGCTCCATGACGGGCGGACCGAGGATGTCGAGTTCGGCGGGCACGTCCTCGAGGTGGCCGGAGAGGAAGGCGCGCTGCTTGACGATCGCGCGCTGGGTCGCGCGGGCTTCGCGCAGCTCGCTCTCGAGCCGGGTGATCTCGGTGGTGAGCAAGGGCACCTGCGGATCGAGCTCCGCGAAGCCGCTCTTGTTGACCTGCTCGAAGTAGGCGCTCGCCGCCTCGTCGCGGAACTTCCGGGCCTGCTCGAGCTTGATGCGACTGGCCTCGACGAGGGCGCCGATCGAGAACTGCTCGCGGTGCCGCTCGATGAAGGCCTCGGCGACCGTTTTCGCGACCGTTCGCGCCCTCTCCGGCGAAGTCGAGGTGTGCTTGATCACGATCACGCTCGACCCGGGCTCGTTGTCGATCTGCGTGTCCTTGGTGAGCTTCCTGGTGGCGAGCCTCAAGAGCTCGGCCTCGTCGCCGGGCTTGGAGTCGCCTCTTTCGGCGAGCCAGTTCAGGCCGCGAGCTTGGATGTGATGCATCCAGCGCACGGGAGCTGCCTCGTCACTGCGGTCGCTGGCCGTGGGATCGACCGGTTCGAGGATCGCGCTCGGCCCGAGCTGTAGCGCGACGTGCTCGAAGATCGCCGGATCCGAGAGCATCTGCAGCTCGTCGTACATCGTCGGAGGTGAAGCGAGGTGCTCGCTCCCCAATCCGATCAAGGACTCCGCCGTCAGCTGCTCGCGCGCGCCCGAGCGCAGCACCAGCTTGGTCGTCGAGGCATAGGTGTTGGGCTTCAGAAGGCCGATGCCGATTCCAGCGACGGCGCCCAGCACCACCATGAGACAGACCCAGGGCCACGAACGCGTCCATGCCCGCGAGAGCGTGGATTGTAAGTCTGGACCTGAGCGATCTCGCTCCAGCGCGATTTCCGCGGGGGTGTGGGCGAATTCGTTCAACACGGCGAGTCCCCCGCAAAGATCGAGCCCGGCCGCCGCGCGTCACCGTGTGCTTCTTTGGCCTTCGCGCGCCGATGGAATGACGACTGTTTCACGGCGCCGGAGTGAAGAGGTAAGGGAACGGGATCATCCGGCGGATGTAGTTGTCGACCCAGACTCCGACCTTGTCGATCGGCGTGTTCGGGATGAAAACGATGTCGTAGGGCTGCAGATACACGGGCACGGCACCGGTCCAGTGCTCCTCCCGCGCGTCGATCGTCCAGGTGATCTGCTTGCCGCTGCTGGCGTTCCAGCGGATGAGCAGGGTCTGCGCGAGGTAGGCGCTCTCTTTCATTGGCCCGCCGGCGCGCGTGAGCGCCTCAAGGAGCGTGAGCCTGCGATCGGTGCCCAGGGCGAGCTCGCCCGGCTTGTGCACCTCCCCCATGACGAACACGTTGCGCGCGCCGAGGCTCTTGACCACGACGACGAGCTCTGGATTGTCGAAAACGCGCGAATAGGCGTCGGTCAGCGTCTGCTTGAGCTTGCCAGGCGACATCCCGGCCGCGATCAGTTGACCGATGCCGAGGAAGGATGCGCTGCCGTCCTGCCCGATGACGACCTGCTGATTCCAGGTAGGCGAGTAGGCGAAATTGACTTCGATCTCGTCTCCGACGGCGAGCACCACGGCGTTGGGCTCGAGCGTGGCGTTTACGCGCTCGGCGATCTCGACCAGGTTCGGCCCGCCGGCGGACTGGCAGGCCGTGAGCGCAAGGAACAGCGACAAGCCAGCCGAAAACGGCAGTGCAGGCGGCAACGCTCTCCGCCTCTTCAGCGTAGGGGTACACATCGCTGGTTCACTAAGTGTCGAGCTCGCGCTTCGGCATCGGTACATCCACGCAACGTCGTTGAGCAGATCGGGTAATCGACCGCTCAAACGATCACACGACATCGCGGCGAGCATGCGGACTGTCTAGAGATCGGCCCATACGGAGCGCGCGCTTCGTGGATCTCCTTGCCATGAGCGAAGCCAGCACCGCGAACGCGACGATGGACGAGCGCGAAAGCGCCGTAGCACCGAGCCTTGCGGAGCAGCCCGTGCAGCTCGCGCGCACCGCGCCCGACGGCACGGACCAGCACGGACTGCGTTCAACGGTGCGCCGAGGCACGGTCTGGTCGCTGGTCGGCTACGGAGGAAGTCAGGTACTTCGCTTCGGCGGCAATCTCCTCCTCACGCGGCTCCTGGTTCCCGAAGCCTTCGGAGCGATGGCGTTGATCAACGCCTTGCTGGTCGGCCTGCAGCTCTTCTCCGACATCGGAATCGGCCCGAGCATCAAGGCGTTGA
>Ga0193706_1001139_pt1 | contig 12410 bp, 14 predicted proteins | sample U3c1metaG_FD_160130 | JGI IMG/M metagenome (GOLD analysis project Ga0193706, IMG submission 160130) | Soil microbial communities from a riparian zone of the East river system, Colorado, United States - U3c1 | ecosystem: Environmental > Terrestrial > Soil > Riparian zone | place: USA: East River... | reverse complement strand
GCGGCGCGAGCACTTTGATCGCGACCTGGCGCTCCAGGCGGGCGTCCGACGCGAGGTACACGCGCCCCATGCCTCCGCGGCCGAGCTCTTTGACGATCGTGTACCCGCCGAGCGTCGCGCCGGGCGCGAGGACGGCATCGTCGGACAGCAAATCGGGCACGCGCTCGACAATCGGCTCCGTCAGAAAGCTGCCGGCGCGCCCGTGATACTCCAGCAGCGAGATGACCTCGTCCCGAACCGCGGGATCGTCGGCCGCCTGCCGGGCGACCCACGGCGCGCGGTCGCCTGCATCGCGATCGAGGGCCGCCTCGAAGATCTCGCGGACGCGCTGATGCTGGTCGGCCGTCATGATTCAGAGACGCTGAGCTCCCGGAACAGCCAGGCCCGTGCCAGCGTCCAGCGCCGCTTGAGCGTCGCGGGCGAGATGTCGAGTGCGTCGGCCGCCTCTTCGATGCTCAGGCCGCCAAAGAACCGCAGCTCGATGATGCGCGCCTGCTGCGGATCGATCTTCTCCAGCCGCGCGAGGGCGTCGTCGAGCGCCGGAAGCATCGCATCCTCCCGCGTGGCTCCGATCAGCGATTCGACGAGCGAAACCCGGTCGAGCCCGCCCCACCGCTTCTGCGCGCCACGCGCGCGCGCCCGCTCCACGAGGATCTGGCGCATCGATCGCGCGGCGATCCCGACAAAGTGACGTTCGTCCTTCCACGGGGCCCCGGCGTCCGCGAGACGCATATAGGCCTCGTGCACGAGCGCCGTCGCTTGAATGGTCTGCCCCGGCCGCTCGCGGCGCATGTACGCGCGGGCCAGGCGGCGCAGCTCGTTGTAGACGAGCGCCGCCAGTTCGTCGGCCGGCTGTCCCGCGGGTTGATCGACTGCCATGGTGTCCCAATTGTAGAGCCACGCGGGACTTATGAAGCCCCTTCCAGCCACTCGCGCGCGCGGAGCGACAGCACACGGTAATGATCCCGCAGGAGGATGACCCGGGCCGCGTACTCCTGTTTGGGGAACTCCTGACGGATCATCCGCTCGCGCAGCACGCGCAGCTCGTAGCAGTACAGGTCCCGCACAAATCCGCGCGCAAGCTCCGGAGGCGTGCGAGTGGTCGGCCGGATGCCGTGCTGCTGAACCGCCCTGAGCACATCCTCGCGGTATAGAAAATCAGTCAAGGATGTTCTTGATGGCCTCGAACGTGGCGTCGATTTCCAGAATCTTCCGTGTCGTCGCCAGCGCGTCCACGAGCGGCTGCGGCTTCGGAATCGTGTGGCCGATGACCGGCTCGACGACCTCCGCGAACTTCGCGGGGTGCGCGGTCGCCAGGAAAACGCCCGGCCCCACCTGGCCAGGAGGCGTCCGGCTCAAGCCGGACGCCTCGTACGACTTCAGCCCCAGGTACGCGATCGCGCTGTGCGGATCGAGCAGGTAGCCGCGCTCCTCATGAACCTTCTTGATCGTCGCGCGCACCTCATCGTCGTCGTGCCGGCTGCCCGTGACGTCCTTGCGGATCGCGTCGAGGTCGGCGCCGTACAGCCACAGCAGACGATCGAAGTTGCTCGGATTCCCGACGTCCATCGCGTTTGCGACGGTATGGATCGACGGCCGCGGCTCGAACCGGCCGGTGGACAGATATTCGGGCACCACGTCGTTCGCGTTGGTCGCCGCGACGAATCGGCCGATGCTCACGCCCGAGCGCTTCGCCATCAGGCCGGCGGTGAGATTGCCGAAATTGCCGCTCGGCGTCGAGAAGACAGGTGCCCCCGCCATCGGCATCCCCTTCGCCGCAAGCTGGCCGATGGCGTGCACGTAGTAAATCATCTGCGGCAGCAGGCGCCCGATGTTGATGGAGTTCGCGGAGGTGAGATTCGCGCGCCGGGACAGAACGGGATCGGCAAATGCCGTCTTCGTCAGCCGCTGGCAGTCGTCGAAGTTGCCCGCAGCCGCATAGGCGCGCACGTTGGTCGCCTCGCTGTTGAACATCGTCAATTGCGCTTCCTGCGTCGGGCTCACGCGGCCCTTTGGATACAGGATCGCAACCCGCGTGTGCGGGACATTGTGGAACGCGTGGCCCACGGCGCTGCCGGTGTCGCCGGAGGTGGCCACCAGAATCGTGAGCGGATGGTCACCCCGGAACAACGCCGCCATCAGGCGCGCCATCATGCGCGCGCCGACGTCCTTGAAGGCGAGGGTCGGCCCATGGAACAGCTCGAGCGCATGGATACCGGGCTCGACCTCGACGAGAGGAATAGGAAACGCGAGCGCGTCCTGCACGATCGCCAGCAGCGCGTCGTAATCGAGCTCGTCGACAAACGGGTGAAGGACGCGCGCCCCGACATCGGCGAGAGTCATCGACGACAGTTTCGCGAGGTCCTCGGGCCGCCATGGCGGAATCGACTCGGGGACGTAGAGGCCGCCGTCAGGCGCGATGCCCTCGAACAGCGCGAAGCCAAACGATTCTCGGGCGCGAAGGCTCTTCGTCGTTACGAAGCGCATGATGAGACGACACGCGCGCCTTGAGGAGCGATGGCGGAGACGTAGGTCTGCGGCTCGCCGCCGATGTGCGCCCTGACCGCTCGCGTCATCGCGTCCGCCACGCGCCGGGCGGTGTCGCTGCCGTGGCAGAGCGCAAAAAGCGACGGCCCTGACCCCGACAAGCTGCACCCGAGCGCTCCCGCGTCGACCGCCGCCCGTTTGATGTCCGCCAGGCCGGGAACGAGGGGCGCGCGGCGCGGCTCGGCAATCGTGTCTTCGAGCGCGCGCGAAATCAGCGCGAAATCTCCCTGGTGCAGGCCATGAACGAGCGCGCCAAGATTGGCCCACTGGCGGATGGCGTCGGCCAGCGGCACCGTGGTGCCGAGGAGCGCGCGCGCCCTGGCAGTCTCGATTTCGAGGTCGGGATGGACGACGACGGCCATCAGGCCGGCGGGCACGGGCAGACGAACGATGTCGGGCGGATCCGGATGCCGGACCAGCACGAAGCCGCCGCATAGCGCCGGGGCAATGTTGTCCGGATGCGCCGAGCGGGCGCCGAGCCCCTCTCCCTCGATCGCGCACGCGATCAGCATCTCGAGCGGCGCATGCGCGTCGACGAGCGCGTCGACGGCGACGACTGCCGCCGCGGCGCTCGCGGCGCTGCCGCCGAGTCCGCTCGCCAGCGGCAGGCCTTTCGCGATCGTGAGCGCCACGGCGCGGCGCTCGCCGAGCGCGGTCAAGAGCGCCTGCGCGGCGACGCCGGCGGTATTCTGCCGCGCGTCGAGCGGCAATCGGGCGTCATCGCCGGTGATGGCGTCGATCCTGACATTTCCTCCGGGGCCTCCGGGGCCTCCAGAGCCTGCCGGTCCCGGGAGCGCGAAGCGCGCGGTCACTTCGTCGCCCGGGGCTTCGAGCGCGAACCCGAGCACGTCGAAGCCGCACGCGACGTTCGACACGGTTGCCGGCGCAAAGGCGGTCACTATCCGTTCAGTCATAAGGTCAACGCGGGATCCCGGCGTATCGGCGACGAATGGTTGGCATCAAGTACTCGTGCACGGCGCGTTCGAAATCGTACATCGGATTGAAGCCCCAGTCGGTGCGCGCGGCGGAATCGTCGACGTCAGCCGGCCAGGTATCGATAATCGCCTGCCGCTTGTCGTCCACCTTGAAGGTGATCGAGGCCCCCGGACACTCGCGCAGCACGACGTCCCGGATTTCGGCGGCCGAAGGGTTGAACGCGCGAAGGTTGTACTCCGTCCGCGTCAGCGCCGACCGCGGCGCGGCCGCCAGCGTCAACAGCGCATCGACACTGTCTGGCATCGCCATGAATGGAATCGTCGTGTCGGGCCGGACGAAGCACGCGTACCGTTCACCGCGGATGGCCGTGTGGATCATCTCCGGCGCATAGTCGGACGTCCCGCCTGAAGGCACGGTCATCGCGGAAATCAAACCCGGGAACCTGACGGCGCGGAAGTCGACGCGGCGCGCGACATCGGCCGACAGCTGCTTGTAATGACGGGCATAGTATCGCCCCAGCTGCTCGCAGTACAGCTTGTTGCATCCGTACATCGTGATCGGGTGTGCGTACTCGTCCTCGCGCACCCGCCCGACCCGGATTTTGGCCGCAGCATCGGGCAACCCGTACGCCGCGATCGACGACGGGTAGACGAACACGACCTGGCGGCCGTGCGACTCGCCCTGGCGCTGCGCAAACTCCAGCAGGTTGAGCGTGCCCTCGACGTTCACAGCATGCGCGGTGACGGGCGTGAACTCGGCACGCGTGGAGAGCAGCGCCGCCAGATGATAGATGTGGTCGACCTCGAACTCGGCGAGCATGCGGTCGAGGAGGCCGGTGTCGGTGATCGAGCCCGTGAATTCGCGTGATACGAGCGGCGCCAGCGCCGCATCGAGCCGCGTCACGAGCCCGTGGCCGATTTCGCCGCCAGCACCGGTGATGAGAATGACGGGCCTTCGCACAATACTCGTAGGGGCCAGGGGCTCGGGACTGGGGGCTAGCCCCTAGACCCCAGCCCCCAGCCCCTTCACGATCTCATCGAGTCCGCCCCACGTTTCCGGATCCTGACAGAGCAGCGTCGTCAGATAGAGACGCACGTCGTCGGGGGCGAACTCCTGGGCCACTGCGGCCGCCGCCGGGGCCAGCTTGGTCTTGTCCGGCTTCACGTCGTCTTCCTTGATGAGGCCGTCCTCATGCGCGATGCCCAGCGCATCGAGGAAGCGGCCCATCAGGGCGCGCTGATCGGTCAAGTGATACAGCACCAGCACGCGCCCGGCGATCGAATCGGGCAGTGAGGCGAGGCTCGCCAGATGTTTGGACTTCCGATCCAGGTCGAGTCCGATGACAGTCTTGGGCCGGAACTTCTTCTGCTGGGCGATGAGGAGCGCTGCTTGAATCTGATCGTCGATCGCTTCGTCGTCTGCCCAGAAGGCACGCGCGGACGCCAGACGCTGCGCGCTGTTCATCTGTTTCCACAGCCGTGAGGGGGTCAGGGTCTCCGTCATCATTGATATTCTAGCCACAGACCCCGGCCCGGCGGGAGGAGACGCGTCTTATTTTTTGCGGCCGGCGGTTTTCCGCTTGCGCCCGCCCTTCTTGCGCGGCACTTTCCCGCCGGCGCGACGGGCTTCGCTCAAGCCGATCGCGATCGCCTGCTTGCGGCTGGTCACCTTCCTGCCCGATCCGCCCGATCGCAGGGTCCCTCGCTTGCGCTCGTGCATCGCCTTTTCGACCTTCGTACTCGCCTTCTTGCCGTACTTCGCCATCTGCACTCCTCCCGTGTTCTCCTACGTGGACTGCGTTACGGCGACGAACGCGTCGACCAGCGCGCGATCGCGCCATCCCTTTCTTGCCTCCTCCGCCAGAACCTCGAAGCCTTCGTCGCGGGATCTCGCCGCGTGATACGGCCGCTCGGTCGTCAAGGCATCGAAGACGTCGACGATGCCGACGATCTGGGCGAGCAGCGGGATGTGCCCGTTGCGAAGTCCGTCGGGATAGCCCGAGCCATCGAGCCGCTCGTGGTGGTACCGGACGATCGGGCGGACCTTGCTGAACGACCGCAGCCCGGCGCAGAGCGCGTCGCCAATGCTCGGGTGCTCGCGCATCACGCGCGATTCCTGGGCGTCGAGCGCGCCGCCCTTGAGGAGCACGCGGTCGGGCACCGCAATCTTGCCGATGTCGTGCAGGAACCCGCCGCGGTCGAGCGCGGCAAGATCCGAGTCGTCCAGCGCAAGCGTCCGGCCGAGCGTCGTGGCATAGCGCGCCAGTCGCTGACAATGTCCCTGCGTACAGGGATCCCGCGCCTCGATCGTCGCGCCAAGCCCCAGCATCACGGTTTCCGCGGTCTCGAGCTCGTCGGTGTAGCGCTTCAGACGGACGAGCGAGCGCACGCGAGCACGCAGCTCAGCTTCGTCGTACGGCTTGGTAATGAAATCGTCGCAGCCGGCTTCGATGCTGGTGAGACGGTCGCGCCGCCCGGACCGCGCCGTGACGACCACGATCGGAATGAAACGCGTGGCCGGGCGGCTCTTGAGCGATCGGCACAGGTCGAACCCCGGGCCACGGCCGCGCGGGGCCAAAAGGTCCATCAAGATCAGATCTGGCGGTTCAGCATCGCAGGCGGCGAGCACCGCCTCGCGCGTTTGAACCACGCGAACCTGACATCCCTCTGCGGTCAGAAGCCGGGTCAGAAACCGCGCGCTCACCTCATCATCGTCGGCAACGAGGATATTCGCACCGAGCATCATCGCGGATCCTGCAAAACAAAGGCCCGCGAGGTCAGCCGTACATAGATTGGTCAAATTCTTGCTGGGCTCTCGAGTGAACAAAAATCAAGGAGGCGTTATATGCGAGTGATTATCGGTGCCGTGGCGACGGCGATCGCCATGGCGGCAACGACGGCATCTGCAGCGGATCTCTCACAGAAATCCGTCGACCGGATCAAGGAGTCGGCGGCAGTGCTCAAGGAGATCCACGCGGTCCCGGACAAAGACATTCCTCAGGAGCTGTGGGACAAGGCTGAGTGTGTCATCGTCATTCCCAATTTGAAGAAGGCGGCGTTCATCATCGGCGGCGAATTCGGCAAGGGGCTGATGAGCTGTCGCGAGAAGGGCGTCTGGAGCGCGCCGGTCTTCATGGAACTGCAGAAAGGAAGCTGGGGCCTTCAGGCTGGCGCGGAGTCAATCGATCTCGTGCTGCTCGTGATGAACCCGAACGGCGTGAACAAACTGTTGAACAATAAAGTGACGCTCGGCGCCGACGCGTCGGTCGCCGGCGGACCGGTAGGTCGCAGCGCTCACGCCGCTACGGATGGACAACTGAAGTCGGAGCTTCTGTCCTGGTCGCGCGCCCAGGGATTGTTCGCCGGCATCGATATCTCGGGCGGAGTCCTCAAGCCGGACACCGATGACAACGAGGCGTTGTACGGCAAGAACATCCCGGCGCACGACGTGGTCCTCGAAGGCAAGGCCAAGGCGCCGGCCGTAACACAGCCGTTCATGGAAGCGCTTAAGAGATAGATTGGTCGTTAGTCGTTAGTCGTTGGTCGTTGGTCGACGGACCAATGACCAACGGCTGTGTCCTTCAGCTCCTCCCCCATCATTCTGCGAGCAATTCAGACATCGACGCTGCACTGCAGTCGAGAACCGACGAGCTCTGTGATTGGTGGCGAGGCCTGATTGCCCGCGTCTCAAGTGTTATTGCCGCGCTCGTCCGGCACATAACGTGCACTTTCAACAGTGAGGCTACAAAGAATAGAACTCGATCAAAGGAGAAGCTCATGCGTGTATTGACAATGTTAGGTGGCGCGATGGTTTTGGCGGCTGTGCTCGCACCCGCCGTCCAGGCGCAGGATTCAGCGGAGACGAGGAGGCTGACGATTCTCACCTTCAGCCAACCGGTGCAGATGCCCGGAATGACGTTGCCGGCCGGAAAGTATCGATTTGAAATGGCCGACGTCAACAACGCGGCGCACACTGTCCGTGTGCTCAGTGAAGACGGTACGAAGGTGATCGGAACATTCTCGACGATCCCCACGACGACACCCACCCGCGACCTCCGCGATACGGATACGCTGGTGATGTTTGCGGAGCGCCCGGCTGGTCAACCGCAGGCCGCCAAGGAATGGTATTACCCGCAGCGGAGCACCGGCGAAGAGTTCATCTATCCGAAGGCTCAAGCGCTGGCGCTTGCCCAGGCGAACCGCACGGCCGTCGCTTCCGAGGAGAATGGAAAAGTCGTCCGCGTCGAAGGCAACGAGAGCACCAACGCGGCGGCGGCCCCGGCCCCGGCCGCATCTCCCACTCCTCAGCGCCAGGTCGCTGAGAACGCGACGCCAGCTCCAGCGGCGGCTCCAGCGCCGGCACGCCAGCCAGCTCCGGCAGCCGTCGGAACGGCTGGACAGAACACCGCAGCCAGCCCGGCGCCCAGGCCTGCCCCGGCTCCTGCGCGAACACTTCCGCGGACCGCGAGTCAGCTCGGCCTGTTCGGACTGCTGAGCATCCTTTCGATCTGCGCGGCGTTCAGTGTGCGGCAACTCCGCCTGCGAGCGGCTGCACGAAGATAAAGGGGGCCTCGATGCCCCGCTGCCAGCTGCCGGGTGCTTGTGCTACGTTGAAAGAACATCGTGGCAACCAGCACCCGGCACGGCACCAGGCATCTCGCACCTCACGCCATGGCAGTGGTGCCTGTCATCGTCGCATCGCTCGCGATCGCGATCTTCGGTCCCGCGCTGAAGGGCCAGGAGGCACCTCATTTCCGCAGCGCGTCCAGCGAGCTGGTCGTCTTGTCCGCGACGGTCCTGGACAGGGACGGCGGCTTCGTCGACGGTATCGATCGCGAACGCTTCGCGATCTACGACGAAGGGAAGCGTCAACCGATTGAATTGTTCAGCCACGAAGACACGCCGGTCTCCGTCGGCCTGATCATCGACAACAGCGCCAGCATGCGGCCCAAAATCGGTGAAGTCGTGGCGGCGACGCTCGCGTTCGCGAAATCGAGCCACCCGGAGGACGAACTGTTCACGCTGTCGTTCAACGATCGGGTTCAGGACTTCGAGGAGACTGCATTCCTCTTCGCCAGCGACGTCGAGGCTCTCGATCGGGCCATGTCGTCATTGCGGCCCGAAGGGCGCACGGCGTTGTATGACGCCGTGATGGCCGGACTCGACCGTTTAGATGAAGGCTCGCGCTCGCGGAAGGTTTTGATCGTGATGAGCGACGGCGGCGACAACATGAGCCGGGCGACGCTCGATCAGGTGCTCGAACGGGCCCGCCGATCGAACGCCACCATCTATACAATCGGTCTGTTCGAGCGCGACGATCCGGATGCGAACCCCGGCGTACTGCAGTCGCTTGCTCGAGCGACTGGAGGCGAGCGCTACCTGCCTCGTTCGCCAGGCCCGCTGTTGCTGGCCTGCAAGCGAATCGCGCTCGACATCCGGAGCGGCTACACGCTGGCCTTTGCGCCGTCGAAACGCGATGGACGGTATCACGACATTCAGGTGGAAGTCGGTCAAGCAAACGGCCGCCGGCCCGCGGTGCGCACGCGCCCGGGCTATTTCGCGCCAGCAACGGCGAAACCATGAAGACCGCCACATTTCTGCGCTGGCTCGAACGAGTCCTGCTGGCCACCGGTCTGGCGCTGAGCATCTGGTGCGGCGCGGTCCTTCTCGATGCGCATTTCGTCGCGAAGATGCCGGTGCCCGACCCGCCGAAAGCCGAGGCCGTACCCACTGAAGGAATAGTTGTCACGCTGCCGCGAGTCGCGCCGGTGACAGGCTCGTGGGTCGCCAGGCTGGACGCCCCCTCGGTGCATTTGTCCGCCACCGTGCTCGAGGGCAGCGACGACGGAACCCTCGCGCGTGGAGCCGGACACATCGAAGACACGGCGTTTCCAGGGCAGCCGGGCAACGTCGGTATCGCGGGGCACCGCGACACGACGTTCCGCGCGGTGCGCAACCTGCAGGTCGGGGATCCCCTCGAGCTGACGACGGGCGATTCCATCTATCGCTATTCGATCACGAAGACCTTCATCGTCGAGCCGGAGGACGTCTACGTGCTCGATCCGGGCGACCGCCCCATGCTGACGCTGGTGACCTGTTATCCCTTTACTTTCATCGGCCACGCGCCCCACCGGTACATTCTGCAGGCGGTGCTGGTCGATCAGGAGGCGCGCACGATTCCGGACGCGCCCGTACCGGCAGGAGGGGCAGGAAAGGCAGGACAATGACGCGCCACGTGGTATTCTGATCCTGACCACGAAATGAACGATCCGAACGTCGCACTGCCCGGGCCCCCCGTTAATCTTGACGCCGCCCTCGACCCAGCACCCGCGAGCGAACTGTTGTTCGATACGCCTGCCGAAGCTGTAGCCCAGCCACCGATTGCGGAGGTCGCGATCCTGTCATCCCCGCTGGAGCCGGCCGAGCCGCGAGAAAGCGTATGGGTCCGGCTGGGACGCGAAGTCATGACGGGGCTGCAGACGCTGGTGTCGGCCGCCGTCTACGCCACGCTCATCGTGACGTTTGGCGTCCAGGTGGCGCGCGTGGACGGGTTGAGCATGGCCCCGACGCTCGAAGATCACGACCGGCTGATCGTCAACAAGCTGGTGTACGAAATTGGCGAGCCGCGGCCCGGCGACATCGTGATGCTCTACTACCCGCTCAATCCGGAGAAGATGTTCGTCAAGCGAGTGATCGCGAAAGAAGGCGACACCGTCCGCATCCAGGACGGTCATGTGTACGTCAACGATCTTCCGCTCCATGACGATTACGTGCCCGCCGAATTCCGGAGCCACGACGACTACGGTCCCGAAGTCGTGAAGCAGGGCTACTACTTCGTGATGGGCGATCACCGCAACAACAGCTCCGACAGCCGCCATTGGGGTCCCGTGCCGAAGAAATACATCGTCGGCAAGGTGAAGATCCGCTGGTGGCCCATCCAGGACGCGCGGATTTTCTGATCAACGTAACGTCGCATCCGGCCGGGCCGGGTGGACGTTATACTCCTCCGCTGTGACTGCAGCACGGCCGTGCACCGTCGTGATTGCATCGGCCGATCTGCTGCAGGCAATGAAGCAGCGGAACGCGACCGATGAGATCGTCGCTTTTTCCGACGCGGAGGCGCATCTCTCGCTGGAGGAGATACTCAGGCGGCGACCCCATGCCGTCGAGCTCGAGCGCCACTTCGCGGCAACCCCTCGCGGCGCGGCGCTCATCAATCGCATCAAAGCGGATCCCGCGCTCGAGCAGTCGGAGCTGCGGGTCGTCTCCCACGACGGCGGCTTCGCGCGTGTCGTGCCGCGAGTGCCTGGCGCTGCGCCGTCGACGCCGGCGGTTGCGATCCTCGAGACTGTCGCTGAAGTCGAGCCCGCCCTCGATCAGCGCGGGACGCGGCGGGCACCGCGCTTCAGGATTGCCGGGGAGATGGGCGTGCACCTGGATGGAAATGCCGCGACGCTCGTCGATCTCTCGACGGTCGGCGCGCAGGTCATCTCGCCCACGATCCTCAAGCCCAAACAGCGCGTGCGTGTGGCGTTGACCGATGATCACGGCACGATGCGGTTCAACGCCGCCATCTCATGGGCATTTTTCGAGATTCCGGCGAATCACGCGCCGCACTACCGCGCGGGCGTCGACTTCGTCGATGCCGACAGCTTCGCCGTGGGCGCGTTCTGCCTCCGGCACAAGGCATAGCGGGTATCATCCTGACGCGATGGAGACGCGGCGCGCGCTGGCGTGCTACTGGTGCTTCTTTCTCCTGCTCTCGAGCGGACGGCTGAGCAGCGCCGACGCCGGCGAGCAGCTCCAGGCATCGATCCTGCTCGCGACCACGGGACATCTCGGCGCGACGGCGCCGCCGGCCAGCGCACTGGGATGGCAGCTGGGGCCGGGCGGCGCGTACTACGAGCCGCACGATATCGGCGGCACTCTCCTGATGCTTCCAGCGGCGATTGCGGGTCACCTCGTCTCAGGACAGCCGGCCGCTGACGATTTCAATCGGCCGCCGATCTTCAGCCGGCTGGGCGCGTCCCTCACCTACGCGCTCGTCTGCGGCGTCGGTTGCCTTTTCCTGTTCCGGTTGTTCTCGCTCGAGCAACCGATCCCCGTTGCCCTGCTCCTCGGTTTCGTGCTGGCGCTCACCACACCGTTCGGCGCGTATGCGAAGACGGCCTGGGACGTGACGGCGGGCGCCTGCGGGATGTGTGCGGTGCTCTACACGACGGCCGTCGTGCTCCGCGGCCGTCGAAACTGGCATGATCTCGTGGCCCTGGGGTCGGCCGTCGCGATCACGAGTGCGTTCCGGTATTCGCTGGCGCCATTCCTGATCGTCGGTGTCGTCGTTGCGCTGTCAACTGTCAGGCTGCGTCTTTCCTGGCGTGAGGCGGCCGTCGTTGCCGGTACAACGGCGATCGGCTTCGTCCCGTCGCTCGCGTACAACTTCGTTCGCACAGGTTCCCCGCTCCTGCCGGCCACCGCGACCGCGACGTATCTGGCCAGCAACAACGCGCTCACGGGGAACATCGTGCATGGTTTCCTGGGGGTGCTGTTTGCGCCCAATCGCGGTCTGTTCGTCTTCGCACCCGCGTGTCTGCTGCTGTTCGCGCTGCCGCTCGTGTGGCGTCGCGTTCCGCAAGAAGATCGCCGGCTGCTCGCGTCTGCGGGCGGCGGAGTCATTCTCTATGTACTGTTCATTGCCAGGCTGAAAAACTGGGGCGGCACGTTCGGCTGGGGGCCGAGATTTCTGATTCCCATCGTGCCGGTCGTCTACTTCGGAGCCTCGCTCGCGTTCGTCGCGCTCTGGGATCGCTGGCACAGGTGGCTCGTGGGGGCGATCGTGGCGTGCGTCGTCGCGACGGCGCCGGCGCTGCTGGTGAACTGGTCGCTGGCGATCGTCGTCTTCCCCCAGGCATTGGATCAGGACGCCACAAC
>Ga0193706_1001138_pt1 | contig 12416 bp, 10 predicted proteins | sample U3c1metaG_FD_160130 | JGI IMG/M metagenome (GOLD analysis project Ga0193706, IMG submission 160130) | Soil microbial communities from a riparian zone of the East river system, Colorado, United States - U3c1 | ecosystem: Environmental > Terrestrial > Soil > Riparian zone | place: USA: East River... | reverse complement strand
CGTCGGGTCCGCCGTCGCCAAGCGGGCGCTGCAGGCGGGGCACGAGGTGTCTGTGCTCGACGAGGACCCCCTGTCGCACGAGCAGCTCGACAAGGACCTGTCGGAGTCGTGGGAGGACGCCGGCGGCCGTTTCACGGTCGGCACCGCGCTCGAGGTCGACGCGCTGCTGGAGGCGGGGATCGAGCAGGCCGACGTCTTCATCGCCTCCACCAACGGCGACAACACGAACCTCGTGATCGCGCAGATCGCGCAGCGGCGCTTCGACGTCCCGCGCGTCGTCGTGCGCGTGCTCGACCCGGCGCGCGCCAACTGGTACGCCGAGCAGGGGCTGCACACGATCTGTCCGACGCAGCACGCGATCGACATGGTCGAGAGAGCGGCCCTCGACCCCGCCGCATGATGAGGACGCCCGCGTGTACGTGATCATCGCCGGTGCCGGCAAGGTCGGCTGGAACCTCGCGCGCGAGCTGCTCGCGAAGGACCACGAGGTGACGCTGATCGAGTCGGAGCGCCGCCGCTACCTCGTCGTCGAGCAGGAGCTCGAGCACGCCGTACAGTACGGCGACGCGACCGAGCTGTGGGTGCTCGAGCGCGGCGGGATCCAGCGCGCGGACCTCGTGATCGCCGTCACCGGCGACGACGAGGACAACATGCTGATCTGCCAGGTGGCGAAGGAGAAGTACCTCTGCCAGCGGATCGTCGCGCGCGTCAACAACCCGCGCAACCTGCAGCACTTCAAGCTGCTCGGGATCCGCCCCGCGGTCTCCGCGACCGACCTGATCCTGCGCCTGATCGAGCACGAGGTGCCGCAGTACGGGCTCGTGCAGCTGCTCGCGCTGGAGGGCGAGCGGCTGGAGATCATCGAGCTGGAGGTCGTGGAGGGCGCGCCGGCTGCCGGCATGCGCGTCGAGGACGTCGAGCTGCCGGAGGGCAGCCTGATCATCTCGGTGCTGCGCGGCGGTGCCGGCTTCGTGCCGAAGTCCGACACCGTGATCGAGGCCGGCGACGAGGTGCTGCTGATCCTCGACCCGGGGCTCGAGTCCGCGATCACGCCGCAGTTCACGCGCAACGGCGCGAGTCCCGCCGCCTGATGGCCGATACGACGATCTCGCGGCGCGACGGGCACGCTGGCCGGCGCTGGACGCCACGCGGCGTCTCGCCGATGCCACTGGCATCGCCTTCGACACCGCGCGTCGTCCAGCATCCGCCCATCGCACCCCTCGCATCCACGAATCTCGTGGTATCGGCCATCTAGGCGCGGGTAGGACGCGACCATGGCCGACCGTGCTGTCTCGCACCTGCTGATCGGCGGTGGCCTCGCGAGCGCGAACTGCGCCCGCTGGCTGCGCGAGGCGGGCGGCGAGGGGGAGATCCTGCTCGTCGGGCGCGAGCCCGAGCCGCCCTACAACCGCCCGCCGTGCTCGAAGGGCTACTTGCAGGGCCACGAGTCGCGCGACGACACCTACTTCCGCCCGAACGAGTGGTGGGAGGAGCAGCGGATCGACCTGCGCACGAGAACGAGCGTGATGAAGCTCGACACGGCGGCCAGGGAGGCGACGCTGTCGAGCAAGGAGGTCGTCGCCTACGAGACGGCGCTGCTCGCGACCGGCGCGAACGTGCGACGGCTGAACGTCGAGGGCGGCGAGCTGGAGGGGATCCACTATCTGCGGGCGCTCGGCAACGCGGACACGATCCGGGCCGACGCCGACGGGAAGAAGGTCGTGCTGATCGGCGGCTCGTACATCGGCTGCGAGGTCGCCGCCTCGCTCGTCGCGACCGACCATGCTGAGTGCGCGATCGTAATGCAGGAGGCCGTGACGCTGTCGCGCGGCTTCGGCGAGACCGTGGGCCGGTGGCTTCAGGACCGGCTGGAGGAGCACGGGATCGCCGTGCACGGCGAGGACGCGCTCGAGCGCTTCGAGGGCGCGGACGGGCGCGTCACCCACGTCGTCACGCAGAACGGGCTGCGGCTGGAGGCGGATTGCGTCGTGATCGGCGCCGGCGTGATGCCGGACGTGATGCTGGCGCGCTCGGCCGGGCTGACGCTCGACGAGGAGCGCGGCGGGGTGCTGTGCGACGCTCGCCTGCGCACGAGCGCGCCGGGCGTGTGGGCGGCCGGCGACATCGCCTCCTACGACTCGCGGCCGAATCGCCGGCGGATCCGCGTCGAGCACTGGGACGTCGCCTTCAACCACGGCAAGACGGCGGCGCTGAACATGCTCGGCCAGAAGGTCGAGCACGACGTCGTGCCCTACTTCTTCTCCGACCTCGCCGACTGGGCCTCGCTGGAGTACGTCGGTCCGGCGGCGTCGTGGGACCGCGAGATCGTGCGCGGGTCGCTGGAGGAGGGCAGCTTCAGCGTCTGGTACCTGGCGGACGGGCGCCTCGAGGGTGCGCTGTCGGTCGGCCGCTCGGAGGACCTCGAGCAGGCCCGGCGGCTGATCGCGGGGCGCGTCGAGCTGGGCGACCGCGCGGACGCGCTGGGCGACGCCGACAGCGATCTCGCGGCGCTCTAGCTCGTGGACGTCGAGCAGGCGCGCGAGCAGATCGCGCAGATCGCTGTCACGCTGCGCGCGTTCGTGCTCGCGGCGGGCGCGCGGGACGCGACGCTGCTGCTCGACCAGGGCGCGGAGGTGCCGCCGCTCGTCGTGGAGTGCCCGGCGACCGGGCCGGTCACGCTCGGCGAAGGCGAGGAGGTCGTGCAGCTCGACGCCGATCGCCTCGCCGCGCAGCCCCTGCCGCTGCCCGACGTGCGCGCGCTGCCGCCGTTCGAGGTCGACGTGCTGCGCGCCGAGATCACCGGGCCGCTCGGGGGCGTCGAGCACCAGGCGCGCGCCGTGCGCGAGCTCGCCGTCGCCTTTCCCGGCCGCAGCGCGCTGGTCGTGACGTTCGCGACGACCGATCCCGAGACGCCGCTCCAGCTCGCCGCGCGCGCCGGCGACCCGCTGGTGCTGGCGCTCGGCGAGGAGCAGTTCGAGATGGCGGCGGGCTGGCCGTAGCCGCCCGGGCGAGGCGGCGCGCGTTGGAACGCCTGCCCGACGAAGGCTCTATCCTGATCGGTCGATCCGTTGCGGGATCGTCTAACGGCAAGACGCTCGGCTCTGGACCGAGTAATCGGGGTTCGAATCCCTGTCCCGCAGCTTTGCGGAGTCTGCGAGCGCAGCGAACGTGTGTTCCGTCCGCCTGTCCTGCGACTCTTCGGTGGTGGCCATCACCAGTCCAACGCCGCTGCGCGAGCGTGCGGCACAGCTCGCGCTGACTCGGGATCCGAGGTCCCGGGAAGATGGCATGGCTCGACTCCCGGTCGAGCTCCGCGTACGCCGCAGCGATCCCGTCTACAACGCCCATGCCTATCTCACAAAGGTGCCGTGCTCGGCGATCCTGCCGTTCATCGAGGCTCTCACAGAGCCCGGAGACGTGGTCCTTGACGTCTTCGCGGGTTCCGGGATGACCGGCGTGGCCGCCACGATGGCGGGGCGACGTGCTGAGTTGCGCGACATCAGCGCCCTCGGCCAGCACATCGGCACCGGCTACTTGGCGCAGGTCGATGGGGCGGCGGTCGAGGCAGCCGCCAGGCGGGTAACAGAATCAACCCGAGATGAACTCGGGGACGTGTACGCAACACGATGCGCGAGATGCGATGGTGCTGGCACCTTGTCAAAGACGGTTTGGTCGTTTCAATATGCGTGTGGTAATTGCAATCTTCCTCTTACGTATTATGAGGTGTTCAAGGCCTCCGGATGGGTCAAGGGTGCGATGTCCTGCCCGCACTGCGCCGAGCGGTTCCAACCTCGTGGCGCGGCGCGCCTCGACGAGGTACCTGTCCTCGATCAGATCCGCTGCCGGTGTGCAAGCACGCTGCGCGACCAAGTCCACTCTCCGCCGCTCATTCCGGTATCGCTCGATGGACTTCGGTATCCGGACATTGAGATCGGGACGGGACGACAGATGTTTCAAGGAAGCACGGGCTGTTTACTACTGGGGCCTTCTTCTCGACGCGGAACCTCGCGGTCCTCGCTGCGCTACATATGGCCATCGCGGCCGAGCGCGATGATCAGGTTCGGCAAAAGCTGCTGTTCGCCTTCACAGCGATCCTCACGCGGGCGTCCAAGCGTTACCAGTGGCATCCAAAGCGTCCTCTCAACGCAGCCAATCAGAATTATTACATTGCCCCGGTATTCTACGAGTGGAACGTGTACGAGCTCTTTGATCGTAAGGTGAAGGCCAGTCTGCGATCAGATGCGTTCATCGAAGCTGAGATGCGGGGGCGCGGATTCCGGGCACGACCGACGTCCCGCTATCGCGTGTGCTCCGCCGATGCGTTGGATCTCGCCAACGGCTCTGTCGACTATGTCTTCACGGATCCTCCGTTTGGCAGTCAGATCTTCTACAGTGACATGAATCTGTTCCAGGAGGCATGGCTGGGGACCTTTACCAACGAGGAGCACGAGGCGGTAGTGGACCGGTCCCGGCGAGGATCTTCGCGACGGTCCCCTCAGCGGTACGAATCAATCATCGTTGGTGCTCTGCGAGAGTGCGGACGCGTGCTGAAAAGCGGTGGTTGGCTGTCCATGGTGTTCTCCAACTCCAGCGGTGACATGTGGACGCTCGTCCAACGCGCCATCCACGCATCGGGGTTTGTGCTCGAGCATGTGACGTTGCTCGACAAGGGCCAGCGGTCCGTCAAAGGTCTGACGAGTGGCTTCGAGAACGTTGTCACCGCTGATCTCATCCTTACAATGCGTAAGGCAGGATTGACAGACTCCAGAGTGCTCCAAGAGCCTCCGCGGGGAGCACTGGAGCGGGCTATCCTCAACGCGCTTCGTCAGCCCGGCCCGCTGACGCCGACTCATGTGTATTTGTGGGTCGTAACCGAGTATTTGCGCAACGAGTGGCGAGTCGATGAGGTAGCCGTCAAGACGATTCGCGACGATGTCGCCGCGCGCGGATACGACCTTGATCCTGCGACAGGCGTTCTGTTCGCTGGTAGGACTATCGCGGTCTGAGCATCCAGCCGCGACGCGCCTGCTGGAACTCGACCAGTTCGGGGTTGAGGAACAGTCGTGTCGCAAACGGGCGGATCCACGTAAAAGGGATCTTGGGGTTGTTCGGGAGCGCCACATCGTTGGCTTGGCATTGCTGCATGCGCAGTTCTAGGTGATCGATGATGTCCCGCATGTCATTCCCCTCAACCCGATAAAGACCAGCAAGCTCCTCATAGACGTCGAAGATCGCGAACAACCAGAAGTGGGCCTGACGAAAACGGGTGATTACCGTGGGAGAGACGTAGCGGCTCGTCGGGAAGTTGATCGATCTCCGCGTGTCGAGTCGCGTGCTCTTGATTTCCACCTCCTCGCCTTGATGTGTCCGGCCGTCAGCGCCGCCACGGTCGCTGACCCAGATGATCGACGCTTGGGCGCACGCCTGTGCCTCGCGTAGGAACGCGTTGTCCGATGGCTTGTCGACTCCGACCTCGTCGCGGAGGACGCGATAGCCGGCGAGGATCTGCTTGCGTGCGCGCTCCAAGGCCTCGCGACATCTCGGATCTGTGAAGTCGATCTCCATCGTCTACGAGATATTCCGCTTCGCGCTCGCTGCCCCTTCTCTCTCCCGTGTCGCGCACTTGACACTTCGCGCGTCGCCGGGTGAGCAGACGGGGGACCTGCGCTGGCGGAAGCTGAACGCATCGAACGGCGAGCACACCGCTCGCCCTCAAGAACCGGAGGGTTCCCATGCGTTCCACCATCACCAGCCGTCGTCCGTCCGCCTCCTTCGTCCTCGCGATCGTCGCGCTGTTCGTGGCCTTGGGCGGGACCGGCTATGCAGCCGCCACGCTGAGCGGCAGAAGCATCCAGAGACGCAGCATCCCCGCCAATCGCGTGATCCCGAACGCACTCGGCGGGAACCAGATCAACGAGTCGAAGCTCGGCGTCGTGCCGGCCGCGAGAGAGTCCCTCACCGCCCAGACGGCGGCGAGCGCCACGACCGCGGCGAGCGCGACGACGGCCGAGAGCGCGCAGAGCGCGACGAATGCGCAGAACGCGCAGAACGCCGTCAACGCGCAGAGCGCCCAGAGCTCGCAGGACTCGCAGAAGCTCCAAGGCCGCGACGCGACGTCGTTCCTGGCGAACAGCGTGCGGGTCACCGCGACCGCCGTCACGGTCGCCAACGGCAGAGCCGACACGGTGAGCGTCTCCTGCAACGTGAACGAGAAGGCCATCGGCGGCGGCGCCGCCATGCTGCAGACCAACGGCGACCCGACCGAGTTCGACGCGCAGCTCAACGCGTCCTACCCGCTTCCCGGGACCAGCGGCACGAACAACATGACCGGCTGGCGTGCCGTCGGCCGCAACACGACCGGAGACGGCAACCGCCTCCTCCGCGTCTACGCGGTCTGCGTCCCGAAGACGGCGTAGCCGCACCACCCCGGCGGCTGCACCGGCGGCTCCCTCGGCTTCGGCCGGGGGAGCCGCTTCGCGTTCAGCCGGCGCTCCACACGGTCACCGACTCCCGCCGCCCGCGCAGCTCGACGGCCCCATGGCGCCGCAGCCCCTCGGCTGCGGCGCCGAGCTGTGCGTAGGTGCTGTCGGACAGGAACAGCCGCGCGGGCGGGTCGGCGTCGCGGCTCAGCGCCTGCAGGCGGGCCGCGACGTTCGTCGCGTCGCCGACGGCCGCGTACTCGACGCGGCGCTCGGAGCCGACGAGGCCCGACATCACGTGGCCGCTGTTGAGGCCGATGCCGGCGTCGAGCGGCTGCTCCGCGAGCCGCTCCTCCAGCAGCCAGGCGTTGAAGCGGGGGAGCGCCTCGTCGAGGATCGCGCGCGCGGCGCGCAGCGCCTGCTCGGCGTGGTCGTCCTGCGGCAGCGGCGCGCCGAAGACCGCCATCACGCCGTCGCCCTGGTAGGAGACGACCGTGCCGCCGTGTGCGAAGACGGCGCCGGAGATCGCCTCCAGGTAGCGGTTGAGGACGGCGATCACCTGCTCGGCGTCGAGCCGCTCGGACAGCGACGTGAAGCCGCGCAGGTCGCAGAAGAGGACGGTCGCCTCCAGCCGCCGGCTCTCGAGCGTGGGGACGGCGTCGTCGTCGGGCAGCAGCTCGGCAGCGACGTTCGGCGGCACGAAGCGCTCGAACGTCGTGCGCAGGCGTCGCCGCACGCGCACCTCGAACAGGTAGGTGAGCGCGACCGCCCCGATCGTGCCCAGCAGCAGCGCCAGCAGCGGTGCGGCGACCGGCACGATCGTCCCGCCCTCGAACGCGAGCTGGGCACCGCCGAGCAGCGCGGCCGCCCCGAGCACGCCGGCTCCAAGCGCCTGCCCGAGCGCGCGCGTCGGCGATCCGGCGAGCGTGGCCAGCGGCGCGAAGAGGCCGGCGGTCAGCACGAGCAGGATCGCCACGAATGCTGAGGCGTCGCGCAGCGGGTAGCCGTCGAGGACGGTCTGGATGGCGTTGGCGTGGATCTCGGCGCCCGGCATGAGGTCGCCGCCCGCCGGCGTCGGATGGACGTCTTGCTGCGCGAGCGCGGAGACGCCGACGACGACGATTCGACCTCTGAGCGCGTCACGGTCGAAGCGGCCGCTGGCGACCCGCCAGAAGGGGATCGTTCGGACGGTTCCGGCCGGTCCGGCGTAGTCGATGGGGCGTGTCGGCGCGGCGGGTGAGCCGCCAGCGGCGATCACCGAAAGAGCTGGAACGCCCGTGACGCTTCCTTGCATGCGGCGCCAGATGCCGTCTCCGTCGACTGGGACCAAGGCGGGCCCCGCCGATGATCGCCGGCTCGCCGTCCTCGTAGCGCTCCGTTGTGCTCAGGACGACGCGGCGATCGGCGGCCGCGTCGAGCAGCTCGCGATCGTCGCGCCGACCTCGCGGCTCGGAGAACTGGACGTCGTACGCGATGCCTCGAACGTTCGCCGCGAGCAGCCGTCTGATCGTCTCCGCATGAATCCATCGCGGGAAGGGCCATCGGTATGGCAGGCGGCCGAAGGTGTCCTCGTCGATCGCGACGACCGCGACGTTCGGCGGCTCCCGCTGCTCGCCGCGCACCGAGAAGCGGGCGTCGATGAGGTCGTGCTCGGGACGGTCGAGCGCTCCGCTCGCCGCCAGCCCGCCGGCCGCCCCGGCCGCCACGAGCCCCACCGCGAGCGCGCGCAGAAGACGGGCAGGGGGGCGCCGCGGCATGGCGGGAGTGTCGCGCATTCGACACACCGTGTGCCGTGTCTGCGACAGTGCTGCGGCGTGGGTCGCGCGAGACTCACGTCATGTCGCCCATGCAACGTCACCGCATCGCCGTCCGTCTCCTCGTCACGCTCGTGCTGCCGGCGCTTGTCGCCGCGATCGCCGCCGGCGTCGTGCGCGGCGCGCCCGGCGAGCGGATCGAGACGATCGCCGGCGGCGGCACGGGCGGCTTCGGGGGCGACGGCGGCCCTGCGACGAGCGCGCTGCTGACGAGTCCGTCCGACGTCGCTCTGCTCGCCAACGGCGGGTACCTGATCGCCGACACGTCGAACAACCGCATCCGCCGAGTGGACGCGGCTGGCGTCATCGCGACGGTCGCGGGGGCCGGCCCGGCGGTCGGTGCGGCCGGCTCGTTCGCGGGCGACGGCCTTGCGGCGACGGACCCCGCGGTGCGCCTCAACCAGCCGCGCGGCGTCTCGGCGCTTCCCAACAGCGGCGGCGGCTTCCTGATCGCGGACACCGCCAACAACCGCATCCGGCGCGTCGACGACGGCGTCATCACGACCGTCGCCGGCATCGGCTCCGCGACCTTCGGCGGTGACGGCGGCAACGCCAGAACGGCCTTCCTCAACCAGCCGGGCGGCGTCGCCGCGCTCCCCGGTGGCGGCTTCCTGATCGCCGACACCGCCAACAACCGCATTCGTCAGGTCGACACGAGAGGAACGATCACGACCGTCGCAGGCGGCGGGCTCGGCGGCGACGGCGGCCTCGCCACGCAGGCGTCGCTCAACGCACCGGCGCGCGTCGCGGCGCTCAGCGGCGGCGGCTTCCTGATCGCCGACACGGGCAACAACCGCATCCGCCGCGTCGACCTTGACGGGACGATCCGCACCGTCGCGGGCACGGGCACGGCTGGCTTCGGCGGCGACGGCGGACCCGCCGGCAGAGCGCTGCTGAACGGGCCCGAGGGCGTCGCGGCGCTCGACGACGGCTCGATCGCGATCGCCGACTCGACGAACGAGCGCGTGCGCCTCGTCGGCGTGAACGGGACGATCCGCACGCTCGCCGGCACCGGTACGCTCGGCTTCTCCGGCGACGGCGGCGACCCCGAGGCGGCGCAGCTCTCGCATCCCCGCGCGGTCGCGCCCGACGGCTCGCGCACGCTGATCGGCGACAGCTTCAACCACCGCGTCCGCCTCGTCACGGGCACGCCGCTCGCGAGAGGCGACGAGACGCTGAACCCGACGCCGCCGCTCGGCGTCTCGCCGCCGGTGCTCGGCAAGAGCGTCGTCGCGAAGCCGCGCCTCGGACGTGTGCTCGTGCGCCTGCCCGGGACGCTCAGATTCGTGGCGCTCGAGTCGATCTCGAACCTGCCGATGGGCAGCGAGCTCGACGTCGGCGACGGCAGCGTCGTGCTGTTCTTCACGACGAACGGGCAGGGCAAGCGCGCGAAGGCGATCGCGACGGGCGGCAACCTGATCCTCAACCAGCCGGCCGAGTACGACCGCGGCCAGCGTCCGGGCGAGCTGATCCTGTCCGGCCGGCTGCGAGGGTGCAGGACGCAGGGCGCGGCGGTCCAGCCGGCTTCGGCGTCCGGCGCGGGGCTGCTCGCGCGGGCCGCCGCGCCGCGCGCTCAGGCGAGCACGCGAGCCAAGTCGGGCCGCAGACTGAAGGTCCGCGCCCGCGGCCGGATCCGCACGCGTGGCCGCTACGGCGCCGCCACCGTCCGCGGCACGCGCTGGTCGACGATCGACCGCTGCCCGGAGCACGTGCGGCCGGGGACGCTCGTCGTCGTCTCGAAGGGCAAGGTCGCCGTGCGCTCGTTCGTGCTGCGCAGAACGGTGCTCGTGCCCGCTGGCCAGCGCTTTCTCGCGCCGGCGAGACGCGGCTGAGCGAGCGTCGTCCTGCCGTGAGCTCGCAGGACGACCGCGGAGCAGGACGGCTGGAGCGGGGAGCGGTCGTCAGCCGAACGTCCCGCGCGCCCGCTTCGCGAGCGCATCGGGGTCGAGGAGCGTCGTGCGCCCGCGTGACAGCTCGACCGTTCCGCGCTCCTGCTCGTCGCGCAGCACTCTGTTGACGGTCGCGCGCGACGTGCCGGCCAGCGACGCCAGCTCCTCCTGCGTGAGCGGAACGACCGCGCCGGCCTCGGCGCCACCGCCGTAGACCCCAACCACGTCGAGCAGGCGCCGCCGCACGCGCGTGTCAGCAGGGATGTGGAGCGCCTCGACGAGCTGCTCGGACAGCTCGCGCACGCGCCGCGCGAGGATCTCGACGAGCAGTGCGTCCGTCTGCGGGCGCCGTGAGCGCAGGCGGTTGAAGTCGAGCTGGTGGATCGACAACGTCTCAGCGTCCTCCAGCGCCGCCACGGTCGCGCTGCGCGGCGCGTCCGGCGTCAGCAGCGCCAGCTCGCCGAACGCCCCGCCGGGCCCGACGACGTTCAGGGTGGCCGTGGAGCCGAACTCGGTCGTGATGCGCACCGCGAAGCGCCCGTTCCGCACGAGGTGCAGCGTGTCCGCCGGGTCACCCGCGTGGAAGACGACCTCGCCGGCCGAGAAGCGCCGGCGCCGCGCCCGCTCCAGCAGGTCCGCGCGGTCGCGCTCCTCGACGCCCTCCAGCAGTGCGAAGTCCTCGCCCATGGCGCGCCAATCTACCGGCCCGTGCGGCCGGGATCGCGGGCGCCGTCGATGGCGTCCGGCCGTGGGCTTATAGTGCGCTCCTTTCCCCAAACCCCAATCAAGGAGCGTACGTACGAGCCAGCCCTCACCACAACACACGGCAAACCCCCATCGACGCGAGCGTCGCGGGAGACGGGCGGAGCCGGGGAACGACGCGCGAGCATGCTTCGCGTCGCACGACCGGCCTCTCCATCATGTTTCCTCCGCTCATTCCCGCGCCCGTTTGTTGGGACCTCCGCCCCGCCACGGGGGCGCCGTTCGGCGGCGCCCGAGCCGTGGCGAGGCCACCCACGACTTCGGCCAGGAGCAGAACATGCCTTTCATGGATCACATCGTTTTCGTGGCGGTCTGCGTGCTCGTCATCGTGATCACAGTCGGCGTCGCGGTCCCGCGTGGATTGCCGGCGTACCGGGATCTCGATCTTGCTGCACGTGTGTTCGCGCTCACGATCCGCCTGCGGATCGTGAGTAACCGACCGATCCCCGCGCACATCTGACGTGACCCCGCGACGGCGGGCCTCAACGGAGGTCCGCCGTCCTCGGCGCTCTATGCCGCCGCCTGCTCCTGCCAGTCGCTGTAGAGGCGGAAGTAGCGTCCCCGCGCATCGAGCAACTCGTCGTGGGTGCCCTGCTCGACGATGCGACCGCCGTCGAGCACGACGATCAGGCCGGCGTGGCGGATCGTGGAGAGGCGGTGCGCGATGACGATCGCCGTGCGGCCGGCGAGCAGGCGGCGCAGGCCCTGCTCGATGCGCGTCTCGGTCTGGATGTCGACGTTCGAGGTCGCCTCGTCGAGCACGAGGATGCGCGGGTCGGCGATCAGCGCGCGCGCGAACGCGATCAGCTGGCGCTGGCCGGCCGACAGCTGCACGCCGCGCTCGCCGACCTCGGTGTCGTAGCCGGCGTCGAGCTCGCCGACGAAGACGTCCGCGCCGACGGCGGTGGCCGCCGCGGCGATCTCCTCGCGCGTCGCGTCCGGGCGCCCGAACGCGATGTTCTCGCCGATCGTGCCGCTGAACAGGAAGCCCTCCTGCGGCACGATCCCCATCTGCTCGCGCAGCGAGGCGGCGGCGACGTCGCGCAGGTCGTGGCCGTCGACTCTCACGACGCCCCTGGTGGGGTCGTAGAAGCGCGCAACGAGCTTCGCGAACGTCGACTTGCCGGCGCCCGTCTCGCCGACGAGCGCGACCGTCTGCCCGGGCGGAACGTGCAGCTCGACGTCGCGCAGCGCCCATGCCCCGTCGTCGTCGTCCCCGTAGCGGAAGGAGACGTCCTCGAAGCTCAGCTCCCCGCGCAGCTGGCCGAGCGAGATCGCGTCGGGGCGGTCCACCAGCTCGGGCTCCTCGTCGAGCAGCTCGAAGATCTTGTCGAGCGCCGCCATGCCCGACTGGTAGGTCGTGTAGAGCTGGGAGAGCTGCTGGATCGGGTCGAAGAACTGGTTCAGCGCGGCGATGAAGCCGAACACGATGCCCGTCTGCGTCTGGCCGTTGATGACCTCGAAGCCGCCGATCAGCAGGATCCCGACGGTCACGAGCGAGGACAGCAGCTCGACGCCGGGGAAGTAGGCGG
>Ga0193706_1001137_pt1 | contig 12417 bp, 9 predicted proteins | sample U3c1metaG_FD_160130 | JGI IMG/M metagenome (GOLD analysis project Ga0193706, IMG submission 160130) | Soil microbial communities from a riparian zone of the East river system, Colorado, United States - U3c1 | ecosystem: Environmental > Terrestrial > Soil > Riparian zone | place: USA: East River... | reverse complement strand
AGTCGTTGAGTAAAGGGAATACGGAATGGAAGAGCATTGATTGCTGTAGCTGATGGCTGATTGCAAAAGGGTCACCGCTCACTGTTCAAGGCTGACTTCCGATTTCTGATTTCTGATAGCTCCACCTGCCCAAATGTCTAGTGTACTTTTTGAGATAAAGCATTTTCAAGCTTCAATAATCTTGCTTTCAAAACATCAATTTCGTTTTGCTTCTCATTTAGCTCCTGCTGCTGTATAGCAGTTCTTTTTTCCAACGCCTGGATGGCTATCAGGTTTACACCATCAAAATCTGCTGAGTTTATGGTGGTATCGTTGCCCACGGTGCCATATTTGTCTTTACCAAAGGCAGCATAAAAGTCCTGTGCCATTGGCCCATAATGGCGGAATGTTTGTGGGTTTTGTTTTTTGTAATTCCAACTGGTTAGAGGCATGGCTTTTATTTTTTGTAAAAAATCCTCACCGTTTATTTCGGCAAAATTTTCTTTAAGACGAACATCGCTGGTGGTGCTCCAGGCATTTGATCCGCCGGAAAGAAGGCAGTTGGTGCTTAGATCTGCACTGGTATAAAAACGGTAGCCGCCATCAAACCTTGCCCTAAAACTATTATCTGACGCAGTATTCATTATAGTGTATGTAGAATTGTCTCCTATAATAAGCGCCCCATTATGACCATTGGTGGATACATATGTTCCTATAGCGGTTGAAAAATCTCCGCTTGCAGTTGTATTATATCCCATGGCGGTTGAAGCACTCCCGCTTGCAGTTGTATTATTTCCCATGGCGGTTGAAGCACTCTCGCTTGCAGTTGTATTATCTCCCATAGCGGTTGAGGCATCCCCGCTTGCAGTTGTAAAATAGCCAATGGCACTTGCATTATTAGCACTTGCAATTGTATTATAGCCCGTAGCGAGGGATACGGTACCGCTTGCTGTTGTATTACTTCCCATAGCAGTTGCACCAACACCGCTTGCATTAGTGCTGAGTCCCATTGCTGTTGAATAGTTACCGCTGGCGGTAGAATTATATCCCATTGCAGCAGAAGCAGTGGCACTGGCAGTTGTACCGTATCCCGTAGCAGTTGAATATCTCCCTACATTTAGGTTATCCCATTGATTCCCACTAACTGTACCTGCCCGAAAGGCACTCTTACCGGGATAAAACATCATTCGGGTACCTGCTCCCAAATCAGGCAATGTTGAGGAAAATTGATTATAGGTGCCAGAAAATAAAATACCCTTAGTTGGGCTTGTTCCTAAATCTACATGCAATAATGCATTTGCATGGGGTGTTGCTGTACCAATGCCTACATTTTGTGCAGGTAATGAAAAAGATAAAAAACATATTGCGAAAAGTATATAAATCGTTTTCATTGCTGAAAGATTTAGGAGATGAAAAACCTTTAACAAAGATTGAGTAATAAAAAACACTTTTGCTCACATAATGATGTGATGTGGTGAATGGTGTTACAATAGCGATGGGGAGGTGAATGATGAAGCCGGGTCAATGCCTTTGAAGTTTGAATAAAACGATGTTTTACTAACTGACTTATTGACCTATGACATTTTTATACAAGTTTTTCATTCATAGCCTTGCACACAGCTTCGGTTTGTGAGTGTACCTGCAGTTTCTCGTATATGTGTTTGATATGGCTGCGAACAGTGTCAATGGTAATAAACAGATCTGATGCAATGATCTTGTAGCTGTTTCCGTGGGAAAGACTTCGCAAAATTTCTGTTTCCCTTTTGGTAAGATTATAATCGTTGCTGAGATTTTTATTTTGCTGGATGCTTTCAATGATAAGCCTGGCTATACCAGGCGACATAGCTGCTTCACCTTTCATCACACCCGCAATGGATTCCAAAAGCTTATCTGAAATATGCTTTTTTAGCATATAGCCCGAGGCTCCCGAACGGATTGCATCGTATACATGGATATTATCATCAAACACCGTAAGCATAATGATCTGTACTTTCGAATTAAACGTACGGATAATTTTCACTGCTTCTATTCCATTGATTCCCGGCATATCAATATCCATTAGTATCACATCAGGATTGGATTCTTTTACAAGCGATTCAACCTGGAGTACGTCAGGATAAGCGCCAAGCATAAGCATATCATCCGCATAATTAATAAGCCGGCAAACGCTTTCACGCAGGTTGTTATTATCCTCGAATATCAGTATCCCTGTTTTCATTGATACAAAAAGAATAAAAAAAAACAAATCATCCATGCCCTATTCATGTGACGGGAACGGTAAGTAAAATATCCGTACCTGTTTCTGCCGATGAATCAAACTGTAAAGTAGCTACCATATTTTTTGCACGTTCATATATGTTGCGGACCCCATTTCCTTTTTTCACCAGATTTTGATCGAAGCCATGCCCGTCATCCTTTACTTGCAACAATATTTGCTCCCCATCATGATTTAATACAATCCTGATATTTTTACAATTGCTGTACTTGGCAGCATTATTAACCGCTTCCTTGAATATGAGATACAAGTCCTTCCGTTTATTCAGGGTCAGCTTTACATTTGAAAAACCGCCCTGTTCGAGAAAAGTAAATTTAATATTCAGCGGCTCCAGCACCTCTGACGCAAACTCCTTCATCTTATAAATAACCTTCTCCACTGTATCATTATGTGGATTGATCGCCCATACAATATCACTCATACTCTCCATGATATTAGAAGAATGATCTTTGATCTTCTGGAGAGTTGACCTGGTTGAATCATCCTGCATAGTTTGCTGCAGCAAAACCTTGCTGAGGATATTGATACTCGTTAATGTAGAACCAATATCATCATGCAGGTCCCGGGCTATCCCGTTCCGCATTTTTTCCATTTCCAGAAGACGCTTGCTTTTATTAACCGTTTTATACCGGTTTATGATTAACAGCCCGATGACGACGACCATTGCCAGCAGTATCATGGCGGCAGTCTGGAAAACTTTCTGCTTTTCAATTTCTACTTTTTTTAATTGCTGGTCTTTTTTTAGAATAGCAATCTCTTTTTCTTTTTTGTCAAGATTAAATTGTTCTACAATCTTCTTGATCTGGGTTTGCAGCTCATTGTTCTTAAGACTATCAGAGTATTGGTAATATTTTTTGGTGTATTCAAGAGCCTTCTCAAACTGCCCGCTGGATGCATAGAATTCAGCGATGTTTTGATAACCTGATATTTCTTTAGGCAACTGACCGCTTTCCTGCAGTTTTCCAATGCTGTTAATCATCGTATTTTCCTCTGTTACAGAAATGATTTTTTTATTTTGTAAGGCCAGTAATTCCACCTCTACCGTGGTGGCTGTAGCACTATCGCCAACCTTTAATGCCATAGCCTTGCTTTCCTTGAAATAATTCACAGCGGTGGAGGTATCCTTCTTTTCCAGGTAAACTTTTGCTGTATTAAAATTTATCTTGGCGAGCTCAGATACCAGCTTTAAATTTTTCGCCATTTCGGCAGCAGTATTAAAATGTTCGAGTGCCGTTGTGTGTTTTTTTAGGCCCAGGTATATCTGGCCCAGTCCTATCTCGGCAGTGACAATTCCCCTCGCATCGTTCAATTCATTTTTAATTACGATCGATTTCCCCGCATATTCCAATGCTTCCTGGTAACGCTTTAACTCAATAAATGAATTACTGATATTCTGGTAACAAAACGACTGTCCTTTCTTATTATCTTCTTCCTCAAATATTTTCAGCGCCTTTAAATGGTTAATAAGTGCATTTTTATACTCTCCCAGCAAATTGTAAGTATTGCCCAGGTTAATATATTGCCCGGCAGTGTTTGTATTGTTCTTTACAAGGATAGACGTAGCTATAGCCTGTTTAAACATCGGGATTGCCTTTTTCAGTTCTCCTGTTTTTTTATAGAAAAGCCCCGCGGAAGCGTAGAAATTTCCTTTCACCCGGATGTCCACTCCGGGTCGAAGGGCCAGGTTTTTCAAATAAGAGAGGTAAATAGCTGCACTATCCGTTTTACCCATATTGTGCAGGATAGAAACCAGTTGAATATAACCGGAGCTGAGATAAACCTCACTGCCTATACTTTTGCTCAATGCAATCCCGGTCATTTGATAAGCGCGTGCCTTATCGAGGTCGGTCCTCATATAGATGTTTGCCAAAGCATTATATGCCTTTGCCTCTTCCACATCTCTGTTACCCCTGGATATAATATTTAGTAAACTATCGGCCTGCTGGCAGAATACATTACAAAAAATGATCAGGAAAAAGCAGGCAAGTACGGTAGTTCTCATCAGTAGTTTATATCTTAAATATAACAATCTATCGCGATTTTTCAATCAGTGTTGGAGAATATTTAGAGTGAAACCAGTGATCCGGGACCCGGCTTTTCAGGGTCCGTTCCGAATCTAACCATTAATATCGTTCAGTATTTGGCCATACCTTCTTCGTATCTTCTTCGGTCTTTGTTCGCTAAAACAGCTCTTTTTAGCTATAAGTTACGAAGGAGTACCGAACAAGTACCTAAGCAGGAGTTCAGGAGTATTATCTCTATCTGGTTCGTTGAAGGGGAACTAAAAATATCTATGTTAGAAAAGCAGGAAGATAAAACCTGAACAACCTTCAACATAGCTGTCGAAATAATTAATAGTGTAACAATGCTTCCATCATTTCTTCCAGCCTGCTATAGGCCATGAAGTTTTTTTCAAGTGTTGTATTGAAAGGTATCGGAGTATCGAGGCTGGCACATCGCATAACAGGAGCGTCCAATGCACTGAAACAATGTTCGCCTATCCATGCAGCAACCTCACCGCCGATCCCGCCGGTCAAAGTGTCCTCATGCAGTACAACTACCTTACCCGTGCGGCTAACCGTATTTTTTATGGCATCGTAATCAAGGGGGAGTAATGTTCGCAAGTCAAGTATATCAACGGATACTTCCTGGTTTTTATCTGCATATTCAATTGCCCAGTGTACCCCAGCCCCATAGGTTATGATGGATATTTCATCCCCTTTCCTAACGGTCTTTGCTTTCCCGATCTCAATTTCATAATATTCTTCCGGAACCGTGCCTGAGATGCTTCTATACAAAGCCTTGTGTTCAAAATAAAGAACCGGATTGGGATCATTAATAGCTGCAATCAATAATCCTTTTGCATCTGCAGGAGTGGAAGGATATACTACTTTCAAGCCAGGGGTATGAGCAAACCATGCTTCATTGCTCTGGCCCCACCGGTAGTGGATCTTTGCAAGATTATTAATGATCTGGTTAAATCCAACTGTAGCAAAATCTGCAAACTGCATTTCCATCATGGATTTAAACCCTTCCAGTGAGAGGCCCAGTGCTGTTCCAACAATTGCGCTTTCGCAAAGGGGGGTATTGCGAACCCTGCTTTTCCCGAATTCTTTTAAAAATCCTTCTGTCACTTTGAATGCTCCCCCATACTCAGCAATGTCCTGTCCCATTAATATAAGCCCGGGATGTTTTTGCATTGACTGGAATAATCCTTCTTTAATCGCCTCAATAAATCTTTTTTCAGTTCCGGTTTGAAAGTCTGCCTTTATTGCTCCCGGGGTATAGCTTGCATATACATCCCCAATTTCATCCAGTGAAGCAGAAATAATGGCCGGTGCTTTATTAGCCTGTTCCAGCTCTGCCTCTATCAGGTGCTTAATTTCATTACGGTTGGCTTCTTTTACATCCAGGGTAAGTATTCCTTCTTCCTGTAACCATGATTCATATTGGGAAACCGGGTCTTTTTTATTCCATGTTTCAAACAATTCCTTGGGTACATATTTAATACCACTGGCTTCTTCATGGCCCCGCATGCGGAAAGTCATACATTCAACGAGGTAGGGCTTTTGATTGAGAATGCAGTATTCGCGAACTCCTTTGATCGTATCATACACCTCCATAATATTATTTCCGTCTATCTGAACTCCTTCCATACCATAGCCTGTTGCCTTATCTACGAGGTTGGCACAACGATATTGTTCATTGGTGGGAGTACTTAAGCCATATCCATTATTCTCTATAATGAAAATCACCGGAAGGTCCCATACAGCCGCCGTATTCAATGCCTCATGAAAATCACCCTCGCTGGTACCACCGTCACCCGTAAACGCTAATGCGCATTTGTCCTGTTTACTTAATTTGTATGCAAGGGCTACCCCATCAGCAATGGCCAGCTGAGGTCCAAGGTGTGATATCATTCCGCAGATATGATGCTGCTTTGATCCAAAATGAAAGCTGCGTTCCCTTCCTTTGCTATAGCCATCCCTGTTTCCCTGCCATTGCATGAACAATTTATTCAATGGCATACCCCGGCCGGTAAAAACACCCAGGTTCCTGTGAAGGGGCATGATCCATTCATCCGGCTGCATAGCGGCTGTTGCCCCCACTGCAATTGCTTCCTGGCCGATACCACTAAACCATTTTGAGATGTTTCCCTGCCTTAACAATACCAGCATTTTTTCCTCTATCATCCGGGGAAGCAAGATGCCTTTATACAATGAGATGAGCTGTTCATCCGTTAAACCATTCCGCTTAAATTGCATGGCACGAATTTCAACTTTAATGCTGAAACTAACAAAGCTGTATTTATGACTTTTTCTCCAGCATTGAATTCAAAAGGGAAGAGAGAACAGAAAGAATAAGGCTGAAAATAAGCGCCCAGAAAAAACCATCCACTTTTATCCCGCCTATAAACTTATCTGCCAGCAGGATGATGAGCGCATTTATTACGAATAAAAATATTCCCAATGTAAGGATGGTAATGGGTAGGGTAAGAATTATCAGCAATGGTTTTACGATCGCATTAAGCACAGCCAGCACCAATGCGAAAATGATGGCGGTTTGAAAATCTGCAATATGTATCCCTGTCAGGACCTTTGATAAAAAATATGCTGCGACGGCTGTAACCAGCAAACGGATAAGGAAGTTCATATAAAATTTTTATGAAAAGTAATTGAAAAATATCCAAAAGTGAAATAATCATGTTTTAATACACGATGAGCTCATAAAAATTTTCGGGATGCAGGTATTTATTGGCAAGTTCCATCAATTCCCGGGCAGTCACGTTTTTGATGGCATCAACAGATTCATAAAAATAATTTTCATCGAGCTTGTTCAGGAGTATGTTTTTCCATTTGGACATGATATGAAAAGGGCCATCAAGGTCTCCTAAAATTCCACCGATCATGTAATTACGCACCAGGAGCAATTCGGATTCATCTATTTTTTCTTCCCGAAGCCTTTTCATTTCCTTATACACTTCCTCAATCGTTGCTTCGCAAACATCTTTGCCTGCCTCGGTGCTTATCATCCAGCCGCTTTGCTGTATATGATTCTGTAAATAGCTATATATCCCATAAGTATACCCTTTTTCTTCTCTTATATTATTCATAAGCCGGGAGCCAAAAAACCCTCCAAAAAGATTATTGAGTACAACAACTTTTTTAAAGTCGGGGTGATGCCGGTTAGGAAAATTAGTGGCGAGCCGTATAGCGCCCTGTACTGCATTCGGGTCATTTTCAATCCTTGTTTTTTTCTCTACAGCGGGGCTTGTTTTCCGGTCCGGAAGACCAAAGTCCGGTTTGCCCACCGTGAGTTTTCCAAAATGCAGGTTTAACTGGGTTGAAAGGTCTGCTGGGATATTCCCTGCAACAAAGATTGCGCAGGTGCCGTTTTTATAATACTGGTTATAAAATTGTTTAAGCTCATCTTTTTGTATTACATCAATATCTTCAACATTTGTATATGCCCCATAAGGATGCCCGGCACCATAGAGATAAGAATCAATAAGGCGGCTGGCAACAAATTCGCACTTCTTCATATTTACAGCAAGGCGTTGCCTTGTATTCTGCTTATAGATTTCAATTTCTTCGTCTGGTAACACAGAATCCGTGAAAATATCATTCAATATGGGGAGTAACTTGTCGATATGCCTGGACAATGTATGCAGGGTAACCACTGCTGTTTCACTATAGCAGGACCTGTTACAATGAGCTCCATAATATTCAAATCCTTCGTTAATCTGCAAAGCTGTGCGGCTGGATGTTCCATTGCGCAATAAAAAATTTGTGGCAGATGCAACACCTTTTTTATTTTCAAAAAAATTGCCTGCATAAAAAACAAATTCTATTTGCAGCACTTCCTGTGCTCCTGCATGTACTGTATATACAGGAATTCCATTATCCAATGTAAAAAGCTCATATGGCTTTAACAGAAGGTTATACTGAATTGCATCCTTTATTGGTGGGGGAATCTTCCGGTTCATTAAGTGCTAGTTATTGGATAAATAATACAGGGTACTGCAATTGTTTTCTTTAAAAATTATCCTGCTTTGTTCCAGCACCTGCGCTGTTGTAACTGCATTATATTTCGCCAGCTCCTTATTAATAAGATCTGCATCTCCCAGCAATTCATAGTTGGCAATGCTTGCTGCCCTGTTCAAAACAGTCATATCTTCAAATGCCATGGTGCTTTCTGTTTTATTTTTAACTTTTTCCAGCTCGGATTCGCTGATACCCTGTTGCTGCAGGAGTTCCAGCTCTTTAATAACAGCTTCTTCCGCATCTTTTATAGACGTTCCTTTTACCAGCTTTCCTTCTATCACCAGCATTCCTGCATCAGTGCTTCCAAGATGATAACATTCAATATTACTGAATAACTGCTTTTCCTTTACCAGGCTTTGAAACAGCCTCGATGATCCACCTCCGCTAAGCACATCCGCAATAAGGTCGGCTGTATAATAACGGTCATCTGTACGCGGGTAAATATGCCAGCATTTATATAAGGCATCCAGTGGCACGTCTGCCTTTACTTCCAGCTTACGGGGTTCAGTCTGCGGTGGTTCCACAGGAAGATCCCGGTTATATTTATTGCCTGCGGGTATGGGACCAAACCATTTCTCCGAAAGGTTCTTAACTTGTTCGGCATTTATATTACCGGCAACAACCAGTATTGCATTGGAAGGCGTATAATGTTTATGGAAAAAATTTTTTACATCCTCTAATGTTGCATCTTCCACATGTTTTAATTCTTTTCCAATCGTCATCCATTTATACGGATGTACTTTAAATGCCAGTTCCCTTAGCTTATGCCATACATCTCCATATGGCTTATTGATATAATGCTCTTTGAATTCTTCGCAAACGACCTTGCGTTGCACTTCAAGACTTTTTTTGCTAAATGCAAGGCTTAGCATCCGGTCGCTTTCCAGCCAGAAGGCGGTTTCAATATTTTCTGCCGGCAGCTGGCAATAATAATTGGTGAGGTCATTGGTAGTATAGGCATTGTTTTCGCCCCCTGCCAACTGGAGGGGCTCATCATATTGCTTTATATTTTTGCTGCCTCCAAACATGAGGTGCTCAAACAAATGTGCAAACCCCGTTTTATCGGGGTCTTCATCTTTAGAGCCAACATCATATAATACATTTACCACAGCCATAGGGGTGCTCCTGTCCTCATGTACCAATACGCGTAACCCATTAGATAATATAAACCTTTCAAAACTGATCATTTGCAAATTTACGAAGCCTCTGATTGTGCCAGACATTTTGTTTGCTGGTACCGGATTAAAGAATTGTGCTTGTTTTCATCAGTACTTCGTATAGGTTTTTGTCCCGGCTGATAATAATTTTTATCTTTTGGTTGGGGAGCTGCAGCATGTTTTTATAGATCTGAATGTTATGTGACAAGTTATTGGCTACACTTATAATTTCGTCACCCTGTCTTAACCCCGCTTTATGCGCCGGTGAATTATCAATAACATCCACAACAATTATTTTTCCATCTATATAATAAATACCTAATCCTGTATAGGCATAATCAAATGGGTCTGTATAATGGGTATTGGGTAAAATATGAATTTCTCTCTGCCCATAGTTAAGTACCATATTAAACCTCCTCATCAGGTCATTCCCTACCAATCCCCCCGAAAAAGGATAGGAGGTCACATTATAATCATCTTTATATAAATAAGTGGGCACTCCTCGAAACCTGTAGGGTCCTATTTTGACTTCCCTAATAACCGTTAACCGCATCTGCAACCTGCCGGCCATTCCTTCAGCCTGTGTAAGCACCGGTTTTCTTTTCTTTAATAAAATTCCACTATCTGCAGCAAAGCGCTCACTCATCAGGAAGCATAGGCCGGCTCCTGTATCAAAATAAAAATTGTAATCCATTTTTACCCTGTCTTTAATATGCATATACTGTATGGGGAGAGAAGTAAAAACAGGATGTAATAAAGAGCCACTGCTTTCATATTTCATTTTACCGGGGCTATATACTTCGATAAACATGCTATCGAAATTGATCTTAACGACAAAGCGGCTTAAAAAGCTATAGCCAAGAATCCCATCTATTTTTTCACCATACACACTTGAAAGCACTTCGTAATTATTTATATGAAAATTCAAATGCCGTACGGTGAGGCCTGGTAATCTTAATGTTTTATCAAAAGCAAAATGAACTTTTCTTATTCCTCCAATTCCCGTAATAGTTGTATCGGATGCTTTTGTTTGTATGCTAAATTCCTTACATGTAGAGGAGTCGAGTGAAATGCCCCCGCTACCGGTATCAAGAATAAAATTGAAGCTGTCCTTAATATTTTCAAAATTGGCCTGTAATACTATAACCCCTCCGCTGAATTGCTTGAATGGAAACCTCGTAATAAAAGCAGCTTCTGGTTGAGAAAAGATTTCCTGCGCATATAACTCCCGCGGGAAACAAATGATTAACAATAAAAGATAATATTTCATCTAATTAGAATGGTAATATACAACCTAATGAATGTAATTTTGTTCATGTTAAAATTGTAACTCCACTGGGTTATATATTCCGAAAACATAATGGATTTATATAAATTATATAAAAAGGCCCTTGCGTTTGAATGTCTATCTGTAGATGAAGGCGTGTATTTATTTGAAAACGCTGCACTGGCTGAACTGATGTTTGTTGCCGATGAGCTCAGGAAGAAGCAGGTTCCGCACGGAAAAGTCACCTGGCAGATAGACCGGAATGTTAATACCACCAATGTATGTATTGCCAATTGCAAATTTTGTAATTTTTACAGGGTCCCCGGTCACCCGGAAGCATACATTACTGATATAGAAACTTATAAAAGAAAAATTGAAGAAACCATCCGCTATGGTGGCGACCAGCTCTTACTCCAGGGCGGTCATCACCCGGGGCTTGGCTTATCATTTTATGTAAATCTTTTCAGGCAGCTGAAGACATTATATCCTTCCATAAAGCTTCACACACTCGGCCCCCCCGAAGTAGCACATATTACAAAACTGGAAAAAAGCACACACAGGGAAGTGTTACTGGCTTTAAAAGCAGCAGGGATGGATAGCCTACCGGGAGCCGGAGCTGAGATCCTAACAGACAGGGTGAGACGCTTGATAAGCAAAGGTAAATGTGGTGCGCAGGAATGGCTGGATATTATGCATGAAGCTCATAAACTTTATATCACCACATCGGCCACTATGATGTTCGGTCACGTAGAAACCATCACGGAGCGGTTTGAGCACCTGGTTAAAATAAGGGATGTTCAAAGCCGTAAACCTGCAGATGCAAAGGGCTTCCTTGCATTTATTCCATGGACTTTCCAGGATGCGGATACCCTACTGGCGAAGATCCGCGGGGTGCATAACCTTACCACACCGGAAGAGTATATCCGGATGATCGCTATGAGCCGGATCATGTTGCCCAATATAAAAAACATACAGGCCAGCTGGCTCACCGTGGGTAAGCAGGTTGCACAGTTATGCCTCCGCGCCGGCGCAAATGATTTTGGAAGCATTATGTTAGAAGAAAATGTGGTGAGTGCTGCTGGCGCCCCTCACCGGTTTACCAATATCAGCATCCAGGAATCCATTCGGGATGCGGGCTTTGAACCACAGCTCCGCAACCAGCAATATGAATGGAGAGAAATGCCGGAGATGGAAGAGCAGGTGGTGGATTATTGAGAAATATTAAGATAAAATATTGAATGTAAAATTATTTTACATTTCTTTCCCTGGTCATTTTACAACAAAACGATAACCTACCCCTTTAATGGTAATGATCTCCAGGTTGCTGTCTTTTTTAAGATAGCTCCTCAGCTTCGTTATATAAACATCAAGGTTACGTGAATTGAAAAAATTATCATTACCCCATAATAAATTCAGGATGTCTTTACGGTCAATCACCTTATCCCTGTTGACATATAATACCTTTAATAGCTCCGACTCCCTGAAGGATAGTTTCTTTTCTCCCTCATCATCTTTAAGAACCTGGTGGTTGCTGTGAAAGCTATATAAGCCGAGTTGAACGGCTTCATTTAATTCTACCGGGGCCTTTTTCTTTTTTTGATTCAAAACGTTTTCAATCCTTACAATTAATTCTTCCATACTGAAAGGCTTGCGTATATAATCATTGCCCCCCTTCATAAATCCTTTAACAAGATC
>Ga0193706_1001136_pt1 | contig 12419 bp, 13 predicted proteins | sample U3c1metaG_FD_160130 | JGI IMG/M metagenome (GOLD analysis project Ga0193706, IMG submission 160130) | Soil microbial communities from a riparian zone of the East river system, Colorado, United States - U3c1 | ecosystem: Environmental > Terrestrial > Soil > Riparian zone | place: USA: East River... | reverse complement strand
ACCTGTCAAGGATGTCTCCGTCGAAGTGTAAGGAATGTCTCCGCGAGTACACCCTCTCCCCGCCTTCGCGGGGAGAGGGCAATCGTGTGCTGGCGATGCCGGCGGTCGTGATTCTCGCGGCGGTGTGTCCCCTCTCCCCGCGTGAGGCGGGGAGAGGGCTAGGGTGAGGGGCGGCTCTCTGGACAGTCTCGTTCGTTGACTTGGGACGAGTCGTATCCGACGCCATCCCCGGCGGCGAATCAGTCCGGGTGTTGTGTGGAGCCGGTGACGTTCAGGATGGTGATCTTCTGCCAGACCTTCCGCGAGAGATCGGCAGTGAGACTCTCCACGTCGTTGACGGCTTCGAGGACGACAGAGTCCTGCAGGTCCTGGGCGTGCAGCGCGGCGAGCTTGCTGACCAGCGCGAGAAGCTCCGAAGTGTAATCGAGGTAGCGGGTCAATTCGGCGCGGGTGAGCGGACGCGGCGGGGAGGACGCGGTCGTTTCGACGTCGTGAAGGACATACTCGGGATCCTTCGTGAGCTGGTGCATGTCGAGGATGTGCGCGAGGCTGCGGAAGCGGTGCAGCATCCGCAGCGCGCGGCGCCGCTTGAAGCGCGTCTCGAGCGAGATCAGGAAGTAGATCGTCAGCGAAAGGAAGATCACTTCGTTGATCGCCGAGTCGACGGCCTGCAGCAGGTCGCCGAACGTTCCGTGGCGCTCATCAGCCATGCGCACGAAAGAGGTGACGATCCAGACCGCGAGGCAGACGATCGCGAGGAAGGCGACGAACCCCGAGATGCGAAGCCACCAGACCGGCCGCCGAAGCTCTTCGAGCACCGCCTCGTTCTGCTGCGCGGTGTTGGCCATCTCCGCTGCCACACCATTGAGGCTCGATTCCGGAAAGCGTTCCCGGATGCGATCCTGCAGCCGCTCGATCGTCGCGCGGATCGGCGCGGATTCGAGTCTGCTGTAGCTGAACGCAGGCATTGCCCCGGAAGAGTACCAGCGTGAGGCCGAAGTGTCGTTCGGCTGTGGAGCAAATCGCTTTCGTGGCTGGAGCCTTTCGGATCCGGTGCAAATGCGAGTGAAACGGCATGTTCGGCCAGAACCGATTTCGCGCGCCCGATGATTTGCTCGATCACGTCGGTGGGCCCAACGGCCCGGCAGTTCACCGGCGCTGCCTGCGACGCGCCACGCACGGACACTACGGGAATGGCCCGGCGAATCCGTTCCTGATGGCCCGCCTGGCGACGTTTTGAAGCGCTTCCTCGACGGCCAACTCGACACGGCGTTCCTTGCGCTCCAGCTGCCGAGCCTCGTCCTCGAAGACGCGCAACTCGCGCTCGACGTCGCCGAGACGCTGCTCGAGCTCGCGCAACCTTCCTTGGTCTTGCGGGGAAAGCCTCTCTTCGGAATCTGACAGCGTGTCGATCTGATCCTCGAGCCGTTCCGAGCGCGCTTCGATCGGCGCCATTTTTTGATCCAGAATCCGCTGCTCCCGATCGAGCACGTCGAGGGGAGCGAATACCTTCGCGACTTCACCGAGCACCGCCGGGTCGCGGATCTCGAACTCGCGGCCGTCGAGGCGGAACCAAAGGTAACGGCCGCTCCCGAGTTCTTTCTCCACGCGTTCGAGCGCGGCGACGCTGCCGCGAAGATGTAACGCGCCATCATGCGCGTCCGGTCGATAGATGTACGTGAACGAATCCTCGGCACCTGCTGCCAATGCCGTGATGAAAACGATGAGAGTCGCCATCCGTCGCATGAACATTGGACGGAGGCGGTCAAATGGAGGTTAGTAGAATCCCGACGCCGGGTCGTCTTTGGTCGACGCGTCATCCTCCACCGACGTTCGGCGCTCAGCCGAGCTCAGCGCCGATGCTCGCCCTTGAAGTAGGCCTTCACCGCGTCGTCAGCGGCTTTGCGATACTCGGGGATGCGGCGGCGGTCCGCTGCGGCGAGCACCTCTTTCAGCCGCGGAGCCTCGAGGTCTTTCGTGTAGCAAGGCGTGCCCGGTTGCTGCCCGCCACGACTCTTCTCTCCTCCTTCTTCGCGCTGATCCGGTACATCGTCCGCTCGCGCATCGCTCGCGATGACTACTCAGTTGCGATGCGATGAAGTTCGTCCGCGCAGGCTCCAACGTGGGACATGACTGCGTCGGTGGCGAGCTCACGCGGTTAGTCACCGCTCTGCGGGCGTTACACCGATCACATGGATCGCGCGCCAGCCGCGATTGTCTTGCATTTCGACATACCACGCCTCGTGGCCGGAGAGTACGGCCTCGGTCTGCGCCATGAATTCTGGCGCATCGGTCCCCACTTGCTTGATCCGGATCACGATAGGTTCGTTCCGCCGCCCAACGGCCCGCGGTTCAGCCGCGCCAGCCAGTCTTGTGTTCTCCGCCGCGAACATTCAAACGATTCAGGTCCTCGCCACCAGCAGTTCCTCCGAATTCTCCGGCGGACGAAGGCCATCGGCCCTGCCGGCAAAGTATCGCTCGGCAAGCATCGCTGCCGATACATGCTGAACCTCTTTGAAACCGGCTTCGCGGGCCAGTGCCAGCATCTCTGCCGGCGTGAAGAAGCTGATGAATGGCGTGCCATTCGCTCGCGCTCCCTCCGCCGCTCGTTCGATCCCTGGACGCACGTCCGGCTCGGCCATCTCGATGGGAAGCATGAATGACATGGCGAGCGTCGAGCCTGGAGCGAGCGTCGCGATCTGACGCAGCGTCGCCGAGATCGCATCCCGGGTCAGATACATGCTGACGCCGGTTGACGACACCAGCGCGGGTCGCTCGGAGTCGAAGCCCGCAGCCGTCAGCCGTTCCCACGACGTGTCGCCTGCCTCGAAGTCCACCGGCACGAGCCGCAGGAACGACGGGATGCCGAAGCCCAGCTCGATGAGGCGCCGGCGCTTCCACGCCTGAGGCCCGGGCCGATCGATCTCGAACACCAACAGCCGAGAGGCCAGTTCAGGCCGGCGCTGCGCAAAGGTGTCCAGACCGGCGCCGAGGATGACGTACTGCTCGATGCCATGGGCCGCCTGTTCCTCGACCAGATCTTCGATGAAGCGCGCGCGCGCCACGATCGAGGCTCGGAACGGCCGTGTGAAGGGACTCATGTCCGGACGGTCGCGCCATCCATCCTCCGGCGCCGCCAGCTTCAAGCCGACTTCGTCTTCGAACACGTGCGGCGGCGAATCGACCTGTGCGTGCAGCGCGCGCCAGAGCGCGACGCGCACCGCCGTATTGTCCGGCGCGACAATCAGTTCATCGTGCATGGCGTCCTCTGCGCGCTGAGCCTCGGTCTGCCGTTCCGCGTCCGGCTCTGTGGCCTGTAGCATTCAGCATAATTGAATCGACGATCTCCGCCCGGAGTGGCCCTTCAGACGCTGACGTCCGCACACTTTTCACACGCAGGCGAGCACGCCATCCAGCGGTGGCGGCACGCGGTCGATGTCCAGCGCTTCGATGAGGGCCGCGGCGTAGCGCACCTTCCAGTTGTGCAGCCAGCCGTGCAGCTGAGCCTCCGGAGAGAGCGCGCGCTTTCCGGGCTGCCTTTGATACGTGCGGAACGCGGCGAGCTGGCCCCGCTCTTCGACGAGTTGGAGCATCCGCTCCGGTCCGAGGGCGCGCACGAGCTCACCCTCGAGATCGGGGTCGCACGCGTAGAACCTGTCGGGCGTGATCCCTGCGCGAGCGAGCGCCCGCAGGACAGCCGTTTCCTCGCCGCGGTCGTAGAGACCGGCGACGCGCTCAGCTCCGAGCTCGCGCAACACGCGTTGAAGCGCGTGGGCGCCGCCGATCGCAACCACCGCAACACCCTCGGACGCCAGGTCGCGTCCCCGGCGGGCAGCGAGCGTCTCGACCGCGATTCGGTCGCTGTCGCCCTCGACGAGCACCACGCCTTTCACTGCGCCCTCCTCGATCCGGTGCTCCTTAGCGACGCGGCGGCGCTAGGGCCAGCCCGCATCAGGCGCAGGACGACGCCGTTTTGCTAGTCGCGGAGGACCTTTGCTGCCACGGCGACATCGTTCCTGAACGTGATGGCGAGCCACTCGGAGTCGATACTGATGAATCCTCGTTCCGGCCCGAGCCAATACACGTATTCGTAGTCCGCGAAGTACGGCGTTGGGGGCGGGACACCGAGCAAGCCGTTGATCTCTCGTCTCGTCATGCCGACCAATTTGCGTTGCCGAAGCAGGTCGTCAACCATGTGCACGCGCGCACCTCGAGGTCCAGGACCGTTCTCTGCCTTCCACGCTGCTGAGTCGAACGAGGTTCGTGAAGCGTAATCCCGAAGCGCCGGGGTGAGGGCCATCGACGAGGCCAGGAACACTAGTACCGCAACGAAACCAGCGGCGTATGCGACGATCGGCGTCGCGCGGCGCCGAACGATCGCGAAAATCAAGAGAGTCGCTGCGATGAGCCAGGGAAGTGCGCCGACGGCCAGGTTTAGCTGACGCGCCGCGGCAGGCTGCTGGTCAAAGATGATGGGGCGGCCCAGGAACCAGCCCACGAGCGCGAGCCAGTACCAGTTGATCAATCCATACGCCAACGCGACGGCAACGCCGAGGCCACCATACGCAGCGACTTCGCGCAGCCGGCGTGTCGATCCTGCCATGCGTATCTTACCGGCGCCCAACGGCCTGACGCTCACCGCCACAATCCGTTTCCGTCGCCATAGGGAGCCATCACGACCTGACCGCCGCCAGCGCGCCGGCACGAGGCTTGAGCAGAGATGGTCGCGCCAGCGTGGCGAACGAGTGATGATTCAGTGGGAACTCGAGCATGACGTGCGTCACGCTCATGACGTAGAAAAGCGCGAAGCCAGCGCGATAATCGACGGCATAAACGATTACGCCGGCGATCCACGTCAGCGCGATGGCCCAGGCGCGCCTCGGCCCGATCGCATGCCAGCCAATGATGGATGTCTTCGAGAACCAGTTCAGGTAGTGATAGGCGTAAGCAAAGGCAATGAATCGCATGACCGAAATGCCGACGCCGCTTGCGTATGCGCTCGTGTGATCGCTTCCGGCAAAGCGCAGGAGGATCTCGTTGAGTTGCAGAAACGAGTCATAAAGACCGCGAACCGCCGCATCGGGAGCCACTGACGGAGCGCGGACCAGCAGCGTCGTGGCCGCGGAAAGGAGAAAGACCAGTACCGAGAGGTATCCGAGGTGCGTCTTCCCCTTGAGCGCCCCGATCACGAGGAAGACTCCCGTGAAGAGAAAGACATGCACGATGGTCATCAGGAGATAGGCGGCGATGCCGTAAACCGGACGGGCGGAGAAGCCGGCCAGTGTGATTGCCACGACGCAGATCAAGGCGAACGCGTTCACAGGATGCCGCACGAGAAGAACGATCGCTGCCAGCGCGAACACGGCGTAAAACAGACCGATCTCCAATGTCGGGCGGACCAATCTGCCGAACAGCTCCGTGCTGGCGTAACCGTAGGCCATCACCGCCGCCGTCAAGATGACGAAGCCCAGCCACAGGCGCCGCTCCCGCTGCCGGGCGACGAAATATCCGCGGTCGTGCAGCCACGAGATTTCCGTGAGGTAGTGCAACGGTCCGAGAAATGCGTATGCAAACAGAAACGTGTGGAACGGCGCGTACACGGCCGCTCCGCAGACGATGAGCATGAGAGCCACATTGAGTCTGTTGATCTGATCGACGGACTGGTTCACGGGAAGACCGTATTCTACTCTTCTGGACGGATGCCCGGCTTCCGGTCGGGTCCGCTGCCGATCACCGTGTAACGATCTTTCAGGCGCAGAAACGGAAGCTCGAAGAACCGGTAGGCGACGGCGGCCAGGACCAGCGTGGCAGTGATGCCGCCGAAGTAGAGGGCAGCGTTGGCAGCGACTCCAGGCTCGGAGACACCCGCCGCCCGGATCAGGCGCATGACCGCGCCAATGGCCACCTCGTGGAGGAGGTACATGGCGTACGAGATGTTGCCCAACCGGGTGTAGAACGGAGCGCGCAGCTTGAGGAGCGAGGATTCATTGGCGGCGATGTTCATGATGATGATGCAGAAGACGACGGAATGCGGAGTGTATTGCAGAATCGGTTTCCCTCGCGTCGTCATGAGGAGCGCTACAGCGACTGCATAGGAGACCACCTGCAGCGGCGTACTGAAGAGCACGCGCAAAACGCGCTCCTGTTTTGCGAAGACCAGACAGGCGCCGCACGCTCCAATGGCCATGCATTCGAAGCGGTTGAAGTAGAAATAGTCGATGAAGTGGTTCCAGAATGCGAGTCGTGAAGGGTCCCGCAGTCTCATCGCATAGAGGAGAGCGCCCGCCTTGATTGCAAAGCCGGCCACAGCAATGGTTACAGCGACGGCCATTGTGTTCCGGGCACGCGCCAGGAGCAGAGGCCATAAGAGATAGAACTGCTCCTCGACGCCAATGGACCACAACGGCTCAGCATAGGGAAACGGTGGATAGAAAATCAGCGCCACCTGCGGCATGAAGAGCAGGAACAGACCCAGAACCGGGCCCTGATCGGCCGAGGCCGTGGACAGCGCCGGGATGGATAGACTCTCGATCCGAGGAAGGACGACGAAGGCGAGGAAGACCACCAGATAGTAGAGGGGCCAGATCCGCAGAATCCGGCGCATATAGAACTTGCGTACAGCGATGACGCCGGTGTCGCGCCGCTCGCGCAACAGAAGGAAGGTGATGAGGAAGCCGCTGAGGACGAAGAAGAATGTGACGGCGATGCGTCCGAGCTCGTAGATCGCCATGTGACCGGCGAGCGACGGAACGCCGTAGTAGCTCTTCATCAACTCGATGTGCGCGACGACCACGGCCAGCGCGGCGAAAAAGCGGAGTGCGTGAAGACCAGGGAAGTGCACTCCCTTCTCTGGCGCAGCCGGTGCTGATGGCGGGTCGTCCCCGGGCGCGCTCCGATCTCGAGTGTGACGGCGCTTGATGGAGACAAGTCTACGGCAAGCGGCTGCTACGCGCTTTGCGGCGGGCCGCCACGTCGCAACCCGCCAGCGATTCCGGTCCATCCAATACGGGTCCCACAACTCATGCGAAGCCCCCTCGCCCGCGATTCACGCCGCTCCTCTATCATCTGCCACGATGAGCGCGCATGACTGCTGAGGAGCAAACCGATCTCCGCGTCCCGCGGCGGTTGCTCTTCATTCTCTACGTCGCGCTGGCGCTGACTCACCTCGTGCCGGTGTGGCGTGTTCCGTATCTTCCGACCACCGACGGACCTTCGCACGTTTACAACGCCGCCGTCCTGCGCGAGCTCGCGGCCGGGTCTCCGGCCTTCACCCGCGTGTACGAGGCCGACCCTCGTCCCTGCCCCAACTGGGTCACGCACGCGCTCCTCGCCGGGGGGCTCTCTTTCGCGACGCCGGCGACCGCGGAGAAGCTGGTCTTCAGCGTCATCGTCCTGACGTTCCTCTTCGGCGCGTGGCGGCTGGCGGGACTCTTCGATCGGCGCAATGCGGTCTGGGCGTTCCTCGTGATGCCGCTCAGCTACCACGTGCTCCTGCAGATGGGCTTCTACAACTACTCCCTTGGCGTCGCGCTGGTGCCGTTCGCGCTCGCCTCGTGGTGGGATGGACGCGCGCGCCGAGGATGGAGACCGCGGACCGCGACCGCGGTGTGGCTCCTGCTGTGTTACTTCACACACGCACTGCCCGCGGCCATCGCGCTCGTGCTCGTGGGGATCGGCTGGATCGTGTTGTCGCGACGCCGCCCGTGGCGCGATCAATGGCCCGAGCTGATCGCGTTCGCGCCCGCCGCCGCGTTGCTGTGCTGGTTCTTCGTCGCCGTGCCGTCGCCGGGCGGCCACTGGACGTGGGCCGGCGCCTTCACATGGCAACTCCTCTTTCGTGTGGGCCTACTATTCACACTCGACGTCCGGCAGATCGCGTTCAGCACCGCGCTCGGCGTCGCATTCGGCGTGCTGATCGTGCTCACGTTCCTGCTCGAGAACGTCGACTGGCAGCGGCGTCGTCTCCGGTTCCGCGAGCGCGATGGCGCGCTCTTCGCCGCGATCTTCGCCGCGACGCTTCACATCGCGGCGCCGCTCAGTGTGGAAGAGGGGCTGGTGCTCAAGATGCGCCTGCTCGTCTTCCCCTATCTGCTCGTGCTGCCATGGCTCTCGCCCCGGCTGCCGCGCGCTCTCTTCGCCTGCGTCTTCGCGGCAGTAGCCCTGGGGAACGTGCTCTTCATCCGCAACGCGTGGAAGCCGAACGCGTACGCGATCCGTTCGCGAATCGCGCCTTTTGCGGCGGCACGGTCCGAACGCACGTTCGTATCGCTGATCTTCGATCGCACCGCGCCGCGCTCTCCTCTCCCGCTGCTCGCGCACATCGCTTCGTACCGAGCGACGGAAAGTCGCCTCGTCGACCTCGGCAACTACGAGGCATCGCTCGCGTACTTTCCCGTGAAGTTCCGGCCGGGCATTCGGCACCCGTCGATCTACGACCTCGAGACGGCACCTCAGGACTTCGATCCGGCGGCATGGGCTGACGACGTGGAGCTGATCTACACGTGGAAGATGCCGCCGGGGTCGCCCGTCGAAGAGCGGCTGCGCGCGCGCTATCGCGTCATCGCCGAGGAGGGGGAAGCGCGGTTGTGGGAAAGGAAGTGAGGGGAGGGCTGGGCGCGGCGAAGGATCTCGCACTTCAGACGCGGCACGCGCAAACCTGTCATGCTTTCGAATTCGCGACGCGCGTTTCTCTGATCGCTCGGACGAAAATCTTCGCGGCGCTGCGGTGTCCCGAGAGCCGCCCCTCACCCTGTCCCCTCTCCCCGCCTCACGCGGGGAGAGGGCAATCGGGTGCAGGCGATGCGGACAGTTGCGATTATCAGAACCCCAGTCGATACACCATCCTCACCGTCCGTCCGGGCTCCGGGCGGAAGAACGATGCGTTTGAGAACTCGGCGTAGAGGCGGTCGGTGACGTTGTCGATCCACAGCGTCACGTCATGCGTGAGACCGGCGCTCTCGAACACCCGTGCGCCCGCGCCGATGTTGTGCACCGTGAATGCGGGCAGCGTGGCGCCGACCGGCGGCACCGGCTCGTCCGCGTCGATGTTCGCGCTGGCCTTGCCGTTGTGGCGGACGTTGTACTCGGCCCACCAGCGCGCAGCGCCCGGCTGGAATCGCGCGTACGCGAAGACCTTGTTCTTGTAGACGTCGTCCGGCGGCAGGATGGTCGTCGCGCCGAGGCGTGTGGAGTTGATGTGCGTGAAGTTGCCGCCGACGGTGAAGCCGGTCGCCGGCATGTGGTAGCCGAGGGCCAGCTCGAGGCCTTCGTAGCGGAGACGGTCCGCGTTCACCTGCTGCACGACGAAGCGCGCGCCGCTGGTCTGGATCGCGGCCTGCACGTCCGAAGGCAGCGCGGCGATCTCCGCGGCCGACAGGAAGTCCTGCACGATCCCGCTCGCAACCGTGTTGCGGAAGCCCACCAGCTCCATGAACGCATCCGCGCGGCGGTACTTGAGACCGATGTCCCAGTTCTGGCTCGTCTCCGACACCAGCTCGGGGTTGAGGATCTGAAACCCGTTCCCCTCCGGCGTTGCGCCGTTGAAGAGCCGCTCGATGATGTTCGGCGCGCGGAATGCCGTGCCGTACGACACGAGCGCGTTCAACTCGTTCATCAGTTGATACGTCGCGGTGACCGCGCCCACTGTGTTGGAGTCTTTGAAGTCGAGGCCTTCGATGTTCCACGCCGGCGTCCCTGTGGCGCGTGTCGCGACCTGCTGGTAGCGCAGGCCGGCCGTGACCCGGAGCCGCGGGATGACCATCATCTCGTCCTGCACGAACACGCCCGAGCTGGTGTTCGTCGCATTCGGCGCATTGGCGCGGTCGCTCGACGCGCGCTGCACGACCTCGAACGGCGGGCCGGCGAACCGGAGATGCGTTTCGGTATCCGAGTGGTCGGTGTTGAAGCTCCGGTCGCGGTAGCCCTCCACGCCATACGTGACGGTGTGCTCGCCGCCGAGGAAGAGCTTGACGGCATCCGCGCGGAAGCCGGTGGTCGAGAGCAGCGTGCGATTGAACGTCTTCGCCAGCACGGACGAATTCGGGAAACCCGGTCCGATGGGCCCGATGTTGATGTCGATGTCGTTGTTGAGCGAGCGCTTGTTGCGCTGGTAGTACACCTGCACGTTCGTCGAGTCGGCGGCGGGATTGCGGTCCGAGTTGCCGAACCACGACAGCGTGTAGCGATCGAACTGCTGCTCCGGATAGAGGATGCGGATCTTCACATCCTCGGTAATTCCGTACTGATCGCCGGGGATGTAGCCGAAGCCCGTCTGGCCCGCGTCGTAGCGGCTCGCGCGGAGCCGCAGCATGTTGCGGTCGTTGAGCTCCCATCCCAGCGACGCCCAGGCGTTGGTGTCGTCGACGCCGCTGTCGAGCACGCGTGTGTCGTCCGGGAGTCTGATGTTCCCGAAGGAGCCCGATGGAGCCTCGTAGTCGTCCGCTTTACGCTTCGATGCGCCGAGCTGGTAGCTGAACGCGCCGAGGGAGCCGGAGACGTTCGCGCCGGCGCGGCGGCGATCGCCGGCGCCCGCATAGCTGAGGTCGAGGAAGCCGCGGAAGTCATCGCCGCGGGCCGGCTCGCGCGTGACGAGATTGAGCACGCCGCCGATGGCGTCGCTGCCGTACAGGACCGATGCCGGACCGCGCACGACCTCCATCTTCTCGACCGAGTCGAGGTCGACGATGCCGGTGATCTCGCCGAAGTCCGTCTGGCGGCGCGCGTTGTTCAGGCGCAGGCCGTTCTCGAGAAACAACACGCGCAGCCCGCGCTGCGCGCGGATCACGGGACGCATCTGGTTCGGACCGACGCCGGCGACGTCGACGCCCGGCTCTTCGCGCAGCATGTCCGCCGCGTTCTGCGGCGCCTTCCGGCGGATCTTCTCTTCGGGCACGACCGTTACGGGCGTGGCGATCTCGAAGACCTCGCGCTTCGTCCCCGTGGCGGTGACGGTGGTCTCGGAGAAGAACGAAGGCTTCTTCTCTTCTGTCTTCGTTTCCTGCGTCTTCGTTTCCTGCGTCTTCGTATCTTCGGTTGCGCTCTGTGCGAACAGAGGCGCGGCCAGGAGCATGAGTGCGGCGGCGGTGGTCAGGCGAAACATGGAGAAAGTCCCTTCTTCAAAAGCTGGATCGAGCGCAGGAGCGCTGCGGATGGCGCGGCTGTCGCCGCGTGGGTGCGGTCAGCGCGCGGAAGGGGGCGCGCGCGCGGGGAGCTGGATGCGCTCCGGATCGACGGGAACGGGAATGCCGGCGATCGCCGCGTCGTGAAGCACGCGCAGCGACGAAGCGGATGCGGCGATCCGCTGAGCGAGGAAGAGCGCCAGCGGCAACGCCAGTCCGAGCTCGATGACGGCCACGAGCTCGCCCTGGATGTCCCGGGTGCCGGTGCTGAACGGCGCGCCGGCGTGAAGCATCAGCACAATGAGCCAGAACACGACCAGAGCACGACGGCCCTGAAGATGAGGAGGCGCGAGGCGCTTGAAAACGAACAGCCCCACCATGATCAGAGCCGCGCCGAGGTACCTGGCGAGGACGCCGGCGTCGAGGATGGTGCCGTCGGCGCAGCGCTGCCAGAGCAACACGCCGTGAAACGCGACGAGCCCCGCACAGGCGGCGTTTCGAAGAGTGGTCCGCATCGTTCCGGAGCATTGTATCGCGTTGGACTGCGGCGCCCGGGCCGCCGCAGTCCAACGCACTCCAACCGGTGTAGACCACCCATGAACGGTTAAGATCTCCCCACACACCTCAGGAGGTTCTACTGATGGAAGCACTCGTGGAGATCCGCGACGTTCATAAGGTCTATCGCCGCGATTCATTCGACGTCCCCGTTCTCAACGGCGTGTCCGTGACGGTTCCCCGCGGCGACTTCCTCGCGCTCATGGGCCCGTCGGGCTCGGGCAAGACCACGCTCCTCAACCTCATCGCGGGCATCGATCGGCCGACCAGCGGCAAGGTGATCGTGGACGGCAAGGAGATCTCCGCGTACAGCGAGACGAAGCTCGCCGGATGGCGCGCGGCGCACGTCGGGTTCATCTTCCAGATGTACAACCTCATCCCGGTGCTCACGGCGTTCGACAACGTCGAGCTGCCACTGCTGCTCACGCACCTCAGCAAGCGCGAGCGGCGCGAGCACGTGGAGGCCGCGCTGCAGATCGTGGGGCTTCCGGACCGCATCCATCACTATCCGCGGCAGCTCTCGGGCGGACAGGAACAGCGCGTGGCGATCGCGCGCGCCATCGCCACCGACCCGTCGATCCTCGTCGCCGACGAGCCGACCGGCGACCTCGACGCGAAGAGCGCGCACGAGATCCTCGACCTCATGCAGCAGCTCAACGCCGATCACGGCAAGACCATCATCATGGTCACGCACGATCCGAAGGCCGCCGACCGCGCGCGGCACACGCTGCACCTCGACAAGGGCAT
>Ga0193706_1001135_pt1 | contig 12421 bp, 7 predicted proteins | sample U3c1metaG_FD_160130 | JGI IMG/M metagenome (GOLD analysis project Ga0193706, IMG submission 160130) | Soil microbial communities from a riparian zone of the East river system, Colorado, United States - U3c1 | ecosystem: Environmental > Terrestrial > Soil > Riparian zone | place: USA: East River... | reverse complement strand
ATCCAGGCAGGCGGCCAAATCGGTGCCATCCACTTCGTGCCCCTCGTAGCCGTAACCCTGCGCGCGATCGACCAGATGGGCGCAGGCGAACTGGCGATCGTTCGTGGTGGAATAAGCGAAGTGATTGTTCGTTACGACGACAACAAATGGCACTTTCTCGACCGCGGCCATGTTCAGCCCTTCGTGGGTGGCGCCCGTTTGCATTCCGCCTTCGCCCAGTGTCGTTAGGCCGATAAAGCCCTTCTCGCCCTTCATCCGTTTGGCCAGAAGCTTGCCGACGACGACCGGGATCATCGCTCCGAGGTGGCTGATCATCGCGAGCTGGCCAGCTTCCGCACAACCGCGATGGATATTGCCGTCGCGTCCGCGCATCGGACCCTGGCGCGAGCCCAGATAGGTGCGCGTCACATTCACGAGCGGTTCGCCGAAAGCCGCGCGCCCCGCCTGGTCGCGGATGAGTGGCGCAAAGACGTCGCCTTTCTGCAAAAACAAACCGCAGGCCGTGCTTACCGCTTCCTGTCCACGGCCGATGTAGACGCCGCCGGTGATCATGCCGCCGCGGTAAAGGCTGGCCAGTTTCTCCTCGAAAACCCGCGTCTGCAGCATCCAGCGAAAGGCTTCGAGATAACGTTCGTGCGGAAGCGCTTTGCTCTTGGTCGTCGCGCCGGGTTCCGCCGTTTGCAGCATCCGTCGATTTTGGCAGCTAGAGGGGACCGCGCAAATAAATTCCCCGCCGGCACACGCGGCTCCGCCGCCCTCGTCTAGCGACTCAGGGCCAACTCGCCTTCGCGCTCCGCGCCTTCACTCGGAAACTGCGGCTCCTCCACCTTCTTCCGCGGCGCGGCTTTGAGTTCGCCATCCGCGCCCTTCTCATTCGCCAATCGCATCCCAACCAATTTGCTGACCCCGCGCTCCTCCATCGTGACCCCGTAAAGCACATCCGCCTTCGCGATTGTGCGCTTGTTATGGGTGATGATGATGAACTGGCTTTGCTCGACGAAGCGATCGAGCATTTTGATGAAGCGGTTGATATTCGATTCGTCGAGCGGCGCATCCATTTCATCCAGAATGCAGAACGGACTCGGCCGCACCATGTAGATGGCGAAGAGCAAGGCGACTGCGGTCATGGTGCGCTCGCCGCCGGAGAGGAGCGAGACGCTTTGCAGCTGCTTGCCCGGCGGTTTCGCGATGATGTCGATCCCGCAGTTCAGCGGATCGCTCTCATCCACGAGCGACAAATCCGCGCGTCCGCCGCCGAAGAGTTCGGCAAACATTTCGCGGAAGTTCACCCGCACCTGCGCAAACGTTTCCGCAAACAACTTCTGCGTCGTGCTGTTGATTTTGGCGATGACGTCGAGCAACTCCCGGCGCGACGCAGTCAGGTCATTGTTCTGCGTCTCGAGAAAACGATGCCGCTCTTCCAGCTCATCGTACTCATGCACGGCGTCGAGATTGACCGGCCCCATGTTGTCGAGCTGGCGAGTCAACTCCGCGATGATCGCTTCGAGTTGGGTAAGATCGATTTCGGTCGCGGGTTCTTCCTCGGCGGCCGGAGTCGGAACCTCCGGCTCATCCGGTTTACCGCGCCGTTTTATTTGCGCGCGAAGTGTCTTTTGGAAGGCGTAATGATCGGCTTCGAACGCGCGTAAATCGACCTGATAACGGCGGGTGACGTGTTCCAGGAGATGATCGCTCCGCATCTGCAGCTGCGTCTGACGAACCTGCTCCTGCCCGCGGCGATCATGCAGTTCGTTCAAGGAATTACGAATCGCGCGCAGTTCCGCTTCGAGGGTGGTAACCGCGTTCATCTGCACCGCGCGTTCCTGCGAAATGGCCGCCACCTTCTCCTCCGCCGTGGCCAGTTGCGCCTGGCCTGATCCAAGCGCCGCCTCGGCCTCTTCGGACTCAATCGTCTGCCGCTCCAGACGCCGTTCGTAATTCGCAATATCGGCACGCCGGGCGTCGATCAACTCGTCCAGCTCGGCCGCACGCGCTGCCATCGGCTGCCGCTGGCTCAGGAGATTTTCGTGGCGCTGCCTTTCCGTCGCGACCGCCAGTCGCAATAACTGCAGCGACTCGGACGCTTCCTCTTCGTGCAGCCGGGCCTGCTCGCTGGCGTCGGCCGCGGCGGATTTCCGCGTCTGCTGTGCGTCGACGTCGCGCGTCAGAGTGGCGAGTTCCTCTTCCAAGTGGGCGAGCCGTTCCTCCGCCAGTTTGGTTTGCTGTTCCAGCGTCGTGCGTTCGCTCTGGAGCTGATGCAACTTTTCCTCGGCTGCCCGGAGCTGATGTTGCAAGAGAAGAATCTGCGCCTCGGAATTCGATTGCCTGACGTGCGCCGCCTGATGTCGTCTCCGCGACTCCTCGAGCGCCTGCGCGGCGGCCGCGACGGAATCATCGAGCTCCACGCGACGTTGCGCGAGGGCGGAAGCTTCGACGCCCAATTGCGCAAGCTCGGCGGACGTCTCGCTCATCAGGATTTTCCGCCCGAGGAGCGATTCGGTCTGACTGTTCGCACTGCCGCCGAAAACGACGCCGGCGGTGGAAATGAACTCGCCGGTCAAGGTCGCGAATTGCGTCACCTGATTTTCCTTCTTCAGGCGGATCGCGGTCGCGAGGTCGGGCACGATCGCCACCCCGCGGAGGAGCCGCCTAACGAGCGGTGCAAGGCCGTCTGGCGCGGTGACTTTGTCGATCGCCCAACCCAGCGCGCCCCGCGGCAAATCGAGCAGATGATCGTCGGGCGCGAGGGCGGTCAGTTCGGGCAGAGCGAGTGCGCCCTGTCCGAGATTGTTGCTGGCCAGATTCTGTAGAATCTCCTGCGCGAGACCGCTCTCCTGCAGCACCACCGCGTGCATGTTGCGACCGAAAGCGGCTTCCACTGCGGGGACAAATTCGCGCTCGACGTCGAGGCTGGAGACGAGGGCGCCGGCCAGCGCCGGTCGAATGCGAGCCGGATCGTCGAGGCCTTTCAGCACCGCTTGCGAACCTTGAGCGAGCCCCGCGCCTTCTTCGTTCAACTGCTGCAGGATTTCCAACCGCGATTCCTTTTCCGCGATGGCGCGCTCGATCCGGAACGCCTCTTTTTCGGCTTCGCTCAGCAGTTGCTGGCGCTCCTGCACCGTCGCTTCCGCCGCGCGCAAAGCCTCGAAGAGAGTCTGGACGGTCTGCTCTTCCGTTTCCGTCGCCGCGCGCGCGCGAGTCATGCTCGCCTGAGCTTCGTCGCGCGCGTGTTCCGCGGTCAGGATCTCCGCCGTCAGCTCGGAAATGCGAACGGCCGTCGCGTCCCGGCGGCCTTTCGTGGCCGAGAGCTCATCGCTCAAGGTGGCGATGCGGTTTTCCGCTTTCGAAAGAGCCACGCCTAACGACTGCAACTCGCTCTCGCTTTCCATTCGCCGCGCGCGCAAATCTGTCGCGCGCCGGGTCAGCTCGCCCAATTCCTCCTCCTTCGCCGCGAGGAGCGCGTTTGTTTTCTCGATCAACGCGTCAGCTTGCTCGATCTGGCTCGTTTGTTCGGTCCGCTTGCTTTCGGCGGTGGCGATATCCGTCCCGTACCGCGCGGTCAATTCGCTGATTTCCTCCGCGCGCTGGCGGTTGAATTCGATCCGGCTGCGGTGCGCCGACATCTCGCTCTGCCATTGCTGGACTTCCGCGCGCGCATCGCCGATCCGGACGTCGATTGTCTCCAAGGCGCCGCGCTTGGCCGCGAGTTCATTTTCGCTCGCCTCGATTTTTGCCACGGTCGCGCCTTCCACTTCGGCGCAGCGTCCGATTTCCGCCTGGCAACGCGCCAGCTCGGCCTCGAGCTGCTCGAGTTTGCCGCGGGAGTGATGCGTATCGAGCACTTGCAGATCAGCCATCAAAGTCTGATAGCGTCGCGCCTTCCCTGCCTGCCGCTGCAGCGATCCGATCTGGCGTTTCACTTCCTTAATGATGTCGCCAATCCGGAGAAGGTTCGCTTCGGTCGCTTCCAGTTTTCGGAGCGCTTCTTTCTTTTGGCCCTTGTACTTCGTGATGCCGGCTGCTTCCTCAAAAACGGTGCGGCGATCTTCGGGGCGAGAGCTGAGGATCAGATCGATCTTGCCCTGCTCCATGATGGAATAGGCGCTGCGGCCTACGCCGGTATCCGCGAAGAGACTTTGAATGTCGCGCAGGCGGCAGACGGTTTTATTGAGCAGGTATTCGGAATTCCCGTCGCGGAAGACGCGCCGCGTCACGCGGACCTCGTGCCAATCAACCCCGAGTTCCTGCGCACAATCGGTGAAGGTGAGCGAAACCTCAGCGAACCCGACGGCCTTGCGCGCATCGGTTCCACTAAAAATCACGTCGGCCATTTCCCCGCCCCGGAGAGCCTTGGCGGATTGCTCGCCCAAGACCCAGCGGACAGCGTCGAGAACATTCGATTTGCCACAACCATTCGGGCCGACCACGGCGGTCACTCCCTCGCTGAAGTTGAAGAGCGTTTTGTCGGCGAACGATTTGAACCCGAGCAGTTCGAGCGATTGGAGGTGCATGCTGGAGGCGGCCGGTGAGCCGTGGGGATTAATTAACCGCAGACCGAGCTGCTATGGCAAGAGGAATTCCTACCAAATAGGGGAAGGCTTGGCGAATCCACCACAAGATAGTGTGTGTGGACGGAGGGTGCTTTCCCTCTTGGCCGAGCTTCAATACGCGCAGTTCGTGCGCAGGAAACTTGACAGAGCGAAGCCTTCGCGCAGCCTGCCGAAGTGAATTCACTCGAAAAATACTCCGGTTACGTTTACGCGCTCCTACGCATCATCGTCGGCTTAATGTTTGCCTGCCATGGCGCGCAGAAACTGTTTGGTATGTTCGGCGGCAAGGGCGGAGCAGAGGGTTTGATGCTCGTCGGTGGGATCATTGAAATGGCCGGCGGCCTCCTCCTGGTCCTCGGCTTGTTGACCCGTCCGGCGGCGTTTCTCGCCAGCGGCATGATGGCGGTGGCTTATTTTATGGCGCACGCTCCGAACGCATCGCTCCCGATCCTGAACAAAGGTGAACTGGCGGTCGTTTACTGTTTCGTTTTCCTTTACATCTTTTTCCGCGGCGGCGGTCCGCTCAGTCTCGATCGAATGATTTTCAAGGGCGACGCGAGTAGCGCGCCGAGCCGGGTCTAACGCGAGGTCACGGCATGCGATTGCGAACCTGTCTCAAGGCGAGTGCACTGACGCTCGGAATGCTCTGCGCCGCTTCGGTTCAGGCCCAGGACTGGGCGAAGGCGCGGCTGAACGATTCGCCGCGCCACGGCGAGTGGGTGGAGTACAAGTCCGGAGAGCGAACCCTGAAAGCGTTCGTCGTTTACCCGGAGCGGAAAGAGAAGGCGCCCGTGGTCCTGGTCGTACACGAGATTTTTGGCATGACCGATTGGGTGCGCGGGGTGTGCGATCAACTGGCGGAAAACGGCGTCATCGCGATCGCGCCCGACCTGCTCAGCGGGCAAACGCATGCCGATGTCGATAGCGCGCGGAAAGCGGTCTCGGAGTTGCAGGATCAGCAAGTGATCGACGACTTGAACGCGACCGCGGAATACGCGGGCAAAATTCCGGCGGCGAACGGCACGCTCACGGTCGCGGGATTTTGCTGGGGTGGCGGCTGGGCCTTTCGCTACGCGAGTGAAAACACGAAGTTGAAAGCGGCCTATTCCTTCTACGGGCCCGCGCCGGACGATGCCTCGAAAGTGGCGAAGATTGCCTGCCCGGTTTACGGATTTTACGGCGAGAAAGACGAGCGGGTGGATGCGACCATTCCCAAGGCGGAAGAGTTGATGAAAGCCGCCGGGAAAAACTATGAGCCGGTCATTTACAATGGCGCCGGGCACGGCTTCATGCGGGAAGGCGAAGCGCCCGAAGGCAAACCCGAAAACAAGAAGGCGCGCGATGACGCCTGGGTGCGCTGGAAGTCTTTGCTGAAACAACTGTAGAGGAGTTGTCAGCTTCCAACTCCTCGACTGAGGGGAGGAGTTTAAATGCGAAGCGCGGCCTTCGCCGTGGCGCAATTTTCCAAGTTGCGCGCTGGAAGTCTCCAAGTTGGAACTTGATCTACGGCGATAAGCTGAAGCAGCGGGCGGCTGCAATGCGCGCGCGCTATTTTTTTACGCCCTCCAATTCATCCGCCAGCGCGTTCGCATCGTAGACCTTGCGCAACGCTTCACTGATCGCGGCGGAATCCACGCTCACCGCTCGGGCCTGTTTCTCCGAGAAGACGCAGTCGAGCGCGAGCGATTGAATGTTGCCGTCGAAGATAATGCCGACGAACTCGTTCGCCTTGTTCACGACCGGGCTGCCGCTGTTGCCGCCGATGATGTCCGCGGTGGAAATGAAATCGAACGGCGTGTTCAGGTTCAGGTTTCCTTTCCGCTCAATCCAGCGCCGCGGAAGATCGAAGGGCGGTTCGTTGTTGTGCTCAGCGGAGCGCCGATAGAGCCCGGCGAAGTTGGTCACCGGCGCGATTTGATTGCCGTTTTCTTCGTAGCCGGCGACCGGTCCGTAGGAAAGCCGGAGGGTGAAAGTGGCGTCGGGATAAGCGCTCGTGCCTTCGATGGCGAAGCGCGCTTTGGCGATCTCCGCGTAGGCTTGTTGTTTGATTTCATCCTGGGTCTCCCAGACCAGTCGCGCCGCGCGCGCGGGACCGTCAACCACCCGGGCCAGCTCGATCATGGGATCGTTCGCCGTCTGCACTGCGGTCGCGCCCCGGGCGTACAACTGCTTCCGGACGGCCACGTCCTTCAGCTTCGAATTCTTGATTAAGTCGGCGGCGCGTTCGGTGGGAGATTTGCCCGCCAGGACCTTCTTAACCAGCGGATCGTCCGCGCCGAAACGCGCGGCCAGATCGGTCAGCGAATCGGACAAGGTGAGTTGTTCGATGTCTTCATGCACCGGCTCGGTCGAGAAGAGATCCAGCTCGAGAGACTCGCGATTGCTGTCGCGGAATTCCGGGAAACGCTCGCCGTTCGGCTTGGGGCGTTCCTCGCCGGCGCGTAAGAGGCGGCGCGCGTATTTGAACAAATTACTGTAGAAGGCGCGGGGCGCGCGATAAGTCGCGCCGGCGCGTCCGCGGAATGTCTCCAGGTAATGATAAATCGGGAGAATCTTCGCGGTTTTGTCCTGCGCGGCCTGGATGCGAGCGTAAGCGGCGAGCGTGCCCTGCCATTTTGGATCGGCTTTCATGGCGTCCTGCAAACGCGTCTGGCGCTGCTCGATGTCCGCCCAGATTTCCGGGTCGAGAAGAGCGGCCTGGTAGCCGTTGTAACGCTTGCGGTTATTCTGGATGCCGAAGAGGTCTTCGCGGATCCGCCGACCGTTTTCGAAGCTCCTTTTGGCAAACGCACCGAGCGCCACTTCGCGGTGGCGAAACATATCGAGCAGGTAGGGGACTTCCTGATCGCGCGTTTCGGCCAGTTCGCTCGTAGTCAGTTGCCGGTCCGTTTTGCCCGGATGCCCGCTGACGAAAGTTAACTCGCCCGAGGCCGGACCCTGCGCATTCCATTTCAGGAAATGCTCGATCTTCGCCGGTTGCCCGTTCTCGTAGGCGCGGAAGATGCAGATATCGAGGTCGAAGCGCGGGTATTCGAAGTTATCCGGATCGCCTCCGTAAAACGCGATCTGCTGTTCGGGCGCGAAGACGATGCGGACATCGTCGTAACGTTTGTAACGATAGAGATGGTAAACGCCGCCCTGGTAGAGCGTGACCACGTCGGAGCGCAGGCCGGTTTTGTCTTTGCTCTCTTTCTCGATCTCCGCCATCACCTTCGCCCGGGCCGCGCTCGCGGCTTCCGCCGGCATCCCAGGCTGGACGGCGGCGTTGACCCGCGCGGTGACATCCTCGATCGACATGAGGACGTTCAATTCGAGATCGGTCGCTTTCGCTTCTTCGGCGCGGGTTTTGGCGTAGAAGCCGTCGCGGACATAATTGTCTTTGGCGCTCGAGATTTTTTGAAGGGTATCGAGCCCGACGTGATGATGTGTGATCACGAGTCCATCCCCGGAGACGAACGAACCACTGCCCCCGGAATTGAAACGGACGCTCGATTTTTGCAGATGCTCGAGCCAGGAAGCCGAAGGCTCGAACTGATATTTCTCTTTCAATTGCGGCAGCGGCGGCTGGTTAAAAAGCCACATGCCTTCATCGGCGGAAGCGATGGAAACGAAGGCGAGGCCGGCGAGAAGGGCGAAGGAGAGGCGGAAGAACGACATGGGAGACGACCTTAAAAACGCGCATCGCTCGCGCAAGCTGGATCCCGCGGAGCGGGCGCCAATCGCTTTAAAAACGAAACCCCTGCCGAATGCTCGACAGGGGCTCGTGAGTCTAATCAGCGTCTCTGCCGCACTTTAGTGCAGGCAGCAGCTGCTTTGCGCCAGGCAGCAGTCGCCGCCGGAGCAGCAATCAGCCGAAGGCGCCACCGCCTGTGCCGATCCCATGACCAGCGCAAGCGAAGCGATCGCTAAAAATATTTTCATGATTTCCTTTCTCTAAAGATGGAAGGCTAAATCCCGCACACGCGAGGCGCGGCGGGCCGGCGATTGTTTTCAATCAGACGCGCGGCGGTGGCACGGCTGGACGAATTGGTCGGCTGACTCCGTGTTCCACCAGGCGATCCCATTCCATCTCGGAACAGCCGCGAACGAGACGGACTTCGCTGGTATGCAAAAACAATTGGAGGCAAACCATGTTGCAGCATGACGGGTTCATTCCGGGCATCGGTTGCAACGGACACGTTCCGTTTTTTGGCATCATGCCGGCGCAGCAACCTGTCGCCGGCGCGGGAGCAGCGTTCGCCAAAGGAAGGGTGGCGGCGAGCAGTCCCAAGCCAAGCAGAAGCGAACAAAAAACGCGGAGGAACGGGATCATCACAGCGTGCATCATTCTGTTGGGTCCGCGCAGGCTCTCGCCTGATCCGGCCATCGTTCGCCCATTTTGCCGCGTGGCGAGGCGAGCTTCATGACACGGGCGCGTACTAACACTCGCATTCATGGAATCGCTGAATTTTTCTGCGCGCACGCGCGTTATCCAAGTTCGATTCCATCCCGGGCCAGCTCGTCGGCACCCGCGATTCCGGCTACTTCACCCCGCGGATGCTGATACCAGCCGGGATCTTCATAACTCGTTAGGCTAGTGCGCACCTTCAGGATGTTAAACATCCCTCCCATCGTGATGTAATCGAAGGGCCCGTGCCCGCCCACCATGGGCAGGCTGTTCGCCGGCACCTTCATTCCCATGTCGCCCATCTCGCCCATGCCGGCCGTGCCCATGGTCATGTAGCCGGGCAGGAGCGCTTCGCGAAGCCTGGCATCATCCGGCGGCTTGACCCCGATCATGTTCGGAAACTTGTGGCCCATCTGATTCATGACGTGATGCGTCATGTGACAATGCATCGCCCAGTCGCCCGGATTATCGGCGATGAACTCAATCGCGCGCGTCTGGCCCACGGGCACGAGCACGGTGCCCTCGAGGCGTTCGTGGCGAATCATCTCTTCGTCGCTGTCGCTCGCCTCGCTCCCGACGATTTTGAATTCATGACCGTGGAGGTGAATCGGGTGATGATCCATGGCGGAGAGATTGCCAATGCGAATGCGGACCAGGTCGCCTTTTTTCACGACCATCGGATCGGTCCCCGGGAAGACGCGCGCGTTCATGGTCAGGAGATTGAAATCGGTCATCTCGTTCGGGTTCGGCCGGTGCGTCCCGACGTCGACCCGCCATTCGCTCAGGAGGAGCGCGAACTCTCGATCCGGCCGCACGCGCGGACGGCGCGGATGGATGATGAACATCCCCATCAAGCCCATCGCCATCTGCGTCATCTCGTCGTGATGCGAGTGATACATGTTCGTGCTGTGCTGGCGGAGCGTGAACTCGTACTTAAACGTCTCGCCCGGTTTGATCGCGGGCTGGGTTAATCCGCCGACGCCGTCCATGCCGTTCGGCAGAATGACGCCGTGCCAGTGCACACTGGTGGCCGCGGGGAGTTTATTCGTGACGTAAATCCGCACCCGATCGCCTTCCACCGCTTCGATCGTCGGACCGTGGACGCGCCCGTTATAACCCCAGCAAAAAGCCTTCAAGCCGGGCGCAAATTCGTGATCCACTTCCTCGGCGATGAGATGAAACACTTTCACGCCGCCGACGATCCGCCACGGCAACGTCGCGCCATCCGGCGTGACGACGGGAGTGTAATCGAGGCCCGGCTGTCCCGGAGCGGGCGGTTCGTTATCCGAAAACCGATTCTCACTCCGCGCCGAAAGGTTGTGCGCCGAGGCGGCAGGCGAGGGGAGCGCGCGCTCATCGGCTTCCACCGATGCGACCTGGCCAAGAAAGGCGGCGCCGCCGGCTACCGCGCCCGCGCGCGTGAGAAAATTACGTCGTGTGATCATATCAAGAGTCGAGTTTTTTCTGGGCGCAACATCGTGCCAATCAGTGAGAGAAGTTGGAATTCGAGGAGGACGATTCCTCGCTCGGCGACATCTGGCGCATGCTGCCGGAGCCTCCATGCAAGGCGCGTTCCAGTTCGGCGCGCGCGATCCAGTAATCCCGCTGCGCCTTGATCGAGGCGCGCTCCGCCTGCAACTGGCGCTCCTTCGCATTCAGCAGTTCGGCCGCGCCCATCTGCATCGCGTTATATTGCAACTGCGTTTCGTTTAAAATGCGCTGCCGTTCGGGCAGGATTGTTTCGCGGTAGTATGCCGCGAGGTCGCGGTTCGCGATGATCAAATCGCGCGCCTGACGCACTTCCGACCGCGCCTCGATCGCGGCCGCGGCCAGATCGCTTTGCGCCTGCGCGGACTGCGCCTGCAAGCGAGCCAGGCTCGCCTGGCCGAAATTAAAGATCGGCAATTGCACGTCTAGCGTCGGACCCGTCACGCGCTGACCGTCGGATTCCTTTTCCGTGTTGAGGCCGAGATCAATTCCGACCGGGGTAAAGCGGGTGCGTTGCTTCAAGGCCAGTGCCGCACCGATGCGGTTCACGCGTTCGCGCGCCGCGGCGATATCGACCCGCTGCGCGATCGCTTTCGATTCGAGATTGGCGAAGGAAATTTCGCGCGTGGGGATGGGCGGCATTTCATGCGCGATCCGCCAGTTTGTCTCTCCACCCCAGAGACCCATCAGGCGGTTGAGCTCTTCACGGCTGACGCGTGTTTGCGCCACGGCCTGGCCGGCATCGACGCGCGCCTGATTGAAAAGCGCCTGCTGACTAGCGAGCGCGAGGTCGTTAATGTTGCCGGCGTCGTGCAGGCGCTTGGCCAAATCGGCGGCGGCTTCATTGCTCTGTACGATGAGTTGCAGGCGGTCGATCAACTGCTCCTCCGCCTGCAAGCGGTAGAACGCGCTTTTCGTTTCCGCGACGAGGCCAAGAACATCGCCAGCCATCCGCAGCTGCGTGATTTGCAGTTCCCGCTGCGCGACCGATTTCCGCAACGGAATAAGGAGCAGGCTGATGATATCCTGCGCGACCGAATACTCGATATTGGTGGCGGAAGGCGGGCGATCCGGGAAGCGAACGCTGAGGGAAAAGTGCGGATTGCTCGGGAGCGAGGCTTCGATGTAATCAGCGTAGGAGATGCCCAACCCCTGCAAACGCGACTGCAGGCGGCGGTTATTCAAGAGTGCGACTTGCGCGGCGGAATCGGCGTTGAGCGGCCGGCTGAGCAAGGTGTGGACTGCGCGCGTCGCTTCCGCCTGCGCCTGTCCCGAGCGAATCCAGCTCACCTTTTTGCCGCTGGCGCGGCCCACCGTTTCTTCCACTTCACGCAAGGCGGGGGCAGGGTTGACGGCGCATCCGCTCGTGATCAGGCCGCAGAGCGCAAGGGTGGCGAAGCGATTCATGGTTGGTTCGCTCCCGGTGTTCCTTTGCCTTCGCGTGATTCGCGGGCGACGAGCGCCATGCCGCATTTCGGACAATTGCCGGGCGCATCGCTCCGGACTTCCGGATGCATCGGGCAGGTGTAGCCGCTCGGATGAATGGATTGAAGCTGCTCGCTGGTCGGAGCCACTCCTGCCGGTTCGTCTTTCATCTCCGACGCCACCTCACGCTCGGCCTGGTTCTTTGGTGCATCGCGTGGCGCTGGCGTCGCACTGACGCGGGTTTTGGCGCCGAGGGTGGTGGTGGCACCAGCGACCAAGCCCGGTCGAAAGAGCGGAGTGACCGACTCGGCTGCGGCCGGGTTGCTCGGGTCGTTAGGCAAAGTGGAAACGGCTGGCGGTGTAACCGTGCAAGCGCTCAGGAAAACGAGCGAAAGCGCTTCCGTCATCCTGCGGTATCCGATCGCTTTAATGTTCATGGCTGTCCTCATCGCGCCCGTCCGCTGGCGGCGGTTCGTATCGGAATTCCTTATGCCGGATGTGCCCCCCGGCGTAGGCGATGTAGCCACCCGCGCCGAGGTTGCCGGCCGCGAGCACAAGAACGATCCAGGCG
>Ga0193706_1001134_pt1 | contig 12429 bp, 13 predicted proteins | sample U3c1metaG_FD_160130 | JGI IMG/M metagenome (GOLD analysis project Ga0193706, IMG submission 160130) | Soil microbial communities from a riparian zone of the East river system, Colorado, United States - U3c1 | ecosystem: Environmental > Terrestrial > Soil > Riparian zone | place: USA: East River... | reverse complement strand
GATCTTCGGCTACCGGCTGATGGCGCTCTCGCTGCTGGCGATCATCGTGCTCAGCTACTCGGTCTGGGCCCACCACATGTTCGTCGCCGGCATGTTCAGCTGGCTGCGGGTGCCGATGATGCTGACGACGCTGCTGATCGCGGTGCCGACCGGGATCAAGATCTTCTCCTGGTTAGGCACGCTCTACTTCGGGAAAATCCACACCTATTCGACGTCGATGTTATTTGCGCTCGCCTTCATCGTCACCTTCACGATCGGCGGCATCAGCGGCGTCATGCTGGGCATGGTGCCGATCGACATCCACGTCTCCGACACCTACTTCATCGTCGCCCACATCCACTTCGTCCTCTTCGGCGGCTCGGTCTTCACGATTTTCGCCGGGATCTACCACTGGTTCCCGAAGATGACCGGGCGCATGTACGACGAGAAGCTCGGCCGGGTTCACTTCTGGGGCACCCTGATCGGCACCTGGGGGACCTTCATCCCGATGCACTGGGTGGGAATGGACGGGATGCCCCGGCGGGTGGCCGACTACGCCAGCCAGTTCGGCAACTGGAATCTGTTGATCAGCTGCTTTGCCTTCATGCTCGGCGCCGTCCAGCTGGTCTTCCTCTACAACATGATCGTCAGCTGGCGCTTCGGCCCCCGCGCCGCGGCCAACCCCTGGCGGGCCAACTCGATCGAGTGGCAGGTCTCCTCGCCGCCGCCGATCTTCAACTTCGATGAGATCCCCCGTGTGGTCGGCGGCCCCTACGAGTTCGGTGTCCCCGGCGCCAAACACGCGATCATGGCCGGCGAAGGCGCAGAGGTGCCGGCCAAGGAGCCGAGCGTGGTGGGGTCGACGTGAGCGCCGTGGAAGAGGGCCGGCCGCTGCTGGTCTTCGTCAACGAGGTAGCCGGCGGTCGCAAGCTGCTGCAGGCGGTGCGCGAGCGCCAGGACAGGGTCTCCAAAGTCATCGTCGCGGCACCGCAGAACCAGCCCTCGGTCGGCCAGCTGATCGACGCCGGTGAGCTGCGCGCCGCCGCCCGGGCGCGGGTCGAGGTGACGATGGCCGTGCTCGCCGAGTTCGGCATCGACTCGGTCGGCGAGGTGCTGGACCCCGCCCCCTGGCTGGCGCTCGACGACGCCGTTCGCGCCCATGAACCCGGCGAGGTGCTGCTGTCCTGCCTCACCGACACCCGTTTTGGCCTCACCCGCAAAGACCTCGTCGAGTGGGCCCGCCACCGCGTCGAGCCGGAGGCCAAGCTGACCCACATCCCGGTGCGGATCGAAGATGACGCGATCCGCTGGGACGTGATTCACACCCTCGTCGTCGCCACCCAGACCGTCGCGGCTCCCGACCTCGTCAATCGTCTCCAGGAGCGCGCCGCCGACCGGCCCCATCGCTACACGATCGTCTGTCCCCAGACCGACGACGTCAGCGAGGCCGAGATCGTCCGCGACCTCGCCTCCACGCTGGCCCAGCTCTACCGGGCCGACATCGACGCGACCGGCCAGCCAATGAGCCCAGATCCCTTCCAGGCCGTCAAGAACGCGATCGAGCACTACCGGATCGACGAGGTCCTGATCTCGACCTTTGCCGGTGAGAGTTCGCGCTGGCTCGAGGAGGACCTGATCGGGCGGGTGCGCGAGATCACCGAGAAGCAGGTCGAGCACGTCGAGGTGGGCAGGCCGGCGGCGGTCGTCGCCGCCGCCGTGGCTGGGGGGGAGGAGGCCTGATGGAGAGCGCAACCGTCGCCGTGGGGCACGGACACCCCGAGGAGCACCACGGTCCCCCCGAGGCCAACCAGAGCTCGCGCATCGACAAACAGACGCTCGGGATCCTTCTCTTCATCGTCTCCGAGATCATGCTGTTCGGCGCTTTCTTCGCGTCCTACTTCTTCCTCCGCGTCGTCGTCGACCCGTCGAGCTGGCCGCCGGAACCGTACGAACTGCCGGTCTCGGTCGCCGGCATCAACACGGCGATCCTGGTCTCCTCCAGCTTCACGATCCACTATGCCCTGGAGTCGATCCGGCGCGGCAACAAGCAGGGGCTGAAACTCGGCCTCGTCCTCACCTGGATGCTGGGCGCGACCTTCCTCTTCATCCAGATCAACGAGTACGTCCACCTCGGCTTCAGCGCCCGCGATCTCGCCTTCGGTTCGATCTTCTACGGCCTCACCGGCCTGCACGGCGCCCACGTCTTCGTCGGCCTGATGCTGCTCAGCTTCGCGACGATCCGCGCCTTCCGCGGCCACTTCGGCCCGAAGGAGAAAGATCACCTCGGCGTCGAGGTGCCCGGCATTTACTGGCACTTTGTCGACGTGATGTGGATCATCGTCTATGTAACCGTTTACATTCTTTAGGCGCGGACGCTGCAAACCGGCGCATCTCGGCGTCCTCGGTCGACTCGGATCGGGTCACGCACTGAAGTGCGCTCCCCTCACCTCGCTCCCTGCGTCCACCGACCTGCTTGGTTTTCGCGCCCGTGTGTGGATGGAAAGGGATGTGCGTGAACGGACAGAGGAAAAGATGAAGATCTCCGAGGAGGCAGTCTTTAGATGGGTCGTGATCATCGGGGTGGCGGCGGCTTCGATCGTTGCGCTGACCTTGTTGACGCGGCCGCTGGTGGGGGCGATTTGGGGGTTGGTGCTGGTCTGCGTGGCCTCCTGGCATGGGATTCGCTGGGTTGCGCGCAAACGGCGCCAGAGTTGAGGCGAAGCCTTTACGTTTCGCAGACAACACGTCGCACTTGGCCGGTTAGTCTGCAAACATCAACGCCGTGCGAGACAAGTGGACAGATGAGCGGCTCGACGACCTGAACGAGCGGGTCAGCGAGGGCTTCCGCCGGGTCGATGACGAGTTCAGGGCGCTGCGCGGCGAAATGAACTCGCGCTTCGACGCCATGGACGCCAAGTTCGAGGCAAAGTTCGATGCGATGGATGCCAAGTTCGAGGCTAGGTTCGACGCCATGGATGCCAGGTTCGACGCGATGCAGAAGCTGATCGTCCAGGTCGGCGGCGGCCTCATCGGCGCCTTCCTGACCGCTACGGTCGCGCTGGTCGCGACCCAGCTCTGATCCCTCGCCACTGGCTGATCTCCAGTGCCGCCAGGGTCAGGGCGATCGGGACGGTGGCGGGAAGCTGATCGACGGTGAAGAAGAGCAGGTCGAAGCCGAGGCCGATCGCGGCGGCGAGGGCAGCGCCGGTCAGCTGCAGTCGCCGGTCCTTCGCCAGCAGGGCGCCGAGCGTGGCGGCGATGAAGATGTCGCCGAAGCCCATCACCGCCGAGCCGAAGTGGACCAGCTGCAGGCGCGGCAGGCCGCCGGGGGAGACGGCGTTGAGGACGGCGTTGGGCCCTTGGAGGAGGCTGGAGGCGACCAGCCAGGTGTCGATCGCCGCCATCGCGTAGATCCCCAGCTTCAGCCAGCGGCCGGGGACGAGGCAGGCGAGCAGCCAGCCGAGGCTGACGCAGGCCAGGGCGGAGAGCACCAGCGCCGCCGTCTGGCCGCCCAGCGAGCCCCTTGCCGCCCAGGCGACGGCGAAGAGCGGCAGGACCAGGAGAGCGAGTGGCGGGCGGCCTCCGCGCACTATCGCGGCCAGCGCCAGCGCCGCCAGGGGTGGGACCGCGATCAGGGCCAGGTAGGTGAGGAAGCGCGCGACCGTCGAGTCGAGCGCGATCGCACCGATCACGACCACGATCGAGAGTGGCAGGACCAGTGCCCAGGAGCGGCCGCGGAGACGGGCGAGGAGCGGGGCGGAGGCGGGTCGGGGCGCCGCGACCAGCGCCGCTTGCACGAGGCTGAGGACGCTGATCGAGAGGGCGAACGGGAGCATCGGGGCGGGCCGGTGTCACGAGTCTAGGGACGGGTTGCCGAGGAGGGGCACCCGGACCCCAGGTGAAGCCGACTCCCTAGGGTTGGAAGAGCCGAGGGCCCCGTTAGAGGGCGCCGGCGGGAGCTGTGGTCGGTCCCTCGACGTGTTCGCCGTGGGTTCCCGTCTGATCGCGGGGTTGCAGGCGGCCGGCCGTCGCGACCGTCCACAGCATCGCCAGCCAGTTGAGGGTGGCGATGGCGACGTGGACCCAGACGATCTCGCTGGGCAGCTTCAGGGCCCACTGGAGGCCTCCTACGGCCCCCTGTAGGGCTAGGAGGCCTAGGACGGCGGTGAGCGGCTTTACGGCTCTCCTGTCCCCGCCGGGACGGCGCAGGAGGAACCAGACGGCGATTGCGGCGAGGCCGTAGACGGTGGCCAGCACGGCGTGGCGCTGGACGACCCATTCCAGCGTCTGCCCGCCCTCGAAGGTGAAGCGGTGGACGAGCTGGCCTTCGTGAGCGCCGGCGTGGGGGCCGGAGGCGGTGGCGATCGTGCCGGCCAGGATCGTCAGCTGGCCGAGCGGAATCAATGCCCGCACCGACCAGACGCCGAGGCGGTCCGCGGAGGGCCGGCGCTCCCAGGGCTCGTAGCGCGAGCACCAGGCCAGGGCGAAGGCCGCGTCGAGCAGCATCATCGAGAGGATGTAGTGGGACATCACCAGGCCCGGGGCGAGGTGGTACTTGACGACGAGGCCGCCGAGGATCGCCTGGCCGACCACTCCCACCGGCAGCAGGGCGCCGAACAGGGCGAGGTGCCAGCGGTAGGGCTGGCGGAAGAAGGCGAGCACGCTGGCGGCGATCACCGCGAAGCCGACGAATCCGGTCAGCAGCCGGTTGCCGTACTCGATCACCGCGTGGGCATCGAGCGGCGGGGTGGCGCCGCCGTAGCACTTGGGCCAGTCCGGGCAGCCGAGGCCGGAGCCGGTCAGCCGCACACCGGCGCCGGTGAGGACGATCAGGGCCAGGGCGGCGAGGGCCACAGCGGTGACCTGCGCGTAGCGCGGGGGGGAGATCTCGAGGCGGTCTCTGAGGCGTTGCCGCATCTTCAGGGAATGATCGCAGCGGCCGCCCGGCCGCCCGGGCTCAGCCGCCCGCGGATTTCGAGCCGGCGGACTTGCCGCCGGAAGTGTTTTCGACCAGGTATTCGACGAGGTCTTCGAGTTCTTTCGACGAGATCGTCTGTTCGAAGGTCGAGGGCATCACGTTCGGCGGGTAGCCCTTGGCGATTTCTTTGTTCGGGTCGACGATCGACTCGTGGACCATCGCGGCGCTCTGGCCGGCCAGGACTTCGTCGAGGTCCGGGCCGGTGACGCCGCCCGATTTCGCCGCCGCGAAGGTGTGGCAGGTGCCGCAGCCGTTGTTGGCGAAGACTTGGGCGCCGGGGCCGCCGGGAACCTTGGGCGGCGCTGCACCGGGCACGCCGGCGTACTTGCCGACGTAGGCGGCGACGTCGTCGAGGTCCTGGCCGCTGACGATGTCGGGGGGCATGGAGACCGCCGGGTTGTCATTGACGGGCCGCGGGTTCTCGACCTGGGCCTTGACGATCCCTTCGATCGTGTCGCTGTTCTCGCCGGCTTCGCGGGCGGCGGCGAAGGCGCTGTCGAGGTCGGGGCCGATCTGGGCCGTGGTCCCGGCCTGGGCGAGAACGTGACAGACACCGCACTTCTGTTCGAAGAGCACGCGGCCGCGGACCGTATCGGCGCTGGTCGTGCCGCAGCCGGACGCGGCCACGACGACGCCTGCCAGGGCGGCGAGGACGAGCAGCGGGCGGATGAGTTGGGAGAGGCTTGGCATACGGCTGGAGGCGGGCCGAAGTCTATATGTCGAGCCCGCCTGAAAGCGTCCTGTCGGCCGCCGCGATTGGAGTAGTCTTGCGGCGATCCGCACTATCTCCATTGGCTGGCGAGAGGAGGCCGCAGATGCAGGTGAGGGACGGGATGTCGGAGGTGTCGTTGACGGTCGGTCCGTCGCACACGCTGCGCGAGGCGGCGGCGATGATGGTCGAGAAGGGAACCGGGGCGGCGCTGGTCAGCGATGCCGAGTCGCCGACGCCGGGCATCGTCACCGAGCGCGACCTGCTGATCTCGGTCGGCGGCGGCGAGGATCCGGACGCCGAGCTGGTCGCCGGGCACATGAGCGAGCGGGTGATCGCCGCGGCGCCCGACTGGAGCCTGGAGCGGGCCGCCGCGGAGATGTCGCGGCGCGGTGTCCGCCACCTGGTCGTCTTCGAGGACGGCGAGGCGGTCGGCGTGCTCTCGATGCGCGACATCGTCCGGGTCTGGACCAGCGCCGGCGCGACGTCGGGCATGACGCCCGGCTAGCGAAGGGCGGTTCAGCCCTTCGGGGCGGTGATCGTCTCGACCGGCAGCGCGGCGCTGGGAACCCGTTGCTTGCGCGGCAGGCGGAAGTAGCCGCGAATAGCGCTGCGGACGAGGTTGCGGAAGGCGGCCAGGAAGAAAATCGCGCCGACGATCGCGTAGATGAAGGGCGAGAAGATGAAGCCGCCGGCGTAGGTCCCGCAGATCAAGCCGATCGCGCCGAGCGCGAAGAAGGCGGGCGCCCAGGAGGACTTCGGCGCGTAAACCATCTCGCCGGGCTCGGGGATCTGTCGGTGCTCGCTCATCTGGCTACTGGGCGATGTAGAGGAAGGCGGCGATGAAGCAGAGCGCGAAGACGGCCGCGGCGAGGCCGGCGGCAACCAGCCCGGCGCTCATGTTCTTACGTGCGGCCTCGCGATCCACAGCGGGATTTCTATCAAGCAGAGGGGAGGGTCGGGTGCTTCGGGGTGCATTCCCCAGGGAGACCCAGGTGCCACTCCCGCGGAGACCGTCGCGCAGCTGGGGCGCCTGTCAGGGTTCAAGCGCGGTTCCTTGAGCCTCCGCGGGAGTGGCACCTGGGTCTCCAAGTGGAGCCCAGCCCCGTATCTCGGGAGCTTCCTGTTTGGCAACTCGCCAACCTCCGCAGCTCTTGCTCGAGCCCGATCCTCAACTAGCTCCTGAGGCACGGAGCTTCTCCTGGGAAGCGACTCCGGCTTCGTGAGGTGGGGGTCGGGTACCCCTCCGAACGTTTTGCGCCGCTGGCCGAAAGGCCACCTCGGACGGCCCTAGGCGATCCAGCCAGTCAGGCGAGTGAGGAGGGGTACCCGACCCCACCCCGCCAACCCCGTATCGCCGAATCAGACGTTGGCGGCGATGGCCATCGAGAGGAACAACAGCGCCAGGTAGGCCAGCGAGAAGAGATACGTGCGCAGGGCCCAGCGGCGTTCCTTGGTGCGCAGCAGCTTCGTCGAGAAGTAGATGAAGACGGCGCCGAGCAGCATCGAGGGGACCAGGTAGGCGACGCCGAGGCCGCCGGCGCAGAAGGGCAGCTGGGTGACCGCGTAGAGGAGCACGGTGTAGAGGAGGATCTGGCGGCGGGTCTCGTCCTCGCCGCGCACCACCGGCAGCATCGGGATGCCGGCCTTGGCGTACTCGTCCTTCATCAGGATCGAGAGCGCCCAGAAGTGCGGCGGCGTCCAGAAGAAGACGATCGCGAAGAGGTAGAAGGCCATGCCGCTGAGGCCGCCGGTGACCGCCGCCCAGGCGACCAGGGGCGGCACGGCGCCGGCGGCACCGCCGATGACGATGTTCTGCGGCGTCGTGCGCTTCAGCCAGAGCGTGTAGACGAAGACGTAGCCGAACAGCCCGGAGAGCGAGAGGGCGGCCGCCAGTGGGTTGACGGTCAGCGCCAGCAGGGCGAAGGAGGCGCAGCCGAGCAGGGTGCCGAAGGCGATCGCGGCGCCGGGCGAGACCCGGCCGGAGGCGACCGGACGGTCGATGGTGCGAGCCATCGTGCGGTCGATGTCGCGGTCGACGGCGTGGTTGATGGCGCCGGCGCCGCCGGCCGAGAGGGCGCCGCCGAGGCAGGTGAGCAGGATCAGCTCGAGCGAGGGGTCGCCGGCGACGTACATCGTCGTCACGGTCGTGAACAGCAGCAGCGACTGCACTTTCGGCTTCGTCAGCGTCAAGTAATCGCGGACCACCGTCATCGCGGCGGAGCGCGGGGCAGGCGTGGCTGCCGTCGGGGTGGGCGCGGTCTGCGCGCCGGCGCCGGCTTCCATGTCGGTCAGGCTACCGGCTGGGACTCGCGAGCCGGTGCTTCGGTGCTGCCGGTGCTGTGGGCGATCGCGTCGCGGATGTCGCGCATCGGCTCGGCGCTGCGGACGTCGGGCAGGACGTCGAAGTTGTGCGGCTCCGGCGGCGAGAGCGTGAACCACTCGAGCGAGCCGCCGCCCCAGGGATCGTGGCCGGCCTCGGGACCGTGGACGCGGCTGAGGATCGCGTTGACGAGGCTCATCACGATTCCCGCGGCGAGGATCAGCGTGCCGATCGAGGCGATCAGGTTGTAGCCGTTGACGCCGGTGCCGTCGTAGAACTTGTAGGCGTCGATCACCTGGCCCTGCTCGCCGCCGGCGAGGAAGAGCGGCACGAAGGCGAGCAGGAGGCCGACCGCCATCGTCCAGAAGGAGATGCGGGCGAGGTTCTCGCCCATCGTCCGGCCGGTCATCTTCGGGAACCAGAAGTGGAGGGCCGCGAAGCCGCCGAAGACGGCGCCGCCGACCAGGGCGAAGTGAGTGGCGGCGGTGGAGTCGGTGGTGTTCTTCAACTGCCAGGCGGCGGCGACCATCGAGTGGTCGATCTCAGCCGCGAGGCCGATCGAGATCGAGGAGATCGCGCCGATCGCGAACAGCAGCGGCGCCCGCATCCGCAGCGCCCCGCCGATCATCGTCGCGATCAGGTTGAAGACGATCAGCCCGAAGGGGACGATCAGCGCCAGCGACATCAGCATCGCGAAGTACATCCAGCCGATCCCGATCGGCGCGGTCAGCATGTTCTGCATCCAGGCCAGCGTGCCGAGCACGGCGATCGCCACCAGCGAGCCCATCACGACGCCGCGGTTGAAGAGCGGCTTGGCGGCGAAGGTGGAGACGATTTCGGCGATCGCGCCGAAGGCGAAGATCAGGATCAGCATGTAGGAGCCGGAGAAGAAGATCCAGCTGAAGTGCTGCCAGAGCAGCGGCGCGCCGCCCGAGCCGTCGGCGAAGAAGATGCCGTCGTAGTTGCGGTCGATCATCAGCATCGTCAGCGCCGCCAGCAACACCGGGCCGATCACCAGCAGCAACCAGCAGCTGACCGTGGCGGCCCAGGAGAAGACCGGCACGCGGCGCCAGGCCATGCCCGGCGCCCGCATGTTGCGCAGCGTCGTCAGCAGGTCGATCGCGATGAAGACGAAGCCGAGGGTCGCCAGGCCGGTCGCGGTGGCCCAGGCGTCGACGCCGTTGTTGGAGAGGAAGGCGAGCTCGTTGAGCGGCGCCAGCGGGTTGACCCCGGCCTCCGAGGGGGTAAAGAGGAAGCCGGCGTAGAGCACGGTCGCCCCAGCCGCCCAGAGCGCCACGCCGAGCTGGCCGAGGCGGGGCAGGGCGGTGCCGCGGGCGCCGATCTGCAGCGGCGCCACGTAGTAGAAGAAGCCGAGCGCCAGCGGGATCGCGAAGAGGAAGACGGCGGTGCCGCCGTAGAGCGAGAGCATCCGGTTGAAGGCCACCGGCGAGAGGAAGGTGTTCTCGGGGATCGCCAGCTGCAGCCGCATCAGCAGCATCTCGACCAGGGCGATGAAGAGGAAGCCCAGCGAGCCGCCGATCAGGATGCGGCCGAGGTCCTTGTGGTCGGCGCTGGTCGCCAGCTCGACCCAGCGCGGGCGCTGCTTGCCCGGGAAGCCGTCGATGACCAGCTCGGGACGCGGCTTCTCGCTCATGGCACTTCTCCGTTTTCGATCAGGCCGACGACCCGGTCCTGGGCGGTCTCGATGTCGGCTTTCTGCTGCTTGACGAAGTCTTCGTAGGCTTGCGGCGAGACGACCTCGACCGCGGTCCGCATCGCCGCGTAGGCCTGGCCGGAGAGCGAGGCCGACTGACCGTCGTACTCGCCTTCCTGGTCGGCGCGGAAGACGACCTCGTTGGTCTTGCCGGGCACGGCGTCGCGCTTGCCGGAGAGGTCGGGAACGTCCCAGGTGTGGACGACGTCGGTGGAGAGCAGTTCGAGCTTGACGGCGGTGTCGACCGGGACGACCAGCTTGTAATAGGAGAAGGCGCCGTTGGGGTAGTCGTAGCGCCACAGCCACTGCTGGCCAGTCGCCTTGATCGTCAGCGGCTCGGTCTTGGCGGCGGCCAGGCCGGCCGCGCCGGTGGCCGGCGTCTCGCGGGCCTTGCCGGTGAAGACGAGGCTGACGACGAAGATCGCCAGGGCGAAGACGGTGAGCAGGGCGCCGACCCGGAACTGCACCCGGCGGCCGCCGCCGCTCGCCCGCGGAGCGCTGCCGCGCTGGGCGCGGTTCTTGCGCACGGCGTAGAACAGCGCCAGGTTGATCGCGACGACGACTATCGCCGCGGCGACGAGGCCAATCGAGAGCAGCGTGGAGATCTGGTCGGTGCCAGGGGAGTGCGGCGTCAAAGCGCGGCCATTCTAATCACGCCGGACGGCGTGCCGGGTTGCTCCCACCCCCAGGCCGCTACCTATACTCGCCGGCCTTATGAGGAGGCGCTCCCGGCCATCACCCGCGCTTCGACATCTGGTGCGCGGTGGAGCGGCCACCGTCTTCGCTGCCGCGATCGCCGTTCCGCTGCTGCGGCGCCGCCTGCGGATCCCGGCCCCACTGACCATCGCCGCCTGCGCCGGCGGGCCGCTTGCCCTCGCCGTTCTCTACCCGCGCTCGAAGAAGCGCGACGTCGCCCTCTACGCGATGCAGATGTGGGCTTTCATCATGGTCCACGAGATTCCCTTCGACGATCCGGAGCGCCTGCGCAGCCGCCTCCGCAGCCGCTACCCGATCGTCAGCGACCGCGCTCTCGGCGCCGGCAAGCTGCCCAACACCCGCCTCCAGCGCCGCCTCGCCGGGCTGCCGCGGGTCGGCGTCGTCAATCGCTTCCTCACCTGGGCCCACTGGATCTGGTTCTTCGAGCCCTACGTGGCCTTGGCCCTGGTCCTGGCGCGCAGAAACGAGCGCTTCCCAAACGCCGCCCGGCAGATGGCCGCGGTCTTCGACATCGGCTGCGCCGTCTACTTCGCGGTGCCGACGGCGCCGCCGTGGTGGTCCTCGGAGCAGGGCCTGACCGGTGAAGAGGTGCGGCGGATCATGGTCGAGGTCGGCGAAGACACCTGGGGATCGGCCTGGCCGAAGATGTACGACACGCTCGGCGGCAACCCCTGGGCGGCGATGCCCTCGCTGCATTTCGCCACCTCGCTGGTCGCGGCGCTGTCGCTCTCGGAAGCCGGCAAGGTCGAGGGCGCGCTGGGCTGGGGCTACGCGGGGACGCTCGGCTTCGCTCTCGTCTACCTCGGCGAGCACTACGTCACCGATCTCACCGCCGGGGCGCTGCTGGTGGCCCTGGTCAGGCGCGGCGAGCCGCTGGCCGAGCCGCTCGTCGAGGGCGTCAACCGCGGCCTGCGCCGATTGGAGCGCCTGGCGAACGGGTAGCGTCCAGCGGGTGTCTGGAGAGGACCCGGCGAGCGGCAATGGGACCGCCGAGATGCCGTTGCTCACCACCCGGCGCCTGGTGCAGACGGTCATCGTCGTCCTGCTGCTGCTGGGTTGCATCTACTTCCTCTTCCCGAAGCTGGTCGGCCTCAGCGGCGCCCTGAGCAGGCTCGACGACGCCGATCCGGTCTGGATCGCGGTCGCGATCGGCTTCAACGTCCTCGCCTACGCGACCTACATCGCCCTCTTCAAAGCGGTGGTCGGCGGCGACGCGCTGCGGCTCAGCTGGACCGAGACCTACGAGATCAACATGGCCGGGGTGGCGGCGACGCTGCTGTTCTCGGCCGGCGGCGCCGGCGGCATCGCCCTCACCTACTGGTCGCTGCGCAAGGCGGGGATGGCCCGCCGCGACGTCGCCAGGCGGATGGTCGCCTTCATCACCCTGCACTACGCCTTCTACCCGCTGGCGCTGATCGTCTTCGGCGTCCTGCTGCGGACCGGGGTCCTGAACGGCAGGAGCTCGGTCGAGCTGACGATCGTCCCCGCCGCTGTCGCCGGGCTGCTGATCGTGATCGGCGTGCTCGTCGCCCTGATCCCGCCCGACCTCGAGCGCCGCCTCGCTCCCTTCGCCCACGGCGAGCGCGCCCGCTCCTTCCTGAAGAGCGCCGCCAAGGTTCCGGCGACGATTGGGGAGGGCTTCCGCTTCGCGATCGGGCTCTTCGCCCATCCCTCGCGCGGCGGCCTGGCCGTGCTCGGCGCCGCCGGCTTCTGGGCGGCCAGCATCGGCGTGCTCTGGGCCTCCTTCCACGCCTTCGACGTCCACGTCCCGCTCGCCGTCGTCGTCCAGGGCTTCTTCCTCGGCATGGTCGCCAACCTCTTCCCGCTGGCGCCGGCCGGGGTGGGGGCGGTCGACGCCGGGATGATCGGCGCCTTCGTCCTCTTCGGCCTGCCCGAGGAGACGGTCTTCCCGGCGATCCTGATCTTCCGCCTGGTGTCCTTCTGGATGCCCATCCCACCCGGTGTAGTCGCCTTCTTCCAACTGCGCAACACTGTCCATCGCTGGGAAG
>Ga0193706_1001133_pt1 | contig 12441 bp, 10 predicted proteins | sample U3c1metaG_FD_160130 | JGI IMG/M metagenome (GOLD analysis project Ga0193706, IMG submission 160130) | Soil microbial communities from a riparian zone of the East river system, Colorado, United States - U3c1 | ecosystem: Environmental > Terrestrial > Soil > Riparian zone | place: USA: East River... | reverse complement strand
GTGAGCAACCCGATCACAAGTGCCACGACGAGAAAAATGGCCAGCCGCGAAACGGTTCCCAACACGGCGCTCGTCTCCAGTGATCCGCTCATGGCGATGCCCGAGAGCAGCGCGATCATGACGATCGCCAGCATGTCCTCGACGATCAGGATTCCGAAGATTAGTTGCGCGAAGGGCTCCTTGCCTTTGCGCAATTCGGCGAGTGCTTTCACGATGATCGTCGTCGAAGAAATCGAGAGCATCGCGCCAAGGAAGATGCTGTCCATGCGGCCCCAGCCGAAGAACTGCCCGACCTCGTAGCCGACCCACACCATCAGCAGGATTTCCAGCGCCGCCGCGACCAGCGCCGTCACGCCCACCTTTTTCAATTTGCGCAGGCTGAACTCCAGTCCGAGCGAAAACATCAGGAACACCACGCCCAACTCCGCCAGCGTGTTGATCGTTTCCTGGTCGTGAATGAGCGGGAAGGGCGGGGTGTGCGGCCCGATGATGACGCCTGCGATGATGTAGCCGAGCACGACCGGCTGTTTGAAATGGTGAAAGATGATCGTGACCAGTGCGGCCACAATCATCACCACCGCGAGGTCCTGTAAGAACGCGACTCCGTGCATTCGCGCCGTGAGCTTGGAAGGGGCGCTTGCGACGCGTCAACTTTCGCTTTCGAAATCTGCGCAGCAATTTTTCGCTCCCGCTCCCGCCTTACACAAAATCTTGCCAATGCGTCTCCACTCCCGTACGCAAAACCGTGGTGAGGACTTTCTGCAGAATGATCTTGGCATTCGCTTTGTTCGCGACCGGGTGCGGAGAGGTGCAGCGAATGAAAGTTCCCGACGTCACGAAGTCCGCCACTCTTGAACTGGTTGCCACGCCCGATTTGAAGAACGTTCGTGAACTGCGGATTCAACTGGGTGGGAATGTCTCCGGTCACGGCATGATCTGGGGCGACAATATCAAGACCCAGCGTTTCAGCGGTGGATTCAATATCCGCATCACCAAGCCGTGGACGCAGACGAACTGCGTGCTGCATTACCAACCTGACGGCGTCACCTCCGGCGGTATTGGTGTTCGTTATCGTTTTGTCGGAGATCAAAAGTGATTCTCAGTTACCCGCGATCGAAGGACGGCAACGCGCGATCGACTCCCACCTTTTCAGCGCCGCGCTTTTCAAGATTTGAAGATTGAGCGTGGTGCAGGACGCGTTATCGTGCGGCGCAATCAACAAGGGCGTTTGTTCAAGACGGATGAAACTGAACAATCACGTGTGCGCGTGTTTGCTGGCTGCTGCCATGATGATGCAGACGGCGATGGCTTCTGGTCTACCTCAGACCGTCGCGGGATCATGGGATCGCGTGGGCGGAAACGATTGGCTCTTGCGTGATCCTGTAACCGGTCAACCCGTCGCTCTGTTGGAAGATTCTTCCGCCTGGCTTTGGTCTGCGGGTTCAGCGGTGCTTCAAGGAGCGGTTTCGGAAAATCCCGGGGCGCTCGCCATCGTAAGAGTGGAGGATGCGTTGCCAGAGTTCTGGGCCGATCCATCGGTTCACAATCGCATGGGACCGACGGTGTTTTCTGGATTTGGCAAAGATGCCGGTCCGCGGGAATGGGCAGGGCGCCCTGCGTTTGATCGACGTGCCTATGCTCTTGATCCGGGCTGGGAATTGCAGAGTGCTCTCGCACCTCCGGCAAGTTCAGGAGTGAACATCCAGATTACGATCAGCAATTCCGTGACGCTGCATTGGCATGCACTCCCGGGCCGCGTGTACGGCGTCGATTTTACTCCCTCGTTGAACCAGCCGTTCCAGACAGTGCGAACCAACGGATCGCCGACGGAGCAGAATATGTCGGTGACGTTGCCGTTGAATACCGTCCACGGGTTTTACCGAATCGCAGAACAAACTGATTAAAAGGAACCATGAGAAAACATTTGGCCGTATTGTTCATGGCGCTCAGCGCCCTGGCGTTCCCAAGCATGGCACTTGCCCAGGCATCTTCCTCCAACAGCACCGTCTTCATGAACATCCAGGGAACGGGAGGCGACGTGATCCAGGGAGAGGTGACGCAAGCGGGCCGCGAGGGTTGGCATCGCTTGCAGGCTTATACCCATGAGATTGTTTCGCCGCGCGATGCCGCGAGCGGATTGCCTACGGGCAAACGCCAGCACAAGCCCTTCCGAATCGTGAAGCTCATCAACCGAGGTTCGCCCTTGCTCCTCGACGCGATGACGAAGAACGAAACGTTGCCGTCAATACAGGTATCCATTTGGACTCCCACATTAGTCGGCGCCGAACAGAAAGTGTTCACCTACACACTCACCGATGCGACGGTGGCTTCCATTCGTCCGTGGATGCCGAACAAGAGTGACCCGGCCACGAGCGGCTATCCACCGGCGGAAGAGATCAGCTTCACGTACAAGAAAATCGAATGGACCTTCCACAACGGGAACATCGTGGCCGAGGATAGTTGGGATACGCGTTAATGCGGGCGCTCAATTGATGTAGTTTCCTGAGCCATGCGATTGCGCGTTTTCATTTTGCTTGCGCTGATGGTGGGCGTGATCGGCCTGATGTTCTTGGCCGCGCGCAAATCAGATCGATCGACTCCGGCAACGGCTACCATTACGAACTCCCCGTCCGCGACAGCCGCGGCGTTCAGAAGAACGGCGAGGGCTTCTTCTCTTGCCGCTGCGGACCTCGCGGAACACGCGCCGGTTCCCACATCCAACGTGTTTCAACGCATCGCGTCAGGGGAATTGGACCTGCACCTCGACTCCGAACAACTCGCCGAATATCTCCGCCAGTACGGCACGAACGTGGAGACTCTACTGGCCACGCAAAACAAGGAGTACATCAAACGTGCCGCTGAATTGTTTCCCAACGATCCGCGCGTCCAATACGCCGTCGTGACACGGGACATTTTTCCCGAGGCGAAGCGCGAATGGCTGGATCGTCTCAAACAATCCGCACCCGACAATGCGATAGCGAACTACCTTTCCGCCCGCGAATATTTGAAAGCCGGGAATCGCGAGCAAGGACTCAAGGACCTTGCTGATGCCGCAGGAAAGTCGCGGTTCGATGATTACACGCGCGAGCAAGTGCAGAACATGGAGGACGCGCAATTGTCCGCCGGCCGCAGCCTGGCGGAAGCGAAGTTCGCCGCCGGCAGCGGACTGCTTCTGCCGCAGTTCGCGATGTTCAAAGGAGTCGCGATCGAGTTACAGACAATGCAGAAGGAATACATCGGTGCGGGCGATGCATCGTCTGCTGAGGCGCTCGCGCAAATGGGTCGCTCGCTCGGTCAGCAACTCAGCCACGGCGAAGGCTCGCACACGATCCTCGGCCAGCTCGTCGGCATCGCCGCCGAACGCATTGTGCTCAACTCGTTGCCGACGGACAGTCAGCCCCCCTTTCTTAATGGCACCGTGCAGCAACGCATCGATGAGATGACAGCGTTCCGCCAAAACGTCAAAACGCTGATGCCGGAAGTGAGCGCGATGGTGGCCCGTGGAAACGAAAATGAAATCATCAGCTACTTCGACCGCATGAAACTTCAGGGTGAATACAAGGCGCTGCTCTGGCTGCAAAACAGAAACAAGCTGCGTTGAGTCATCGGGCGCAACTCGACACGCGCCCGATTTTCGCGGAGACACTTCGGACTGCGCTTGCCACCGCAGTCCATACGATCCGTCCGATCGGATTGGTGCGTGTGTCGAGTTGCGCCCGTCATCATCCCGCAGGAAGAATCACCTCCACCTCTGCAACTGCGCGCGTGGAAAGACGGCGTTGAGATCGAGTGTCCGGCATGGCGTTGCACCATTTGCGCAGAGATTAACAAAATACGCGTGGCGCTGCCGTCGTCGAACCGGCACATTCGCGCCCACGTGGGACAGATGAAGCTTGGAATTAATCAAATATTGGCCGTCGCGCTCGTTGCGGCGTTCGTTGCTGGCTGCCGACAGGACAAGATCACGTTTACTGATGTGCCGAAGGAACGCGCGGAGCGCAGCGCTGAACCCATCGCCGTGCAAGTGCCGACGGGATGGGAACAAGCGCCGCGTGGCGAATTCCGGGTTCACAGCTTTATTGTTCGCGGCGCGAGCAACGCGCAGGCCGAGATCAGCGTGATTCCGCTGCCGAATCTCGGTGGAAGGTTGCTCGATAATATCAATCGCTGGCGCAGCTCCGTCGGCTTGCAGGCGCTGTCGGAGGAAGAGATCGCGAAGGAAGCTAAGCCGGTGAAAGTCAGCCACGAGACTGGCAGCTTTTTCGAAATGGCGGGTGACTCGACCGAGAAAGACGAGCCCACGCGCATCCTCGGCGCGATTGTGAACATCGAAGGTAACGGTTGGTATTTCAAAATGATGGGTGACGACAAGTTGGTCAGCGCGCAGAAGCCGGAGTTCATGAAATTTTTGGCGGCGTACCAATTTCCTCCCCACAGTCACGATGATCACGCCGGCCATAACCACGCCGAAGATCCGCATGCGGGAGTCGCAGCGGAGGATCCACATGCCGGGCTCAATATCGCCGCAGCGCCGCCGACACCGGAGTCCGGTCCGCCGCAGAAGGCGTGGCCAGCGCCGCCTTCATGGCAGCAACAAACGCCCGGCATGATGCAGGACGCAAAGTTTGCGGTCGGCGGCGGTAAAGCAGTTGTCACGGTTTCCGAGGCTGGCGGCGCAATGGTTCCCAACATTCAGCGCTGGCGTGGCCAATTGCAGATGGCTCAGGCGAGCGATGCTGAAGTAGAGAAAGCGGCGACGCCACTTGATTTGAAGGGCGTGAAAGCGACTTTGGTGGACTTGGCGGGGCCGACCCAGCGGATGATCGTCATCATCGTGCCGAAGGGAGACCTGAGTGTGTTTTACAAGTTGATGGGCGAGTCCGCCGCTGTAGCGGCCGAGAAGGACGCGCTGATCGAATTTGCCAGGAAAGTGAAATGACCAAAACGGAATCCACCATTGAAGCCGAGAAGCCAAAAGGCAGCTCAAACCCAGCGTCGGCGTCGCCAGGCCCAGGCCGGCAGCTTTTCAATTTCTTCACCTCACTGCGCTTGACCGTCGTGTTCCTGTTCCTGGCGGTGCTGCTGGTGTTCATCGGCACGCTCGCGCAGGTGGAGGAAGGCTTGTATGCGGCGCAGCATCGCTATTTCCGCAGTCTCTTCATCTGGTGGCAGCCCGGCGGCGGCCCGTTCAAGCTGCCCGTGTTTCCTGGAGGCTACCTGATCGGTGGTGTGCTGTTGGTCAATCTCATCTGCGCTTACACGAAACGTTTTCAGCTTTCGAAAAAGAAGATCGGCCTGCTGACGATCCACAGCGGATTGGTCCTCTTGCTCGTCGGTCAGTTCGCCACGGACTTGTTGCAGGTCGAGAGTGCGATGCAACTGTTCGAGGGTGATACGAAGGGTTACTCGGAGGATTTCCGCGCCAATGAACTCGTGCTGATCGATAAGTCTTCGAGTGCGGAAAAAGATCGCGTGTATTCAGTGCCTGATTCGCTGTTGAAACATCATGGCGACATTCGCGACGCGCAGCTTCCCTTCACCTTGCGCGTGAAAACGCTGTGGGAAAACGCCGGGCTCGTGGAGCCGGGCACGAATAATCCGCCTATGGCCATTCCTTCGGGCGCCACGGCGGGAACATTGCGGGACATCCTCGTCATTCCCATGCCGCTGGTGAAAGACATGGACTCGCGAAACATGCCGGGCGGCTTGATCGAGGTGCTCGACGGCGACACGTCGCTGGGCAGCTTTCTGGTGTCGTCGCTTCTGTCCAAGCCCGAGAGTTTCAGCGTGAAGGGGAAACAGTATGAGATCGGGATGCGATTCAAGCGTTACTACTACCCGTTCAACATCACGCTGCTGAAAGCGACGCACGAAACATACAAAGGCCGGCCCGATATCCCCAAGAATTTTGCGAGCCGTGTGCGAGTTGAATATCCGGCCAAGAAGGAAGCTCGGGAGACGGTGATCTACATGAACAACCCGCTCCGATACGAGGGCCTCACTTTCTTTCAGTATCAGATGAGCGCAGGTGATTTTGCGGATCGCCAGGGTCAGAAGCCATCATCGACGTTTCAGGTCGTGCGCAACCCGAGCTGGCTGACGCCGTATCTTTCGTGCGTGATCATTGCCACCGGGCTGATCATTCAATTCATGATGCATCTGGTGGGATTTGTTCGGAAACGGAATGCGTAGGAGGCAACGATGAAGGGTTTGATCAAAATTATTCCGTGGTTCTTCGTCGCTCTGTTCGGCATCGAGATCATCGCGGTAGTGATGCCGAAGAAGGAGAGCGAGTTTCACCTGCGCGAGTTCGGCCGCCTGCCTGTGCTGCTGAATGGACGCGTGCAGCCGCTCGATTCGGTTGGCCGCAACGCATTGCTGCAAATCCGGTCCACCGGTGACGTGCCACTCGAACTCGTGCCGTCGTGGAAATTCTGGTACCATCCGCCGAAACTGCGCTCGAGCGAATGGCTTGCGGAGGTGTTGTTCAAGCCCGAGGTGGCGGACACGCGCCCGATCTTTCTGATTCACCATCCCGAACTGTTGTCGGAATTGAACTTGCAGGACAAAGGCATCGAGAAATCCGGCCTGCGCTACTACACGTTCAACGAACTGATCCCCAGCCTCAAGGAAGTGCAGGAGCAGGCTTCCAATGCGCCGGAACAGGATGCGTTGCGCACACCGATCCAGAAACAAGTGCTGAAGCTGTTCAACGGACTTTTCCTGTATCAGGCCATGAAGACGGCGGCACGTCCGCCCTCGTGGGAAAACTTTGAGAAGGATCTCACCTCGTTTGAAAAAGGCCTCGCGGCTGTGAAGGCGCGCGACGAAGGCAAAGATTTCGATAAGGAAGATGTCAATGCGCTGGCTCAATCCGCGGTCGAGATCGCCAGCCTCGCACGTGATCGCGCGGCGGGAGCGCGGTACCCGCTCGTCATTCCGCCTTACTTGCCCGAGCACAAGCGCGAAGACTGGTCCAGCATGTCGCAGACGTTGTTCGAGCCGGTGCGTCAATTGCTCGACTCCTCACGAAGCGGCGCTTCGGCCGGGACGTTGAACGTCGGAATTCCCAAGCCGGCAAAACTCTTCGCGGCCATGGCGAGCGCGTACAACCAAGGCGACGCGGCGCGATTCAACTCGGCTGTCACTGAGTACAAGTCCTGGTTGGGTAAGGATTTTTCGCCCGAGCTGAAGAAGGGTCGCGAGGAATTCTTCTTCAACGACACCAAGGGATTCCTGCACGCGATGATCATTTATCTCGCGGCGTTCGTGCTCGCGGTGGGTGGGTTGCTGACGCTGACCGCGGTGCCGGTGCTCTCGGAATCCCTGCGTAAATCTTCCTGCTATCTGATCATTCTCGCTGGAGTGGTGCATACGTTCGGGCTCGTCTTCCGAATGTATCTCGAAGGACGACCACCGGTCACAAATCTCTACTCGTCGGCCATCTTCATCGGCTGGGGTGCGATGGTGCTCGGCGTTATACTTGAACGAATCTACCGCCTCGGTCTCGGGAACATCGTGGCGTCCGTGGCCGGTTTTGTAACTCTTGTCATCGCGCACAACCTCGCGTTGGGCGGCGATACGATGGAGATGATGCGCGCGGTGCTCGATACGAACTTCTGGCTCGCGACGCATGTCGTCGCGGTAACGATGGGTTACGCCGCCACGTTTGTCGCTGGATTGCTAGGAATCGTTTTCATCCTGCTCGGTGTATTCACGCCGCTCTTGCGCCAGAAGCTAAACAGCAAGACCTCCGTAAAATCCGCTGCCTCATCCAGCACCGACATCGGCAAGGCGCTCGCGAAGATGGCTTACGCGATCATCTGCTTCGCGACCTTGTTCAGTTTTGTTGGAACCGTTCTCGGCGGCATTTGGGCCGATCAATCGTGGGGCCGCTTCTGGGGTTGGGATCCAAAAGAGAACGGCGCGCTCGTCATCGTCCTTTGGAACGTGGTGATTCTCCACGCGCGCTGGGGCGGCCTGATCAAGGAACGCGGCCTGATGGCCATGGCTGTGTTCGGCAATATCGTGACCGCATGGTCATGGTTCGGCGTGAACATGCTCGGCGTGGGGCTCCACTCATACGGCTTCATGGACGGCGGCGCGAAATGGCTCTACTACGTTTTCGTCCCAAGCCAGCTCGCGATCATCGCGCTCGGTCTTCTGCCTCTCAGCTTGTGGAAAAGTTTTCGCACCAAAAGCAAACCAACTCCATCGGTGCCTGACGTCTCGGCCACCGCGCCGGCTTAAGCGAAAAATTCACTCCACGCGCGCTCGTCGAAGCCGACGATGCCGCGCGTGCCGCGAATCACGAACGGCCGTTTCACCAGGTTGCCGTTCTTCGCCAGCAGCGCGAGAGCCTCGGTCTCCGTCATTGATGGGAGTTTCGCGCTGAGCTTCATCGCGCGATAATCCACGCCACTGGTGTTGAAAAGCCGTCGCACGTCACCATCGTAACTCGCGAGCATCGACTTCAACTCAGCGAAGGAGGGCGGTCGTTCTCGAATCGCGATCGGCTCCACCTCGATTCCCCGCGCGTCGAGGAACTTCAGCGCGTTGCGGCAGGTGCTGCATTTGTCGTAGCCGTAAAACCGGATTTTCATCTCACTCTCATTACTGGACTCAGCGTCTCGCAACGGGACGAAGGCGCGCTTTTACACGGGCATCGTCACGAAGCGGGCTGGAGATAACGGCCCTGCTGTCTCAAGGCAAGCCAGCGCGGTTTCAGAAGAACTCTCGTGGTGACCGCGCGCTCTCCCGCCCGTGGCACTGCTGCTGCTAATTGCGGTTCACTATGAAAAGTATCAAAACGCACCTGGCAACGCTCGCCGCGTTGTTCAGCGCCACAGTGCTGGCGCACGCCGGCCCCAGCACCTTTGTTCGCTACCACGTCGACGCTACGATGACCGCGTCCGGCATTGATGCCGACGCGACCGGACGTGTGCAGGCGTTCCTCAAACACCAGGGCAGCTCTGATAATCGACGCCTGCGCGTGCGCGTCACGAACCTTGATCCGAGCGCCACGTTTACGTTGCAAGCCGTTATTGGCGACGCGAGCGAAGCGGTTGCTGTCGCGACGTTCACAACAGATGCTGCTGGCAAAGCCGTCATCGTTTATTTGGAGAACACCTCTCTGCGTTCCGCCGCCAGGGTGAAACCCTCGCGCAAGAACAAGCGCGCGCTGCCCGAAGATATTTTCGATATCGCGTCCGTCCGCGTGCTGAACGTTGTGAACGCAAATAGCGAAATCGTCCTGAGCGCTGATCTTCACGCCACCGAATCGTTCAACTACCAGGTCGCCACGGCCTTCAAGAACACCGGCACCGATGGCGACGCGATCGGCTGCATGGCCGCGGCAGTGCAGAGTGGGACGATTCAGTTTCGTCTCTTCGCCATGGGGCAGAGCAGCCAATACACTCTCGTCATCAACAACGAGCCTGTCGCGAATTACACCGCGGATCTCATGGGTGGAATTGCCGTTGGCTCTTATCCATCGCTCGCGCCGGAACCAATGAAGTTCCGCGAGATCAGCCTCAAGAACTCGGCTGACGTGGTGATCCTCGAATCTCACGTTCAATGAAAACACTGTCCGACCTGCGCTGATATTTTTCATAGGCTCTGGTCGAACCGGCCCGTGGCGATGCCACGGGCCACTTTCGCTTTTGAGGAGCGCGGACCGTTGGGTCCGCGTGTTCATTATCTAAACGGCAATCAGATTGTAATCGCGCGGACCCAACGGTTCGCGCTCCGAAGTTTTGGGCTGAAACTTCCACGTGACTCGTCGAAGCTCCGTCAATGTTCCGATTGCTTCCGCTATTATTATTAATAATTGCGTTCACCGCTCGCGCTGCTGCGCCCACGCGCGGCGCGGACATGAATTACGGCCCGTTCCTTTGCTACACCGTGCAGTCAAGCCACGAGACCACGTGCAAGGGCATCACGGTTTCACTCGCGGCAGGCACGAATCGCGCGGCGGTAGTGTTCGACACTGATACGCTTCGTTACGCTACGGCGTGGAGCGGCGGCTGGCTTGACCTGACCAAAACTCATCTCACGACTGAAAAGGGCGAACTGCCTCCGCGTGTCGCGGGCAAAGTTGAATGGAGCAATCAGCCGGGCCCGGGTTGGGCGAAAGGCGGAAGCTGGACTGATCCGCGGACGAACCACATTGGACCGTTGCCGAAAGAGTGGGCGCATTACAAAGGACTCTTCCGCCACGGCAGCAACACCGTGTTTCATTACACCGTGGATGGCTGCGAAGTCTTCGACGTGCCGGGCCTCATCGAGTCCGAGGGTTTCGGATTTTTCACCCGCACGCTGCGCATCGCTCCGAACACGCGTCCGATGATGCTGCGACTCCGCGACACCGCTTGTGAAACGTTGCCGTCCGGTGCGCCATGTCCATCTGTGGTCGTGCTGGAAGGGAAAGACGTCTTGCCACGATTGAATGCTAATCAGATCGAAGCCGCGATCCCGCCGCACGCGGAACCGCTGACGATCAAATTTCTCTTCGTCGATTCGGAGCATGGTCAGGCGATTCCTTTCGAGCATCTCGATCGTATTCACGCGCCGGATTTGCCTGATGTGATTCGCGGCGGTCCGGCGCTGTGGCCGCAGACGATCACGACGACTGGAAAACGTAGTGCTGACTCAGCCGCATTCGTCGTGGATACGGTGGCGATCCCGGAGAACAATCCCTGGCGCTCGTGGATGCGCCTGACCGCGCTCGACTTTTTTTCCGACGGACGTGCCGCAATTGCCACGTGGAGCGGAGACGTGTGGATCGTTTCCGGTCTCGACGACTCGCTGCAAAACGTGAAGTGGAAGCGATTCGCCGCCGGGCTTTTTGATCCGCTGGGACTCAAAATTGTGCGCGACGAAATCTACGTCCTCGAGCGCAGCCAGATTACGCGGTTGCGCGATCTGAACAATGATGGCGAAGCCGACGTTTACGAGAACTTCAACAACGACACTGCCGTCAGTCCCAGCTATCACGCGTTCGCGATGGATTTGCAGACGGACAGCGCTGGCAATTTCTACTTCGCCCGCGCTGGCCAACGCGTCGAACCCATTTATCCGCTGAATGGCGGCATGGTGCGCGTCTCGGCTGACGGTTCGCGCGCGGAGTTGATCGCGCATGGATTGCGCGTGGTGAATGGAATGGCGATCGGCCCGCGCGACGAAATCGTTTGCAGTGACAACCAGGGAAATTGGATTCCGTCGGGCCGCATTGATTGGATCGACGCGAAGCAACCGGGCTTTTACGGCTATGTGCCGCATGCACACGGGTTGCCGACCAACCGCTACGTTCCGCCGTTGTGCTGGATTCCCATGGCGATCGACAACTCCGGCGGCAGCCAGGTGTTCGTCACGAGCGACAAGTGGCCCGCGTCGTTAAAGAACCAAATCCTGCACAGCTCCTACGGCATGGCGTCGCTGCTCGTGGTATTGTGGGAAACCAACAGCGGCGTGGCGCAGGGCGGGGTGATGAAGCTTCCGCTGAAGTTCGATTCGGGAATCATGCGCCCGCGTTTCAATCCGGCCGACGGTCAGCTTTACATCGCCGGTCTGCGCGGCTGGCAAACGAAGGTCGCCCGTGACGGCGCGCTTCAACGTGTTCGCTGGACTGGCAAGCCGCCGCGAATGCCGAGCGCGTTGCATGTGCGCCGCAACGGAATCGAGATCACGTTCACCGATCCGCTCGATCGTGTTTCCGCCGAGGACCTCCAGAATTGGAACGTTGAACAGTGGAACTATTTGTGGAGCGACAAGTACGGCTCGGATGATTACTCGGTCTCGAATCCCGCGAAAAAAGGCCGCGACTCCGTCGAGGTGCGCCGCATCAAGCTGTCCTCTGATAACAAAAGCGTATTGCTCGAAATCGCCGAGCTAAAGCCCGTGATGCAGATGAAGATCAAGTTCGCGCTCCAATCGGCGGATGGCGAAAAGGTGGCATGGGAAATTTATATTACGATCAATCGCGTGCCGGCACAGTGATCGGCTGCCATGAGGCGCGAATTTCTTCTGGCGTTTTACCAGCGGCACGCAAAGCACGCAGACTGAGGGCATCGTGACGCTTGGCCAATCGCTCGCCCTTCTCGTCCAGCATGAGTGGACAATGGAAGAACTGCGGCGGCTCAATCCCGAGCGCGCGATAGAGCAGCAGTTGCCTCGCAGTCGAAACGAGCAAGTCCGCGCCTCGCACCACCTCGGTGATCTGCATCGCGGCGTCATCGACAACCACGGCGAGTTGGTACGCCGGCACGTCATCATTTCGCCAGACCACGAATTCTCCAAAATCCCTGCCAGCGACGAACGACTGCGGGCCGAAGTATTTGTCCGTGAATGAAATCGTCTCGCCGTCTGGAACACGAAAGCGCCAGTGGAATGCGGATTGCGGAACACGAATTGCGGAACGGGTGATGCGCGTTCCTGAATCCG
>Ga0193706_1001132_pt1 | contig 12445 bp, 23 predicted proteins | sample U3c1metaG_FD_160130 | JGI IMG/M metagenome (GOLD analysis project Ga0193706, IMG submission 160130) | Soil microbial communities from a riparian zone of the East river system, Colorado, United States - U3c1 | ecosystem: Environmental > Terrestrial > Soil > Riparian zone | place: USA: East River... | reverse complement strand
CCATTGAAAATCTCCGGGTTCTCAGTTCTCAGTGCTCGGTTCTCAGTTCGGATTGCGCTCGAACGGAGAACCGAGAACTGAGAACCGGGAACGGCTTGACTACTTCTTCGTGGCCTTCTTCTTGCCCGCGACCGCACCCTTGCGCGGACCCTTACGAGTGCGCGCGTTCGTGTGCGTGCGCTGGCCGCGGACCGGCAGGCCACGGCGGTGACGCATGCCGCGGTAGCAGTTGATCTCCATCAGCCGCTTGATGTCGAGACCGACGTCCTTGCGCAGATCACCCTCGACCTTGCCTTCGTCGGTGATGACCTGGCGGATCTTGCGCACATCGTCTTCGCTCAGATCCTTGACGCGGGTGTCCTTGCTGACGCCGGCCTGGTCGAGAATCTTCGTCGACCGGGTCCGGCCGATGCCGAAGATGTACGTGAGGCCGACTTCGACCCGCTTGTTGAGTGGAAGATCCACACCTGCGATACGTGCCATTGTTTCTCCGTGTGAGTTCTCGGTTCTCGGTTCTCAGTTCTCAGTTCGATCGAACCCAGAACCGAGAACGGAGAACTGAGAACCAGTTCTCTTTATCCCTGACGCTGTTTGTGCTTCGGATTCTCACAGATGATCCGAATCACACCCTGACGGCGGACGACCTTGCATTTCGTGCAGATACGCTTGACTGATGAACGGACTTTCATTTTTCTCGTGCCTTACTTGTACCGATAGGTGATGCGCCCGCGCGTCAGATCGTACGGCGAGAGCTCGACCAGCACCTTGTCACCGGGAAGGATGCGGATGAAGTGTTTTCTCATCTTGCCGGAGATGTGCGCGAGGACTTTGTGCTTGTTCTCCAGCTCGACCTGGAACATCGCGTTCGGCAATGTCTCCAGGACCGTTCCTGTCACTTCAATGGCTTCTTCCTTCGACATACTCTCCTTCAACTGGTTCTCCGTTCCGCCGTCTCAGTTCTCCGTTCGACTGCCTCCGAACTGAGAACCGAGAACTGAGAACTGAGAACTTTCGTCTACTTCCCCAACACCTTCGGTCCGTCCGCGGTCACTGCCACGGAGTTCTCGAAATGCGCGGCGAGCGTTCCGTCGATCGTGCGCGCCGTCCACCCGTCCGCATCCGTGCGGACGTCCTGAATCATCCCGTTCGCGCCGGCCCGCTCGGTGCGCGACCGCAGCTTCGACCCGATGTCGCATAACATCGGCTCGATCGCCAGAACCATTCCCTCCCGCAGCTCCAGCCCCCGCCCGCGGCGGCCGAAGTTGTAGACCTGAGGCTCCTCGTGCATCCGGCGCCCGATCCCGTGTCCGACGAACGTCCGGATCACGTGAAACCCGCGCGCCTCCGCATGCTCCTGAACGACCGCCCCGATGTCGCCGAGATGCCGTCCGGGCCGCATCTCCTCGACGGCCAGCTCCAGGCACTCCCGGGTGGTGTCCATCAGCTCCGTAGCGCGCGCCGTGACCGTCCCCACAGGGATGGTGATCGCCGCGTCGCCCACGAAGCCTTCGTAGATCGATCCGAAGTCGAGGCCGACGATGTCGCCGTCCTGCAGCCTGGTCCGGCTTGGGATCCCGTGCACGATCACATCATTGACCGACGCGCAGACCACCGCCGGGTAAGGCGGCAGGCCCATGGGGGAGTAGCCCTTGAACGGCGATTTCGCGCCGCGCTTCGCCAGCTCCTCCTCGGCCATCGCGTTGAGCTGCGCCGTGGTCACACCGGGGCGGACCATCTCGCGCATCATCTCGAGAATCTCGACGACGATCCGGTTGGCCCGGTCCATCACCGCGATCTCTTCGCGACTCTTCAGCGTCGGTCCCTTCATACGATCGAGCACGCTTTCCTCGAGTTAAGCCAGGGACTTCTCAATTCGTTCAAAGACCTCATCGACGGGACCGATCCCGTCGACCTCACGCAAAATGCTCTTCGACTTGTAATAAGCCGCGACCGGCATCGTCTGCCTGTGGAACGACTCCAGCCGCTTCCGCACCGCCGTCTCGTTGTCGTCCGGCCGGGCGATGACCTCGGCCCCGCAGCGATCGCACACGCTGTCCGTCGCCGGGGGGTTGTTCTCGAGATGGTAAATCGCCCCGCACTGCGCACACGTCCGCCGCAGGACGATGCGACGGACGATGGCGTCGTCAGGGACGAGCAGTTGAAGAACGCGGAGTCCCCCCTTACCATTCCCAGCGGTTGAGTCCGCCCCCGCCCCCACGATTCCATCGAGTTTTTCCGCCTGAATCAGTGTCCGCGGAAAGCCGTCCAGGATGAAACCCTTCTCTGCATCGGGCTTGCGCAGTCGATCGTTGATGATCCCCACCATCAGATCGTCCGGAACGAGCGCGCCGGCGGCCATGATCGGCGCCGCCTGCTGGCCCAGCTCGGTCCCGTCCGTCACGGCTTCCCGGAGGATATCGCCCGTGGAGATGTGCGGGATTCCAAAGCGGCCGGCCAGCCGCTTTGCCTGCGTCCCCTTGCCGCTGCCCGGCGGACCGATGAAGATGATCTGCAAGCGACGTTTCCTCTTTACCCGCGCCGGCCGCGGACGCGACCCTTCTTCATGAACCCGTCGTAGTGCCTCATGACGAGCTGCGACTCGATCTGATTCATCGTGTCCATGGCCACACCCACGACGATCAGGAGCGATGTCCCGCCGAAGTAGAAGTTGATGCCCATGCCCTCGGTGAACCAGAGCGGCAGCCAGCGGTCCAGCGTCGCGCCGAGGCCGAACGGCAACTGCGCCACGTGCACGCCCGCGATCAGGAACTCCGGGATGATGCACACGAGAGCCAGATAGCAGGCTCCCACGAACGTGATGCGTGTCAGCACGCGGTCGATGTAGTCCGACGTCCTCTTGCCCGGGCGGATGCCGGGGATGAAGCCGCCGTACTTGCGCATGTTGTCGGCCGTATCGACCGGGTTGAACACGATCGACGTGTAGAAGTACGTGAAGAAGATGATGCCCGCCACCTGCAGCATGTAGTACAGCGGCTCACCGGCCTTCAGCTGGCTCCCGATCGACTCCGCCCACGGCTGCTTGATCATCGTGGCGATCGTCTGCGGGATGACCAGGATCGACGAGGCGAAGATGACCGGGATGACGCCGGCGGTGTTGACCCGCAGCGGCAGATACGTGTTGGACCCGCCGTAGACCTTCCGGCCCACGACGCGCTTCGCGTACTGCACGGGGATTCGCCGCTGGGCGCGCTCCATGAACACGACGAACGCGGTCACGGCCACCATGAACACGAGGAGGAAGAGCATCGCGAAGATGCTGCGCTCGCCCGTGCGGATGTCGCTCACCGTACTGATGACGGCGCGCGGCAGACCGACCACGATGCCGGCGAAGATGATGAGCGAGATGCCGTTTCCAATGCCCCGCTCCGAGATCTGCTCGCCGAGCCACATGATGAAGGAGGTGCCCGTGGTGAGCGTGAGCACGGTCATGATCGGGAAGCCGAGACCCCACAGCGCGTCCTGGATGTGCGGCGGCACGAGCGGTGCGCCGCCCGGGGCAGTCTGGCTGCGCAGCCAGAAGGCCACGCCGAGGGACTGCACGATGGCCAGGACGATCGTGCCGTAGCGCGTGTACTGGTTGATCTTGCGCCGCCCCATCTCGCCCTCTTTGGAGAGCTTCTCGAGGTAGGGCCAGACCACCGTCAGGAGCTGCAGGATGATCGACGCCGAGATGTACGGCATGATGCCCAGCGCGAACACCGAGAGGCGCGAGAGCGCGCCACCTGAGAAAAGGTCGAGGAAGCCGAAGACACCGGAGTTGACCGACTTGAAGAACTCCGACAGCGCGACGGGATCCACGCCGGGCGTCGGGATGTGCGATCCAAGCCGGTAAACCGCCAGCAACGCGAACGTGAACAGTACGCGCTTGCGCAGGTCCTCGATCGACCAGATGTTGCGGACTGTCTCAACGACGTTAGGCACTTACTTGTTCTCCTGGCAGGAGCCGCCGGCCTTTTCGATGATCTCGCGAGCGGACTTCGAGAACTTCGTCGCGGTCACGGTGAGCTTCTTGGAGAGCTCGCCGTCGCCGAGCACCTTCACGCCATCGTGCTGTCCCTTGACCAGGCCAGCCTGACGCAGCGCGGCCTCGTCGATCGTCGCGCCGTTGTCGAAGCGCTCGAGGTCGGAGACGTTCACGACCGCGTAGTCCTTCTTGAAGATGTTCGTGAAGCCGCGCTTCGGCAGGCGCCGATGCAGCGGCATCTGGCCGCCCTCGAAGCCGAGGCTGCGGGAAAAGCCGGAGCGGGACTTCTGCCCCTTCTCACCGCGGCCCGACGTCTTGCCGTGGCCCGATCCCGGACCGCGGCCGACGCGCTTCTTGACGTGACGCGCGCCCGTTTTGGGTTTCAGATTGTTCAGTTCCATGTCTCACCTCGAGTTGCCGGTTGCCCGTTGGCAACAGCCAACAGTTCTTAGTCGACCACTTCGACGAGATGCGGGATCTTGGCGATCATCCCGCGCGTTTCCCTGCTGTCCACGCGCTCGGTGACGCGGTGCAGCTTGCCGAGGCCGAGAGCCTTGAGGGTCTCGCGCATCTCGATGGGGCAGCCGATGCCGCTCCGGATCTGCCGGATGCGGATCGTCTTCCCGTCGTTCTTTTTGTCCTTGCTGCGGAAGCCCTTCAGTTTCACGCCTCGGCTCCTTCCCCGGCCGTCTCCGCGCCGGCGCGCAGCGCCTTGTACTGCTCCTCGGTGCGAAGCTGCTTGAGCGCCTCGAACGTGGCCTTGACCACGTTGTGCGGGTTGGCCGTGCCCAGCGACTTCGTGAGGATGTTCTGGATGCCGGCCGACTCGAGGATCGCGCGCACCGGTCCGCCCGCGATCACGCCGGTGCCTTCGGAGGCGGGCTTGAGCAGGACCTTGCCCGCGCCGTAGTGGCCGAGCGACGTGTGCGGAATGGTGGTGCCCGAGAGCGCGATGGTGATCATGTTCTTCTTCGCGATCTCGATGCCCTTCTTGATGGCGGCCGGAACTTCCTTGGCCTTGCCCGATCCGAAGCCCACCTTGCCGGCGCCGTCGCCGACGACGACGAGCGCGCTGAAGCTGAAGTTCTTACCGCCCTTGACGACCTTCGTCACGCGGTTGATATGGACGACCTTGTCGATCATCCCGCTCTCGGAACGCTCCGGTTCGCGACGGTCTCCGCGCGGTCCGCCCTGTCCCTGACGCTGCCCTGGACGCTGCATTGGACGCTGCATGTGATCTCCTAAAACTCCAACCCGTTCTCACGCGCCGCATCCGCGAGCGCCTTGATGTTTCCGTGGTAGAGGTAGCCGCCGCGGTCGAACACCACCCGCGTGATCCCCTTGTCTTTGGCCTTCTTCGCGATGAGCGCGCCGACAGCCTTCGCAGCCGCCGCGTTGGCGCCCTTCGCTCCGGCGTCCTTCTCCAGGCTGGACGCCGACACGATCGTATTGCCCGTGGCGTCGTCGATCACCTGCGCGTAAATGCTCTTCAGGCTGCGGAACACCGCCAGGCGCGGACGCTCCTGCGTGCCCGTCACCTTGCGGCGGATCCGTGCCTTGATCCGCCCGCGTGCTTCGACTCTCTGTTTTGCCTTGTCCATGTCGTTCCTCTTCGCCGAGGTTTCATGCCCGGCGAACTAGTCACTGAGTTCTCGGTTCTCAGTTCTCAGTTCTCAGTTCTCAGTTCGAACATCGTTCTCAGAACCGAGAACCGAGAACTGAGAACGTTCTTACTACTTGCCTGCTGCCTTACCCGCCTTGCGGCGGATGATTTCGTCGGAGTACTTGATGCCCTTGCCCTTGTAGGGATCGGGCTCGCGCAGGCTGCGGATCTCCGCAGCCGTCTGTCCGACCTTCTGACGGTCGATGCCGGTGATGGTGATGTGGCCGGTCTTGGCGTCGACGACGATGTCGATGCCCTCCGGGACGGCGAAGCGCACCGGGTGCGAGTAGCCGAGCTGAAAGACCACTTCCTTGCCTTTGACCTCGGCGCGGTAGCCGACGCCGATGATGTCGAGCTCGCGCTTGAACCCTTCGCTCACGCCCTTGACGTTGTTCGCCACGAGCGCGCGCATCAGGCCGTGAAACGCGCGGGTCTTCTTCTCTTCGTCGGGGCGCTGGAACTTGACGACGTTGTTCTCGATCGACACGGTAATGCCGGCGACGAGCGGCGTCTTGAGGCTGCCCTTGGGACCCTTGACCACGACCGCGCCGGCGTCCTCACGGACCTCGACGCCTTTCGGCAGGGGAATCTCTTTCTTACCAATACGCGACATGTGCGGATCTCCTTACCAGATGCTCTCTACCAAACCTGGCAGAGGACTTCGCCACCGATACCGGTGCGCGCGGCCTCGGCGCCGGACAGCACGCCCTTCGAGGTCGACACGATGGCGAGGCCCAGGCCGCCCAGGACCTTGGGAATGTCTTCCTTGCCGCGGTAGACGCGGCGGCCCGGGCGCGAGATGCGCTCGATGCCGTGGATGACCGGCTCGCCGTCATCCGAGTACTTCAGATAGACGCGGAGCGAGGCCTGCGGCTTGCCGTCTTCCTGGACGACCTTGTAGTTACTGATGAACCCCTCGGACTTGAGGATCTTTGCAACCTCGATCTTCAGCTTGGAGCTCGGCATCTCCACGCGATCGTGGCGCGACGTAATTCCGTTGCGGATTCTGGTCAGCATATCCGCGATGGGATCTGTCATCGACATTCTGTGACTCCTGATATCGGTCTTGAGCGAGCGCTTACCAGCTCGACTTGGTCACGCCGGGGATGTAGCCACCCAGCGACAGTTGGCGGAAGCAGATGCGGCACAGCTGGAACTTGCGCAGGAATCCCCGCGGGCGTCCGCACTGCTTGCAGCGGTTCTTCGCACGAGTCGAGAACTTCGGCTTCCGCTCAGCCTTGACGATCATTGAAGTTTTGGCCATGTGTACTGTTCCCTTTTACTTGCCGAACGGCATACCGAGCTCGCGAAGGAGGACCCGCGCCTGCTCGTCCGTCTTCGCCGTCGTGACGATCGTGATGTTCATGCCCTTGGCCTTGTCGACCTTGACCGGATCGATCTCCGGGAAGATCAGGTGGTCGCGGATGCCCAGGGTGTAGTTGCCGCGGCCGTCGAACGACTTCGTCGGCACGCCGCGGAAGTCGCGGACGCGCGGCAGAGCGATGTTGATCAGGCGATCGAGGAACTCATACATCTTGTCCCCGCGCAGCGTGACCATCGTGCCGATGGGCACACCCTCGCGAAGCTTGAAGGCCGCGATCGACTTCTTGGCCTTGGTGACCACCGGCTTCTGACCGGTGATGGTGGTCAGCTCGTCGACGGCCGCGTCGAGGATCTTCTGGTTCGAGATCGCCTCGCCCATGCCCATGTTCAGGACGACCTTCTCCACCTTGGGCACGGCCATCACGTTCTTGATCTGAAACTCGTCCTGCAGCTTCCTGCGGACTTCCTTCTGGTAATGCTCTTTCAGTCTTGCTGACATCTTGGGTCCTTGTATTGGCTCGGCGTTGTACGAGCCGGGTCGATGTTCTTCCCGGTTCTCAGTGCTCAGTGCTCAGTGCTTTTCAGAACCAAGAACTGAGAACCGAGAACTGAGAACTGACGGTTCACTTGCTCAAATCCGCTTTGCAGGCGCGGCAGAAGCGGACGGCCTTGCCGTCCTCTGCGCGGTGCGATCCCAGGCGGGTGGCCTCGTTGCAGCTGGGGCAGATCACCTGGAGCTTGGCCACGTTGATCGGCGACTCGCGCTCGAGGATGCCGCCCTGGATGTTCTTGCCGGGGTTCGCGCGGGTGTGCTTCTTCGTGAAGTTCACACGCTCGACGATGGCCGTTCCCTTGACCGCGTTGACGCGGAGGACCCGGCCCTGCTTGCCGCGGTCCTTGCCGGACAGAACGACGACGCTGTCGCCCTTCTTGACGTGCGGCTTGTGACGCGGCTGATCCTTCTGTTTGCTCGTTCCGTACAGTCCCATGACTTGCTTCCTTTAGATGACTTCCGGGGCCAGCGAGATGATCTTCATGAACTTGCGCTCACGAAGCTCGCGGGCCACCGGCCCGAACACGCGCGTGCCGACCGGCTCGCGGGCGTCGTTGATGAGGACCGCGGCGTTGTCGTCGAACTTGATGTACGACCCGTCGCGGCGGCGGGTCTCCTTCACCGTCCGGACGATGACGGCTCTGACGACCGCACCCTTCTTGACAGTTCCATCCGGCGACGCTTCCTTCACGGACGCGGTGATGACGTCGCCCACACGCGCATACTGGCCCGCCGTCGAGCCGCCGCGCATCTTGATGCAGGCGATCTTCTTCGCGCCGGTGTTGTCGGCAACCTGGAGGACTGTTCCCATCTGAATCATGATTTGCTCCCTTGAGTTGCCGGTTGCCGGTGCCCGGTGACCGAGGAGTTCCTCGGCAACCGGCAACTGGTAACTGGCAACCGGTTCTCTAGCTGGCCTTGTCGAGGACTTCCCGAACGTTCCAGCGCTTCCGCTTGGACAGCGGCCGCGACTCCTCGATGACCACGCGATCGCCGATGTTGATCTCGGCGCTCTCGTTGTGCGCGAGAAACTTGCTGGTGCGCTTCACATACTTCTGATACATGCCGTGCTTGACGAGGTTCTCGACGGCGACCACGACGGTCTTCTGCATCTTGTTCGAGACCACCACGCCCACCTTCGTGCGCGCGTTCGTCCCGGCCGCTGCCTCGTTCTTTTCAATCGTTGCCATGTCAGTGTTTCCTATGCGTTCTTGGCCGGCTTGCGGCCGGTCGTCGGCTGCGAGCTCTCGCGCTCGCCGAGCAGCGTCAGGATCTGCGCGATCTCGCGGCGGACCTGACGCATCTTCATCGGGTTCTCCACGCGGCCGGTGGCCTTCTGGAAGCGCAGTTTGAACAGCTGCTCCCGAAGATCACGCTCGCGGGACCGGAGCTCGTCGACACTCTTGTCGCGAAGGGTGGTGATCGTCTTGTTGGTGGCCATTACTCGCCAATCTCCGTCTGTTCGCGCGTCACGAAACGCGTCTTGATCGGCAGCTTGCTGCCCGCCAGGCGAAACGCCTCTTCGGCGACTTCGCGCGTCACGCCCTCCATCTCATAGAGGATGCGCGCCGGCTTGATGACGCACACCCACTCTTCCGGTGCGCCCTTGCCCTTGCCCATACGGGTCTCGAGAGGCTTCTTGGTGATCGGCTTGTCCGGAAAGATCCGGATCCAGATCTTGCCGCCACGCTTGACGTGACGGGTCATCGCGATACGGGCGGCCTCGATCTGACGGGCGGTGACCCAACCCACCTCGAGCGCCTGCAGCCCGTAGTCCCCGAAGGAGACCTTCGCGCCGCGCGTGGCGACGCCGCGGCGCCGTCCGCGCTGCTGTTTTCTGAACTTGACCTTCTTGGGCATCAACATGGCTGTTGCTCCACAACAGAATTGAGAATTGAGAATTGAGAATTGAGAAAAGATCCCAATCATCAGTCCTGCAATCAGCTCAATCCCGTCATCTCCTATTTCTCAATTCCCAATTCTCAATTCGTCGTCGTGTGCTACTGCACACGACGGCGAGACCGTGCCTTGGCCATCTCGCCCTTGTAGAGCCACACCTTGACGCCGATGAGTCCGTACGTCGTGTGCGCCTCGGCCAGACCGTAGTCGATGTCGGCCTTGAGCGTGTGCAGCGGAGACGACCGTCCTGATACCACTCCGAGCGCGCGATCTCGGCGCCGTTGAGGCGGCCGCCCACGCGGACCTTGATGCCCTTGGCGCCGAACCGGAAGGCCGACTCCATGGCCTTCTTCATGGCCCGGCGGAAGGCGATGCGGCGCTCGAGCTGCGTGGCGATGTTCTCGGCCACGAGCTGCGCGTCGAGCTCCGGGCGCTGAATCTCCTGGATGTTGATGTAGACCTCGCCGCTGACGAGCTTCTGCAGCTCGTCGCGCAGCTTGTCCACCTCTGCACCCTTGCGGCCGATGATGATGCCCGGGCGCGAGGTGTAGATGTTGATGCGCATCTTGTTCGCGGTGCGCTCGATGTCGATCTCCGAGACACCGGCGTGCGCGAGGCGCTTCTTCAGGTCACCGCGGAGCTTCAGATCGCGATGCAGCGTCTCGCCGTATGCCTTTCCGGCGAACCAGCGAGAGTGCCAGGTCTTGTTGAACCCCAGCCGAAAACCGTATGGATTGACCTTCTGACCCAAAGTTGCCTCCGTTATTTACGGGCGCGGGCGCGGCCTTTAGTGCCGCCGCTGCGCTCGTTGACCGCTTTGACTTCGTCCGAGACGTGCACAGTGACGTGCGCCTTGCGCTTCTGAATCTGATAAGCGCGGCCCATCGGAGCCGGCTGCACACGCTTCTCACGCGGCCCTTCGTTGACGTAGATCTTCGAGACCACGAGCTCGTCGACGTCGGGGGCGTTTTCCTTGTTCTCCGCGTTGGCCACGGCCGAGCGGAGCAGCTTCTCGAGATCCTTCGCGCACGTCTTCTTCGTGAAGCGGAGGATGTTGAGCGCTTCTTCGACCTTCTTGCCGCGCACGAGGTCCGCCACCAGGCGCACCTTCTGAGGCGAGGCCTTCAGGTATCTGAGAGTTGCCGTTGCTTCCATCGTGTTCTCCGCTATTTCCCAGCCGGCTTGGCGGTCTTCTCGACCTTCTTGCCGCTGTGGCCCTTGAACGTGCGTGTCAGCGAGAACTCGCCCAGCTTGTGGCCGACCATGTTCTCGGAGATGTAAACCGGGGTGAATTTCCGGCCGTTGTGGACGGCGATCGTATGACCGACCATGTCCGGCGTGACCGTCGAGCGACGCGACCAGGTCTTGATGACCTTCTTGTCGCGCTCGCGGTTCATCGTCTCCACCTTCTTCTCGAGGTGGGCGTCCACGAACGCACCTTTTTTCTGTGAGCGCATTTACTTGGTTCTCCGCTTGACGATGAACTTGTTCGTCTGCTTGTTGCGACGCGTCTTGTAGCCTTTGGTGGGCTGGCCCCAGGGGCTGACCGGGTGACGTCCACCGGAGGTCTTGCCCTCGCCTCCACCCAGCGGGTGGTCGACCGGGTTCATCGAGACACCGCGGTTGTGAGGCTTCTTGCCGAGGTGACGGGTGCGGCCGGCTTTGCCGTACGACACGTTCTCGTGATCCTGGTTGCCGACCTGACCGATGGTGGCGTAGCAGCGCACGTGCACCTTGCGCATCTCGCCCGAGGGGAGGCGGAGGGTGGCCCAGTCGCCCTCGCGGGCCATGAGCTGCGCGCCCGCGCCGGCGGAACGGACCATCTGGCCGCCCTTGCCTTCCTTCAGCTCCACGTTGTGGATCGAGGTACCGAGCGGGATCTTCGACAGCGGCAGGGCGTTGCCCACCAGGATGTCGGCGTCCTCCCCGGCCACGATCATCGTGCCGACGGCGAGGCCGCCCGGCGCGAGGATGTACCGCTTCTCGCCATCCGCGTAATGCAGCAGAGCGATGTGCGCGGTGCGATTCGGATCGTACTCGATGGCAGCGACCTTCGCGGGGATGCCGCGCTTGTCACGCTTGAAGTCGATCTCGCGGTACTTCTGCTTGTGTCCCCCGCCGATGAAGCGGGAGGTGATCCGGCCCTTGCTGTTGCGGCCGCCGGTCTTCGGCTTGCCCTTCGTCAGCGACTTCTCGGGCGTCGTCTTGGTGATGTCCTTGAACGACGCGTGCGTGGAGAAGCGGACGCCGGGTGAAGTCGGCTTGTATTTGCTGGTAGCCATAATTTGAATTCTTTTCTCGGCTGTTTCTACTGTTCTGTTCAGCTCTCAGTTCTCAGTTCTCGGTGCTCAGTTCATTTGTCGCCGAACTGAGAACCGAGAACCGAGAACTGAGAACCGGTTCTCTTACACGCCTTCCACGAACTCCGGGGCCTTCTCGCCTGCCTTGAGGCGGACGTAAGCCTTGCGCCAGTCGCGGCGCTTGCCGACGAAGCGGCCCAGCCGCTTCATCTTTCCGCGGACGTTGAAGATGCGGACGTCGTCGACCTTGACCTTGAAGAGCTCTTCGACGGCGCGCTTCACCTCGATCTTGTTCGCGTTCGGATCCACTTCGAAGGCGATGACGTTGCCCTCTTCGCGGAGGATCGTGGACTTCTCGGTGACGAGCGGCCGGCGGATGATCTGATTAGCGTTCATTGCTGAGGGCCTCCGTCAGACGATCGAGCGCGGCCTGGCTGAGCACGACGTACCGGCTGTTGACGACGTCGTACACGTTGACGTGCAGGGCGTCGACGAACCGCAGCTTCGGGTTGTTGCGCGATGCGAGCACCGCGTTCGTGTTCTCGAGCGTGTCGATGAGAAGTGCCTTCCCGTCCACGCCGAGTCCGGCCATCTTGAGCGCGAAAGCCTTGGTCTTCGCCTCGCCGACGGACATGTCGTTGACGACGAAGAACTTGCCTTCCTTCACACGACGGGAGAGCGCCGACTTGAGCGCGGCCTTCTTCTCCTTCGTGTTCATCTTG
>Ga0193706_1001131_pt1 | contig 12456 bp, 10 predicted proteins | sample U3c1metaG_FD_160130 | JGI IMG/M metagenome (GOLD analysis project Ga0193706, IMG submission 160130) | Soil microbial communities from a riparian zone of the East river system, Colorado, United States - U3c1 | ecosystem: Environmental > Terrestrial > Soil > Riparian zone | place: USA: East River... | reverse complement strand
ATCCGTGCGCAGATCCACATTGGTGAAGGGGAGGTGCGCATCTACTCGCGCACGCTCGACAACGTCACACACCGCTTTCCGGAGGTCGAAGCGGCGGCGCGACTCGTCGGTCGGGGCACGATCATCGACGGCGAGCTCGTCGCGTTCAGCGACCGCATCCTTCCGTTCGCGACGATCCAGACGCGGCTCGGACGCCGGCAGGTGAGCGCGAAATTGCTCGCAGAGGCGCCCGTGGTGTTCTTCGCCTTCGACCTGCTCTTGCTCGATGGCGAGGCGCTCTTCGAGCTGCCGCTCGAGGAGCGTCTGGCCCGACTGCGCGAAACGCTTCCGGCCGCGACAGGAGCGATCCGGCCCGGGATCTCGTCTCCGATCCGAGATGCCGCACACGTCGACGAGCTCTTCGAACAGGCCCGCGCTCGCGCAAACGAGGGCCTCGTCGTGAAAGACCCACGGTCGATCTACACGCCCGGACGGCGGGGAAAGTCGTGGCTGAAGTACAAGAAGGCTCTGGCCACGCTCGACTGCGCCGTCACGTACGCGCAATACGGCAACGGCAAACGGCGGGCGGTGCTGTCCGATCTCACGTTCGCCGTGCGACGCGATGGAGAGCTGGTGAACATCGGCAAGGCGTACTCGGGCCTCACGGACGTGGAGATCGCGGAGATGACGGAGCTTTTCCTGCGCACGACGGTGGCGCGCCATGGTCCGGTGCACGAGCTCGAGCCCACCGTCGTGCTGGAGATCGCGTTCGACCGCATTCAACAGTCGGCGCGGCACAAGTCGGGGTACGCCCTGCGGTTTCCGAGGATCGTGCGGATCCGCGACGACAAGAGCCTCGACCAGATCTCAACAATCGACGAAGTTCGCCGTATCTATGAAGGACAGCTGCGCCGCGAGGCGCAGGACGAAGGAGACTGAAGGATGCCCCTCTACCGCTCGCGCCGCCACAGCATCATCGCAGGAGTCTGCGGCGGGATCGCCGAATGGCTCGGCTGGAGCCCCACCTGGGTGCGGCTGCTGTACGTCGTGATCTCCCTGCTCTCGATCGCCTTCCCGGGCATGATCGTGTACGTGATCCTTTGGGTGGTGATGCCGAAGGCGCCGGTATAGGAGGGGCGAGAGACGTGGGGGAAGTCACGCTCAGGGCTGGCGCGCGCCTCGTAGTATCCTCGCCCGCGGATGTCGACGGTCCGCAGAATCGACGATACGTTCATCGCCGATCCACCCCGTGAGCTGGTCCTTTCGGACGGCTTCCGCTTCACGCACGGCCAGACGATCGCGCCGTTTACGATCGTCTACGAGACATTCGGCGAGCTCAACGCGGAACGCTCCAACGCCATCCTCGTCTGCCACGCGCTTTCCGCCAGCGCGCACGCGGCGGGGAAGTACACCGATTCACCGGACGAGAAGCCGGGCTGGTGGGACGGCCTGGTCGGCTACGGCAAGCCGATCGACCTCGAGAAGTATTTCGTCATCTGCGTGAATCTTCCGGGCTCGCCGTTCGGCACGACTGCGCCGAAGTCGATGAGCCCCGGGTCGGGCAGGTCGTACGGATCGCAGTATCCGTGGCCGACGATCGAGGACATGGTCGAGTCGCAGAAGCTGGTCGTCAAGCACCTCGGCATCGAGCACCTGCGCGCGATCGCCGGCGGATCGCTCGGCGGCATGCAGGTGCTGATGTGGGCGGCGATGTACCCCGCTGCGGCCGACTCGATCATCGCGATGGCGAGCGGCTCCGCCGTCCCCGTCACCGGCATCGCCTGGCACATCCTCGGACGCAAGATCATCGAGACCGATCAGCGATTCCAGAGCGGCGACTATTACGAAGACCCGGAGCCGCTGCGAGGGTTACAGGTCGCGCGCATGCTCGGGCACATGACGTACCTCTCCAGCCACGCACTGCAGCGCAAGTTCGGCCGCCGGCGTCGGGGAAACACACGCCAGTTCGAGATCGACTCCTACTTCGAGCATCAGGGGCGCAAGTTCGCGACGTCCTACGACGCGAACTCGTACATCCGCGTCCAGGCGGCGATGGACGAGATGGACCTCGAGGAGCAGTACGGAAATCTGGAGTCGGCGTTCGAGCGATGGCGCGGCCGGACGCTCCTCGTTTCGTTCGACACGGACTGGCTCTTCCCACCCGGCGAGAGCGAGCGGGTCGCGTCCGCGATGCGTGGTCTCGGCACGGCTGTGCGCCACGAGCAGATCGTGTCCGCGAATGGCCACGACACGTTCCTCATCGACTTCCACCTGATCGACGGACTGGTGCGCGAGTTCCTCGGCTGAGTCCCGATCAGCGGAAGCGATCGTCCGGCTCGGTGAGAATCTCGATGTCCGCGAGCGTGGCGATGCCGGTGCCGCCGTCGAGCAGCCGGAATCCGACGGCGACAGTTCCATCGTCGAGTCGCTCGGCCTGAATGACGATGACGGCCGTCTCCTCTCCGACTTCTTCCTCGCGCACGACCGCGGGGAAGGGCAGGTCCAGCTCGACAGGCACGCCACCGACGGCGAAGACGGCGCGGCCTGCTTCGACGTCCTGATCCGTCGCCGTGCGGCGGGGCATCGCGGGCGTCGTGCGCCAGCTCTTGATGTCGATCGCGCCCCAGCTCTCGGCCACGAGGAGAGAATATCGCGGGTGGAGGCGGGGGGATAGTGGCAACGAATCCCCATGAATTGCGGGGAGAGGGGCCAGAGTCTTCGCTAGCAGCGTGAGCGGCGGCATCGCCAGAACACGATTGCCCTCTCCCCGCGAAGGCGGGGAGAGGGGACAGGGTGAGGGGCGGAACTCGCGAGCACTACGCCACGCGTCGCTATTCGTTCGCGGCCACGACGGGAGCGGCGATGGGCTGGCGGTAGTCGCACTCGGCGTTGTTGCAGTACTCGATGTGCCCCTCGCGCTTCGTCTCCTTCTCGAGGAGGTACGGCGCCTTGCACTTCGGGCACTCGCGAGCGGCCGGGCGGTTGTTCAGCGTGAACTCGCACTTCGGGTAGCGGTTGCACGAGTAGAAGACGCCGCGGCGCGAGATGCGCTCGACCAGCTCGCCCTCGTTGCACGTCGGGCATTTCACGCCGGTCGGCTTCGGCGGCTTCCCCGACTTGCCGATCTTGCGGATCGTCTTGCAGTCGGGATAGCCGGAGCACGAGTAGAACGGGCCGTAGCGGCCGCTCTTGAGCACCATCTCCTTACCGCAGTTCTCGCACGGAGGCTGCGGCTCGGTGGGCAGGTTCGCAGCCTGCTTCATGAGCTTGGGGTCTTTGGTGTTCTTGCAGTCGGGATAGCCCGTGCACGCGAAGAACTGTCCGAAGCGCGAGCGCTTGAGCTGCATCGGCTTGCCGCACTTGTCGCAGATGATCTGCTCGTCCTCGGACGTCGCCTCGGCGGCGTCGCCCTTCGGCATCTCCTTCGTGGTCTTGCACTCGGGGTAGTTCGAGCAGGCCATGAACTCGCCGAAGCGACCGAACTTGATGACCATCGGCGAGCCACAGGCCTCGCACTTCTCGTCGGTCTCGAGGCCCGTGCCCTTGACCTGCGTCATCTCTTTGCCGGCGCGCTCGAGGTCGGAGTTGAACTTGACCGAGAACTTGCGCATCGATTCGGTCCACTCGATCTTGCCGTCCTCGATGAGGTCGAGCTCTTCCTCGAGCTGGGCGGTGTAGTTCTCGTCGATGATGTCGCCGAAGGACTGCTTGAGCAGCTTCACGACGAGCGAGCCGAGGTGCGTGGGGTGGAACTTCCCGTCATGCTTGTACGTGTAGTCGCGGGCCTGGATGGTAGTCAGAATCGCGCCATACGTCGACGGGCGTCCGATGCCGTTCTCCTCCAGCGCCTTCACGAGCGTCGCTTCCGTATAGCGAGGCGGCGGCTGCGTGAAGTTCTGTTTCGTCTCGAGGTCGAGCAGCTTCAGCACGTCACCCTGATTCAGCGGCGGCAGGGCCTTGTCGTTCTTCTTCTCGCCGTCTTCTTCGTCGTCTTCGCCCGGCGCGTCCTGGAACACCGCCAGGAAGCCGGCGAACTTCTGCACCTCGCCGGAGGCGCGCATCGTGAGATTGCCCACCTGGATGTCCGCATCGGTGACGTCGAACAAGGCTGGCTTCATCTGGGACGCCACGAAGCGCTCCCAGATCATCTTGTAGATGTTGTACTCCTCGCGGGTCAGGAAGTCCTTGACCTTCTCGGGGTCGAGCTCCATCGAGGTGGGGCGGACGGCCTCGTGGGCCTCCTGCGCCTGTGCAGCTTTTTTGACCTTATAAACGTTCGGCTTTTCGGGAAGAATATCGTCGCCATATTTCGCGGCGATATATTGTCTGACTTCCCCGATGGCCTCGTCGCTGATGCGCACCGAGTCGGTACGCATGTACGTGATCAGACCGGCGAAGCCGAGGGAGCCGAGCTCCTTGCCCTCGTAGAGCTTCTGCGCGATCTGCATCGTGCGCTTCACCGGATACTTGAACCGGTTGTACGCGGTGCGCTGCAGCGTGGAGGTGATGAACGGCGGTCCCGGCGTCTGCTTCCGCTCTTTGCGCGCCACCTCGGTGACGACGTACTGACCGCTCTTGAGCGCCGCCTCGATCTTCCGCGCCGTCTCCTCGTTGGAGACCTCGGCCTTCTTGCCGTCGATCTTCGAGAGCTTGGCGACGAACGGAGGAGGTACGGCGGCCGACAGCTTCGCGCCGAACGACCAGTACTCCACCGGGACGAATGCTTTGATGTCCTCCTCGCGGTCGACGATCATCTTCATCGCCACCGACTGCACGCGGCCGGCGGAGAGCCCGCGGCGGACCTTGTCCCAGAGGAGAGGGGAGAGCTTGTAGCCGACCAGACGGTCGAGAACGCGGCGCGCCTGCTGGGCGTTCACCTTGTTCATGTCGATCTCGCCGGGCGTCTCGATCGCCTTCTTGACGGCGTTCTTCGTGATCTCGTGGAAGAGGATCCGCCGGACCTTGCTCTGGTCTTTCCCGAGCAGGTTCATGACGTGCCATCCGATGGCCTCTCCCTCGCGATCAGGGTCGGAGGCGATGTAGATCGTCGTGGCGATCTTGGCGGCCGCCTTCAGCTCGCTGACGACCTTTTCCTTCCCTTCCAGGATTTCGTACGTGGGGAGGAAGGTCTCCTCGTCGACGCCGAGCTCGCTCTTCGGGAGATCGCGGACGTGTCCGACCGAGGCCTTGACGATGTAGTCTTTCCCGATGAATTTGTTGATTGTCTTCGCTTTCGCGGGAGACTCGACGATGACGAGGTTTTTTGCCATTGCGGTTAGCCCGGAACCCGGCGTCGAACGCCCGATATTCCGCAGAGCACACTAGCAGAGGAGAGCGGTAGCGGCAAAAGTCGTACTGGGTGTGGAGGTTACGGGAACCAGGTTCTCAGTTCTCGGCTCGAAAGACTTGCCGAAGGGCCGATCGTCGCCAGAACTGAGAACTGAGAACCGAGAACTCCTGGGCGAGCTACTCCTCGTCGTCGTCCTCACCGCCGGCGCTCTTGTACTTCTTGGTCTTGTTGTAGAGCGTCTTGTAGGAGATGCCGAGGATCTCGGCGGTCTTGCGGCGGTCGCCGTCCGTCATGTTGAGCGTCTCCTCGATGACGATCCGCTCCACTTCCTCCATCGGCTGGCCGAGGGGGATGCTGACCGAGTTTTTCGAGCGCTTGCGGCGGTTGCCGGCCAGCTTGTCGGGCAGGCACTCCACCGTGAGGGTGTCGGTGCGCGCCATGATGAATGCGCGGTTGACGACGTTGCGCAGCTCGCGCACGTTGCCTGGCCACTCGTATGCCTGAAGGGCCTCGATGAACTCGGGGTCGATCTTCTCGACTTTCTTCTCCTCGGTCTCATTGAGCTTCTGGAGGAAGAAGTGGGAAAAGAGTGGGATGTCTTCGAGCCGCTCGCGAAGCGGCGGGACGTCGATCGGGAAGACGTTGAGGCGGTAATACAGGTCCTCGCGCATCTTTCCGTCGGTGATTGCCTTCTGCGGATCCCGGTTCGACGCGGCGACGATGCGCGCGTCGATGTTGATCTCCTCGTTGCCGCCGACCCGCCGGAACTTGCCCTCTTCGAGCACGCGCAGCAGTTTGACCTGCAGCTCGATCGGCATCTCGGTGATCTCGTCGAGGAACACCGTTCCGCCCTTGGCGAGCTCGAAGTACCCCTCGCGGCGCTTGATGGCGTTCGTGAACGCGCCCTTCTCGTGGCCGAAGATCTCCGACTCGATGAGGGTGGGAGAGATCGCGCCGCAGTTGAACGCGATGAACGGCTTCGTGCGGCGGCGTGAGAGATAGTGGATCGTGTTCGCGACGACTTCCTTGCCGGACCCGGACTCGCCGACGATGAAGACGTTTGCATCGGTGTTGGCGACCATCTCCAGCTCTTCGAAGAGGCGCTGCATGCGCGGCGACTTGCCGACCAGATGGCCCAGGGCGCCCATCTTCTGCAGTTGACGGCGAAGCTCGATGATCTCCTGCTTCATCATCTGCTTGTCTTCGACCGTCTTGAGGATCACCTGCAGGCGGGGGAGATCGACCGGTTTGGTCACGTAGTCTTCGGCGCCGACTTTGAGCGCCTTCACGGCGGAGTCGACCGTCGCGTGTCCGGTGAGGATCACCACCGAGACGTCTGGAAAGGTCTCCTTGATCCGGTGGAGCAGGTCCAGGCCCGAGCCGTCGGGCAGCTTGAGGTCGACGATGGCGACGTCCGGGAGGAGCTTGTTGATCGCATTCCAGCCGGCCTTCACCGTATCGGCGACTTCCGGCTCGTAGCCCCATTCCTCCACCACGTCGGCCATGCCGGCGCTGGTGGCGCGATCATCATCGACAATCAGCACTCTTTTCATCTTGCTCCCAGAGGAAAGGACAGGCGAAGAGTCACCTTATCATGTTCCTCGACCGCGTTCAGCTCACCACCGTACGTCTCGGCGATGAGGCGTGCAACCGCGGCCGAGAGATCGGCGTTCCCGTCGGTATCCGTGTAGTAGAACTTGAAGATCTTCGTCGTTTCGAAGTCGTCCGCCCGAGGCTTCCCGCTGATGTCCAGGGTCCAGCTCTGCTCGCTCCGCGACGCCCTCGCCGACAAACCGTCCGGCTCGAGGAGCCTGGTCGCGCTTCTGAAAAACAACTGCGCGGCCTGCCGGATTCTCACCTCGTGCGCCCTGATCGTCGCGGGCCCGTCAGCGTTGAATGACACGCCCGCTGAGGCAGCGGCTTCGGCGCAGATCGCCGCGACGTCCACGGCCGACGGCGGCTCGTCGTTCTTCGGGGGAGTCGAGAGCAGGAAAAACGCGTCGAAAATGCTTCCCAGACGCCGCAATTCGAGCTCGATCGCGCGCGTGTAGCCGTTGATCTTCTCGTCGTCCTCGCCGGCCACTTTGCGCAGCCGCATGCGCAGCAGCTCCAGGTTGAGCACCGCAACGTTCAGCGGCGTCTTGAGATCATGCGCCGTATCCGCGCTGCGCAGAAAGTTCGCGCGCGCAAAGCGATCGAGCCAGGGATCCATAGGCATATTGAACCGCCGCGTCGGTGATGCAAGGAAGAGGCCGCCACCGCCGCCCAGCTATTCAGCTATTCAGGTGTTCAGCTATTCAGCAGAATCCGGCCAAGTCCGAGCTGAACAGCTGAACAGCTGGGCGGGGGGTGGCGTCAGTGCTCCCTGTGCACGCCGATCATCGCGACCGCCTCTTCGAGGCGCGCCTCGACGCGATTGAACTCGGGGTCGTGCGAGGCGAGGTAGGCGATTTCCTTCTCCGCCTCGACGCGCTCCTGCTCGGCCCTCGCGCGGTCGATCTCCGTCGGCAGGAATCCGCGCTCCGCCAGCACGATCACGCGATCCGGCAGCACCTCGGCGAATCCCCAGGAGATGACCAGGCGCGTGATGGTGCTGCCGGTGCGATAGCGCAGCTGTCCGATGCGTAGCGTCGCGAGCAGCGGCGTGTGGCCGGGAAGCACGCCGAGCTCGCCGTCGGACGCGGGCAGAACGACTTCGTCGACTTCGACGTCGACGATCTTCCGCTCGCGCGTGACCACCGTGAGATTGATCTTGGTCGGGAGATCGGCCATGGTCCTTACGCCGCGTCGCGCTTCATCTGCTCGGCCTTCTCGAGCACCTGCTCGATCGTGCCCTGCAGAAGGAACGCCTGCTCCGGAATGTCGTCGTGCTTGCCGTCGACGATCTCGCGGAAGCCGCGGATCGTGTCGGCGATCTTCACGTACTGACCCTTGATTCCCGTGAACTGCTCGGCCACGTGGAACGGCTGGGACAGGAAGCGCTGGATCTTGCGCGCGCGGGACACGATCACCTTGTCTTCTTCGGACAGCTCGTCGATGCCGAGGATGGCGATGATGTCCTGGAGGTCCTTGTACTTCTGGAGGACCGCCTGCACGGCGCGTGCGGTGTTGTAGTGGTCGTCGCCGAGGATGCGCGGGTCGAGAATCTTGGACGTCGAAGCAAGGGGGTCGACGGCGGGATAGATGCCCAGCTCCGCGATCTGCCGGGAGAGAACGGTCGTCGCGTCGAGGTGAGCAAAGGCCGTGGCCGGCGCGGGGTCGGTGAGGTCGTCGGCGGGAACGTAGATCGCCTGCACCGACGTGATCGAGCCCTTCTTCGTCGAAGTAATGCGCTCCTGCAGCTCGCCCATCTCCGTCGCGAGATTCGGCTGGTAGCCGACGGCGCTCGGCATACGGCCGAGTAGCGCCGACACTTCCGAGCCCGCCTGCGTGAACCGGAAGATGTTGTCGATGAAGAGCAGCACGTCCTGCCCCTCGACGTCGCGGAAGTACTCGGCGACGGTCAGGCCCGTGAGGCCGACGCGCAGACGCGCTCCCGGCGGCTCGGTCATCTGGCCGTAGATGAGTGCGGCCTTCGACTTCGACGGATCGCCGGGCGTGATGACGCCAGTCTCTTCGAACTCGAGATAGAGGTCGTTGCCCTCGCGCGTGCGCTCGCCGACGCCGGCGAACACCGAGAACCCGCCGTGCTGCTTGGCGACGTTCGTGATGAGCTCGAGGATGAGGACGGTCTTGCCGACGCCCGCACCGCCGAACAGGCCGGTCTTGCCTCCCTTGGTGTACGGCTCGAGGAGGTCGATGACTTTGATGCCGGTCTCGAACATCTCGATCGAGGTGGCCTGCTCATCGAACGGCGGCGCCTCGCGGTGAATGGACCAGCGCAGCTCCGAGTTGACCGGACCACGCTCGTCGACCGGCTCGCCGAGGACGTTCAGGATGCGGCCGAGCGTCTCGCGACCGACGGGCACGGTGATGGGCGCGCCCGTGTCGATCGCCTTCATGCCGCGGACCATGCCGTCGGTCGGTTTCATGGCGATGCACCGGACCTGGTTCTCCCCGATGTGCGCGGCCACCTCGGCCACGACGTCGATGGGGACCTTGCCGAGCTCCTGGTTGTCGACGATGCGGATCGCGTTGTAGATCCCCGGAAGATGCCCCTCGTCGAACTCGATGTCGACGGCAGGCCCGATGATCTGCACCACGCGTCCGATCTGCTGTTTCTGCGTCTCTGTCGCTGTTGCCATGTTGTCTCCAGCTATTCAGCTATTCAGCTATTGAGCTATTCAGGAGCTGAACAGCTGAAAAGCTGAACACCTGAACAGCTCTCGTCGTCTATTTTCCTGCCGCCGCGGCTCCGCTGACGATCTCGATGATTTCCTTCGTGATCGCTGCCTGCCGGATGCGGTTGTAAGTGAGCGTGAGGTGGCTGATCATCTCCGACGCGTTCTTGGTGGCCGACTCCATGGCCGTCATGCGCGCGCCCTGTTCGGCGGCGGCGGACTCCAGGAGAACGCGGTACAGCTGAAACTCGATGTGCTTCGGAAGCAGGTCGCTCAGGATGACCTCCGGGCCGGGCTCGTACAGATAGTCGATGGCCGGCTCGGTCCCTTTTTCCTGCACCCACGAGCGCTCGAGCGGAAGAAGGCGCTCGAGACTGACGCGCTGCGTCATGATCGACTTGAACTCGTTGTAGATGACGTAAACGGCGTCGAAGTCGCCGTTCAGGAACTCCTGCGTGAACTCGTTCGCGATCTCGCGTGCCGTGTCGATCGAGAGCGCGTTGTAGATCTGCGTCGCGTGGCGCTTGATCGGCAGCGGGCGACGCTTGAAGAAGTCGTACGCTTTGCGGCCGATCGGCAGCAGGTGCACTTCCTGCCAGCCCTTCTCGGCGATCGCGTTCTGCGCGCCCCGGATCACGTTCGTGTTGAACGCGCCGGCCAGACCGCGGTCGGCGGTGACGATCAGAAGAAGGACTTTGTTCTCCTGCTCGCGCTCGGCGAGCAGCGGGTACGAGCCCATCTTCACGCGAGTGGCGAGCGACTGCAGCACGGCGCGCAGCGCGGCCGAGTACGGCCGGGCGGCCATCATCCGCTCCTGCGCGCGGCGCAGCTTCGCCGCAGCCACCATCTTCATGGCCTTGGTGATCTGCTGCGTGTTCTTGACGCTGCGGATCCGTCGTCGGAGGTCGATTGTGCTCGGCATGGTTGAAGTTCTCGGTTCTCGGTTCTCGGTTCTGAGAGCCCTTCGTTCTGAACTGAGAACGGAGAACTGAGAACCGAGGACGCCGCCCGCTAGGCGGCCAACACGTTGGCGTTGTCCTTCACGTACTGTTCTTTGAAGTCGGTGATCGCCTTGCGCAGCGCACCCTCGAGCTCCGCGTCGAACTTCGGCGACGTCTCGAGTTTATCGACGAGTTGCGCGTGCTCATCGGAGAGGTTCTGGTGCATCGCGGCTTCGAACGGACGCACGGCTGCTACGGCCAGGTTGTCGAGGAAGCCCTTCGTGCCGGCGAAGATCGACGCGGTCTGAAGGCCGACCCGCAGCGGCGAATACTGCCCCTGCTTGAGGATCTCGACGAGCCGCTTGCCGCGGTTGAGCTGCGCCTGCGTGGTCTTGTCGAGGTCCGAGCCGAACTGCGCGAACGCAGCGAGCTCGCGGTACTGCGCGAGGTCGAGCCGGAGCGTGCCGGAGACGGACCGCATCGAGCGCACCTGTGCCGAGCCGCCGACGCGCGAGACCGAGATGCCGACGTTGATGGCCGGGCGAACGCCGGAGTGAAAGAGGTCCGTCTCGAGGAAGATCTGTCCGTCCGTGATCGAGATGACGTTCGTGGGAATGTATGCGGAGACGTCGCCGGCCTGCGTCTCGATGATCGGCAGGGCGGTCAGCGAACCGCCGCCCTTCGCATCGCTCAGCTTCGAGGCTCGCTCGAGAAGGCGGGAGTGGAGATAGAAGACGTCACCGGGATACGCCTCACGGCCGGGCGGGCGGCGGAGCAGCAGCGAGATCTCGCGATACGACGCGGCGTGCTTGGACAGATCGTCGTAGATGACCAGCGCGTGCTGGCCGTTGTAGAGGAAGTACTCGCCGATCGCGCATCCCGTATACGGAGCCAGATACTGCAGCGGCGCCGCCTCGGACGCCGAGGCGTTGACGACGACCGTGAAGTCCATCGCACCGTACTGCTCGAGCGTCTTCACGATCTGCGCGACGGTCGACTTCTTCTGGCCGATCGCCACGTAGATGCACATGACGTTCTTGCCCTTCTGGTTGATGATCGTGTCGATGGCCACGGCGGTCTTGCCGGTCTGGCGGTCGCCGATGATCAGCTCGCGCTGGCCGCGGCCGATCGGGATCATCGCGTCGATGGCCTTGAGACCGGTCTGGAGCGGCTCCTTGACGGGCTTGCGGTCGATGACGCCGGGCGCGAGGCGCTCGATCGGATAGAACTCGGTCGTGGCGACCGGTCCCTTGCCGTCGATCGGGAGGCCCAGGGCGTTGACGACGCGGCCGATCATGGCCGGGCCGACGGGGACGGACATGATGCGTCCGGTGCGCTTGCACTGGTCGCCTTCCTTGAGAGCCTGATACTCGCCGAGGAGCACGACGCCGACGTTGTCCTGCTCGAGGTTCAGAGCGAGGCCCATCACGTCGTGGCCGAACTGGACGAGCTCACCGGCCATGACGCGCTCCAGGCCGTAGACGCGCGCGATGCCGTCGCCGATGGACGTGATGGTGCCGACCTCGGTGACGTCGACTCCGCGATCAAGTCCCGTTAATTGCTGACGAATAATCTCTGTGATTTCTTCTGCCTTCAAATCGACGGCCATATGTTCTCCGAAATAGGCGACAGCAAATCGTCAGGTCAACGACTCGCGAAATTTATTGATCTTTCCAGCGACCGACGCGTCCCAGATCTCGCTGCCGATCTTCACCACGAAACCGCCCAGAAGCGAGGGATCGGTCTTGATGTCCAGCTCCACCTTCTTGCCCACCTTGCCGGACAGCGCGTCGGCGAGCTGCTGGATCTCGTCGGCTCCCAGGCTCTTCGCGCTGCGCACTTCCGCCACCGCGACGCCGAGGGCGGCGTTCACGTAGGAGGAGAGCGCCTCGAGAATGGCGTCGAGGTCGTTCGCGCGATGGTTGCGCACCAGCACCTCCAGCGTCTTCGCCGCGAGGTCGGTCAT
>Ga0193706_1001130_pt1 | contig 12469 bp, 8 predicted proteins | sample U3c1metaG_FD_160130 | JGI IMG/M metagenome (GOLD analysis project Ga0193706, IMG submission 160130) | Soil microbial communities from a riparian zone of the East river system, Colorado, United States - U3c1 | ecosystem: Environmental > Terrestrial > Soil > Riparian zone | place: USA: East River... | reverse complement strand
GTTCGTTCACACATTGCGGACGATCGTGGACCCTCTGGGCCAGCGGGTGAACGCCACGGACCGCCTCTACCTCGCCGAGAACATCCCGTTCCTGATCGTCTGGGGCGAGCGCGACCCGATCATCCCGGTCGAGCACGGCCTGGCGGCACACGAGCTGGTGCCGTCGAGCCGCCTCGAGCTGTTCGAGGGCGCCGGGCACTTCCCGCACCTCGACGAGCCCCAGCGCTTCCTCGACGTCCTCCTCGATTTCATCGAGACGACCCAGCCGGCGGACGTGGATCCGGGGGAGTGGCGGGAGATGCTGAAGTCCGGACGCCCAAACGGTCAGTTTCCACTCATAAGTTAGTGTCGAGAGGGACTCGTTCTGCGGCTGGCACGTCTGACCCTCGTGTAAAGGCCGCGCATCTCCATCGGCGTTCCCCCGGAAGGCACCCGCATGTCTCAGCTTCTCGCGCGCATGGCGCGCACCCTGTCCTCACACTGGAAGCGCAGCCTCGCGGCGGCCGTGGGCGTCCTGGTGCTGCTCGTCCTGGCAGCCGGCGCTAGCGAAAAGCCCGCCGACGACTTTTCGCTCCCGGGGGCCGAGTCTCAGAAGGCGATCGATCTCTTTCAGGCGCACTCGCCGGCCTTCGGCGGGGTGGACTCGACGCTTGTCTTCACCGTCGAGACGGGCAAGGTCTCCGATCCCGGGCCCAGGGCGGCGATCGAAGGCGCGCTCGCGAAGGTCCGCAAACTCGACGGCGTCAAGCTCGCGGCGAGCCCGTTCGTGCCGGGCGGCCAGATCTCGAAGGACGGGCGCCTGGCGGCGGCCGACGTGCGCTACTCCACGAGCCCTGGGGATGTGAAGAAGGACGACGGCACGGCGCTGATCGCGGCCGCCGAGACCGCTGAGCCGCAGGTGCAGGTCGAGTCGCGCGGCGTCCTGATCGACCTGGCGTCGGAGCAGTCGGCCCCCGTCGGCGAGCTCATCGGCGTGCTCATCGCGATCGTGCTGCTGACCCTCCTGTTCCGCTCCGGGTGGGCGATGGGCGCAACGCTCATCGGCGCGCTGCTCGGGGTCGCGGCGGGCCAGATCCTGCTGGCGGTGCTGGCGGCGCCGCTCGGCCTGCCCAGCTTCGCTGCCGTAATCGCGGTGATGCTCGGCCTCGGCGCCGGCATCGACTACGCGCTGCTGATCATCGGCCGCTACCGGGAGCAGCGGGCCGCGGGTGACAGCATGCAGGACGCCGTCGCGCGTACAGCCGCAACGTCTGGCACCACGGTTGTGGCCGCCGGCCTGATCGTGATGGTGGCGATCGCCGGCCTGCTCGTTATCGGTGTCCCGTACGTCGGGAAGATGGGCCTGGGCGCGGCGATTGCGATCGGCGCAGTCGTCGTGTCGGCGCTGACGATCCTCCCGATCATGATGGGCGCCTTCCGGCGCAGGCTGGTGCCGAAGAGGCCCGAGCACGTCCAGGCCTCGCCCGCATTCACCCGCTGGGGCGAGATCGTGACCCGCCGGCCGTGGGCGTCGATCGCCGCCGGTGTCGTGGTGCTGCTGGTCTTCGCCTTCCCGGTCACCCAGCTGCGGATCGGCCAGCCCGACGACGGAAACCAGGCCAAGTCGAGGACCCAGCGCGTGGCCTACGACCAGCTCACCAAGGCGTTCGGTCCGGGCTCCAACGGCCCGTTCCTGCTGGCCGTCGACACGCCGAAGGGCGCGCCGAGGACCGAGCAGCAGCTACGCGCGCTCCAGCAGGCGGTGGCCGACACACCGGGCATCGCCTCGGTGCCTCCGGCGTCCGTGAGCGCGGACGGCGAGATGGCCACTGTCTTCGCCATCCCGACCACCGCGCCTCAGGACGCCAAGACGTCCACGCTGCTCGACCGCCTGCGTGGCGAGGTCATCCCACGGGCCATCGCCGACACGCCCCTGAAGGTCTACGTGGGCGGCAACGTCGCCGGCTTCGAGGACGTCTCCGACAAGGTCGCCGGGCGCCTGCCCTTGTTCATCGCGGTGGTGATCGGCCTGTCGGTGCTGCTGCTCGTGATGGTGTTCCGCTCGCTGTGGATCCCGCTCGTGTCGGCGCTCTTCAACCTGCTCTCCGTGGCCGCGGCCTACGGCGTGGTGGTGGCGGTGTTCCAGGAGGGCGTCGGCGCGAGCCTGATCGGCGCCGACTCGGGCATCCCGATCATCTCGTTCCTGCCGGTGATGCTGTTCGCGATCCTGTTCGGGCTGAGCATGGACTACAACGTGTTCCTGCTAAGCCGGATCCACGAGGCCTACAACGAGGGAGACGGGCCTCGCGCAAGCGTGATCCACGGGATGGGCCGCATCGGCAAGGTCGTCGTATTCGCGGGTCTGATCATGGCCGGGGTGTTCCTGGGCTTCGTCACCCAGGACGACATCATCGGCAAGATGTTCGGCCTCGGCCTCGGCCTCGCGATCCTGATCGACGTGCTGATCGTGCGCATGGTGATCGCGCCCGCGGTGGTCACGCTGCTCGGCGACCGAGCCTGGTGGCTGCCCCCGTGGCTAGATCGCGTGCTTCCGAACGTCTCGCTCGAGGGCCGCCCGCCCGAGGGCGGCCGCCCGGAGGTCGGCGAGGTCCAGTCGGAGCCCGAGAAGGTCCTCGTCCCATGACATTTTCCAGCCACACGAGCCAGAGGAGTGCCCCATGAACGACGATCATCCAGTTCGGTTCTCGGTCGACTACCCGGACCGTCCCCTGGACCGTCTGAGCACCGCCTTCCGGATCTTCACGGTGATCCCGATCGCGATCGTGCTGGGGGCACTCGGGGGCTACAGCGGTGGGTGGGGCGGGAGCGGCGGCGATGCTCAGACCATCGCTATCGGCGGCAGCGGCCTGCTGTTCCTGCCGCCACTGTTGATGATCCTCTTCCGCGAGAAGTACCCGCGCTGGTGGTTCGACTGGAACCTCGAGCTGCTGCGCTTCACCAACCGCGTCGGGATCTACGTCGCGCTGATGAATGACCGCTACCCGTCGACGGACGAGCGGCAGTCGGTGCAGCTCGACTTCCCCTACCCGGACACCAAGCGTGATCTCAACCGCTGGCTACCCCTGGTGAAATGGCTGCTCGCCATCCCGCACTACATCGTGCTGTTCTTCCTCTACATAGCCACTCTCATCCTGGTGATCGGCGCCTGGTTCGCGATCCTGTTCACGGGCCGCTACCCGCGCGGCATATTCGACTTCGTCGAGGGTGTGATCCGCTGGCACAACCGCGTCGTCGGCTATGCGTTCATCCTCGTCACGGACGAGTACCCCCCGTTCTCGCTGAGCCAGCGGGAGCTGCCGCCGCCGGCCCCTGAGCGCCCGGTCCCGCCGCAAGCCTGAGCGAGCGGAGTACCGGCGCATCCGGCCCCCGCCGTCCGCTAAAAGTCACGGACAGGTGGGGGAGCGGAACACACGTAAGTTGCGTGCGCTCGCGGTGGCGGCATGCGTCGGTGTGGTGGTGGCTGCGGCCACCGCGGTGCCGGCCGATGCGCGCGCGCCGGCGCCGCGCATCAAGGTGCTGTCAGGCCGGGCGGACCTCGTGTCCGGCGGCGACGCATTCGTGCGCGTGACCCTGCCCCGCCATGTGAAGGCGTCGCGCCTACGGTTGAGGGCGGGCCGCCGGAACGTCACGCGGGCGCTCCACCGGACCGGCCGCCGACGCCTGGAGGGCGTGGTCCGTCGGCTGCGTGTGGGGCGTGTCGCGCTCGTCGCACGCATCCGCCGTGGCGGCGCGGCACGGCTGTTTGTGACCAATCACCCGATCGGTGGTCCCGTCTTCGCCGGGCCGCAGATCAAGCCGTGGACGTGCCAGGCCGGCGCGAAGGACGCCAAGTGCAACCAGGCGCCGTCGTACAAGTTCCTGTACCTGCCGAAGGGCGCGCCGACCGAGGGCGCCACCCTGCCCGGCACCAACTCGAACGGCAGCGGAGGTCCCTTCCAGCCCTACGACCCGAGCAACCCCCCGTCCGCCGACAGCGTCGCCACGACGACGACCACGGAGGGCGTCACGGTGCCGTTCATCGTCCGGCTCGAGACGGGCTACATCGACCGGGACCAGTATGCGATCGCGACGCTCTTCGACCCGACCAAGCCGTGGACGCCGACCGCGCCGCAGCGGCAGTCCAACCGCCGGCTGGTGATCACCCACGGCTTCTCGTGCGACACGGAGTACAAGACCGGGGACGCACCCAGCGTCCTCGAGCCGAAGGTGCTGGGCGGCGGGTTCATCGTCGTGGCACACGCGCTCGACCACGCGGGCCACAACTGCAGCCTGCTCACCCAGGCCGAGTCGCTGGTGATGACCAAGGAGTACACGATCGATCACTACGGCACCGTGCGCTGGACGATCGGCAGCGGCTGCTCGGGCGGCTCACTCGTCCAGCACCAGGTGGCCAACGCCTACCCCGGCGTCTATCAGGGCCTCACGCCGCAGTGCTCGTTCCCGGACGCGTGGTCGTCGGCAATCCAGTACGAGGAGTACTTCTTCGGGCTGAAGTACCTCCAGAGCCCGACGAAATGGGACCTCGGCGTGGTCTACGACCCAATCGCGACCACCGCGTTCTTCGACCATCCGAACCCGGCGAACCCAGTGACCTTCACGACCGCCATCCCTAACTCGGGCGAGCCCACGCGGACCTGCCCCGGCGTGCCGGACGACCAGGTCTACAACGAGCAGACGAATCCGCACGGCGTGCGCTGCACGCTCCAGGACTACATGGTCAACGCGTTTGGGCGCGACGGCCAAGGCTTCGCCCGCCGCGGCTTCGACAACGTCGGGGTGCAGTACGGGCTCAAGGGTCTGCGGCAGGGGCGGATCTCGCCGGCTCAGTTCGTCGACTTCAACACCCACATCGGCGGAGGGGACGTCGACCTGAACCTGACGGCGGAGCGCACGGCGGCCGACCCGATTGCTCTTGAGCGGCTCTACCGGACCGGTGCGATCAACTCGGCCAACAACCTCGACAAGGTCGCGATCATCGACCTGCGCGGGCCCGATCCCGGTGCATTCCACGACGTCTACCGCACATATGCCATGCGCGCGCGCCTCGAGCGCAACTTCGGCACTGCTGCCAACCAGATCCTCTGGCGCGGCCAGGCCGCGCTGATCGGCGACCCCTCGTTCGCCGACGAGTCCGTGTTCGCGATGGACCGCTGGCTTGCCCGCGTCCACGCCGACCACCGCAAGGTCCCGCTGGCGCGAAAGATCATCCAGGACAGGCCTGGCACCGTCGCGCCCCGCTGCACCGACGGGAAGGGTCAGGAGCTTCCGTCCGAGGCGTGCGACCAGACCGTGTCTGCCTATGGCACGCCGCGTCAGGGCGCCGACGGCCCGCTGACGGAGGACGTCATGAAGTGCCAGCTCAAGCCGATGAGCCGCGACGACTATCCAGTGACCTTCACCGACACCCAGTGGCAACGGCTGGGGCAGGCGTTCCCGGGCGGCGTATGCGACTTCGCCAAGCCGGGTACCAGCCAGCACGGCGCGACCTCGTGGCTCACCTATCAGCGCAGGGGCGGCCGCGTGATCTACGGCGGCAAGCCGATGGGCCGCGCACCGGTCTCACACCGCATCCGCTAGGGCGCGGGCGTACAGATCCGCAGGATCCTGCGGAATAGCCCGGGTGTGCTCCGGCATCGCCGCTGCGATCGTGGACGCATGTCGATCGTCGCCGCCGAGTCCGACATCGCCCTACGCGATGGCTCCACCGTCCATGTCCGCCCGGTGTGTCCAGAGGACGTCGGGCGGATCGAGCTCTTCTTGGGTGAGCTCTCCGACGAGGCGCGCTCGTTCCGTTTCTTCAGCGCCGCGACGGACCTCGGCCAAATGGCACGCTTGTTCACCGAAACGCACGGGGGCGTGAGCCTCGTCGCCGTGACGTCGGACGATGGGCAGGTGGTGGGACACGGCCAGTACTTCCCGGACGGCAGCGGCGGCGCCGAGGTCGCGTTCGCCGTGGCAGACGACTGGCAGGGTCGGGGTATAGCCACTGTCCTGCTTGCCCAGCTCGCCGAGGCGGCAGTCGCCGAGGGTGTGAGCCAGTTCACCGCGGTGGTGCTGACCAGCAACCGCAAGATGATCGGGACGTTCCGCGACTCCGGCTTCCCGGTTGAGGTGTGCACGCGACCGGGCGAGCTGCAGGTCACCTTTCCCACCAGCCCGACCGAGAACGGCCGTCGTGCTTTCGAGGAACGGGAGCGGACAGCCGCCGTGGCCGCCGTGGAGCACGTGCTGCGGCCCCGCTCGGTCGCGATGGTGGGCGCGTCGCGCCGGCCAGGCAGCATCGGGGCGGCGGTCATGGCAAATCTGGTCGCCGGCGGCTTCACGGGGGCGATCTATCCCATCAATCCCCATGCCGCGACGATTGAAGGCCTGCCCGCGTACGCCTCGGTGCGCGACGTCCCCGAGGCGCCCGAGCTCGCCGTCGTCGGGGTGCCCGCCGCCCAGGTCGTCGAGGTCGCTCGCGACTGCGCCGCCGCTGGCGTGGGCGCCCTCGTGGTCCTCTCGGCGGGGTTCTCTGAGGTGGGCAGAGCGGGTGAGCAGCGACAGCGCGAGCTCGTCGCCGTGTGCCGGGCGGCCGGCATGCGCCTCGTGGGTCCCAACTGTCTTGGCGTGATCAACACCGACCGGGCCGTCTCGCTGAACGCCAGCTTCGCGCCCGGGGCCCCGGCGCCCGGCAGGGTCGGCTTCGCCTCTCAGAGCGGGGCCTTCGGCATCGCCGCGCTCGACCTCGCCCGGACCCACGGCATCGGCCTGTCCTCGTTCGTCTCGGCCGGCAACAAGGCGGACCTCTCTGGCAACGACTTTCTCCAGTACTGGGAGGCGGACGAGCGCACCGATGTCATCGCGCTCTACCTCGAGTCCTTCGGCAACCCCGCGAAATTCGGCCGCATCGCGCGGCGGGTCAGCGCCCACAAGCCGATCGTCGTTGTCAAAAGCGGGCGCTCGATAGCCGGCCAGCGCGCCGCCGCCTCGCACACCGGTGCGCTGCTCGCGGCGGCGGATACCACCGTTGACGCACTATTCCGGCACGCTGGCGTGATTCGTACCGAGACGGTCGGCGAGATGTTCGACGTGGCTGCAGTACTCGGTCGCCAGCCCCTGCCTCGAGGCAACCGCGTTGCCATCGTCACGAACGCGGGTGGCCCCGCGATCCTCTGCACCGATGCCTGTGAGGCCGATGGCCTCCTCGTCGAGCCACTCGGCGAGACCACCCGCACAGCTCTCGCGGCCGCGCTCCCCGCCGAGGCGTCGGTCACAAACCCCGTCGACATGATCGCCTCAGCAAGCGCCGCAGACTACGAGCGCGCGCTCGAGGCCGTGCTCGACGATCCCGACGTGGACGCGGTGATCGCGATCTTCGTCCGCCCCCTCGCCACGCGAGCGGCCGATGTGGTGACCGCCATCCGGTCGGTGGCGGCGTCGCGGCGGACCCGTGACACGCCCGTCCTCGCTGTCTTCCTCGGCCCCGACGCGCCATCCAGCGTCGAGGAGGGCGTCCCACTCTTCAGCTCGGTGGAGGAGGCCGCGCGCGCTCTCGGTCATGCCATGCGCTACGCGGAGCATCGCTCTGCGCCGCCCGATCCGCCTGACCCGATGCCGGCGTCGGGCAGCGACGAGATCGCGGCATTGATCGCGGACGAACTCGCCGCGGGAGGCGGCTGGATGTCGAGCACCGCGGCTGAGACTCTGATGCGAGGCGCCGGCTTACCGGTCGCCGAAAGCCGATTGGCGGCAACGCCGCCCGAGGTGCGGCGAGCGGCGGAGGATCTGGGCAACCAAGTGGCCGTAAAGGCGATCGGTCCCGGCCTGCTGCACAAGTCCGACCTGGGTGCCGTGCGGCTCGGCCTCACGGCCGCCGGCGCGGAGCGCGCCGCGCTGGAGATGCGCTCGTCGCTCTCGGCGGCTGGTGTGGACTACGAGGGATTTCTGGTCCAGCGGATGGCGCCTCCCGGCACCGAGTTGATCGTCGGCGTGGTCGGCGATCCGCGCTTCGGCCCGCTGGTCGCCGTCGGCGCCGGCGGCACCACCGCGGAACTGATCGGCGACGTGCAGGTCCGCCTTGCCCCGGTTGGCCCCCGCGAAGCGGCCACCATGCTGCGCGAGCTACGCACGTTCCCGCTCCTGGACGGGTTCCGCGGCGCGCCTCGCGCGAACATCGGAGCGGTGGAGGATGTCGTCGCGCGGGTGGCCGCCCTCGCCGCCGCGCACCCCGAAATCGTCGAGCTCGACTGCAACCCGGTCGTCGCCGGACCTGACGGCGCCGTCATCGTGGACGGCCGGATTCGGCTCGCGCCGACACCGGCGCGAGCGCCTGTTGGCGCCCTGAACCGCTGACGGGCAGTTGGCTCAGCCTTCCCACGCCGGGTAGAACCGGGTTGACTGTGGGAGTGCCCGAAGGCAACAGCATCCGGTTTGTCCTCGTCGACGACCATGAGATCGTGCGCGGTGGCCTGCGTCGGGTGCTCGAGGCCCAACCCGGCTGGTCTGTGGAGGCGGAGGCAGGCGACATCGACCGCGCCCTACGAGCCGTGCTCGGCCACAAGCCCGACATCCTCGTCCTTGATCTCAACTTGGCTGGCGTCTCGAGTCTCGAATACATCCCCGAGCTGCTCGAGCGCTCGCCCGCCACGCGAATCGTTGTCCTGACCATGCAGACGGAGCCCGCGTACGCGCGCGATGCCCTGCGCGCCGGCGCCAGCGCCTATGTGCTCAAGGAGTCAGCCGAGGACGAGCTCGTGACCGCGGTGAAGGCTGCCGCGGAGGGCAAGACCTACCTCAACCCTCGCGTCGGCGCGATGATCGCCACGGAGCCGGTGGGGGGCGAGACGGACGGCGAACTCACCCCTCGCGAGCAGGAGATCCTGAAGCTGCTCGCGCTCGGGCACACGAACGGTGAGATTGCCGAGCAACTGTTCCTGTCGCGCCGCACGATCGAGACGCACCGGGCGAGCATCCAGCGAAAGTTGGACCTGTCGACGCGCGCGGAGCTCACCCGGTACGCGATCGAGCACAACCTGCTCGAGGGCTGAGCCAGATGGACCGCGCTGAGGATCGGACTGCCCGCCGCCTCGTCACGATCCTCTACGAGCTGCTCGACGTAGATGAACTCGAGGAGGTCCTGCGCCGCGTGCTGGTCGCCGCCCAGGAGCTGACCGGCGCACGCTATGCCGCGCTCGGCCTACTCAATGACAAGCGCGATGGGCTCGCGCGCTTCCTCACCGTCGGTATCGACGACGACGAACGCCAAGTCATCGGCGACCTCCCGCTGGGCCGCGGCGTGCTGGGCGAACTGATCGCGCACCCGCGGATCCTCCGGCTCGCCGACCTGGCGCAGCATCCGATGTCGTATGGCTTCCCGCCAGGCCACCCAGGGATGAAGACCTTTCTCGGCGGTCCGATCGTGATCCGGGGCGAGATCTACGGCAATATCTACCTGACCGAGAAGGCCGGCGGCGCGGAGTTCAACGAGGCCGACGAGGAGCTGCTGCTGGTCCTGACCGAGTACGCCGCCATCGGCATCCACCACGCCCGGGGGCTCGACCAGCTCGAGCGTCGCCGCGACGAGCTCGAAGGAACGGTCGCCGCGCTGGGTGCCACAAGCGAGATCTCGCGCGCGCTGGCTGGCGAGGTCGACCTCGACCCGATTCTCGAGCTCGTGGCCAAGCGCGGTCGGGCACTCGTCGCGGCCAAAGCACTGGTGATCCTGCTGCCGGACCACGACGGCTTCCGTGTCGCCCACGCTGCCGGCGAGCTGCCCCAGGACCTGGTCGGGCAGACGGTCGCTGAGTCCTCGCTGGCCGGCCGGCTCGGTCTGGAAGCCGACTCGGGACTCCACGTCCCGCTGGCCTTCCGCGGCCGCAGGCTCGGCATGCTCGTGGCCCTCGACCGCCTCACCGGCGGCCCGGAGTTCAGCTCCGCCGACGAGGAGCTTCTGACGACGTTCGCGACGACTGCCGCGGTCGCGGTGGGTACGGCGCAAGCCCTGGGCGCGGAGCGCCAGCGTGAGCGGACCGCTGCCGCCGAAGCCGAGCGACGCCATTGGGCGCGGGAGCTGCACGACGAGACGCTGCAAGGCATCGCGGCCGTGCGAGTGATGCTCGCCTTGTCGCGCCGCGCTGACGAAGCCGAGCTGCGCCTGACGGTCGCGCAGGCCGCAGAGCAACTCCAGGGCGAGGTCGACCGCTTGCGCGACATCATCCACGACGTCCGGCCCTCGTCCCTCGACGACCTCGGGCTGATGGCCGCCATGGAGGCGCTGGTCGCGCGGCACGCGCACGACGGGGGGCCGGCGCTCCGGCTCGAGGTGGACCTCGACAATGAGGCGGGCAGGGCGCCGGAGCGCCTGCATGCCGACGTGGAGACCGCGATCTACCGGATCGCACAGGAGGCGCTCAGGAATGCCCTGAAACACGCCGAGGCACAGACCATCGAGATCGCCGTCGCCCAAATCGAGGGCGAAATCGGAGTCCGCGTCCGGGACGACGGCCGCGGGTACGACGCCAAGGCGAGCGCGAGCGGGTTCGGCCTGGTGAGCATGCAGGAGCGCGTCGAGCTGCTCGACGGCCGCCTGCGCGTCAGGTCCGTGCTGGGCGAGGGCACCACCCTCGAGGCGCGCGTACCAGCGCGCCATCGCGAGCCGGACCCGCCCTCGTCCACCCGCTGAGCCCGCGTACAAGTACGCAGCGATCCGGGCAAACGTTGCCGATGTTGAGTGGCAGCGCGGCGGTCAAGCTCGGTGCATGGCCTCACCGATCCCCCTCAGGGTCGACCCGGGCGTTCCCGCCCTAGAGCAGTTCGGCTTCGGCCGGATCGTCTGCGCGGTCAACGACTGCCACTGCGCGCAGGATGCTGTGCATCAGGCCACGAAGCTCGTCGTGCCCGGCGACACACTGACCTTCGTCGCGGTGGCAGACGCGCCTGGCACAAGCCCGGCTGACCAGGCCACGCTCGATGGAGCACACGCCGCAGCGGCGGTCGAGGCCGCGCGTGCCGCTGCCCACGCCGACGGCACCGAGGCCAGCATTGTGGTCGTCCACGAGCACGACGTCAGCGGCGCGATCCTGGAAGCCGCGCACGACGCCGGCCTGCTGGTCGTCGGCGCCCATGGCCATTGGCGCATCGCCCACAGCTCGTCCGTGCCGGCCCTCGTGGCCCGCAGCCGTCCCGAGCTCGGCTTTCCGGGCGTGGTGCTGGTCGGAACCCGGGGCATTCAGGATCGCCACGCCGTCGTGATCGCGGCCAACATCGTGGCCGCGCATGACACGCGCGTCGTCCTCGCGCACGCGGGGCGCTCGGATCCGACCTTGCGGGAGGCGCTCGCCGAGCAAGCCGCCGACGTGCTGGAGATCACCGGGAAGGATCCAGTTGTCGTCAGCGTCGACGGACCACCGATCGACCGCCTACTCGGAATGGCGAGCAGCATCGGCGCCAGCCTGGTCGTGCTCGGAAGCCACAGTAGGCGCGACCCACAGACTCTCGTGAGCCTGTCGGACCGCGTGGCGCAGCACGCCACCTGCTCGGTGCTCGTCCTTGCGGACAAGTACAGACCGGCCCCCGGATGATCACGCGCAACCCGGTACTTCCTGCGGAGGTACCGCCGGCCGTCGGCTGGTGGACTTGTAATCAGAGACGGCGCCGACTCTCGGAGCCGCCCACGACACCAAGGAGCTCCAAGTGAAGCCCTTTATGAAATACGGCGGCATCGTCGCCAGCGTCATCCTCATCGCACTAGGCATCGGGGCCATCATCACCGGGCTCAACGGTCGCTCTGAGGTCCGCAACACTCTCAAGCAGGAGCAGATCGTCGGCACGCCCGACATGGACAAGCAGATCGCGAACAAGCCTGTCGACACCGGGGCGAAGGCCAAGCTGTTCGCCGAGGGCATGCGCGGGCACGCTCTTGAGGCCAGCGGCGGTCAGGTCTACTCCCAGATGGGCCGCTACCTGACCGCGGCCGGCAAGCCGACCAACGACGAGAAGGCCGCCGCCGTCAACAAGGAGACCGGCAAGCCCGTCGAAAACGGGGCCCGCAACCTCTGGGTGACCGAGACCGCTCTGTCCACCGCGCTGAACACCTCGTACTTCGCGGAGAGCGTCGCCAAGTTCGCCATCGTGATGGGCTTCGCGATGTTCCTGATCGGAATCGGGTTCCTCGTCATGGTCTACCGCCTCCCCTGGGAGACGGCCAAGGCCGCCGAGCGGAGCCGCCCGCCGGCCACGAAGGTCGCCGCCGGCACTGCCTAGACAACCCGGCCGGCCGCACAAGCGGCCCTCCGAGAGCCCTTCGCCCCGCGCTTGCCGCGGGGCGTTGGGCGTTCTGGGGCCCTACGTAGTTCCCCACACCGTCGTGCGGGAGGGTCCCGATGGCAGGGCGCCGGACGAGGCGTATGTTCGTGACATGAGCGAATTTCGGGTAGTCATTTGTGGCGGTGGGATTGCCGCAGTCGAAGGCCTCCTTCGGCTGCGACGG
>Ga0193706_1001129_pt1 | contig 12471 bp, 9 predicted proteins | sample U3c1metaG_FD_160130 | JGI IMG/M metagenome (GOLD analysis project Ga0193706, IMG submission 160130) | Soil microbial communities from a riparian zone of the East river system, Colorado, United States - U3c1 | ecosystem: Environmental > Terrestrial > Soil > Riparian zone | place: USA: East River... | reverse complement strand
TGCATCGGCCACCACCACCGATGCGCCCGCGAGCATGCCGCGCCGTGCCGCTTCGATCTTGCTCGTCATACCTCCGGTACCCGTTGCCGACGTGGCCCGGGTAGCGAGCGGGAGCGCCTCGCGCGTGACGTTGCGAACGATCGGTACGCGCGTTCCCTTCTCGTCGAGCAGCCCGGGCACGTCCGAGAGAAGGATGAGAAGGTCGGCGCTGACGAGCGGCACCACCATCGATGCGAGCATGTCGTTGTCGCCGAATTTGATCTCGTCCACCGCGACGGTGTCATTTTCGTTGATGATCGGCACGACCTTGGCGTCGAGAAGCGCTGCGAGTGCCTCGCGCGCATTGTTGGCGCGTGTTCGATCCGCGAGATCGGCGTGGGTCAGCAAGACTTGAGCGATCGCGAGCTCGTGCCGGCCGAAGGCTTCTTCGTAAAGGCGCATGAGGACGGTCTGACCCGCCGCCGCTGCCGCTTGCAAAAGTGGCATGTCACGCGGTCGCGCGCTCAAGCCAAGCTTTCTCATTCCAAGGGCGATAGCCCCGCTGGAAACAATCACCACGCTGCGCTTGGCGGCGTACGCGTCGGCGACCGCGATCGCCAATCGATCGTAGATCTCGGGCTCGGCGGCGAGAGCGCGCGAGCCGATTTTGATGACGACCCGCCGAGCGCGGGTCAGGGCAGCGCGGGCTTCGGCAGCGTCGGGTCTGGCATCAGACATGGCGCAGGTAGGCGACGACGCATCGACGCTCATCAAGCACCGGGGGGATTCTCGGCCAAGGCGACGTCGAAGGCGGTTTCGAGCCGCCGCCTCACCAAATCGGGCACCGCTGCTGCCGCGAGCAGAATGCCGTCGAGCAGTCGCGTGGGGAAGTCGCGCAGCTCCTCGGTGGGCTCATTCAAGGGATCGCGCGGGCGGTTCTCGAGCTTCGGCGAAAGCGAGCGGGAGACGGCGGTGTCGATGGCGGCGCGAACACGCTTGGCCTCGGCCTCGTGAATGCGGAGCGATTGCGACGAGCGCATGCGACAGAGATAACGGTCGAAGAGCAGGCCGAGCGCGTAGACCTCGAACCACGCCGACAATGGCGGGACGACGCCGAGCGCGCCGAAGCGTCGCAAGGTTCGTCGTGCGAAAAAGGCGACTGTCGTCACGAAGGCGCCGCCTTGGGACGCGCGCGATGCTACCGCCAGCTCTTTGCGCGCCTCTTGGGTGAGGCAGAGGCCGTAGCGTGTCGCGACGTCGTGCGCGAGCGCACCGCGGATGCGCTTCAACACCGCAGCAGGCAGGAAGGGCAGGGGGACCGCGCCGGCCACCATGCCGATGAGGGCCATCACCGACACGCGGGCGGGGGCCGCCGCGGTCGTGCGGAGGAGGATGGGAGAGGCGCGGGGAACTTCGCTCATGCGCTTTTTCCTTCTATCACGTCACGGCTCGACGGGGATGCGCGGTACGAGCTCGACGATGGGGGCGCCAATCTCGAGCGAGATGGCCAAGAGATCCTGCGCCTTCATGTCACGGGGCAATTCGAGGAAGAATCGCTGCGGTCCGCCCGCGAGATCGACGCCGCGGGCCCGCAGAGCGGCCCTCAGCTCGTCGACTTTGCTGCGTACGGTGATGGTGTAACCGACGGCGCCACTTTCGAGGCGATCGAGCTTGCCCTGGCGAACCAGCCGCCCCGACGCAAAGAGCAAAAGATCGTCCGCGCGAATCGGTGGCCCACGCACTCGCCACGTAAGCGGCTTCGCGCCCGCTGAGCCCCGAGAGAGGGCCCGAAGCGACGAGCACCGCCGGCCGCGCCGCGACCGCTTGCGCCAAAACGAGCACGCGGCGCTCGATGAGTGAAAGTGACTCGACCTTCTGAGCCGCCGCGGACTCGAGGCCGAACTCTGTCAGCGCAGCAGCGGCGTCGCGCTCCGCCGTGGATCGGTCGGCGCCGCCGAGCCGCGAGCCCCAAACGAGGTACTCACGCGCCGTCCACCGCGGAGGCAGCGGTGGATCGAGCGCCGCCATGCCTACCAGGTTGGAGCCCAAGTGCGCCCCATCTCCGACCTCGGTACCGAGGATGGACAGGGTTCCCGCGCGAATATCGGCGTCGCCGGCGATGGCGGCAAGGATGCCGTGCTCGTCGCCGAGAAGCGCGACCGAGCGGCCGCGTGATGCGAAGGTCGCCCGCTCGATGGCGATGGCACCCCCCACGTCGATGCGGAGATCGTGCGCGGCCACGAGCGGCGCGTCGGTCACGGTTCTCCGAGCGGAATGAATTCCATTCGAGCGAGTGGCTCGTCGGGAGCGTACACGGTGAAGGGTGCCATTGCGCGCGCCACCTCGAGCAGTTGGCTCGGCAGAAGCGACGCGCTTGGCGAGTTTTCGCTTCCGCCCGCGAGCTTCAGCGCCAATCCCAGCAGCGATTCTTCCGGCACCGGCAGATCGACGATGGGCGCGTCGTCGGCGAGCCGCGCTTGGCGACGCGCCTCGTCGAGCGCCTCGCGAATACCGCCCAAACGATCGACGAGCTTGCGATCGTAGGCTTGCCGGCCTGTCCACACGCGACCTTGACCCACGGCGTCGACCGCTTCCTTCGACATCTTTCTGCCTTGGGCCACGCGATCGAGAAAGACGTCGTAGAGCTGGCGCACTTTTTTCTGCAGCTCGGCAATCTCGTCTTCGGTATAGGGGCGGTACATCGACTCGCCATCGGCGCGCGGCGAGGTCTTGTACGTTTCGGTGGTGATGCCGATCTTGGAGAAGAGCTCGCTCACGTCGGCCTTGCCGTAAAAGATGCCGATGCTGCCGGTAATCGTGAGCGGATTGGCGTAAATGAGACTGCCCGCGCTGGCGATGTAATACCCGCCGCTCGCGGCGAAGCGTCCCACCGAGACGATGAGCGGTTTCACTCGCGACGTCAGCACGGCCTCGCGCCAGATGACGTCGGCAGCGAGTGACGATCCCCCGGGGGTTTCGACGCGCATCACGACCGCGCCGATGCGAGGGTCTTCTCGAGCCGTCTTCAGCGCCTTGGCGATGGTGTAAGAACCGACCAAGCGCGTATCGATGAGCGGGATGTCGCGGCTCTTGCCGTCGACCATGTCGCCTTCCACGTAGACGAGGGCGATGCTCTTTTGCGCACCGAAGCGTAAAGGTGCAAGTTTAGGCCGCGGATCCTCGCGAAGAGATATGTGCCTGCCGACCACTTCGCGCACCACTTTCTCGATCTCGTCGTCGAAAGCGGTGCCGTCGACGAGGTGCGCTTGCTCGGCCTCGCGTGCCACGAACGGTCCGTGCGCGAACGTCTCGCTCAGCTGGCTGCGCGAGATATGGCGGCCGCCGCCGACGTCGGAAAGAAAGATGTCCTCGTACTCGTTCAAGAGGTCGATGTGATCGCTGCGCGCCACGTCGCTGGCGCTGTCGCGCATGTACGACTCGGGCGCTGACTTGTGCGCGCCGACGCGCACGAACTGCGCGCGAATGCCGATCTTTCCGAGCAGGGCGCCGTAGTACTGGTATTGCGTGCGGAGGCCCGCGAAGCGCACCACGCCGGCGGGATTCATCACGACGCGATCGGCCTGGGAGCACACATAGAGCGAACGCCCCGCGGCATCTTCCAGGTGACAGATGACCTTTTTGCCGTTGGCGCGCAGCATCCGGATCGCGTCCCCGAGCTCTTCGGCGTGGGCGAGGGACGATGCGGGTTCGGCCTTGATGACGAGCGCGACGGCTTTCACGTCGCGATCGCCCGCCAAACGCCAGAGCCGTCGCAAGAGGTGGACGTGGGTACGCGCGCCGGGCGTTTCTTCGATGCGGATCTGCTGCGCATACGACGATTCTGGGATGCCGGGGCTGCGGTAACCGGTGAGCGCCGCACCGACGTAAAAGCCTTCTCCGCCGCTGCCGAGACCCGTACCGAAAATGCCGCCGCCTTCGATGGTCGAAGTGCCGATGCCGACCTCGACCCCGGCCGTGGCCACGTAGGTGAAGCGTCCGGAGCGCGTCGGGTCCGAGGTGCTCACTTCGCCGCGAAGGCGGCCCACGTAGGGAACGTCGATTCCCAGCGTCACCCGCGGCAGCCACTGGCCGGAACGATCGAGGTAGCGATCCTCGAGGCCGATCTCGATGCTTCGCTTACCAGTGGGGCGCACCGCGACGGCGACGTCGAGGCTGCGATCGATATAGCGGTAGGCGGCGTCGGGCTGCGTCAAGTCGCGCCCCACCAGCGACAGCGCGAGAAACGGCGCGGGTCGGACCGATACCGCCGCGGTGAGGGAAGTTGGACCGTCGAGCGTGTACCAGTCGGAATAGGCGTGCTGAATCGAGACACCCATCGAAAACGCCTGGGTGGGCGCTACCCCGAGAGCCCACGTGAGCCAAGTGTAGTCTGCCCAGGCCCCTCCGGGCCGGGCGAAGTCGAGACGGAGGCCGGTCCCGATGCGCCAGGGGAGCACGAGCGCAAAATCGAAGGCGTGGCCGCGCGCCGGCACGCGTGAATCCTCCGATGTGCGTACCCAGGTCCACCGAGCTTCGCTCGAAGGCAAGAAGCCGAGGTTGGCCGGGTTCATGGTGATGGCGCTCGACTGGTCGTTGGAAGCGACGGAGCGACCGGGGGCGGGGATGGGTGTCTCTCGCTGAGGAGGGAAGTCCGCGAACGTACTTCGGGCGGCCGTCGCCAAAACCAGCGCGATCGGTGCAGCCTTGAGACGGGCGATCCTCGGGAGACGCACTTTTCTACGGGTTCGTAGGAGATTCATCGATGATGAACCTTTATCATTGTGCTGGTACGTCAGCGAAGCGGTAAACTGACTCGCTCCCCCTTCTGTCTCGTGCGCATGCCGATACGACCTCTCCGGCGGCTCCCCTTTTGGATCGCGGTGGCGTCACTCTGTGCGGGTTGCGTCGCCACAATCGAGGAGCGCCCTTCGCGCGTCGTCTATGTCGCCGGGCCGCCGCCTCCGCCGCTCTCGGACATTCGCGGCGCGCCCGCCACGCCCGGCATGGTGTGGGTCGAGGGTTATTGGCACTGGAATGGCGTGCAATACGTCTGGATCCCCGGTCACTGGGAAAGTCCGCCGGCGGGCTTCGCGTGGGTGCCGCCGAGCTACGTGGTGGTCGACGGGCGTCACGTTTACCGTGCGGGGCGCTGGGGGATCCGCGCGCAGGCGGGGCCGCGATGAACAAGCTCCATGCTGCCATTGCCATTTTCGCGCTGAGTCTCGTTGCCGTCCCCGCGCACGCGTACGATCCGGTGCTGCACGAATTCATTCCGCCGGACGACGGCGAAGATCTAGCGATGTCGGTGACGACCGCGGACGGCGACCTGCCCGCCGCGATCGACACGCCGAGCGGCGTCGTGCGCGCGCCCGATACGCATCGCGCGCCGGTGCGCGGCGAAAACGCCTACCGCGAGGGGCTCGCGGCCCAGGTGCCTTCGGTTTTTCGGCCCGATCGTGACACACGCCGGCCCAACATGGTCAGGTATGACGACCCTTTCTCTCCCTCGGTGGCCCCCTACAAGCGCCTGCGCGCGTTCGACACCGTCGGCCTCGACTATGGGCTGCGCGTTCGCGATACCGCGCTCGTGCGCGTTCCGGTCGGTGGTGAAGCCCGCGTCGGAGAGGAAGAATTCTACGCCGACATGGCCGTCGATTTCGAATCAGCCGCCACCGTGCTCATTCCCTCGGTCGGACCGGGCGCGCGCATTCTGCGCCTGCACGCGACGCCGGCCGCGCCGCTCGAGGTTTGGCGCGATGGCGCGGACAACTGGTACGCGAAAACGACGAGCGCGAGCCGCGGGCGCGTGCGCTTGGTCATGCAAGTCGCCATCGCGCGCGCGGCTTTTGGCGGCGATTTCACCATGCCTTCGTGGGAGAACTTGCGGCCCGTCCCCCCGCTCCCCCCCATGGCGGCGCGCGCCTTCACCAAAGTGGAAGCTGCGCTCGGCCTTTCGCGCGCGATCTCGCCGACCGAGACGGTGCGCCGGCTGGTGTCGTACTTTCGCGGCTTCGTCCCGTCGGAAGACCCGCCCACCGGACACCGCGACATCTATCTCGATCTCGCGCTCTCGCAAAAAGGCGTTTGCCGCCACCGAGCGTTCGCCTTTCTCGTCACGGCGCTCGGCCTCGGAATCTCTGCACGCGTGGTCCCCAACGAAGCGCACGCGTGGGTCGAGGTGGAGGCTGACGGCGTTTTTCGCCGTATCGACCTCGGTGGCGCCGCCGGCGCGATCGACGAAGGGACGGCCGATGGTCGACCAGCGCACCGCCCTCCCCCCGATGTGTTCGGGTGGCCGCAATCGGACAGCGGTTCGGGGAGCCAGGCCGCCGAACGAGGGCGGCGAGCGTCATCGAGCGGTCAGCCCGGGCAGCCGGGCAGCATGTCCCCTGGAGACGCGGCAGGTCGGTCCTCCTCGTCGTCGGGTTCGACGCGCACCGATCCGCGCAGTTCATCCTCCGATCCGCGTTCGCGTGAAGCGAGCGCCGCCGAACGATCGCTCCCCGATCAAATACCGGAGCGAAAAGGGGACGACCGCCCTCGGCCGCGAGTCAACGTTGCCGGTGCCGACTCGGTCGCGCGTCACGGCGGAGGGGTTCATGTTGCAGGACGTGTGGACGTCGATGGATCGGGCTGCGGCGATCTCAGGATCGATGTCGTCTTGCGCCGCCTCGACACGGGCGCAAAGACACCCGTCGGTGCGCTAACGACCGACGCCAATGGCAACTTCGACGGGAACATCGTCTTGCCGATGAGCCTTTCGGTAGGGGAATACGGCATCACGGTGGCCACCCCCGGCGACGCCCGCTGCGGTCCCGGCTCGTCCATCACGCGTTAGCGGCCAGCTCTCCGCTCTAAACGATCCAGAAGAATTCACAGGGAGGCGGGGAGACGGGGAGAAATTTGTTGACGTGCCCGGCGCTCTTCGTCGCGCTCGCAAAATCGCCGGACTTCAGCGTCTGCACGCTGCGCAACGCCGTGCCCAGCCAAGTCTTTTTTTTCTCCCCGCCTCCCCGCCTCCCTGCGACCTCTCTTCTGCAGACGGTGACCGGACTGCCGCGCCGTCAGGCAGCGCGCGCTTTTCGGATTTTTTCTAGAGCGCCCATCAGCGATCGCAGCGCGAGATCCTGGGCCCGCGCTGCCTCTTCGATGCGGCCGGCGGCGTTGACGACCTGCTCGTTGCCGCGCGTTTGGCTGCGATGGCTGGTGTTGAGCTGGTTGACCATGTTGGAGATGTTCTCGATGGCTTGCGTGATCTGACGTCCGCCGCGGGCCTGCTCCTGGCTCGATCGCTCGACGTGCTGCGTGATGGTGCGCATTTTCTCGGCGCTCTTCATGATGAGCTCCGATCCGCGAGCTTGCTCGGCGGTGGCGGCCGCGATCTGCTGCACCGTTTCGGCGATACGGCCGATGGCATCGGTGACCTGCTTGCTTCCCTTGGCCTGCTCCACGGTGGCACGCGCAATGGCACGCACCATGTTGGTGCTCTTTTGCGAGCTCTCGAGAATCTTTTTGAGCGCGCGCTCGGCCTCGTTGGAAACTTCGACGCCGCGGTCGACGTTGTGCGCGCCGCGTTCGACGGCGTTGATGGCGTTCTTCGACTCGGCTTGGATGGTCTTGATGAGATCGGCGATTTCTTTGGTGCTGGCGCCGGCCCGCTCGGCGAGATCCTTGATCTCGTCGGCGACGACGGCAAAGCCTTTGCCGTGCTCGCCCGCCTGAGCTGCGATGATGGCGGCGTTCAAGGCGAGCAAGTTCGTCTGCTCGGCGACGTCGTCGATGACGTTCAGGATCTGACCGATGGCGTCGATGCGCGACCCCAGATTGGAAATGACGGCCACTGCCTCCTGGCTCGACTCCTTGATGCGGTAGATCTCTCCGATCGTTTTGAGAATGGCTTCCGCGCCCTTCTCCGCGTCTTGGGCGACCTCTTCCGACAGGCGCGCCGTCTCGTTGGCGTTCGATTGCACTTGGTCGATGGAGACGTCCATCTCGTTCATGGAGGAGCTCGTCTCTTCGGCGGTGAGCGAGAGGGCGTCGATGTTTTTGGCGACCTCCTTGATCGAATAAGCCATTTCTTCGATCGAGGAGACGGTCTCGCGCACGCTGCCCGCCAGCTCGACGATATTTTCGGCTACTTCGTCGTTGGTGGCCGTCATTTCCAGGATCGACGAGCTCGACTCCTCGGCGCTGGCGGCGAGGACTTCGACGTGCTGGGCGATGTCGCGGAGCGCGCTGGTCATGTCTTTGATCGACCGCGCGGTCTCTTCGCTCGCCGACAGCTGCGTACCGACGCCGTCACCGAGGCGCTTCATGAGATCGTCGAGCACGTCGACTGCAGCGCGCGTTTCGGCGGACGCCTGCTTTTCCGTCTCCCGTTCGTGGGCCACGGTTTGGGCGAAGCGCCGCAGCTCTTCGAACACTTGAACCGAAGGCCCCGTCGTACCGGCTGGAGTGGCGGGAGGATCTCCGTGCGTAGCCTGGCGCACGGCTTCCACCAGCACTTCGATGGGCGGCCCCGCCGGGCCTCCTCCCGCCGCATAAAGAACGGCGAAACCGACACCCAATGCGCCAGCCAGTCCCGCGTACGGCCCCGCGTTGTTCACCAGAAACACAGTCAACAGGACCGATCCGATTCCGACCAGCAGTGCCACGAGGTGCTTAGGGGTCAGCTGCATTGTAAAAGCGAGCGTAAGAGCCCGAAGGGCTTCGACGCAACCTTAAAGAAACCGTCGGTTTACCCGCGCGGCAGCTCGCCCCCCGTCGGTGGTTCGAGCGGTGCCGGTAAGAGCGCAGGTCCACCTACCGGCAGCACGACCCGAAACACCGCGCAACCACCTGGTCCGCGCGTGTAGACGATCTCGCCGCCATGCTCCTGGATGATGCGCTGCACGATGGCTAGACCGAGCCCCGTCCCGTCCGGCTTGTTGGTGGCGTAGGGCTGAAATAGCCGGGAAAGCATGTCCTCGCTGACGCCGGGGCCGTTGTCGGTCACGCTGATGGCCACGCGGTCCGTCCCTTCCGATCGGACCTCGACGATGACGCGAGGCTTCTCTTCAAGGCCGCGAGCGGCGTCGAGGCCATTTTGGATGAGGTTGGTGAGGACCTGGACCAGCTGATCGCGGTCGGCTTGGATCGTGGCGCCGTCGCCCACGACGGCGCTCACCTCCGCGCCCCCCGTTGCATAGAGCGCGACGGTGCTTTTGACGACCTCATCGACGTGTACCGGGGCGGGATGAGGAGCGGGCAGGCGTGCGAATTCGGTAAACTCGGAGACGATTTTGGTGATGCGATGCACTTGTTCGAGCACCGTGCGGGTCGCCTCGTCGAAGTATTCGTCGAAGGCGGGATCGGTGCGCGCGCGCAACCGGCGCAGCGTCTCCACCGCGGCTCGGATGGGCGCCAGCGGATTTTTGATCTCGTGGGCGACGAGTCGCGCGATCTCACGGCGCGCCGCGATGCGCTCGGTCGTCGCCAGACGTTTACGCAGCTTCACGAGATCGTCGATGGCTTTGTTGAAGGCGCGCGCAAAGTCTTCGAGCTCTCGACCGCCGCGCGCGTCTACCGGCCGAGGATCACCGCGCACCACCTCGCCCGCTTGGTGCGCGAGCGCTTCGAGCGGCCGCGCGATGCTGCGCGCGAGCAAGATGGCAGCCGCGGCGGCAACTGCGACGGTGATGGCGGACGCGAAGATGATGCGCTCGTCGACCGAAGCAAGACGCGCCTCGAGCGGCCGTTTGGAAATCGTCGCTACGACGCGCAGACCTACGAGCTCGCGGCTCGTGACGTCGACGATGAGGCTCGCTTCGTGCGCGTTCGGCGGGGGTGTCGCCTTCGACAGTATGGCCAATGTCACGCCGTATGCTTCGCCAATTCGGCTCAGCGTCGAGTCGAGATGGCGAGCGCCGACGAGTCCCAAGGTTTGATTGCCAAGCCGTCGCGAGCAGCGCGTGACGAGCGCGGCTTTTCCTTTGGGACCGGCGGGCCGGTATTCGAACTCGGGGCGCTGGGCGAGATCGCTCGCCAGCGACGGATCGGCCGTTCCCGGCGCGGCAGGGTCGTCGCCCGAGCCGAGGATCTCGCCCGCGCCGGTAAAGAGCACGAGCTCGTCGAGGTGCAGCGCCTTTCGTTCCTGGGGGACGAGCTCGCTGAGAGCGAGCCGGCGGCCGGTCGTGATCTCGTTTGCGGCCAGCTCGACGAGCGTCTGGTCGATATAAGTGTCGTACGTGCATTTGCCGCGCAGAGCGTCCCCGATCTGGGACGCTTCCCATTGAAGCTCTTGGAGCACCCCTTTTCGCGCCGCCTGTAGCTGATCGTCGAATTGCTGCTCCTCGGCTCGCCGCCACGCTTCGCGCGCGCCAAAGCCGACCACCCCGGTCGCGACGAGCGCCAGAAGTCCGAACGAAATCAGGAGGCGCAGCGCGAGCGTCATCGTGCTACTCGAATCGCCTCATGGTCCCATCTTTGACATGAAGATTCCGTCAAAGACACCGGATTCGCAGCGCGTAGCGGGCGCCAGCTTGCGCCGCACGGCCACCCCATGGCGGCGCGATCGATCGACGCGCGCGCCGGTCGCGGGCAAGCATAGGCCGCAAGCGGGCGCACCTCTAGCGAGCAGTGCTAAGGGATGGGGGATGCGATGGCCGTTCGGTGCGATGTGGTCGGTCGATGCGTGCCCCCTCGGTGCGCTGGCGATGGCCGTCCTTTGCCTTGGTTCGTGCGCGCCCGCGGCCAAGCCCGTCTCACCTGCGCTGCAGCTCGGCGACCGTCGCGAGCTGCCATCCGTCACCGTCGTGCCCGCCGACGCGGGTTCGGCGCCTATCGCGACGGTAGCTCCGCCTCCGCAGCCCGCGTTTCCACGGGCGTCGGCCTTCGGCGCGTTGGCCGAAGGCGAGCGCATCGCCGACCTGGCCGTCCTGGCGCAGCCTGACCGAATCCTGCTCGCCTGGGTGACCTACTTCGACGGAGGCGGCGCGATTCGGCCTTCGAGGCGCGACTCCAGCAAGAAGGCAGCAACGCTCACGCCTCAGCAGCAGCGCGGCGCGAAGGTGGCGGTGCGCGTGCTCGACCCGGAAGGCGAAGCCTTGGGCAATGCCAACGTGATCTCCGTCAAGGCCGATTCCATCGGCGGCGTGTCACTGGCGGGCGACACGTCACCGCAGGCCGACGCAGCTCTCGCTTGGGTAGGCAAGGATGCCGGTATTGGTCAGGTGTTCGTGACGCGTCTCTCCCGCACCGGCGAGAAGCAGGCGCAGCGGATGTTGACCAAGTCCAAAGAGGGCTGCTCGGACGTGGCGCTCGTACGGCACAAAGAGGGGTTCATCGTCGCCTACGTCGATTCACGCGACGGCCTGCCCGGCGTCTACGTGGCCAAAGTCGGCAAGGACTTACAGCGCGTCGGCAGCGAGCGTCTCGTCGCGGAGGGCAAGGGCGAAGCGTCCGACGTTCGCATGATCGCACGCGGTGAGGACGTGGTGGTCGCTTGGGCGGAGGCGCGACGAAATCCCGAGCTGTACGGTGTTTTCGCCGCACGCGTTCTCGTGGCTGACCTCACGGTTCGCGGCGATCCGACCCGCATCGTCCTTGCGCCGCAGCACGCCAAGGGCGTCGAGCTGGCCGCGCTTGGCGAGGGGGTCGCGCTCGGTTGGATCGAAGATGCTGCGCCCGACTCCGCGCCGAACGCACCGAGAACCGCCGTCCTCGTAGGTCTCGATGTGGGGTTGCGCGCGGCCGGCGAGGCCGTCCGCGTGGCCGTTCCTGGGCAACCGAGCTCGCTTGCGCTCCAATGCGACCGTGCTTGTCGCGTTGTCGTCGCCGGTTCGGAAGGGGACGAGCTGACCTTCCATGGGCTTACGTTGGAAGGTGGTCGCCCCTCGCCGGCTGCGCGGCTCACGTCCCTCTCTGGTGTGTCGATTGAAGATGTCAACCCCGTGATGGGCCGCGATTGGCTCTTCTTCGCCGAGGACAACTTGCGCGGCGGAGGCCGCGTTCGCAAGGCGCGGCTGGCGTGGCGATAAAAACGCCACTGTCCATGCATCGGTTATCGCGGTGATGGCGAGGCGCTCGCGTCGGCCAAGAGGTCCTGCATGATCTCGGGTTTCATCGGCTTCTGAATCACGCCTTTGACCCACTGTCGGCGTGGGTCGTCCTTCTGAATTTGCTGCGCCCAGCCGGTCAGCATGTAGACAGCGGTGCCCGGTGCGAGCTGTTGAATTTCTCGCGCGATGCGCCAGCCGCTCATGTCGGGCATGCCGAGATCGCAGAAGACGAGATCGTAACGTGAACCGGCCATCAGGTGTGCGATGACTTCTGATCCGGTCTGGGCGATGTCGACGGATTGGTCCTGCAGCTCCATCACCATCTTCGTCGCCTGCAGATTGTCGAGGTTGTCGTCCACGATGAGAATGCGGCCGCGCTTCATGTCGCGCGCACCGGCGGTCGGCATCCGTGATCGGCACGGCGCGGCCATGGGGAAGGAAAGGGTAAAGCAAG
>Ga0193706_1001128_pt1 | contig 12480 bp, 12 predicted proteins | sample U3c1metaG_FD_160130 | JGI IMG/M metagenome (GOLD analysis project Ga0193706, IMG submission 160130) | Soil microbial communities from a riparian zone of the East river system, Colorado, United States - U3c1 | ecosystem: Environmental > Terrestrial > Soil > Riparian zone | place: USA: East River... | reverse complement strand
TCATGTATTTCCTCGGCATCGACAAGGCCAAGTTTCGCCACCCCGTCGTCCCCGGCGATCGGCTGGACCTGCACGTCGAGGTGATGCACCACCGCTCCAACGTGTGGAAGCTGCGCGGCGAAGCGAGCGTAGATGGCACCCTCTGCGCGCAGGGCGAGCTGCTCGCCTCCATCGTCGATCGGGCGCCGTGATCGACGTTCACCCGACGGCCGTCGTAAGCCTGCGCGCCCAGCTCGCCGACGGCGTCGTCGTGGGGCCGCTCGCCGTCGTCGGCGACGACGTCGAGCTGGGAGCGGGTTGCAAGCTGCTCGGGTCATGTACGGTGCTCGGTCCGACGCGCATGGGCGAGTCCAACATCGTCCACGCCTACACCGTGCTCGGCGGCGATCCGCAAGATCGCACCCACGCCGGAGAGGCGACACGGCTCGAGATCGGTGCCCGCAACGTCTTTCGCGAGCAAGTGACCGTGCATCGCGGCACCGCCAAAGATCGCGGCACGACGCTCATCGGAAGCGACGGGCTCTTCATGGCCGGCGCCCACATCGCGCACGATGTCATCATCGGCGATGGCGTGACCCTCGCCAACGCGACTCTCCTCGGAGGACACGTCGTTGTCGGCGATCGCGTGACGACCGGAGGGCGCGTGGCCATCGCGCCGTTCGTGCGCATCGGCGAGGGGGCCTTCATCGCCGCGGGAGCCATGGTCGAAATCGACGTCCCGCCTTTCGTCATCGTGGCCGGCGATCGCGCCCGCATACGCGCGCTGAACCGTGTGGGGCTCTGCCGGCAAGGCGTGCCCGACGGTTCGCGCCGCGCCCTCGCCGCCGCTTTTCGGACCATCTTCGCCAAGGCCGCACTGCGTAGCGAATCGATCCGCGCCGTGCCCGAGCACGTCGCGCGCGACCCTTACGTGCAGAAGTTGGTGGACTTTCTGCAGCCGAGTGAAGCCAAAGGCTGAGCCGGCGAGCGCGCGCGTTCGGTACTAATGTTTTCCGCTCAGCGAGTCGAACGCATCGGAAAATTCGTCTGATTGGCCTACGGCGCGCTCGCGTGACGGACGGTGCCCGATTCCCTGTACGGTGCGAATGCGTTCGGCGACGGGGCCGCGCAGGTCTTCATGATCGGGTGCACGGTGCGCGACTTTGCGGAAGTAGTAGAGCGACTCGGTGGCGTTGCCCTTCGCCTCGTATGCGTCGCCGAGCTCGTAATAGAGGCTGAGCTCCTGCTCGGGCGTCTTGTGCTCGGCGTGCAAGCCCTTGATGAACGCTTCGATAGCCACCCCCACGTCGCCTCGCTGGCGATGGATCATTCCGATCATCGACTGGCACACACACTCTCGACTGGGATCGCGCGCGGCGAGCTCGAATTCGTCGATGGCGTCTTTGATGAGGTCCATCTCGCGATAAGCAAGCCCGAGATCGTAGTGCGTCGCGCTGTCCGTCTCCGAGACCTGCGCTCTCACCCCGGCCTTGAATTTGGCGAACACCTCTTCGACGTCGATCTGATCACCGGCTTGCAGCACTTCCGGCTGGGTCGCGCCCATGGCGTCGAGCGCGTCGAGCGCGTCGAGCGACGCGGCGATATCGAAGGCGCGATCCTCCGGCTCTTCCGGCGCGGCTTCGGGCCGTTCGCGTGTCCCGCTCGAGCTGGCACGCTCGGCGATCGCTTGCTCGAGCTCTTCCATCCGCTCGACGAGGAGCGGATGGTCGGGCAGCCGTCGCAGGTGTTCCTCGAGAATGGCGCGCGCGTCATCGAAAAGACCGCGCGATAGGAAAAACTCCGCCTCTTCGAGGGCGTCCTCGACGACTTCGCTGCTGCCAGCGCCGCCCTTTTTGGGCGCAGCGGCCGCCTGGGCGAGACTCTCGTGCTGCGGGGCCGCCGCAGCCACCGCCGCGATGATGTCGCTCTCATCGTCTTCGATGGGAAAGCGCGGGAGGGAACCTTCCGATGCCGACTCGAAGGAGCCGATGCTGTCGTAATCGGCCATCGCCGCAGCCGCGACGGCGTCTTCCGCTTCCTCTGCCTCTTCCTCTGCTTTTTCTTCGATGGCGGCCATCGAACCGCTCGGACGCTCGCCGCTCTCGCTGCCTTGCTCCGACTCTTCGAGAGCCGCAAGCTCGGCAGCCTCGAGCGTCGAGTACTCGGCGGTGGGCAGCTCGTATCCGAGATCGAGCAGCACCTGACGCGCCGGACCATGGCTTGGCACGAAGCTCAGCACGGTGCTGAGCTCTTCGGCGGCTGTCGCCGTGTCACCATCCTCGATGAGAATGCCGGCGATCGCCACCATCTGGTCGGCGGTGCGCGGAAGGTCTCCCCCTTCGTAAAGCACGTCGCGCAGCTTGCGCCGCAGCAGAATGGACCGTGGCTGCGCTTCGATACCCTGCTCGAGGCGGGTGATCGCTTTGTCCTGCAGTCCGAGCTTCAAGTACGACTCGGCGTCGGAGAGGATCCGGCGCGGGTGCAGCGAGGGGTCGATGTTCTCGTCCAGCTCGCCCGAGCTGGCCGGCGCTTCGCTGACCTCGACCTCGGGCGCCGAAAATGCCGCCCCGCGTGCGTCGGCGGCACGACCGGCTACCGTCCGCGCGTTTCCAACGGGCGCGCGCGAGCTATTGACCGGCGCGCGCGACGAGGCGGCGGGCCGGGAAAGCTCGCCGCGATCGAGCTCGATGTCGTCGGCGGAAAGCTCTTCGATCTCGGTGTCGGCGATCGAGGGAGCGGGTTCGCTCACCGACGGCGCGACGGCTGCCACGGGGATGCTCGACGCGCTCTTGCCAGGCGGTGAGCTCGCCAGCCGCTGCACTTGCTCGTCGTTGGGGGCGACCTGCAAGAGTTTGTTCACCGTCTCGCGCCAGACGGGAATGTTGCTCTGCTCTTTGGCGGTGCGCGCCAACTCCTTCTGCACCTCGATCGATTTCACCGGCTGCCCGATGATGACGAACGCGCGCGACAAGAGCGCCAAGGTCTCGAGGCTCTTGGGATCGGCTTGAAAACAGATCTGAAGCTTGGCGAGCGCAAGCATGCCGTCGTTGGGCTTGCCCCGGTCCAGATAAATCTCCGCGGCGCGGCGCGCGTAGATCGCCTCGGGCCGATGGTGGAGCAGACGCTCGAACACCTTGAGCGCGTCGTCGTGACGGTTGGCCTTCATCAGCATCTGCGCGGCGATGCTGAAATGCCGAATGGCGTCGTCGACGCTCTTCACCCGCGAGTACGCCTCGGCCAAGCGCAGATGAGCGAGCGGGCTGAATTCGTCGAGTTCGACCAGCTTGCGGAAGAACTCGAGCGCCTCGCCGTCGTGGCCCGTGCGCTGCAGCTGGGTGGCGATCTCGTCGTAGGCGGCGAGCGCGTCGTTGGTGATGCCGAGCTGCTCGTAGAGCTGGGCCAACTGGAGCGTGATGTGGCCGTAGCGCTCGGCGATCTGCGGGACTTCGCGCTGGATGATCTCGCGAATCTGCTTGTAGACGGCGATGGCCTTGAGGGCGAACCCTTGCGCCGCGTAGTACTTGCCGACACGGTCGTACGTGGCGACGGCATCGGCGTGCGCCTCCATCTTCGATTGGAGGTCACCGATCTTCAGCAGAGTCCGGGCGTCGTCCGGATCCTGCTGGATGATCTTCTGGTATTCCGCGACCGCCTTGTCGTATCTTTTTTTCTGGATGAAACCCTGGGCGGCCAGGAGCACCTTCTCACGGTCGATCGCCACTTCGCTCTGAGACTCCGTCGTTGCGTGGATTACGTTCTGGTTCCGATGCCGCCTGACATCCGGAACAAGTACCGTAAATCTACGGGATTTTAGCGTGATCGGTCAAGGTAAGCCACGAAGTCGGCCTCTGGTTTTCGCGCGGCGATTCGAGCGTCGATGCGCTTTTCGTGCACGTATTGACGAAGCGGGTGCACGAGCGAAAGAGGTAAACGACCGAATCTCGACTCTAACACATGGACTTGATACTTCGACTCTCGCCCAAACTGAAGCACCTTGAGCGCGCAGATGCGCTCCTAGCGGCATTGTGGGTGCAGGTATGACACGCGAGAGGCACGCGCGGTAGACCGCCCGCCGGCCTTCTTTCGGCCGATCTCGACTGCGATGAGCGGCGGCGGCGCGCAACGTCGTCGATGACGCGGAGCGGCGGTTGACGCGGCAAAGCGGCCGCTTCACTTTGGTTCGAATGACGACCAGCGAAAAATACCGAGCCCCTTTTGCTTCCGGCGGTCCTGCCGGCATCGACGCTGAAATATGCGCGCGGCTCCTCTCCGTGGCGCTCGCACGTGGCGGCGACTACGCGGATCTGTTCTTCGAATACCGCGCCGGCGGCGCGCTCGTCTTCGACGAGGGCATTTTGAAAACGGCCTCGCGCGGCGTCTCGCTGGGCCTCGGCGTGCGGGTGCAACGCGGCGACGCCACCGGTTACGCGTACGTCGAGGATCTCGAGTGGGAAGCCATGAAGCGAGCCGCCGAGACGGCATCGCAGATCGCCTCGTCGGGGGGCGGCAAGCTCGAAGTCAAGCTGCGCGAATGCGGCGCAGCGAGCCGTTACGAGCTCCCTGCTTTGTCGATCGACACTTCGGGTGTCACCAAGCGCGACCTGCTCGAGCGCGCCAGTCGCGCCGCCCACGGGCACGACCCGTCCATCATCAAAGCCGAGGCGAGTTTCGCCGAAGAGATACGGGAAGTCCTGCTCGCCACGAGCGACGGCCGGATCATCCGCGATCGGCAGCCGCTCTTTCGGTTCGGGGTGCGCGCCATCGCTGAGCGCGCCGGGCGGCGCCAAGAAGGTTCGAGCGGCGGTGGCGGGCGCATGACGCTCGGCTACTTCGACGACAAAGGGCCGGAGTGGCACGCCGCCGAAGCGGCGCGCCAGGCGGTGATCATGCTCGATGCGCGGGAGGCCCCCGCCGGTCAGCTGGAAGTCGTGCTCGCGCCTGGCGACAGCGGCATCCTGCTACACGAAGCCGTAGGGCACGGGCTCGAAGCGGATTTCAACCGCAAAGGGACGAGCAACTACAGCGGCAAGATCGGCCAATCGGTGGCGAGCCCGCTTTGCACCGTCGTCGATGACGCGACGTTGCTGCAGAGCCGCGGCACCATCAATGTCGACGACGAGGGGAACGAGCCCGCACGCAGCGTCCTCATCGAGAACGGTATTCTCAAGGGGTACATGCATGATCGGCTGAGCGCGAAGCACTTCAAGCTCGAGCCTACCGGCAATGGCCGGCGCGAAAGTTTTGCCTGCCATCCCATGCCGCGGATGACCAATACCATTCTATTGGCCGGTAAAGACGATCCCGAGGATATCGTGAAAAGCGTCAAATACGGCGTTTTTGCCAAGAAGTTTGGCGGCGGCCAAGTCGATATCTCCAATGGTGATTTCGTCTTCTCGCTCACCGAAAGCTATCTCATCGAAGATGGCCGAATTACGGCTCCCTTGAAAGGGGTCAACCTCATCGGAAACGGTCCCGAAACGCTGCGTGATGTAGTCATGCTGGGTCATGATGTCGGCGTCTCGGACGGTATTTGGACTTGCGGCAAAGACGGTCAGAGCGTTCCCGTCGGCGTCGGGTGCCCCACGGTCAAGATCTCCAAGATCACGGTGGGGGGAACGCAGATTGGGTGAGAGGGGGCGGCGGGGGGGTGCATCGCCGTCCGTGAGCGGAGCTCGAGTGGGCGGAACGCGGAGAGGATAATCGCGTGTCCGCTCCTTCGTTCATCGCCGTGGTCGGACACGGTCCCGAAATCGACAGGGAAGCGGGCGCCGCGAACATCCTGCGCAGTCTCGGCTCGGAGGTGCGCACCCTCGACCTCTGGGACGACCCGGTCGATCTGTTTCGCGAGACGGATTCGGACGAGGTGCGCCCGCGCGCCATCGTCGTCGAGGCGGCAGACCGGCCCGATCTTGCGGCGGCTGCTCTGCGGTCGATCAAGCGGCAGGTCGGTTTCGATGGCGTCGGGGCCCTCATCGCTCTGACGACCGCACAAGTGTCGCGCCTCGAGCCCTCGGCGGGGTTCGACGATTTCGTGCTCATGCCGTACGTGCCGGCTGAGCTCTACGCGCGCATTCGCGCGCTCGAATGGCGGCGCAGCGAGTTTGCAACCGAGGAAAGGCTCAAAGTCGGCGACATCGTCGTCGACAAGGCGGCCCGCGAGGTGATGGCCAAAGGCCGGCCCGTCATGCTCACCGCCAAGGAGTTTGCCCTGCTCGCGTTCCTCTGCGAGCGGCGCGGAAAAGCGCTCTCGCGCGATCAGCTTCTTTCGAAGGTCTGGGGTGCGCGCTACGAAGGGGGGCCGCGCACGGTGGACATCCATGTGCGAAGGTTGCGGGCCAAGCTCGGGGAGGAGTTTCCGCTCGAGACACTTCGCGGCGCGGGGTACAAGCTGCGGGCACCGAGCGAGCTGGAAGGGGAGACGCCGCGCAAAAAGCGGTGAGTGCGGGCGAGCATTTCTCTCGAAGCGTCGCGGCGCGCGGAGTAAAGCAGGCCGTTCAATCATGCCGCGACCCGTCATTGCCATCTCCATCGGCTGCCCGTCGGGGATAGGGCCCGAGGTGGCGGTCGAAGCGGCCGCGAAAGCGCGCGACGCCGCCATCGTTCTCGTCGGGGATCGGGCGGTCATCGAACGCGCAGCCACCATCGTTGGCGTCGCCCAAAAGCGCCTCGTCGATGTCGACGCGCGGTCGATAGCCAAGCTCGCGGCGCAAAAGGGAGCGCCCGTCATCGGATGTTTCGCGCCTTCGGTCGCGCTGGCGCTCGCGCGAGCCCCTTTCGGCAAGCCGACCCGGGAAGCGGGCGGCGCGCAGCTCGCGTGGATCGACCAAGCGATGGACCTCGTCGTTTCAGGCGCTGCGCGCGCGCTCGTCACCGGTCCAGTGTCGAAGAGCGCGATTGCGTCGTCGAGCCGCGCGGCCCGAGGATTTCGCGGACACACCGAACATCTCGCCGCGCGCTGCGGCGCGGGCGAAGTCGTCATGGCCTTTTGGGCCAAAGAGCTCACCATCGCTCTCGTCACGACCCATCTGCCCATTCTGCGGGTCGCGCCGGCGTTGACCGCGAAAAGCGTAGGCGCCGCGGTGTTCTTCACGGCCGATCTCGCGGCGCGGCTCGGCCAGAAAAAGCCGCGCATCGTCGTGACGGGGCTCAATCCGCACGCCGGAGAGGACGGCCTTCTCGGAAGCGAGGAGCCGCAGCGCATCACCCCCGGGATCGAGCTCGGGCGCAGGCGGCTGGCGCGAGCGCGCATCGGCGCGGTCATCACCGGACCGATCGGCGCCGAAACGGCCATTCGTCACGCGCACGCCGGGCGCTACCACGCGGTCGTGGCGATGTACCACGATCAAGCGACGATCCCCATGAAGCTCGTCGGCTTCGGCGAAGCAGTCAACGTCAGTTTGGGACTGCCCATCATTCGAACCAGCGTCGACCACGGTACCGGGTACGACATTGCGGGACAGGGGCGCGCCGACGCGCGGGGGATGAAAGCGGCGATCGATCTCGCTGTGCGCTTGGCTGCGCAGAAGCGCGCGAAGTAGCCGTTTCAGGACGTCGCTGTTTCGAGCAGCAGCGTCACCGGGCCGTCATTGTCGACGAGCACCCTCATGTCGGCGCGAAAGCGACCCGTCTCGACCGGTGAGTGCCGTGCGCGAGCGAGCGCCACGACGTGATCATAGAGACGCTCCGCTTCGGCGGGCGCCATGGCACGATCGAAACCGGGGCGTCGACCGCGGCTCGTATCGCCGTAGAGCGTGAATTGACTGACGATGAGAAGTCCGCCCGCTACCTCGGCGATAGCGCGATTCATTTTGCGCTGCTCGTCTTCGAAAACGCGAAGCTCGATGATCTTGTCGACCAGATAGCGCGCCTCGCCTTCGCCGTCCCCCTTGCCGATGCCGAGGAATGCGACGAGACCGCGGTCGATGCGGCCCACCACCTCGCCGGCTACTTCGACGCGCGCCGCGGTGACACGCTGAACGACGGCGCGCATCACAGACGAAGCGATTGAGCGAGCTTGCTCGTGATCGCAAAGTATTCTTTTCGCCCGTAAGGCTCGTTCAGGATGTGAAAATCCTTGTGCGATAGTCCGGCGCAACCGAAACAGTACGAGCAATCGGAGAGCCCCACGCATTTGACGAGGTAGTTGCCTGCCGTGCAGCGTTCGCTGGCGACGCAGTGGCTACATCCGAGGCAGGACGTGCAGCCGCGGCTGTGGGCGCAATCGGTGCAGTTCGAGCATGCCGTGCAGTAGTGGCAGCGCGTGAGGCTCTTCGAGTCGCGGCAGAAGGTGCAAAGCAGGCACTTCTCGCAGCCGACGCATTCGATGGAGTGGGCATTTTCGACGGAGACGGCTTGGGCGCGCATGAGCTCGCGCAGGCGGTTTTCGAATTCCGACGGGGTCATGGCGGGCTCGGAGCTACCACAGCCGAGCCCGGATCGCAGGAAATTGGTCCACGAGCCGCTCCGCATGAGAAGGGAAGGCTCGGGCACCAAACGGGCTCGGGTGGTTGGAGGAACGACCATGAGTTACGGATGGGAGAAACAGACGCCAACGCCGTGGTCCGGTGGCGGTAACGGGCGGCTCGGACGCGTGTGGCACGCGGCGGCGATGGCGATCACCCTTTTGGCGACGCCAGCCGTCGTAGCGGCGCCGGCGGCCGCGTCCGACGCAACGTCGCAACGGTCATCGGAAGCGAACGCACCGCGACCACGCCGTCGCAGCGGATCGCCGCCCGAGCAGCCGCGGGTCGAATCCGCCGGATCGCGTCGCAAGCCGGGCGTCAGCGGTGAAGTCGAAGGGGGAACGGGTCCTGCACGCGCGCTTCAGCGCGCCGCGAAGGTGCCCACCGCGGCGGGGCCGAATGCTGCCCCCAAGCCGCCCTGTGCACGGGATGCCGTGCAGTTCGAGCGTGGCTTCGGAGGCGACGCGCAACCGATCGTCCTCACCCGTTGCGACGGACGCGCCATGTCCGTCGCGGTCGAGCAGCTGTCCATCCTGGTTCGTCCCATGAACATCGCGAGGCCGAGCGCGCTGGCGTCGCGGATCCGGCGTGCGGCGCACCGCGAGTGGCTGCCTGGTGTGAAACGCATTCACGAGGGACTCGTGATCCGGCTGCAAAGTATCGTCGATCACTTTCAGGCGCGAAAGATCACGCTGGTTTCAGGATACCGGCCGACGAGTCTGGGAAGCTTTCATCAATCCGCGCGCGCGCTCGACCTGCACGTGGAAGGTGTCGCCAACGAGAAGCTCGTGGCGTTTTGCCGGACGCTTCCCGACACGGGGTGCGGCTACTATCCGAACAGCTCGTTCGTGCACCTCGACGTGCGCCCCGCGGGCACGGGGCACGTCTATTGGATCGACGCCTCGGGCCCGGGCGAGCCGGCGCGGTACGTCGCCACTTGGCCACCGAAGGACTCGTCGATCGCGACGAGCGGCATCGCCCCGCCCGATCCGGCGGCGCCGCTCGACGAACAAACGCACGCGGGCGCTCTTCGCCCGCCGCTCGGCGGAAACGACACGAAGATCGACGCGCGCACGACCGCGCCTTGGTGGGGCGGCGAGAGCACCGAAAGCGCGTTCTCACCTTAAGCGCGCCCAGGGGCGGCTGCGCGAGCGCGACGGACCGACCAAAGATCGCCGAGAGATGAGCGCGCTCCAGACTTGCCGGGCACGCTGGTACCTTTGCCGGGGCCGACTCTCTGTGCAAAGGAGCAAGGGGCCATGTCGAGAATCCGTCGCAAGACGACAGAACGCGTAGGTGACTACGGGATTTTCAGCCTCCATCGGCACGAGCTCGTCGATGCGCAGGGTGAGCGCCTCCATGACGCCTTTACCTTTGCCATGCGAGACTGGGTCTCGATCGTGCCCGTCACCAATGACGGCACGTTCGTCCTCGTGCGCCAATACCGGAGCGGCATCGACGCGCCGACCTTGGAAGTGCCGGGGGGGATCATCGACGAAGGACAAACTCCCGCCGATGCCGCGCTTCGTGAGCTCCGCGAGGAGAGCGGTTACGGCGGAGGAAGGCTGGCGCGGCTCGGCGCCACACGCCCCAACCCGGCGCTGCAAGACAACTGGCACCACATGTTTCTCTTGGTCGGCGCGGAGATTCTCGGCGAGCCGTGTTTCGATGGAGGCGAGTACTGCGAAGTCGTGCTTCTCACGCGCAAAGAGATCCGACGGTGCATTCGCAATGGCGATATCACCCACGCGCTGGTCCTTCTCGCGCTGACGCGCGCATTCGATGTGCTCGATCGGAAGCCGTCGCCGGATTGGTCGCCGTGAGCGCGAACGCGGAGCGCACCGTGGCGATGGGCGACGTGCTCTCGCTTTTGGCGGGGATGGAAGAGCTGCAAGCGCGCAAGGTGATCGAGCTGGCGCGCCGTCTCTGCCCCGGTCTCACCGCGGAAGACATTCGAAATCCGCACGACTTTCCCGAGCTCAACGACATGGATTGGCACTTCGAGGACGGACAGCTCGCCGGAATTCAGAGCGTGATCACGGCGTTGCGCGCGTGGCGCGAGCGTTCCCAATCCGAGGGAGAGCATTGAAGAAGCGGGATCTCCCCCCTTCCGAAAAGCGTTCCTCTGCCAAGGTTCCCGCTGCCCAGGCTCGTCCGGCGAACGCGCGGGACAAGGCGCGTTCGGTCGCCCTCGACGATTACGCACTGGGCGCGCGCCCCCTCCCGCCGAGCGCCCCGCGTGTTCCACCACCGGTGCCGAGCGCCGCGCCGGCGCGGCGTGTTCGCGAATCGCCGGAAGCTGCGCCCACGTTTGCCATGAACAGCGATGAGACGACGGTGGAAGGAGCGCGGGTGGGGTTCGAACGACGCCTGCGCGACCTCGCGCGTGGCCTCTTTCCCGTATTCGAAACGCTCGATCTACACGGGATGACGGTTGAAAAGGCGGAAAGCGCCGTGCGATCGTTCTGCGCGAGCGCGCGCGGAAACGTGCCGCGCACGGTTCTCATCGTCCACGGCAAGGGCATTCATTCCCCGACCGGCCGAGCCATTCTGCGCGATGCGGTCGCCCAGTGCCTCGCGACGGCGCCGGCGGCGCGCAACGTTCTTTGCTTCGTCACGGCGCGTCCCAAGCACGGCGGCGCGGGCGCCATGTACGTCCTCTTGGCGGCGCGCCCTCCGGCTGCGGGCAACACGTCCAGCGCTCCTCGCGGGAACCGACCGCGCAGCTGAAACGGGCATCCTGCCCGCCAATCGCAAAATTCGTCTGCGTCCAGGCATTTTGAGCTCTGGCTGCCGTGACGACCATTTCGAGCCGTGGTAGCCATGGGTGCGGTTTGGAGGCTAAGGGCGATGGTGGACAAGGTCGAAAAGATCTGGATGGACGGGGAGCTGGTCAATTGGGACGACGCCAAGGTGCACGTCCTCACGCACACGATCCATTACGGTCTCGGCGCATTCGAAGGCATTCGCGCCTACAAGCGCTCCGACGGCTCGACCACGGTCTTTCGCCTGCGCGACCACATCGAACGTCTGCTCTGCTCGTGCAAGCTCATCAACCTGAAGCCGCGCTACACGGAAGAGCAGTTTTGCAAAGCGTCGGTCGAACTGATGCGCCACAACCGAATGGACGAAGCTTATCTGCGGCCGCTCGTCTACGTCGGCGAGGGTGCGATGGGCGTCTACGCACCAAACAACCCGGTGCGCGCGTTCATCGTGGCTTACAAGTGGGGCGCCTACCTCGGCCACGAGGCGCTCGAGGGCGGCATTCGCGCCAAGATCTCCTCCTGGCAGCGCCATCACATCAACGTGAGCCTCGCCAAGGCCAAGATGATGGGCCAGTACACGAACTCCGTTCTCGCCAAGGGCGAAGCGAAGCTCGGCGGTTACGACGAGGCGATCCTACTCGACACGCAGGGCTTCGTGAGCGAAGGCTCGGGTGAGAATCTCTTCCTCGTGAAAAAAGGCAGGCTCTTCACGCCTCCCCTTTCCAGCTCGATCTTGGCTGGCATCACCCGCGACACCATCCTCACGCTGGCGCGCGAAGAGGGAATCCCCGTCTTCGAAGATCGCCTCACCCGCGACGAGCTCTATCTCGCCGACGAGGTCTTCTTCACCGGCACGGCCGCGGAAGTGACCCCCATCCGCGAGGTCGACGATCGCGCGATCGGGGATGGAAAGGTCGGCCCGGTGACCAAACGTCTGCAAGCGCGCTACTTCGACGTGGTCAAAGGGTCCGACAACCATCATCCGGAATGGCTCACCCGCTTGTAGCCATCGCCGCGTCGTTCGTTTTCATTTCCGCCTGTGGCGCCGCGGCAGCGCCGACCGCGCAAATGACGCCCGTCCCTTCTGCGCTCCCCTCCTCGAAATCATTCGACGGAACGGGGTGGGCGACCTTCCATTCCAAGCGCTTCGAGCTCTCTTTGCGGCTACCCGACGGGCCTGCATGGAAGATCGACGATCATCGCTCTCCCTGGCTTCGGGCCACCCACGACGGGACGAGCTCGAAGGTCCTTTTGCGCAGCTGGCGGGAGGACGA
>Ga0193706_1001127_pt1 | contig 12485 bp, 11 predicted proteins | sample U3c1metaG_FD_160130 | JGI IMG/M metagenome (GOLD analysis project Ga0193706, IMG submission 160130) | Soil microbial communities from a riparian zone of the East river system, Colorado, United States - U3c1 | ecosystem: Environmental > Terrestrial > Soil > Riparian zone | place: USA: East River... | reverse complement strand
CTCGTGCAGGCGTTTCTCGACGCGCCGGTCTGGCAGACGCGCTGGCGCTGGAACGCGACCGTCTCGCTCGCCGTACCGCGCAATCGCAATGGCCGCAAGGTCGCTCCGCAGTTGCAGCGCATGATCGCCGACGACCTCATGGCCGGCGTGTTCCCCGACGCGGCCGCGTGCTTCGAGAACATCGGCGGCGATCGTAAGATCCCCGATCATCCGCTCGTCAACCAGGCCGTGCGGGACTGCCTGGAAGAAGCCATGGACTTCGACGGCCTGGCCGCCGTGCTCACCCGCATTCACGCCGATGAGGTCCGCCTCGTCGCGCGCGACACCCCCGAGCCATCCGTGCTCTCTCACGAGATCCTCAACGCGAAGCCGTACGCGTTCCTCGACGACGCACCGCTCGAGGAGCGGCGGACTCAGGCCGTCTACACGCGCCGCGCTGGCGACGTCTCCTCCGCAAACGACCTCGGCGCCCTCGACCAGGAGGCCATCGTCCGCGTGCGCGAGGAGGAGCGGCCCGACCCGCGCGACGCCGACGAGCTTCATGACGCCCTGCTCACCGCGGGCTTCCTCACGGACGAGGATGCACAGCCGATCGCTCGCGAGCTCTTCGACGCGCTCGAGGCGCGGCGGCGCGCGACTCGAGTGAAGCGGCTGTGGGTCGCGGCCGAGCGCCTGCCGGAGATCGCCGCAGTTCATCCCGGCATCGAGGCGTCCATCGCGGCACCGGCCAGCCGCGTTCGCGAGTGGACGCGCGAAGTCGCGCTCATCGAGCTGCTCCGCGGCCGCATGTCGATTCTCGGCCCGACCACGGTCACCGAGCTCGCCGGTTCGCTGGATGTGAGCGAAGGCGAGATCGAGACGGCGCTCATCGCGCTCGAGACCGAGGGAGTGATTCTTCGCGGCTCATTCCGAATCCCGGACTCGCGGTTCACCGCGCAGCGCGAGTGGTGCGATCGCCGCCTGCTCGCGCGCATCCACCGCTACACGATCAACCGGCTGCGCGCTGAGATCGAGCCCGTCAGCGCCGCTGCGTTCATGCGGTTCCTGTTCGCCTGGCAACACGTCACGCCGTCCGCGCGGCTCTCCGGCATCGACGGGCTGCAGAAAATCGTGGCGATGCTCGACGGCTATGAGGTCGCCGCCTCGGCGTGGGAGCGCGCGGTATTGCCGTCGCGCATGGACCGCTATGACGAGTCGCTGCTCGATATGCTGTGCCTCGCAGGCGAGGTGGCATGGGCGCGCCTCTCCACCCCAACCGCGACGACGATCGTCTCCGCGACGCCGATCGCGCTCTTCCTTCGCGATCACTCCGACGCGTGGCGCGCGTTGCGCGACGACGTTCCCGCGATCGACCTCGGCGAAGAAGCGAAGAGCATCCTCGAGATCCTGCGCACACGAGGCGCGTCGTTCGCGCGCGAGCTCTCCACGAGCGACGACGTTGCCCGAGCGCTCGGCGAGCTCGTCTCCGCGGGCCTGATCGCCTCCGACGGCTTCGCCGGGTTGCGCGGTCTCGTCACCGCCAGCGACCGCCAGCCACGCGCGGCCTACTCCGGCCGCTGGTCGCTCCTCGGCAGCGGAAGCGTGAACCGCGAAGACGCGGTGGAGACGCAGGCACGCGTGCTCCTCCGTCGCTACGGGATCGTGTTCCGCCGCCTGCTGACGAGAGAGCCGAACGCCGCGCCGTGGCGCGAGCTCGCGAAGATCTATCGGCGGATGGAAGCGCGCGGCGAGATCCGGGGAGGCCGGTTCGTGCACGGCATGAGCGGCGAGCAGTTCGCGCTTTCGGAGGCCGTCGAGCGGCTCCGCGAGATCCGCCGCCAGCCCGGCGATGAGAAGCTCATCGTGATCAGCGCCGCCGATCCGCTTAACCTCGTCGGCATCCTCACGACAGACGAGCGCGTGCGCGCCGCAACCGGTACGCGCATCGCGTACCGCGACGGAGTGGCGGTGTCGGTCATGGAAGGCGAATACCTGCGGCCGCTCGTCGAGATGGATGCGGACGGCGCGATGGCCGCCGGCGTCGCTTTGGCGGGAAGACGCGTCGCTGCCTCGAGCGGCTGGGTCGGCCGCTGAGCGGCGCGCAGTCGTGCCCCTTCGCGGTTGGGTGCGATACTCGGCAACGCCATGCCTTACCACGAGGGCGAACTGGAGATGCAGCGGCGCGCCGGCGCCGCCGATCTCGCTCAGCGCGTCGGCCGGATCATCGGCACGGACATCCCCGCTGCGGCCGCCGCCTTTCTCGCCGCGCAGCGGTTCGTCATCGCCTCGACGGTGGACCGGCAGGGATGGACGCGCGCCTCGCTCCTCGGTGGTGAAGCCGGATTCGCTCAGGCCACGTCGCCGCGCACCGTCGAGATCACGCCGGCCCGTGGTCACGTGCGCGACGTCCGGTCGGACATCGGCGAAACGGGAGTGATCGGTTTGCTCGCGATCGACTTCGCGTCAAGGCGCCGCATCCGGGTCAACGGTCAGGCCACCCTCCGTGAAGGCGCGATCGACGTCACCACCAGCGAGGTCTACTCGAACTGTCCGCAATACATCACGCCCCGCATCGTCCACGCTGCCGCCGCGGATGATGCCGCGTTGTCCGAGAACATGACCGACGCGCTCACCATCTCTCAGCAACGATGGATCGAGCGTGCCGATACCTTCTTTCTCGCCACGGCACATCCGCAGCGCGGCCCGGACGCATCGCATCGCGGAGGCACAGGCGGATTCGTGAGAGTGGTATCGCCAACCGTTCTCGCCTGGCCCGACTATCCGGGCAACAACATGTTCAACAGCCTCGGCAACCTGCTGGTGAGCGCGAAGGCCGGGCTGCTGTTCGCCGACTTCGACACGGGCGAAACGCTGCAGCTCCGCGGGTCCGCCATGGTCCACGGAGACGAGACGCGCGTCGTGCAGTTCGACATTCGCGAAGTGCGGGAGATCGCGCTGCCCGTTGCGCGGTAATCCGGCGGCGGGCATACTCGCGCGCACTCCGTGACGAACGCTGCACGCCGATCCCGCGAAGCTCTCGCCGAAGACGACGCACGCGACCTCGCACGCCTCGGCTACGCCCAGCAGCTCTTCCGCGAGATGGGAGGGTTCTCCAACTTCGCCATCTCGTTCTCGATCATCTCCATCCTCACCGGCGCGGTATTGCTGTTCGGATACGGGCTCAAGTTCGCGGGCCCGATCGTCAACTCCGTCGGCTGGCCGATCGTCAGCGTGTTCACACTCGCGGTCGCGGCGTCGATGGCCGAGATCGCATCCGCTTATCCGACCGCCGGCGGCCTCTATTTCTGGGCTCATCGCCTCGGTGGCCCGCGGTGGGCGTGGACGACGGCATGGCTGAACATGATCGGTCAGGTCACGATCACGGCCGGGATCAACGTGGCTGCCGCGATCTACCTCATCGGCGCGACGACGCGGATCCTCGGCCTGCCCGCGGACGTACCCGTGCCGTTCTTCGGCACCGCGACGAGCTGGTACTTCCAGGTGTTCGTCATGGTCATCATCCTCATCCCGCAGATCCTCGTGAACCTGCTGGGCATCCGCGTGACCGCGCGGCTGAGCGACATCAGCGTCTGGTGGCACATCGGCGGAGTCGCGGTGATCGTCGCATTGCTCGTTTTCTTCGGCCGGCACCACAACTCGCTCGAGTTCCTCTTCTCGTTTCAGCCGGTCGTCAACGCACTCGAGACGTCGAAGGTGGTGGCGGTCGGCGAGGCGGCGATTCCCTCGCCTCTCTTCCGGCTCGTCCCGGCGCTGCAGTCGCTGTACGCAGCGGCTCCTCCGTTCCTCCTGTTCGTCCTCGCGCTTCTGCAGGCGCAGTGGACGTACACCGGCTACGACGCCTCGGCGCACATGGCCGAGGAGACGGTGATGGCGAGGTTGAACAGCGCGTGGGGGATGGTGTTGTCCGTGGGTGTGTCGGCGGTGGTCGGGTACGTCATGCTGATGGCGCTGACGTGGAGCATCCCGAACGGCGACGTCGCGGCCACAGCCTCGGATCCCTATCCCGTACTCGCGATCGTGGCCGGCAATTTGTCCCCGCTCCTGACGAATGCGATCGCCATCGTCATCGGCGTGGCGATGTGGCTGTGCGGCGTGGCATCGGTCACGTCGATGGGCCGTATGTGGTACGCGTTCGCGCGCGATGACGGAATGCCTGGATCGCGCTGGCTGAAGCGCGTCAGCGGAAGGCATCACACGCCTGCCACCGCAATTCTGCTCACGTCGCTGCTTTCGGTGCTGATCTGCCTCTACGCCTCCGCGTTCTTCGTCGTGACGTCGATCAGCACGATCTGCCTCTATCTCGCGTACGGAATCCCGATCTACCTCAACGCGCGCAACCGTCGGCGCAGGACCGGCGAGTGGATGAGCGCGGACGTCGCACCATGGACACTCAGCCGCTGGTCGCGCCCGATCAACGCGATCGCACTGCTCTGGATCGCGTTCATCACGGTCGTCTTCATGCTCCCGCCGAATGAGCTCGTGCTATGGACGATGGTGGGCGTGGGCCTGGCTCTGACCACCTACTGGATCGTCTCGGCCCGCCGGACGTTCAAAGGGCCGGCGGGATCAATCGACGCGCTGAATGGATGAGAAGCAACTCCGCGTGACTCACACGATCAAGTGCATGTCCCCGAACTCGTGCCACAGGTAATCGCGCTCGAGCGCTGACTGGTACGCGCGCTCGATCACCTCTCGGCCCGCGATCGCCTCGAGCATGTCGAGGTGTGTCGCGCGCGGCTCGTGCAGTCCGGTCAGCAGGCCCGTGACGACGCGGACGCCGCGTTCCGCGCGAATCACGATGTCCGTCCAGCCGCGCGACGCGATCGCATTGCCGCTCGCGTCGACGCTGCTCTCCAGCGCGCGCACCACGGTCGTTCCCACGGCGACGACGCGCCTTCCATCCGCGCGCGTCGCGCGCACGAGCTCCGCCGTGCGCAGCGGCACCTCGTACCACTCCTCGTATGGCTCCTCGTGGTTCTCGAGGCTGGCCACTCCGGTGTGCAGCAGCAGCCGCGCGATCCGCACCCCGCTGAGGCGCAGACACGCGAGCATCGAGCGCGTGAACGGACGGCCCGCGGACGGCATCTCCGCAGATCCGGCGTCGCGCGCGTAGACCGTTTGATACGCGCTGAGCGGAAACCGGGTGTGTACGTAGTTGTACGTGATGGGACGGCCCCAGCGCGCGAGATACTCGAGCGGAGGCAACGGCACGTCGAAGACCGCAACCCAGAGCCGCGCCGAGCTGCGATAGGGCGCGAGGAGCGTCACCGCACCGCCGCCCGGGATCGTCAGCCTCTCGCCGGCGGCGACCGTCACCTTTCGCGGCTCGACGACGGCGAGACCGGCAGGCAGCGACGTCGACCAGTGGAGCGCGATCTCGTCCCCGTTCTCGCGCAGCGCGGTGAGCGCGGCGGGCACCGTGGCCGAGGTGTTGAGCACGAGGAGGTCGCCCGGGTCGAGAAAGCGCGGCAGGTCGCGGAAGTGTGCGTGCAGCACGTCCCCGGTGGACCGGTCGGACACGACCATCCGCACGTCATCGCGGCCGCTGCCGCGGAGCTCCGCCGGCTCGTTCGCCTCCTGATGAGGAGCGAGCGCGAAGTCCAGGCCGTTCATCGCAGCGCCTCGCTCTTCTGCGCCTCGACGCGCGCGAACGCGGCTCCGTCGCGATCGATCAGCTCGATGATCCGCGGCGCGACGGCCTCCGGATCGGCCAGGTGCGAGAGATCGATCCCCGGCTCGGCGAGCGCATGCATCTCCGTATTCATGTCTCCCGGATCGACGACGAGCACGCGCACGCCGCTGCCCTCGAGCTCCCTCGCGAGCACGCGCGACATGTGCTCGAGCGCCGCCTTGCTGCCTCCGTATCCGCCCCACCCCGCATACGCATTCACTGCCGCGTCCGACGTGATGTTGACGATCGTTCCGCGCCCGCGCTCCCGCATCGACGGCGCGAGAAGAGCGATGAGATGAAACGGCGCGACGGCGTTGACCTTGAACACGCGCAGCAGCGACTCCCACGGGTAGAGCTCGAGCGGAGGCATCGGACTGGGACCGATGTCCGAGGCGTTGTTGATGAGGACGTCGATGCGGCCGAACGCGGAGAGCGCTCGCTCCGCAATCCCCTCGGCTGCTTCGGAAACGTCGCCTGCGACGGCCACGACGCGCGTGTGCGCGGCGAGCTCGCGCTGAAGCGCGTCCAGCTCGAGCGCATGGCGCGCGTTGATGACGAGACGCTGGCCGCGACCGGCGAGCTCACGGGCCAGCGCCCGCCCGAGCCCTCTGGACGCGCCGGTGATGAGAATGACATCGGAACTGTTCATGGGAACAGGATCGGTCGGAACGCGGTCCGGCACATCGTGCGCGCAGTCAGGCGCGGACCTGTCCGAAAGGACAGTCCCGCCGCCTAGAGGAGCCGCTGTTCGGCGGCGATTGCGACGGCCTGGGCGCGATTGTCCGCGCCGAGCTTGCTGTAGATCGAGGTCGCGTGAAACTTCACCGTCCGCTCGGAGATGCCGAGCCGTGTCGCGATCTCCTTGTTCGACCCGCCCCCTGCGAGGAGGCGCAGCACCTCGCGCTCGCGGCCGGTGAGTCGGATGCGCGATCCGCGGGCCAGCACGCGCGACGTCACGCGCGGATCGAGATACGACTCGCCCCGCGAGACGGCCTCGATCGCCCGCTCGATGTCCGCGAGCGGCGCTCCCTTCAACAGATACCCCTTCGCTCCGGCGGCGAGCGCACGCTCGATCTCATCGTCCGTTCCGTAAGCGGTGAGCACCAGCACCGCCGCCGCAAATCGCGCGATCGCGTCGAGGCCGGCCGTTCCCGGCAGCTCGAGGTCGAGGATCACCACATCGGGGCGCGCGCGGGCCTCCGCGGCCAGCGCCTCATCGGCCGACCCGTAGCTTCCCGCCACGTCGATCCCACGCTTGCCCTGCAGCGCGGCGACGAGACCTTCGCGCACGACGGGATGATCGTCGACGATCATCACGCGCGTCATCGCGGCACCACTGCGACGATGTTCGTTCCGCGCCCGGGCCTCGATGCGATCCGCAGCGTTCCGCCCGCGGCCTGCGCGCGCTCGCGCATGCCGGCGATCCCGTGCCGGCCGGGCGGCGCGCTCGTCGCGTCGAAGCCCTCGCCGTCATCGTCGATCGTCAGGCGGGTCTCGCGAGTCCCGCAGGCGAGAGTGACCGTCACCGCTGTGGCGTGGGCGTGCTGCCGCACGTTCGTCAATGCCTGATGGGCGATGCGGAACAGCTCCTCTTCGACCGCCGCCTCGAGCTCGCACGACATCCCGGTCCGCAGCGAGACGCGGATTCCCGACTCGGACGTGAACTCGCGCACGAGCGCCGCCAGGGCCTGTGTGAGCGGCCTTCCCTCCGTCGCGCCGCCGCGCAGCGCGCTCACCGAGCGCCTCGCCTCATCCAGACTCGTCCTCGCCGTGTCGAGCGCCTTCTCGAGCCGCTCACGGACGCGCTCGGGATCGCGCCCTACGTGCTGCAGCGCGGTCTCGATCTGCAGCGTCAGCGCGGCCAGCCCCTGCGCCAGGGTGTCGTGGATGTCCCGAGCAAGACGCGTGCGCTCGTCTGCGCGCGCGAGGAGCGCGCTCTCCTCCGCGAGCCTCGAGCGCTCGATGGCGATGCTCACCTGCAGCCCGATCGTCGACAGCAGGCGCAGCTCCGACTTCGTGAGCCGGCGCATCGCGGGAGCGGTGATGTTCATGATCCCGAGCTGCTTGCCCTGGAACGACAGCGGCACGGACGCGTGATGGGCGAGGCCGCGCGTCGTCTCCGTATCGCTGGCGCGCACGGCGGGACGCAACCGGCTGCACTCCATCACGTCGATGTTGCCGGCGCTGAGCGATCCAGCGCGAAACTCGTTGATGCACCAGCACGGCGCGCCGCTCATCCTCACGGGGTCCTGCAGATAGGGCGGAAGGTTGCGTGCCCCGGCGGCGTAGATGTGGCCTGTGTCGGGGTCGATGAGCCAGACCCAGCCCGTCTCGAGCTGCAGGAGCCCGGTCACCAGCTCCAGCGTCCGCTCAAGAGCTTCCTGGACGGTCGGCGAGCTGCTGAGAGCCTCCGCGACGTCGCTTACGATATCGAGCTCTGAACGCACCCGGCGATTGTAGAGCCGCCGCGGGCCACGTTCTTGCTGTCAGACTCAGCCAAGGAGACGCATTCATGAAAGCAACGCTCATCGCCGCCGCAGCAGTGGCCCTCGTGCTCACCGGAGCCTGCACTCAGAAGACCGAGACCGAGACCTCGGTGGACAGCACCGGAACGGTGACCAGCACCTCGGTGGAATCGACCACCTACCCGTCCGTCGACACCGCCGCGACGGCCGCGGCAACAGCGGCAACGACGGACGCAGCGCGCGACGCGGCGCATGCGACGGGCACCGCGATGGAGACCGCCGGTCAGGCCATCCAGGAAAAGACCGCGCCGACCGACACGACAGGCACGAAACACTAGCGGCAAGGATCCGCGGCGGCCTCACGGCCGCCGCATGACATTCACCGCAGCTTTGCCAGCTCCTTCTGAATCTGCTCGTGCAGATCGGGCGGCGCCCCGTAGAAGACCTTCACCATCCGGCCTTGCGAGTCGGCGAGAAAGAGGATCGGTACGGCAGGCAGTCCGCCGAACGCCTCGAGGATCTCCGGCGTACCCATGACGAAGCGACCGCGCGGCTTGTACTGCGCGAGGACCTTGTCGACATTCTCACGCTCCGACTCGACGGCGATGCCGACGATGTTCGCAGAGGCCGGATCGAGCTGCTTCAGCCACGACAGCGTCTCGATGCAGGGCGGACACCACGTCGCCCACATCTCCACGAGCAGCGGCTTGCCTGCGAGCTCCGCGAACGCGAATCGCTTCCCGTCGAGATCCGTGAGCTTCACGTTGGGCAGCGGCCGCGGAGCGCCATGGGTCGCCTTCGTCGTGGACGCCGCGATCTCGCCTCCCGCGAGCCGCACCTCGATGATCCGCTTCACGTCGCGCTGAAACTTCCGCCGGTTCTCGACCTCGCTCCACGGAATGTACTTTCCCTTGCCGGCGCCGCCCCACGCGTAGAAGTCCTCCGGACGCGCGACCAGGACGTCGTCGACGAACAGCGCCGGATACTTGTCGACGCCGAAGCGATCCGCGAGCGGCGACGCCCCGAAGTCTTCGATCGCGAACGTCACACGCTTGCCATATTCACGAGTCACTTCCCTTGCCAGCAAACTTGCCGGATCGGAGATGCTTCACGTGTAGGGCCAGCGGACGAGCGTGACCTTGACCGGCGCCGCGATCGCCGCGGCGGCCGACAAGAGCACGAATATGCTGAAGAGCAGTCGCCTCAATGTTTCCTCCTCATGGAGATGTACAGCGGCAGGACGTCGCGCCGGACGAGCGCGTCGTCGCCCATCGCCCGCCACAACGCGCCCATCGAATCGTTTGGAATGCCCTCGGGAAGCGGCACCTGTGCCGGCGCACCGCTGCGCTTCTGCGCGCTGAGCACGAGCCGCGAGTCGAGCAGGAGCAGCGTCGCACCTGCGAGCTCTCCGGCATCGAGCAGCTCGCGCGCTTCCTTGAGACGCGCGCTCACAGGGATGGTGCCCCGGCTCGACGGATCTTGTTCGAACACGGTCAGCATCTCGCTTTCCAGCGACTCGAGCGTCTCGCGCAGCGCGCGCGCGGCGGGCGGATGTTCCTCACGTCCCGCCATCGGCAGCGAGCCCACGAACGACGCGAATGCGGCATTCGCCTCGGCCTCACCCAGGTAGTAGAGACCGCTCATCGGGCCGCTGACACGTCCATAGGGAAGGCTCGCGCGATACAGCTTCTGCGCGCGGTTCGACGCGGCCTGGAGCAGCGCCGACTGCACGAGGGAGTTGCGGGCGGCGGGCGCAGCGTGTCCGTCGAAACCAGGCGCGCGCGATTTCCACAATGCCGTCAGTGCATTGACATCAGCGCCGGCAGCGGCGTGCTCCTGCACGTACGCGAGCGTCTCGATGCCGACGAACGCGCCGCGGAGGCGGTAGAGACGCACCAGCGGATCGCCAACGGTCTTCAATGACGTGAGAGCTTGTCCCGCCGGGGCGACCGAGTCGCGGATCATCTCCGGAAGCGGCCCGGCCTCGAGCTTCCGCTGCACCTGCTCGAGCCGTGCGATCTCCTGGGAGACCCGCGCCTCCCCTTCGCGCGCTGCCGAGCAACTGAGCGTGAGGCAGAGCACGGCGATCGGAATCGTGCGCGTGTGCATGGCGTGCAGTGAAGATACGCCGTGCGAACGGCGCCGCGTGGCTGCGTTTGAGTTCCGTCACGGATTCTTTGGAATGCGGTATGAACGTGGAGTCTGGCGAAGATCAGAAGTCGGGAGTCGGGCTTCCGGGGTCTCTCGCGACGCGCAGTCCCCTCTCCCCGCAAGGGCCCCGCAAGGGCGGCACTCGCAGTGAATGTGTTTCCGCCGCCCGCTCCGAACACGGGCATCCCGAGTGCCGCCCCTCACCCGGGCGCTTCGCGCCCCACCCTCTCCCCGCCTTCGCGGGGAGAGGGTACTTGTGCGTTTTACGGAAAACTTATGCCCAGCATGCGCTGTGGCGACGGCGCGCGTGGATGATCGCGGTGTATGAATTCCGCCACGCAGGTCGCCCCGTACTCCCTTCGACTCCGCCTCGCCATTGCCGGAACCGCAGTGTCGTGGTCGCTGGCCGCGCTCTTCCTGGTCCTCGCCCTCAAGAGCGTCTAGACAGCAAACGGCAGCCGGAGCCAGAACGCCCGTAAGCCGACTCCTGACTCCGAGCCCCGGCCAGTTCAGCCCCGGTCGTCTCCTGACGGCCCGTAGATCGCCGGCACCTTTCCACCCATCGGCCTCAGGTACGTGCTGAGCTGTCCCCGGTGGTGGACCATGTCGAACAGAAAGCCCCACATCATGTTCTGCAGCGTGTCCGACCACACGACCTCGCCGCCGACGATGAACTTCACCTGCTCTCCCCACTGCTTCTCGTCGCACGACGCGAGCCGCGCACGCACGTCGGTCGTGGCCTTGTCCCAGGCCCCCTCGATCTCCTCGCGCGTCGCCGGTCGCGTTCGCGCTTCGTAGGCCGTCTCGCCGCGCTCCAGCAGCTCGGACATGCCCTTCTGCTCCTCCGCCAGCTGCCAGGCCAGATTCCCTGCCGCCGTCGAACGCTCATGAGGACTGTAATCGAGCTTCTCCCCCGGCAAGGCCGCCAGCACTTTCTTGAACGCAGCCTGCTCCATCTCGAAACGCTCGGCGAAGAACTCCTTGTTGTTCATCTCAGCTCCTTCAGTAGTGCAACGTCACGAGACGCGGCTCGACGTCCGTCCCGATCGTGACGATGAAGAGATAGTCGAATTCGGATTCGGCGATCGCAGGTGCGTCCTCGATGCCCAACGCGCGGATCACATCCTGGGTCGTGTTCGAATGACCGACCACGAGCACCGTGTCTCCGGAGTGCTCCGCACGGATGCGAGCGGCGAGGTCGTTCGCGTATGTCGCGCCGGCCTTCACTTCGACGGGAGTCAGCGACAGCGCAGCTGCGAGCGGGGCGGCGGTCTGCCTCGTGCGCTCGTAAGGAGTCGTATAGATGACGCTGACGCCGCTCGACGCGAGCACGCTTGCCAGCGAGCGGCTGCGCGCCGCGCCTTCAGCGGAGAGCGGCGGATCCTCGAGGCCGGGATCCGTGGCCTTCTCCGCGTGGCGGACGAGGATCACGGTCGTGAGCCCGGCCGTGTGGTTCGCGAACAGGGGAACAGTGAGCGTCATGGCGAGACAGAATGCGACAGCGCGGAGCATCGCGCGGAATCATAGCCCTGACGAGGAGCCACTGTTGAGCGATTGAGTCGTTCAGGACACGAGTGGCGGGCCTTTCCACGTCGGCGGCGAGCAGGCCTGGGTGCATCACGTCACCACGCGGTACCCGCAGCTCAGCAATCGCATCACCCCGATTCGCGTCACGGGGAATCCGGAGGCCAGCTTCCGCGATCCCGAGTCGGCAGCACGCGTGAGGGAAGCCGTCATTCGCGTGTTGAACCTCGGCACGTCGCCCGCTTCGCCCTGACCAGGGGCGGCACGCGACCCGCTTACCATGACGGCATGCACGCGATCCGACTCGTCGAACAGCAGCAGCCGCTTCAGCACACCGAGATGAGCGAGCCTTCGCCCGGAAAGGGCGAGGTCGTGGTTCACGTTCAGCGCGCGGGAATCTGTCACACCGACGCGCACTATCGCGCCGGCACAGGGAAGACGACACTCCCGGTCACACTCGGCCACGAGATCGCCGGCGTCGTCTCGGACATCGGCGAGGGCGTCACCGGCGTCACTGAAGGTCAGCGCGTGGCCGTGCACTATCTCTTCAGTTGCGGGACTTGCGAGCGCTGCCGCCGATACGGCGAACAGTTCTGTCCGGACGGCGGCATGATCGGGAAAGAGCGCGACGGCGGATACGCGCACAAGGTCGTGATCCCGGCCGTCAACGCGAT
>Ga0193706_1001126_pt1 | contig 12495 bp, 11 predicted proteins | sample U3c1metaG_FD_160130 | JGI IMG/M metagenome (GOLD analysis project Ga0193706, IMG submission 160130) | Soil microbial communities from a riparian zone of the East river system, Colorado, United States - U3c1 | ecosystem: Environmental > Terrestrial > Soil > Riparian zone | place: USA: East River... | reverse complement strand
CCGGACCCGGTCGAGAAAATGCGCGGCGAAGCCGGGGCGGACGATGTCGGCGGCGGTCACGTTCACGGCCAGGCGCAGCTTGCCGAGGCTCTCGGGCCAGGCCGCCGCCATCAGGATCGCCTTGGCCTGCACATGATCGGACAGCTGAACGAGATAATCGGAGCGTTCGGCGACGTTGAACAAGGTGACGGCGCTCAATTCCCCGAACTTTGGATGGCGCCAGCGCGCCAGCGCTTCGACCCCGACGATCCGCCCGCTCGTCACGGAAACCTGCGGCTGGAAGAGAATATCGATCTCGTCGCGGTCCAGCGCCCGCCGAAGATCCACGTCGAGCTGGTCCTCGAGCGCGCTTTCCTCGGCCGCCCCTGCCTCCACAACGCGGACCATGCCGCTGTCCGCCGCCTTCGCCTCGGCCAAGGCAGTGCTCGCTCGGCGCAGCAAGGCAGCGACGTCGTCGCCCGGCTCCGAGGCGGCGACGCCCGCGCGCGCGGCGAGCGCGATAACATGGTCGCCCGACATGAAGGGCCGGCCAATCGCCTCGGCGAGCTGGCCCGCAAGAAATCGGCCCTCGGGGAGGCTGGTAGGGGCGGCGAGCAGGATTGCGAACTCCGCTCCGGCAAGCCGCGCGACCATCCTTTTCCGGCCGTCGGCGTCGACCAGCCGCTCCATCCGTCGCGCAGCGGCCTGAAGCACCGAATCGCCGGTCGGCCGGCCGAATGCCGAGTTGATCGCGTCGAAGCGGCTGATCGCGACCAGGATCGCGACCAAAGCAGGCTCGCCCTCCGCGACGAGATGATGCGCGATCCAGGAGCGCGCGGAACGCGAGTCGCGCACGCCGGTGATCGGATCCCGGGAGGGACCTTCGTCGTCGGCGACGATCTCCTCGGTCCGTCCGACGACCATCTCGCCTTGCTCCTCGATGCGCAGATGATGCGCCACCCGACGGCCCTGCCGGCCGGCACCCTTATGAGCGAAGGCCGTGGTCTCGCCCGTCTCGAGCAGCCGGTCGACCGCCTCGCGCGCGGCACGCCTGCCGTCGGGATCGAGCTTTCGGAACAATTCGATCAGGCTGACCCGTCTCTCCTCGCTCGGCGGAAAGCCCGCCTGCCGCGCCAAAGCCGGGCTCAGCTCCACCGAGGAGGAGCCTTTTTGCCAGCGCCACGAAGCGGCCGCCTCGCGCTTCCCCTCCTCGCCGCGCCGGGTCGGCCGGCGCCCACCGACCCGTTCGGCATGGCGCTGCGCGAACTGGATGGCCTGGATGAGCTGCTGCTCGCTGAACGGGCTGACCAGGAAATGGGTGGCTCCGGCGCCGTGGAAATCCTCCAGAGCATCGCCGTCGGTGCGCGAGAGCAGCACGAGCAGAGCCGCCGCATTGGCCTCCGCCGGATCGCCCAGCGCCCTGGCCCCGTCCAGTCCCTCCGCCCTTGCGCCCCGCGCGTCGACCAAAGCGACTGAGGCGCCCGACGAAAGGAAGCGGCTCTCGACGCTGTCGGCCCGGCGTGCGGCGATCGGCTGCCATCCAGCCCGCTCGGCAATCGCCGTGAGCTCGTCGCGGTGGCGGAAGGACAGGATGAACAGAGGCGGCGAGCCGGCCGCGTTCATCTCCTTATCCTTTCTTGTTCGAGGCCATCCCTGACCCCTACCCTCCCCCCTATTGCTCAACAATGCGTTTAGCCGGCGCGTCTCGTGGCGGCACAGCATTGCTGCCCGTCTCCTCGAGCCCTAGCAGAATGGGATGTCCGCCCTCGCCGCCCTCTTCTTCCTCACCGCCTTGCTCTACGCGGCCGTCGGATTCGGCGGCGGATCGACCTACAACGCACTGCTGGTGCTGGCGGGAACCGACTATCGGGCGGTGCCGATCATCGCATTGGCCTGCAACGTCATCGTCGTCACGGTGGGAAGCTGGCGCTTCGCCCGGTCCGGCAATGTCGACTGGCGGCGGACCTGGCCGCTCTTCGCGCTCTCCGTCCCGCTCGCCTGGCTCGGCGGGCGGCTGGTCGTCGCCGAGACTCTCTTCGTCGGCCTGCTCGCTGCGTCGCTGTTCACCGCCGGGATCCTGATGCTCTGGCAGCCGCGCTGGCAGCAGGACGGGCCCCCGCTCGTCACTGCGCGCTGGGTGGAGCCCGTCGCCGGCGGCATTCTCGGCTTCCTCGCCGGGATCGTCGGGATCGGCGGGGGCATCTTCCTCGCGCCCTTGCTCTACCTACTGCGCTGGGGAACGCCGCGCTCGATCGCCGGGACCTGCGCCATATTCATCCTCGCCAACTCGATCTCCGGCCTTGCCGGCCAGCTCGCCAAGGGAGATGGTACCGGCGCGGACGTCTTGGCTGAGCATTGGCCGCTTTTTCCAGCGGTGGCGGCCGGAGGGCTGATCGGGGCGACGCTGGGCAGCAGCAGAGTCGACCCGAAATATGTGCGCCTGCTCACCGCATTGCTCATCCTCTATGTTGCTGCACAGCTGGCCATGCGCTTCTATGGTGCGATCCTTGAGCAGGTTGCGATCTGACAGAATCGCAACCGGCTCGCGGTTTTTGTTTGTTATCCGCATTTTCCGAGTCGTTCGGTGGTGTAACCGAACTAGAAAATGCTGTGGGGAGCCGGCGCGTGATAGATCCGTTCGGACGGAGCATAAATTATCTGCGGCTGTCGGTGACCGACCGCTGCGACCTGCGCTGCACCTATTGCATGCCCGAACGCATGACCTTCCTGCCCCGTTCGGATTTGCTCAGCCTGTCCGAGCTCGACCGCCTCGCCGCGGCTTTCATCCGCAAGGGCGTGCGCAAGCTGCGGCTGACCGGCGGCGAGCCGCTGGTGCGCAAGGACATCATGGATCTCGTCGCCGGCCTGTCGCGCTTCCTGCGAAACGGCGCGCTGGACGAGCTTACACTTACCACCAACGGCACCCGGCTGGGGCAATATGCCGCCGATCTGGCGCGAAGCGGGGTGAAGCGCGTCAACGTCTCTCTCGATAGCCTCGATCCCGGCACTTACGGGCGAATCACCCGCGGCGGACGGCTCGACCAGGCCATTGCCGGCATCGATGCCGCCCGTGCCGCGGGTCTCGAGGTGAAGATCAATGCCGTCGCGCTCCGCCACGACAATATCCACGACATGGTCTCCCTTGCCGAGTGGGCGCACGCCCGAGGCGCCGAGCTGACGATCATCGAGGTGATGCCTATGGGGTCGGTCGAGGCGGACCGGGCCGACCAGTTCGTGCCTTTGACCGAGGTGCGGCGCCTGTTCGAGCAACGCTGGATGCTGACCGAGCTCGCCCGCCGCACCGGCGGTCCCGCCCGCTACGTGCGCACCGACCAGGGCGGGACGATCGGATTCATCACGCCGCTCAGCCGCAACTTCTGCGACGGCTGCAACCGCGTCCGGGTCACCTGCACCGGCGAGATGTATATGTGCCTCGGCCAGACGGTGAAGGCGGATCTTCGTGGGCCGCTTCGCGCGTCAGGAGAGGATGTTTTTCTCGACTCGGCGATCGACGCCGCCATCGGCCGCAAGCCGCACGGCCATGACTTCATAACACCGGCGCCGGGCGCTGTTCCTGCAGTTGCACGCCACATGTCGCTAACGGGCGGCTGATCGTGACGAATATCCTTCTTTTCGGCCGGTTACGGGACTCCGTGGGAACGAGGAGGCTGAGCGTGACCTTGCCGGCAGACGTCCGCGACACCGAGAAGCTCCGCGCCTGGCTGGGCAGCGATCATCCCGATCTGCTCGATCCCTCAGTGAGGATCGCCGTCAATGCCGAGCTGACTCCCCGGCTTTGGCCGTTTTCCGAGGACGACGAGATCGCGTTCCTGCCGCCGATGAGCGGGGGATGATCAGGGTGCAGGCTGAACCATTCGATCCCGCCGCCGAGCTCGCGGCCTTCGCCACGTGCGTGCCGGGTGCCGGCGCGATCGCGTCCTTCACCGGCCTCGTCCGACCGGCCAGCGATGGCGACGCCGTTTCCGCCCTCGATCTCGATCATTATCCCGCTTTGACCGACAGGGTCGTCACGGAGATCGGCGAGCAGGCGCGCGCGCGCTTCGGACTTGCCGGCCACATCATCGTCCATCGTCACGGCGAACTGGCTCCGGGCGAGCCGATCGTCTTCGTCGCCGCGGCCGCCGCGCATCGCCGCGCCGCCTTCGATGCGGTCGATTACATGATGGACCGGTTGAAGACCGAGGCGCCTTTCTGGAAGCGCGAGCTTGGCCCGGAAGGAAGCCGCTGGATCGAGGTCCGCGGGACGGATCTGAAGGACCGGGCGCGATGGGAATGAACGGGGACGAGTTCATACCGGTTCGGATCGCGGTCCTGACCGTGTCCGACAGCCGCACGCTCGAGACCGACACGTCCGGGGGCTATCTGGCCGACGCGATCGAAGCGGCCGGCCATGAGCTCGTCGAGCGCGCGATCGTGCCCGACGACAAGGAGCGGATCCGCGCCGAGGTTCAGGCCTGGATCGACGATCCATCGGTCGACGTGGTGATCACCACCGGCGGCACAGGCCTCACCGGCCGCGACGTAACTCCCGAAGCGGTCGCGCCCTTGTTCGAAAAGGCGATCGATGGCTTCGCGGTGGTGTTTCACAATGCCAGCTTCCGCTCGGTCGGACTGTCGACGATCCAGTCGCGGGCCTGCGCCGGAGTCGCCGGCGGCACCTTCATCTTCTGCCTGCCCGGCTCCGGCGGGGCGGTTCGCGACGGCTGGGAAATCATCTCGCCCCAGCTCGATGCGCGTACCACGCCGTGCAACCTCGTCGAGATCATGAAGAGGCTGGAGGAATGACAGTGGCGGGGGAGCTCAGCCATTTCGACGAATCCGGACGGCCGCGCATGGTCGACGTCTCGGGCAAGGTCGAAACGGAGCGCAAAGCCGTCGCACGCGGACGCGTGAGGACCGAGCGATCGACGTTCGATCTCGCACTTTCCGGAAGCGGAGCGAAGGGCGACGTTATCGGGATCGCCGAGCTTGCCGGCGTGATGGCGGCGAAGAAGACCGGCGACCTCATCCCGCTGTGCCACCCTTTGCCGCTGACGTCGGTCTATGTGTCCATCACGCCCGACGAGACCCTGCCTGGATTCGCCGTCACGGCGGAGGCGAAGACGGTCGGACGGACGGGCGTCGAGATGGAAGCGATGACCGCGGTGTCGGTCGCCTGTCTTACGCTCTACGACATGCTGAAGGCAGTCGACCGCGCGATGAGGATCGAAGCGATCGAATTGGTCGAGAAGTCAGGGGGTAAATCGGGTGCGTGGCGGCGGGAGGAATGATCTCGCTCGACGAAGCGCGGGCTCTGCTGCTCGCCGATGTTCCGCCCGTCGAAGCCGAGACACTCCCGATCGACAAATGCGGTGGACGCACCCTCGCCGCCGACCTGCTCGCCACGCACGACCAGCCCCCTCAGCCGGTCTCCGCCATGGACGGCTACGCAGTCGCGGCAGAAGATGCGAGGGTCGGCGCAACGCTTACTTTGATCGGCGAAGCGCCTGCAGGCGCGCCGTTTGATGGCTCGGTTTCTCCTGGGAGTTGCGTGAAGATCGCGACCGGCGGGGTCGTACCGGAAGGCGCGAGCCGGATCGTCGTGCAGGAAGTGGTGGAGCGCGAAGGAGACCGGATCCGGATTGCGCAGGACCCGGGCACGGCGAGCTTCGTCCGCCCGGCCGGCTGCGACTTTCGCACCGGCGACACCTTGATCCGTGCCGGAGACGTGCTGACGCCCGCGCGCATCGGCCTGGCCGCAGCCGCCAACCGCAACATGCTCGAGGTCCGCCGGGCGCCGCGCATCGCAATCCTCGCCTCGGGCGACGAGCTTCGCGAGCCGGGCTCGCCGCTCGAAGCAGGCATGATCGTGAACAGCGCCGCTTACGCGCTGGCGGACCTCGTCACGGCCTGGGGCGGAGTGCCGATCCGCCATCCCATCCTGCCCGACGATAACGCTCGGTGCGAGGAAGCGCTCCAGGCAGCCGATCTCAACGCCGACATCATCCTGCCGCTCGGCGGAGCGTCGGTCGGCGAGCGCGACGTGCTGAAGCCCTTGATCCAGGCGCTCTGCGCGCAGTCAATCTTCGATCGAATTGCAGTCCAGCCCGGCAAGCCCTGCTGGCACGCCCGCTTGGGCGAGGGTCGGCTCGTCCTCGGCCTGCCTGGCAATCCCGCTTCCGCCTTCGTCTGCGCGCACTTACTGCTGAAGCCACTTCTCTCCGCCCTGCTCGGACGCTGCGAGCCCGACCCTCAGCTGTTCGCGGTCCTGACCGCGGCCATGCCTCAAGGAGGCAGCCGGGAAGTCTATTGGCGCGCGCGGCTGATCGTCGACACCGACGGCCGGCTACGCGTCAGGCCCGATCCCCGACTCGACAGCAACCTGCAAACGCCTCTCGCCGCAGCCAACGCGCTGGTACGGAGACCTCCCGGCGCGCCAGCGGCGGAGGTCGGAGAATTGGTCGAGGTGCTACTTATTGGGCCGCTCGGCTAGCTTGGGTCCTTTTCGCTATCTGGACCGCTTCGGCCCCCTCGCAATTATCTTTCGAAGGCGGTCGGCGCGATCGCTGGTCTTCTCGAATATGAACGCGTCCGAGCATGGTGCCTGCAGGACCGCCAGCGCACCGGGCTCGGGATCGGGCAAAATGGTTGCGCTGATTCCGCGCAGCGGCGGCGCTGCGGCGCCCGGACGACGAAGAGCGATCAAATAGGGCCCAGGCGACATCGACTCCGGCTCCTCGAAGGTAGAATTGTCCCAGGTCACGACGATGCTCGCCCCCGCTTCACCCAGCAGCACTTCGTCGATAAGCACGTCGAACCGGGCATAGTCGCTCATGAAACGTTCCGTTTCGTCAAACTCGACCTGGTTCTCCGGATATTTCTTGTTGTACTCGGCCAGCCATTCCCGATGCTCCCGCCGGAAGACCGGGTCCGGAACGATCCGATAATTGGCGATGCGGCCGACGACGACAGTGTCCGCGAAACGGACGTCCCGAAGATCGAGCGGCGCGTCGCTCATGCAGGCATGGACGGGACCCGCCGCAGCCGCCAAGGCCAGAAATAGGACAATCGAGCGCTGTCTCATCCCGCTTCCTCCAAAGTTCAATTCGCTCGCAAGTGCGCCCGCGCCCCCCGAAGCCAGGTGCCGGCGATGGCGCGATCGTCGCCAAGCACCTGCAGCGCGAATAGCCGGTCGTGCAGCGATGCATTCTTGCACCGGCGGGCCAGCAAAGGCGTGGACTTTTCGTCGAGCAGGATGAAGTCGGCCTCCTGGCCCGGCAGCAATCCGCCGACACGGTCGGAGATTCCCATCACCCGCGCTCCACCCGCGGTGGCGAGATGGAGTGCTCGGAAGGGATCAAGGCTGGCGCCACGGAGCTGGCAGGTGCGGTACGCCTCGCCGAGCGTGGCGAGCACGGAGAGGGTCGTGCCGGCGCCGACATCGGTTCCGATGCCAATCTTCACACCGTGCCGGTCGGCCTGCGCAAGATCGAACAGACCCGAGCCCAGGAACATGTTGCTGGTCGGGCAGAAGGCTATGCCGGAGCCCGCTTCGGCCATGCGCGACAGCGCGCGGTCGCTCATATGGACGCAATGCGCGAAGACCGAGCGAGGCCCGACCAGCCCGAACCGGTCGTAGACGTCGAGATAGTCCCTCGCGTCGGGAAAGCGTTCGGCGACGAACGCGATTTCGCCCTGATTTTCGGACAGGTGCGTGTGCATCAGCACGTTGGGATGCGCGGCTACGAGGCTGCCCGCGTCGGCGAGCTGTTCCTCGCTCGAGGTCGGCACGAAGCGCGGCGTGACGGCGTATCCCAGCCGCCCGCGGCCCCGCCACCTTGCGATCAGCTGCTCGGTGTCGGCGCGGCCCGATGCAGTGCTGTCGCGCAGGCCCTCGGGTCCCAGGTCCATCAGCACCTTCCCGGAGACGATTCGCATGTCGCGTTCGAGCGCAGCCTCGAACAGAGCGTCGACCGAGCCGGCGTGAACGGTGGCGAAGACCAGTGCGCTGGTGGTGCCGTGGCTCAGCAACTGATCGAGGAAGAAGGCTGCGACATTGTCGGCATGGGCGCGGTCGGCGAACGCCTTTTCGGCCGGGAAAATATGGCGTTCGAGCCATTGCATGAGCTGCTCGCCGTGCGAGGCGATGCGCTCGATCTGCGGATAATGGACATGAGCGTCGACGAAGCCCGGGACGATCAGGCCTTCGAGTTTCTCGACCGGCGCTTCGGCGAACCTGTCGGCGAGCTCGGCATGCGGACCGCAGGCGAGGACGAGCCCGTCTTCGACGACGAGCAGGCCGTCCTCATAGTGACGGACCGCCTCAGGGCCGGCGAACTGCGGATCGTCGGGAACGCTCAATATCTCGCCTCGGAACGCCTTCACTTCGCCTCCCGCAGCATGAGCAGCTGCGCCAGCACCGCGATCGCGATCGTGTCGGGCTCCCTGCCCTCTATGCCCGAAAGGCCGATCGGGCAGGTCAACCGCGTCGCGTCCACGCTTTCGCTCGCGAGACGCGATAGGAAACGGGCTCGCTTGGTCTCCGAACCGATCAATCCCACGAAGCGCGCGCGGCTGCCGAGCGCGGCTGCCGTCAGGCGATAATCGAGCCCGTGATCGTGGGTGAGGATGAGGACCGCTCCGCCTTCGGCCACTTCCGCCGCGCAGGCCACGAGCTTGGCTTCATCGGCGACGATTAAGCCCGGCGCTTTGGCCATTTCGGGGCGACTGTCGTACCAGGCGATGTCGAGCGGAAGCCCGGCAGCGCGCTTGGCAATGGCTGCGCCGACATGCCCCGCGCCGAACAGGCTTACAGACAGAACATCCGCCTCGACGGGCTCCACGAAGCATGCTCCCGCTGTCGGCAGCGCACCTCTCGCTTCCATCGTTCCCCGGCGAAGGCCGGGGTCCAGCGGCGCGGAATCCGTATCTGGGCCTCGGCCGCAGTCTATCCTGAGCGCCGTCGAAGGGCCGGGGAGCAGCTTTCGCTCGACACGATCAGATAAAGTGACTTCGAATGGACCATCCTGCTCGGGCAATTCGGCCAGATGCTCGACAAGCAGCCGCACCCGGCCGCCGCAACATTGTCCGAGCAAGGGCCCCAAAGGATAATCCTGGACGCGCCAGCTTCCCGGTTCGAGCGCCAGGATCGCCCGCGCCTGCGCGGCCGACTGATATTCGAGCGCGCCGCCGCCGATCGACCCGGCGAGGCCGCTTTCGGTCACCACCATCCGAGCGCCCGCCTTGCGGGGCGCGGAGCCCTCGGTGGCCAGGATGGTGACGAGCGCCGCCGGCCCCTCGCGCATCGCCTCGCGGGCCTGGCTGATCCAGTCAGCCATGGCGCGCTCTCAGCTCATCGATTGAGGCGAGGATGCGCTCGGGTGTCGTCGGAGCGTCCAGCTTCGGCAGACCCTTGCCCGGCGCCGCGGCCGCAACGGCCTGGGTCAATGCCGAGAAGACCGAGATGGCCAGCATGAGCGGCGGCTCTCCGACCGCCTTGGAGCGGTGGATCGTCTCCTCCGCATTCTCCCCGCGCTCCCAGATTCGGATGTCCATGTGCGGCGGGCGGTCGCTCGCGGTCGGGATCTTGTAGGTCGAGGGTGCGTGGGTGAGCAGTCGGCCACGCTCGTCGAATACCAATTCCTCGGTCGTCAGCCAGCCCATGCCCTGGATGAAGCCGCCCTCGATCTGGCCGAGGTCGATCGCGGGATTGAGCGAGCGGCCGACATCATGGAGGATGTCGATAGCCACCACCCGATGCTCGCCGGTCAGGGTGTCGATCACGACTTCGCTCAGTGCGGCACCATAAGCGAAATAGAGGAAGGGCCGGCCGCTATGGCTCTCGCGGTCGTAATGGATCTTCGGCGTGGCGTAGAAGCCGCTCGCGGCAAGCGAGATGCGTGCGAGATGGGCGAGACGGCAAAGCTCGTCGAAGTCCACGGACTGGCCGTTGCCGCTCACGCCGTCGCGGGTGAAGGCGATATTTCCCGACGTACAGCCGAACATCTCCGCAGCCAGGCCGGCGAGCCGGCCACGGATCGTCTCGGCGGCGTCCTTCGCGGCCATGCCGTTCAGGTCCGAGCCGGAGGAGGCGGCGGTCGCCGACGTGTTGGGCACCTTGTCGGTGCGGGTCGCGCTGATCTTCACCGTCTCGATCGGAACGCCGAACACGTCGGCCACGACCTGGGCGACCTTGATCATCAGCCCCTGGCCCATCTCGGTGCCGCCATGGTTGAGATGGATCGAGCCATCCGCGTAGACCAGCACCAGCGCGCCGGCCTGGTTGAGGTGGGTCGTGGTGAAGCTGATCCCGAACTTGACCGGCGTGAGCGCGAGGCCCTTCTTCAGGATCCGGTGCTCGGCGTTGAACGCGGCGATCGCTTCGCACCGCGCCGCATAGCCCGCGCTCTCAGCAAGCTCCGCGATGATCTCGGGCGCGACATTGTCCTCGACCTTCATATGATAGGGAGTCTCGTCGCGGCCCCGCCCGTAGAGATTGGCCTGGCGCACCGCTAAGGGGTCCTTGCCGAGGTCCGCCGCGATCGCGTCCATCACCCGCTCGATCGCCATCATCCCCTGCGGTCCGCCGAAGCCGCGGAAGGCGGTGTTGGAGACGGTGTGGGTCTTGAGCCGGCGCGAGACGATCTCGACCGCGGGCAGATAATAGCAATTGTCGGCGTGGAACATCGCACGGTCGTTGATCGCCAGGCTGAGATCGACGGTGCCGCCGCAGCGCGAGGCGAGATCGAGCCTGATGCCCTGGATCCGGCCCTCGCCGTCGAAGCCGACATCGTAATCCGCCCTGAAATCGTGCCTCTTGCCGGTCATGTTCATGTCGTCGTCGCGGTCCGCGCGGATCCGCGCGGGCCGTCCGGTCCTGGCCGCAACCAGAGCGCAGGCGGCGGCGTAAGCGGCGGCCTGGGTCTCCTTGCCACCGAAGGCGCCGCCCATCCGCCGGACCTCGACCGTGACGTCGGCGCTCCTCAGGCCGAGCAAGACCGCGATCAGATGCTGAACCTCGCTCGGATGCTGGGTCGAGCTGACCACATGTATGTGTCCCGCCTCGCCCGGAGTTGCAAAAGCGGCCTGTCCTTCGAGATAGAAATGCTCCTGCCCGCCCATTTCGAGCGTGCCCGATAGTCGATGCGGTGCCTGCTCGAGCACGGCCGCCGCATCGCCGCGCGCCATCACCTGCGGGGTCTCGAAATCCGCCTTTGCCTCCAGCGCCTGATCGATGGTGACGAGCGCCGGCAGAGCCTCGGTTTCGACCTTCGCCAGCCGCGCCGCGACCCGGGCGGCGCGATTGCTGGTCGCGGCGACGACGAACAAGGGCTGGCCCGGATAGAGTATCTCTGCCTCGGCGAAGAGCTTGTCGTCGTGGAAGACCGGCCCGACATTATTCTCGCCCGAAATGTCGGCGGCGGTGAACACCGCCACCACGCCGGGGGCGGCTCGAACCGCGCCCAGATCGAGCCCGGCTAGCCGCCCATGGCCGTCCCCGGCCAGGCCGAAGGCGAGATGAAGCGTGCCCGGCGGCTCGGGCAGATCGTCGACATAGAGCGCGCTTCCGGAGACATGCCCCTCGGCGCTGTCGTGGCGAAGCGGACGGGCGACCTCAGACATCGAGCAGGCTCTCGGGCTCGAGCCACAGGCGGCGCACCAGATTGGCGGCGGCCTTGCGGCGATAGTCGGCGGAGCCGCGCAGATCGTCGAGCGGGTGATAATCGCCGTCGAGCGCATGTGCCGCCGCTTCGACGCTGTCCTGGCTCAGGGCCTTGCCGGTCAGCGCCGCCTCGCATCCTGGAGCTCGGGCCGGAATGGCAGCCATGCCGCCGAACGCAACCCGCGCCTCGCGCACGATGCCGTCTTCGAGTCTCAGCATGAAAGCTCCACACACCCCGCTAATGTCGCTGTCGAAGCGCTTGGAAAGCTTCGTTATTCTGATCAAGGTCCCGGGCGTCGGCGGCGGGATGCGGACGCTTTCGACGAACTCGCCCGACTGCCAGTCCTGCTTGCCGTAGGACAGGAAGAAGCTCTCCAGTGGCATTGTTCGGCGTGAATCGGCGCGGCGCAGGGTCAATTCGGCGCCGAGCGCGATCAGGGCCGGCGGCATGTCGCCGATCGGCGAACCGTTGGCGATATTGCCGCCGATCGTGCCGGCATTGCGAACCTGCAGGCCGCCGATTCGGCGCACCAGCTCACCCAGATCGGGATGGAGGCGGGCGAGCGCCTCCTTCGCCTCCGAATAGCGAACGCTTGCGCCAAGGGTGAGGCCGTCGGACCCCTCCTCGATCCGCTTCAGTTCGGCAACATCGCCGATGAAGATGATCGTGCCGAGGTCGCGAAGGCCCTTGGTCACCCAAAGCCCGGCGTCGGTCGCACCCGCGACGATCCGGGCGTCGCGATGCTCGATGAGCAGGGCCGCCAATTCGTCCGAGGTCCGGGGTGCAAACCAGCTCCTCCCGCCCCGCTCCGGCGCGATCGCGCGCAGCAGCGACGCGGTCTCTCCATCCTGCT
>Ga0193706_1001125_pt1 | contig 12516 bp, 14 predicted proteins | sample U3c1metaG_FD_160130 | JGI IMG/M metagenome (GOLD analysis project Ga0193706, IMG submission 160130) | Soil microbial communities from a riparian zone of the East river system, Colorado, United States - U3c1 | ecosystem: Environmental > Terrestrial > Soil > Riparian zone | place: USA: East River... | reverse complement strand
GTCGAACACGCGCAGCGCGTGCGGCGTCATGCGACCCTCGGGATCGACGCCGCCCGGAGATCCAGCGCGTACGCCGTCTCGACGGGCGCATAGCCGCGGCGCGTGTAGACGTGCGCGACCGCGGACCCGAGCGGCGCGATCATGTGTAGCGCGACCACACCTTGATCCCGCGCCCACGCCTCCGCCCGATCGAGCAGCCGGACGCCGGCCGACGTGCCCCGCGCCGCCGGATCGACCCACCAAAACAGCTCCGACGCGACCCACTCGCCGGACAGCACATGCGAAAAACAGAGCCCGCCCAGCATCCCCGTGAGCGCCCCTGCCCGATCGGTCGACACGAACACCACCCCGACCGGGTTCTCGACGAGCATCCTCATGAGCGCGTCGATCCGGTCCGGATGCGTCGCGAGCAGCAGCCCGTACGGCGTCGACGCCAGGAACGCGACGCCCATCTCGACCAGGCGCGGGACATCGGCGATCGTGGCTTCGCGGATCATTTCGCCACCCACCCCGAGGCGAGCCCGGGATCGCTTTCCTTGACGTAGAAACTTGAGCCGACGCCTCCATCGCGCCGGCGGAACGTGTCGCCGACGTCGCCGACAAGCTGCCCGTTCGGATTGCCGATCCCTTCGCGGTTGCCGGTGATCAGCAGGTTGATCGCCGTCCGGAGATCGGAGAACCAGCCGGACCAGGGCACGTTGCCGGCGCCCTCGAGGAGCGGCGTCCGCGGCGGATACGGTTTGATCAGGACGAACCCCATCAGGCCGCCTCCGGCCGGATCGTGATCGTCGCGTCAGTGACCCGCGCCGGGACGGGATCGGTGATCACGAGTTGCGGGACGAACGATCGGCAGTTGCCGAGTTGGTTCCAGAGCACGCGCGTTCTGTATTCGCCCTGCGCGCCGAGCGTCGTCCAATGCGGGCCGCCGAAGGACTTCCCGCCGTCGCGCGAGATCCGCAACATGGCTTGCGGATCCGACCCCTGCCCGCTGATCAGCCCGACGCCCACATCCATCGACAATTCGAAACTGTCGACCACGTAGCGCCGGCGCTCGAGCGTGAGCGGCGCCGGCTGCCGGACGTGCCGGATCAGCGCGCCGCCGACATCGGTAAACGACGCCGGCGTGAGCTCGTAAATGGACCCCGTGACGCGATCGCCGACCAGCGTCGCCCCGAACGCCTCCATTGCGTACGCCGGCCGGTACGCCTGCGCGACGCCCGTCGCCACGTTCCAGAACGATCGCCCGTGCCATTTGCCCGTCGCTTCGTCGACGGCCCAGGTCCGGCCGAGCCCATCCTCCGCAGCCGGGAACGTAAAGACGGCCGTCGGATGTCCTTCGGACTGGTAGGAGAACGCGAGCGCGTCGTCGACGGCGCCGTAACTTTGGATCGTGTGTTCGATCCCGTGATTGCTGATCCGGTTCGGCGCGTAGCCCTGCGCCCGGACGACTTGCCCGCGGCCCTTCGCCGAGCGCGTGACCCACGAGATCGAGGTGTCGACGGCGAACGCGTACGGCGCGAGGATCCCGAACGGGATTCGGCCCTCTTGCACCGTCACGCAGGGGAACCCCGGATTCCCCTGATCGACGAGGATCTCGCCGGTGAGCGGCCCAAAGAGCCGGATGAACCCGTCCGGCGTGACGGCGAGCGTGATCCACGGATCGCCGGCCGTCGACTGCAGGTAATGCGACGGATCCCAGGTCAGCCCGTTATAGAGCGAGGAACTGTAGACGGTGCCGGAGCGCGCCTCGAGGTAGTAGAACCGCCCATTGAGCGACCCGCCCATCGTCGCGACCGTCCCCGGGACGCCGGCGACCACGAGCGCGTGTGTCGTGCGGTCGTAGCAATAGAACACGCCGCCCGACGTGATCCCGAGCTGATCGCCGACGCCGTTCGCGGCGATCGTCCCCGGCGACCCGTCACTGACGACGGTCCCGCGGAGCGTCGGCGTCCAGGTGAGCCCGTCTAAGAGGAGCTCGTAAAAGGCGAACCCGGCGAGAAAGTAGGCTTGCCCGTCGCCGGCGTACGTCCCGCGGATCGGCGCTTGACTGACCGAGGCGCGCAGGATCAGGCCCGGCGTCGGGCGCAGCCCGAACGGCGTCGGCGCCCCGTCGCTTTCGTTTTTCTCGAGAAAGAAATTCTCGAGGATCGCCCGCTCTTGGTAGGAGCTCGACGGATACGCTTCGCCGATGAATCCGGGATAGCGCGGCATCAGCGCGGCCCCGTCCGGTAGTCATAGCCGGTGCCGCGGCCGCCGCCCGGCATCCCGGCGTCGCGCGTCGCGAGCCGCGGTGTCGGCGCCCGGTTGTTCGTGAAGATGCGCGCCCGCGCGTCCGTCGCCGCCTTTTCGGTTTTCGGCGGGACGCCGATCCCGAGCGGCGCCGCGATCTGTTCGGCGACGGTGAGCAGGAGCGCCGACTCGTACCCTTGCGGCAGCGAGACGATCGTCGCCAGCGCGATCGCCGTCAGGACTTGCCGCGTCATCAGCTCGATCGACGCGACGGCCGACGGGACCGGATAGAGGTACAGCGTCCCGTTCGGCCAGGTCGGATCGTAGTACGCCTGATTCGGGATCGCGCCCGTCAGCGTCGGCGACGCCAGCCCGCGCCACCAGCCCGCCGGCTGCAGCGCGATCGGCGTCCGCGACGTCCCGCTGATCAGCGTCGCCCCGTCAATCGTGACCGGCCGCGCCGGCGTGACGAGCGAGCCCGTCGGGCCGATCGTGTGCGGCGACAGCGCCGGCGTGAGCCCGTACGTCGTGAACACGTCGGCGTACACGGCCTCACGGTCCGCGTTCCAGTTGTCGATCAACCGGTTGAGCGTCCCGAGGATGAAATCGGCGTCTCCGTCGGAGAGCGTTTCGATCGGATCCAGGTGCCCGATCTCGATCGCCGCCCCCCGACAGAGCGCCAAGCCTGAGATCACTTGCCGGCTTTCCTACCCGCGGCCGGTTTGCCCTTCGCGCCCGGATCGATCGCTTCCGCCGCGTTTGCGTCGGCGTCTTTCGCCTCGTCCTTGTCGAGCGTCCGGTGGAGCCGCCAGCCGTCGGCGAGCTTTGCCTCGAGCTCCTCGCGCGACTCCACGCGACACGTTTCCGTTGGTTCGTCGGCCCGCTCGAGCGCCTCGCGCGCCAGCTGATCTTTGTCCCGTGCGTCGGCAAGTACGCGATCGAGCGCCGTCGGCGGCATCACGGACGGGATCGCGCCCTTATCGTCCGGCCCGCGGTAGAGAATCCGCGGCAATTCCAGGTGATCGGTGTTTTTCATGTGATCGACTCCTCCAGGTTGCGAATGAGAACGAACGGCCGAGCCGTCCTGCGCGGACGGCCCGACCCGACTACACTCCGGGATCCGCCGACGACTACGCGACCGCGGCGGCCGTCGACCCGAACCCGTAGATTTCGACCGCTTCGGATCCGACCAAGTTGTTGGTCACGACGAGCTTGAATCGCTTACAGGTGAGCGTCGCGAGCGTGAGGACGGTCGAGACGCCGGCGACCGTGACTTTCGTCACGCCCGCGCCGAGCCCGATCGTCAACGTGCTGTCGCCGTAGTTGATCACGTCGAGATCGAACGAGGCGCCGACCATGCACCCGTTGATCCCGGCGACGATCGCGGCCGCCGTCGGCGTCGTGAGCGTTTGCGCGTCCTGCGTATCGACGCGGAGCAGGCCGCAGAGCAGCTCGAGGACCGTCATCGTGATCACGCCGCCGGCGGTCGTGAGCACTTTTGTCGTCGGCGAGTTTGTCGGGATCGCCACCGTGGCGAACCGCGCGTAGTTGATCGACGGAGAGAAGGACGCGAGAGGCGGCATAGCGTGATCCTTTGCTGGCGAAAAGCGGCCGGACCTCCTCGAGCGGGCCCGGCGCGCATCAGTGAACGTGTGGAACGTGACCCGCCCGGGTTACGCGCTGGCGATCGCGATCGCGTCGTGATCGTTGTAGAGATCGCCGAACCCGTAGATGCACTCGATCCGGTTGATCCATTTGCGCTGGAACCCGTCGAACATCCGGAGCACGGCGACCGAGATCCCCGTTTCCGGATCGCGCGCCTGACTCGAGATCTCGACCGATCCCCCCTGCGGCGGGTTGTCGAGCGGCACGGACACGAGCGCGAACGCGTTCAGGCCCAGGCCGAGATTGATCGTCCCGGTCTTGCCGTTCGGCGACGTCGTGCCCGGCCAGAGCGTCAGATCGGCGCCGGCCGCCGGCAGCGCGTCCACGTTCTGAAACGGTGAGCCCGGCCCGTAGATCGCCGGGGTGATCGAGACCGTCGCCGCCGAGGCGGCCGCCGTCACGGGTGCCAGGATCGAGAACTGCTTGAGCGTGCCCGTCGACACTTTCGTGATCACGTTCACTTCGTAGACGCCCACAATGTTGAACTTGTCGGCCGCCTTGAACGTGTCGCCCGTCGTCGCCGACAGCGAGAGCGTCGCGCCGCTCTGCCCCGCCGCGAGGATCTCGACGGTGCCGGCCCAGACGCCGGCCGTGTGGCGGTAGAGCGAATTGGTCTGATAGGTGTCAAAGCCGTTGACTTCCCCGATCAGCCCCTTTTTCCACATTTTCGCCATCGCGTCGGGCGGGTTGAACTGTGAAACGACCGTGCCGCGGAGGACGCGCGTCACGCCCGGCGACAGGAACACACCGTGTTCGCCGGCCGGCGCCGAAATCTCCGCGAGCCGCTGCCCGGCCGCGCCGTAGACTTCATCGAACGTGGCCGGGTTCGTCCCGAGCTTGCCGACCACGTTCGGCGTATGGATCGCCGCCCAGGTCGCGCAATCGACTTCGATCTTGTTGCGGATCGTCGTCATCGCCGGTTTGATGATGTCTTTCGCGATCTTCTCTTTCCCGCGCGGCATCTTCAGCGCCCGCTCGATCGAATCCCATTCGAAATGGGCTTTCGCGACGCGGTTGATCTCGACGTCCGTATGGCGGTCGATGATCGCCTGTGGCGTGTAGCCCAGGGTGTTGTCGTTGTCGACGAGGAACTGCTTCGGGAACGGCACCCGGAGATTGGCCCCGATCGGATACGCCTTCTGAAATTCCGAGTTGTACGACGTGTTGAAGAACGGCCCGATCTCGATCGGGTTGATGAGTTGCCGCAGTGACTCCATCGCGAGCCAGTCGGTAAACTCGTAGCTATTGGCTGTCGGCGGCATGATTTACCTTCGGGCGGCGATCTCCCGCGCGTTTGCGTTGCGGAGATAGGCGCCTACGTCACCCCGTGCGACCGCGGCCTCGACGTCATCGGCCGGACTCGCCGGACGGGCGCCGAGCGTCGTCGGCGGCGACGGAGCTCCAGAAACACGTTTGAGAACAGGCGAGGCGGCCGGACTGGACGCCTCGAGGCGTTGCTCGAGCTTGCCGAGCGCTTTCAACATCGGACCCGGTGCGAGCGCGACGAGCGCGCGGTACTCCTCAACGTGCGTGTTGAGGTAGTAGGCGATCTCGCCCGGCAGGTCGGAATGCAGGACGGCATCGGCGAGGAGCGGCGTCGGGAGTACTTCGGTCTGCGTGCGGATCACATCCTCGAAATCAGGATGCGTAGCGGCGAACGTGGCGATCCGCGCGTCGTGCGCGGTAGCGAGCTCTTGCCGTTGCTGCTGCTGGACGTCGCGATCGCGTTCGGCCCGATCAGCCTTGCGTGCGACCGCGATCCGGTAGTCGGCGGCGGCGACGACGTACTCTTTGTACGTGGCGAAATTGTCCTCTTGCGGTTCGTCGGGATCCGCGCTCGAGGCGCGCGCGGGGACGTTGGCGACGGGCGGCACTTCAGCGGCGGCCGCGGGCCGAGACGGCGACGGGGTGAGCTGCGCGCGCAGCGCGTTGAGCTCCCCCTCGAGCGTGTAGTTTTTTCGCGCGAGATCGTTGATTCGCTCTTGCGCGGTCTGCTTGCGTTTGGCGAGCGTCCGGCCGGCCGCCGAGGCGTCCGCCCCAGGCGCGCCCGGCGCCGGTGTGGCGGCCGGCGCGACGCTGTGATCCTCGACCGCTTCGCCGCTGTCGCCGTCCCCCTGCGCCTCGACGGCCGTTCCCGGCACATCACCCGTTTTGCGCCAGGTCTGCCGCTCGACCGGCGACATACGCGCCAAGCGATCGGACGGACTGCCGGGCCGATCGACAGACGTCTCGGACGTCTCCGACACAGGCGCGGCGGGAGCTTCGGCAAGCGGCGACGGATTCGGATCGTTCATGCTGTCCTCGACAAAAAAGGCCGAAACGCAAAAGGCCGCGGACGACTTCGCCGGGAGAGTGCGGCGAGCGCGTCAGCGGCCCTTGCTGAATTCGGCCCGTGTGTAAACGTGTCCCCCGCGGGCCGCGGGGATTCGGGAGCTACCCTAGACACGTCGACTCAGGTTGTTAGTGCATCGTTTCTTTCGGCGCGTCGATCATCGCGAGCACGCCCCGCAGGAACGCCCGCGCGTCGATCTGATCCTCGAGCGCTTCGTGGGCGGCGTTGACGTGCCCGGCCGCGAGCGCCGCGTCCAGCCGTTCGCCGGCGTCGACTTCATCCCGGACCGCTTGCGCGACGTACCCCGCCAGGCGCGCGTCGCTCATCCGACCATCCCCGCATCCGGCGGCGCCGCGGCCGCGGGATCCGCACTCCCCATCACCGGGCCCGCCGGCGGCGGCAGCGCGGCCGCCTGCGCCTCGAGCTCAAGCGCCTGCGCCTGCCCTTGCTGTCCGGCCTCGAGCGCCTGCGCGTGCCCCGCCTGCGCCGCCTTGAGTTGTTGCGCGAGCCCCCGCTCCGCCATACCGGCGGCGTGCTGGCGATCGGCGTCGGCCTGATCGGCATCGAACCCGAGCGCCTGCTGTTCCTCGACGGCGTGCGCGTCCAGCGCGAGCCCCTTCGTCGCCGCCGCGAGATGCGCGGCCGCGATCGCCGCCGCGTTCCGTTTTTCCAAGAGCCCGAACTCGAGCCGCTCTTTCGCGACGAGTTCCGCCGCCGCGATCTTTTCCTTACTGGCGATCTCCGCGAGCGCGATCTTTTCCTTGCTGGCGATCTCCGCGCTCTTGGCCTTGAGCTCCTGATCCATTTGCTGCGCCTGCGCGCCGAGCGCCTGCAGTTGCGCCTGGACCTGTTGGAGCTGCTGCGCCATCGCCGCGGGATCCGGCCCTTCGCCCTCTTTTTTCTTTTTGAATTGCGGCGGCGTCAGCCGCTCGACGAGCTCGTCGGCCACCGGCCCGGAAATCGACAGCTTGGTCACCAGATCGCCGATCACCGGCATCAGGGTCGGGTTGCCGGCCAGCGCCAGCGCAAACTGCTTCGCCGCCTCGCGTTCACTGACCATCGACGGGCCCGTCGAGATCGTGACTTCGTGATCGCCGACGTTCGTCGGGACCGACTTCGGGTTATTCGAATCGTTGATCCGCACGATCTCCGCGGAATCGTCCGGCTTGCGGATCCCGATATCGCGCGCCGTGTCGTAGTAGTGCGGGATCAGATCATCGAGAATTCGCCCGGTTTGGACGATCGCGTCATCGTAATGATCGATGAAGTGATAGCTGCCCCGCTGCGCCGACGTTTCCATCGTCTGCAACGCGATCCCGCTCTTTTCGTTCTGTCGCTGCGCCGACGTCGGGAGCGGCGATTGCCCGATCGCCGCCTGAATCGCCCGGCGGGCCGACTCCGCCCCGACCTCGAGCGCTTGGATCGGCGGTTCGTACGACGGCCGCGACGGGAGCGGCAGCAGTGTATTGACGAGCCCCTCCGTCGTCGGCTTCGCGAACAGCGCCGCGACCGGTTCGTGCAGCGACTTCTGCACCTCGATCAGTTGCGCCGGTGAGAATTGCCCCTCGTACGCCATGTACGGGGTTTTCGGCGTCATCCCGACGAGTTCCGCTTCGCACGTCCGGTAGTAGCAATAGAGCATGTAGGGATCGCGCGCGAGCCGGATCAGCGAGAGGACTTGCCGCGTCGCGCCGAGCCCACTGTCGACGTACAGCACCTTGCCGAGACAGCAGACGATCGGGATGTACTTGCCGGGCCATTTCGTCCGCTTGAGGATTTCGACGCCGTTGGTGAGGTATTGCATGACCGCGGGTTCGTCGACGTCCCGCTCCTGCAGAATCAGCGCTTTCGACGGCTTGATCCCGTTGAGCTCATCCTCGTACACGATCAGCGGTTCGCCGCCGGGCGCTTGGAGCTGCAGCAGCCGGCGCGTTTTCGTTTCGATCGTCCAGTACTCCGCGATCTGGATCCGGTTGTCCTTCACCCACGCCGGCGCCGTGTCGTGAATCGATCCGAAATCGGTCAGCCTGGCGTGTGGGAATTCGCGCCCGAACTCCGCTTTCGAGCGCGTCTCCGCGACAAAGCAGTACGTCATGTCGGAGCCGTCGGCGCGCAGCGCGTCGGGATCCGGCGTGACGAGATCGGGATTCGGCAGCGGTTCGATGAACAGCTCTTGATCGAACGACTTCCCCGGCACGTACCGCGCGACGATCCGGTGAAAGCCGTACGACCGCTGGACGCAATTCTCGAATGACGTCGTATAGGCGTTCTGCGCGTGCGACCGGTATTCGATCTGCCTGATCAGGTTCGCGCGGAGCGCCGCCGTCGCCTCGTCGGCGCCGTTGCCCTCCGGATCGACCTTGATCGCGCGCTTGTTCTGGCGGACGTCGTTGATCAGTTGGTTGACGTACTGGGAGAGCTCATCGAGCGACAGACACGGCCGGTTCGCCTCCTCGCGCTGTTTCCGCTCCTCCGTTTCCCACGGATCGCCGGCGATCGCGCGCATATCCTGGCGCCCTTCGTCCCGGATGGGATCCCATTCGGCCGTCGCGTAGTCGAACCGCTCCCGGAGCTCCTCGAGGAGCGCCTCGTCATCGTCCGGCTGTTTGCGGCGGGGAGACATCTGCCCCCACGGTGACAGGGACCCCGGCGCGGCCGTGAGCCCCGGATCGCCCCAGGTGTCACCAGGTGTGCCGGGTTGTCGTCTGTATTTTCGCAATAGCCGCGCTGGAGATGCGCCACTGCCCCGACGGGTACCGGCTCGCGCACAGCGTCCCGGCGTGAATCCAGCGGAGCACGGTCCGGCGATGCGTCCCGAGGCGGCGGGCGGCCGTCGTGACCGTGACGAGATCGGGCGGCGGTCGCCGTGTCTCCGACGTCTCCGACATCATCGTTAGCCCCACCGTCCGCGCGGTTTGTAGGGTGCCGCCGGCGCCGTTGGCGCCAGCGCGACCGCCCGCGCGAACGTCAGCAGGAACGCGTCAGAATCATCCGGCGAGGCCTCGCCGCGCGCTTGAATGTCCGCCTTGGACTCGATCACCAGCTTGCCCGACGCGTTCAGGTGATAGCCGGCCAGGCACAGCTGATCGCAGAGCCGATCCTCATCGGGGATCGCGCCGAGCAGCAGCCAATCTTTTCCACGGTGATGCATAAAACTTCGTTGGTTCGCATCATGCGGATCCGGCGACTCCCCGCCAAAATTGATCTCATGCACGTTGGTAAACCCAAGCGCGTGCAGGCGCGTCACGATCGCGGCGCCGAACGCGGCATCGACGAACAGCGCGGCGAGCTGGTGCCCGGGCCGGCGATCGGCGAGCAGCTCCGCGCAGAGCGCGATGCGGGCGGATCGGTCCGGATCCTTGTCGCCCGGCATCCGGATCGGCGGCAGGACGTTGCCGTTGAGCCCCTGTCGGAACCGGATCACGTTCCAGGCGCGGCCGCCGCCGCTGACGTCGAACCCGGCGACGAGGGGATCGTCGGGGAGCGCGACCATCGTCCGTTTGCGCGCCAGGTCCACGCGGCCGCGGTCGATGTACTGGAGCTCGTTGGCGGCGGGCGCATAGCCGAGCACGCGCACCTTCACATAGTCGGAGTCGAGCCCGTAGTCCTCGATCTCCTGCGCGATCTTCTCTTTGTTGGTAAACCGCGACGTTCGACTGTCGACGCGCCGATGGTTCCACCGCTCGCGTCGGTTGCCGTAGCAGACCCGGTAGAACTCGCCGGTGTTTTGCGTCATCTGGCCGAAGGCAAACATCATGGGTTCGCCGTCGGTCATGCCGCCGTACGCGGTTTCCCAGACCTTATCGGGCACGAGACTCGACTCGTCGAAGACGTAGGCCGACGTCGAGCGCCGCGCGTGCTGCCCGGCGAACGCCTGCGCGTTTTGCTCCTTGCAGCTCTGCATCTGACACTTCCACGTCGTCGCGTACGGGACGCCGAGCGCGTCGACCCCCTTCGCGTAGATGCCCGTTTCCATCACCTCGAACCATGGCGCCGTGAGGCAGAGCCCGGTCCACCACTGGATCGCCGGCCAGGTGCGCGCCTCGAGCTGCGCGTACCCGCCCGCCGTCACCGTGATGTCCGAATGCGGCCGCGTCGAGAGGATCCAGTCGACGAGCCACGCCTCCGTCGCGGTTTTGCCGGTCCCATGGCCGGACGTCTCCGCCATCAGGACCGGCATCACCGGGGTCGATCCGTCGAAGGCGCGCGCGCGGACTTCACGCCCGACCGCCTCGAGGAATTCGGTTTGATTCGCGTCCGGCCCCTCCTCCTCCGCGAGCGGGCCCGGTTCTCCCCACGGATACGCGCCCCGGACCCACCGCAGCGGATCGTCGTAGCACGACGCGACGAACTCCTCGATCGCCGCCTCGATCGTCGTCGGGTCGAGCGCCTCGTCGGACGTCACGGCTTCGCGACCCGCTTCCGGGCCGCCACCAGGCGCGCCACGCGATCGCCGGCGTTCACGGTGACGTCGACGTGTTCATCCAACAGCCGGAGATGCTTCGCGAGCAGCTCGAGCGCCCGCACTTTGTCCAGGAGCTTGAATTTGTGGATCGTGTCGGTGATCCCGTCGCCCGCTTTGGCGTTCTTGATCAGGACTTCGAACCCGGCGAGCGCGGCGCCCTCGTCGACGCTGAGATCCTTCGGATGCTTGGCATCGCCGGCGCGCGTCCAGTAATCGCGCATGTTGGCGAACGCCACGCGCGCGAGCTCGAGCAGGACCCGATCGGCCGTGATCCCGCGCGCCTCGAGCTGGCGCGCCTTGCCGGCGACGAGCGCCGCCCGGATCGCCGGGAGCTTGAGCAGCTGCCAGCCGATCGACGACGCCGTGTTTTTCGCGTAGCCCGCCCGCACGGCCGCGGCCGTCGCGTTGAGATCGATCAGGTATTCGACAATGAACCGCCGTTGGAGATCCGTCATCGGCGCGCGAGCGGGAACGCCGCCCCGGGATCGCCCGTGCGCAGCATGACGATCAGCCGGACGGCGCGCCCGTCGCTGACTTGCGTCCGCCAGGCCGAATCTGCGAGCTCGACGGCGGCCGTCGGATACTCCCGGCAGGCGAGCGCCGCGATCATGCGCTTGAACCCCCGGAACCGGGACGGCCCGAGGTTGAACCGGACATCGATGAGCGCCCGTTGCCGGACGGGATCGACCCGTTCGAACCACGGGAACGTGAGCAGATCGGCGAGCGCCGCGTCGACATCGTTATCGCCGAGATCGAACGCCTCCGGCCGGGAGATCCCGACGTCCGTCAGGTTGCGCCCGATCCCGATCGTGACCTTGGGCGGCGTCGCCGTGTCGAGGTACGGCAGGAGCCGCAGCCCCTCATGCCCGATGAGCTGATCGAGGAGCAGATGCCGGAGCCCCGGCGTCAGAGGCGCCCCCAGGTCGGAGACGTCCGAGACACCCGGCGAATGAGCCCCGGGCGTTCCCCCTCGAGCACGGCGGCGCTTTCGCCGTCGCCATCGGCGTCGACGAGCTCGATCCCATCCAGCCGCCGACGAGGAGCGTCTAGGCGTGCCGGCATACGGGGATCCCTTCGGGTTGCGGGTTGCGCGCGAGAGTGACCGCGGCGAACGACGAGAGATCCATCGTGCGACCGTCAGACGGCGCCCGCGGCGCCCGCTGAGACGGCTAAGTACACAAACAGCGCGCTAACGCACTGGCGAACCCGTGACACGACGCCCCGGACCGCCGCACACTGTCAACACCGCCGAATGCTGAGCGATCCTCTGTCGACGCCGGCCCGTCTCCTCGAGGTTGCCCACGTCGCCCACCGGTTGAGCATCAGTCCCGGCCAGGTCCGCAAACTCATCCGAGCGCTGGCGCTCCCGGCGATCCGCTTCGGCACCCGCTACCGCGTCGATCCGAAAGACCTCGAGCGGTTCATCGAGGCGCACCGGATCACCACCCTGCAGCAACAGATCGAGATCAAGGCACAGACGATCGACGCCAGCTTTCCCGGCGTCCGGCCGCGCGGCCCGTCGCGTGCGCCCACCAACCAGCCGACGCCCGTCGGCACGCCGACCCGGCGGCGCCGCGACCGACGCGGCCCCGTCGCCCTCGAGGAAAAACGCGCATGAGCGAGCGCGCCGTGTGGAAAGGCGCCCTCCGCATCCTCGAGCTGGTGATCCCGATCAAGGTCTACCCGGCGACCGAATCCGGCGATTCCTTAGCGTTGAACCAGCTTCACGCCGTCTGTAAGAGCCGGATCCAGCAAAAGAAATCCTGCCCGACGTGCGCCCGGGACGTGACCGGCGACGAGATCGTGAAAGGGTACGAATTCGAGG